>Ga0209979_1000769_pt1 | contig 39581 bp, 36 predicted proteins | sample AnhtaG_FD_183114 | JGI IMG/M metagenome (GOLD analysis project Ga0209979, IMG submission 183114) | Deep subsurface microbial communities from Anholt, Denmark to uncover new lineages of life (NeLLi) - Anholt_01485 metaG (SPAdes) (version 2) | ecosystem: Environmental > Aquatic > Marine > Oceanic...
GCGGGTGGAATTATCTCTTTCAAAGGAGGTGAGTATAAGATACCTAAAGCCTTTAGAGGAGAACGAGTGGCTCTCCGACCCAGACCACAGGAGGATGGAGTTATGGATGTCTTTTACTGTAAACAAAGGATTGCACATATTAGCTTGAAAAAGCATGATTATCGTGTATAATAGTGTTACCCATGTGTCCGAACACCTGTTACCCTTCTCTCCGGTCTATACACCCCTCGGGGGAGAGGGATACGGAGACCCGTCTGGGAGGGAGAGGAGACTTTTTCGCATCAGTAATAAATTGGTTTAGATTAATTACCATGAGCATAGAACAAGAGCAGATTCTAAAGTTTCTCTCCACCAAAGCATCCACACCCTTAAAGTTGCGGGAACTCGCCAAGAAAATGGAAATCCCGGACGAGGAATATGGCAGCTTCAGAAGGAAGATCAGATCTATGTTGAGAGATGGTTTGATCGTGAAGATAAAAAGAGGGAAAATCGGATTGCCCGATAAGGCGAACTTGGTGGTGGGAAGATTGGTCTCCGGCAGAAATGGTTATGGCTTTGTTGTGCCCGAAGATAAAAGTGAGGATGTTTACATAAGTGGTGAAAATGTGGGGAACGCTTTTCATGGAGACAAAGTGGTGGTTAGAATACTCAGAACAAGAAGGGGACCCGCTCGTGAAGGGAGCATCATAAAGATTCTAAAGAGGGCTAAGCAAAGCCTGGTAGGGACCTATCATAAGGGCAAGTTCTTCGATTACGTTGAGCCGGATGATCGCAAAATCATCAAGGACATTTACATTGCTCCAGACAATTCCAAGGGCGCATCGAATGGACAAAAGGTAGTGGTGTCTCTTTTGGATTGGGCAGATGTAAATATGGGACCTGAGGGAAAGATCGTCGAAGTTTTGGGCTATCCGAATGAGCCCGGCATGGATATTTTAACTCTGATCAAAGAGTTCGGGCTCCCTTTGAGCTTTCCCGAGGAGATGGAGCAGGAGTTGGATGATCTGCCTGAAAGAGTGGAGAAAAAGGAACTTCAAAGAAGACTGGATCTCCGCAATAAGAATTGCTTCACCATAGATCCGGTGGATGCCAAAGATCATGACGATGCAGTATCTTTGGAGATCAAGCCGAACGGCAACTATCTTTTGGGTGTGCACATAGCGGATGTCTCTTATTATATGAAGGAAGATTCTGACTTGGATCGGGAGGCATTGAAAAGGGGGACTTCGATCTATCTGGTGGATCGGGTCATTCCCATGCTGCCGGAGAAACTTTCCAATAGTATTTGCAGTCTAAAACCTAACCGCATCAGACTCACCTTTAGCGTCATTCTGGAACTTACTCCCCAAGGAGAGAGGGTTGGCTACGAGATAAAAGAGAGCGTGATCAAAAGCAAGGCGAAGCTGAACTACGATGAGGTGCAGAAACTTTTTGATACCGGGCAAGCGAGCAAAAATGTAAAAGGTTTGGAGAAAGACCTTCTGGCGATGAGAAATCTTTCCCGGAAACTTCTGGAAAAAAGACTAACAAAAGGGGGGTTGGACTTTGACCTTCCGGAAGCACACGTGGTTTTAGGAAAAGACGGCAGGGTGCTGGATATACTTGAGGTGGCAAGGCTGGAGAGCCATCGCTTGATTGAGGAGTTCATGCTTCTTGCCAACCGAACTGTGGCAGAGCATGTGAGCCGTCTTGCTGTGCCGTTTTTGTATCGAATACATGAGGAGCCGGATCAGGACAGGATGGCGGCATTCTCAGACTTCGTCTCAACTTTAGGTTATTCTTTCAAGGTCTCCGGGAAGATTCGTCCCAAGAAGATTCAAAGATTTCTGAAATCCCTGGAGGGAAAGCCGGAGGAGAGTCTGATAAACGAGATTTTGCTCAGATCTTTAAAGAAAGCGTGCTACGGACCCGAAAACATCGGACACTTTGGTCTGGCTTTTCCACATTACACCCATTTCACTTCACCTATCAGAAGGTATCCGGATCTTCTGGTGCATAGACTATTGAAGGAGTTGCAAGAGGGGAAATATACCTTTAAGAGGCAGAGTAAGCTCGTCCGTCGCCTCCCCAAAATCGGAGAGATCACCTCTGAAAGAGAAAGATTAGCAGATGAGGCAGAACGGGAATCGATAAAGATCAAGCAGATCGAATTCCTGCAAGACAAATTAGGAGAAGAGTATGAGGGACTGATCTCTGGCGTGATTCCTTTCGGATTTTTCGTCAGGCTGAAGGATCTTTTAGCAGAGGGCTTGGTGCGGGTCTCCAGCTTAGACGACGACTATTATCTTTTCGATGAAAGAGGTAAAAGATGGGTGGGTAGACGTAACAGAAGAGTTTATAAATTAGGGGACAGGGTCAAAGTGCAGGTGATAAGGGTGGACAAAGAACAAAAGGAGATAGATTTTGTGCTGGCGGGAAGGAGTATTCGCACACCGCGTAGAGAAAGAAAAAAAGGAAAAAGAAAATTAAAAAGAAGGTGAAATTCAAAAGAATATGATAAAGGCAATCTCTGATTTAAAAATTAACCTTTGAAGGTTAGAGACAAAATAATGTTGGGGAGGATGTTTTTTTCTGATTTTTACGATCACTAACGAGCTTAAATTTTTCAGTTGTGGTTTTAGCTTTTTATTCTTACTTTTTACTCTGTCAAAAGTTTATTTGGAGATCTCTGAAAAATTCAAATGAGGAAAGGTTTTCTGGAGTGTCAAGCCCCGCTGAAGCGGGATCTTCGACTTTAGCTTGACCTGAAGTTCCTTGAGGACAACGAGCTTTTACAAGGTTCACCTAAAGGTGAACACTCCAAATTCTCATTCTCCCGCCTGAGACGGGATTTAAAGCAGTTTTTTCAGATGACCTCATTTAACCTTTGAGATCAAAACCGGAATAATCTGATGAATCAGCCAGCCAGCATATTGACCATCAGCCCGGACACAAAGCTTTCTAAGGGGATCGATAAGGCGCTATCCGATATTAATCCGCAAATCAAAACCGTCCCCTCTAGTCGAGATGGATTGAAAAAAGTGAGGGAGGAGAGATTTGATATTGTTATCTCCGATTCCCGACTGGAGGATTTTTCGTGCCCTGTCCTTATCCGAAGAATCATAGCGAAAAGCCCGCAAGCAGACATCCTGGTGGGGCTTCCCACCGAAAGTATTTTTCGCCAGAAGGAGCTTTTGGATTGCGGTGCAGACGATGTTTTTGAAATCCCATTGAAGCCGGAGGAGCTACATCTTAAGGTAAATAAACTTCTTAAAGAAAGAAGTTTTCTAAAATCGTGCGGGCTGGTGGGAAAGTCTATCCAGTTGAAGCAGATTGCTGAGTCGGTAATTCAGGTTGCTCCCACCAATATCACCGTTTTGATCACCGGGGAATCGGGAACAGGAAAGGAGCTTATCGCAAAAGCCATTCACGCCAACAGTAAAAGATCGGACAGACCCTTTGTAGCTGCCAGTGTGGGAGCACTGGCAGAAGGGGTGATGGAGAGCGAACTTTTCGGACATGAGAAGGGCGCCTTCACCGGCGCGGTCAGTCGCAGGCAAGGACTTTTTGAAACCGCCAACGAGGGAACCATATTCTTGGATGAGATCGCAGAGTTCAAGCCCTCCACTCAGGTAAAACTTTTAAGGGTTTTGGAGGAGAGAAGCTTCATGCGGGTGGGAGGGAGCTCGGATATAAAGGTGGATGCGAGAGTGATCGCCGCCACCAATCAGAATCTGGAACAAAAGGTAAGAGAGGGAACTTTCCGCAGTGATCTTTATTTCAGACTGGCGGTGGTGAAAATCGACGTCCCACCTTTGAGGGAAAGACCCAAAGATATTCCCATTCTGGCGCATAGTTTCATCGAGAAGCTGAACGAGCAAAGCGCAAGAAAAATCTCCGGAATCTCAGATGAAGCATTGGAGCTTTTGATGAGGTATCACTGGCCCGGCAATGTGCGGGAATTGAGAAATTTCTTGGAAAGCATGTTAGCTTTGGCACCAGACAGAAGAATCGAGGCTTCGGATGTGAAAAAATATATAGATAAACAGATGCAGGCTAATCGACAGCTGCCGGTGGTGACGGGCAAGTATGTGGAGACTGCTGAACATGAACTTATCATTCAGGCGATTTTGAGTTTAAGATCGGAGATCATCAATTTAAGAGAAGCTCTTTTGGAAAGAAGCCAACTGAGACCGGAACATAAAGTTGAACCAGAAGGCTCAGTTTGGGTGAGACAGGAGAAAGTAGGGGAGATACCCAGCGATTTGAATGTCGAGGAAATGGAGAAAGATTTGATCCAGAGAGCGCTTGTATTCACCAAAGGAAACAGAAAAAAAGCCGCCCAACTTTTAGGCATTGGAGAAAGGACATTATACCGGAAATTGGACAAATACAAATTGAGATGAGTATCAATATTTGTGGAAGGAACTTGTGCAATGCTTAAGATACATAACGAAGAATTTGAAAGAGAGCTGAAGGCTTTCGAGGAGAAGCTGTATGTGCGCTTCAAGAAGCATTTCGACATAAATGTTTCGCTTTTCCGTAGGTTAAGCGATGTTATTGGCGAAAAGGAGATGGCTATAGAACAAAAATCCAACTTCCAGAGAGCCATCAATTTCCTGTTTTGCCGATCATACAGACTGCACTGGACAATTCTGATGTTGTGTCAGAAGGGTTTTGGTCCAGAGGCTGGTATTCTCTTAAGATCACTCATGGAACAGGTTGTAAACATGGCATGGATTGGAAAAGAAAATCCAGATGAGAGAGCGAAGTTCTTTGTGGACTACTTCCATGTCGCAAGAAAGAAGCTTTACGACAACTACGACGAGTATGCCGTATTCCCTAACTTGACGGATGCCGAAAAGGAATGGATGGAGAGCAGGGAGGAAATCGAAAGACTTTATTCAGAAGTGGAAAGCAATTATATCAAGGAGGATCGTTGGGCGCCCAAGAGTATTAAAGGGAGAGCCAAGGAAGTCGGTGCTGAATATGACTGGGATTTTTACTACTGGTTCTTCTCATTTCTGGCCCACTCCAACGCAGCATCGCAATTTGAGTTTGTCAGGCAAGTGGGGGCAGAGAATTTATTCGTTGTTGGCCCCAGCGACTCAATGCTTGGTTATGTTCTTCACCTAAGCTGCAAGTATCTGCTGTTGGCCTTCGACATGTGGAATAAGACATTTGAATTGGGACTAGATGGTTTGGTGCAAGAATTCTCCAGCGAACTAACGGATATTTCTTTTGTTCGTCGGGAGCAAGAAGGTAATTCTCAGGGATAGAAGCGTTTTCTTTTGTTGGTGACGGACGCCTTGTCCGCTACCACAGAACATCACGGACATGGACGTGCGTGGCGAATAAAGAATGCAAATATGAAATAAGGAGCGGATTATGTTGAGGCATTTTACACTTGAGTATTGGAAGGATGATGGGTGGTATGTGGGGAGGCTGAAAGAGGTTCCGGGTGTCTTCAGTCAGGGAGAATCTCTGGAGGAATTGGAGGAGAATATTAGAGAAGCATATCAGCTGATGATGGAGGAAGAAGAGATTGTGCCTAAGGCGGAGATAAAGACTAAGGATATAGGAGTAGAGATTTGAAGCGCAAAGATCTTATTCGAGAGCTGATCAAAGCTGGATGCTATCTCAGGCGCCGTGGCAGAAAACATGACATTTACGCAAACCCAAAAAGTGGAAGAAAAGCGCCTATACCACGACACCCGGAAATTAAAGAAAGTCTATGCAGATTGATTAGAAGACAACTTGGTCTTAGTAGGTAGGTCAAGCATGGCGTCCAGACGGATCCGTAGGAAAGCCTACTTGACAGATCAAAACAATTGTTAACCCCGCCTATGGCGGGGTTAACCTACAGAACTGAGATAAGCTGTGAGGTGGTTTACTTGTTGGTTCAGGGTGCCCCCACCCTGAACCTCAACATGGTCAACAAAGAAAAATGTAGTGGCTCGATTTATCGAGCCAGATTGAGACAAAAGGAGGAAGTCTCCATGGGAATATTTCATGTGGATTGTATAATTCAGAACCTTAGCACCCCCCGAAAATCTGTGCCCGTGAAAAAGCTGATGGTTGATTCGGGCGCAGAGTATACTTGGATTTCAGAAAAGGAGCTGGGGAAGGCTGCAATTTCTGTAAGAAAGAAAGATGTCTCTTTCGTGATGGCCAACGGCCAGAGGATTACCAGAGATGTGGGATACACACTAATTCGATGCGGAGAATTTGAGACAGTGGATGAGGTGGTATTTGGGCGTCCCGGGGATCTAAGGCTCTTAGGTTCCAGGACCTTAGAAGGTTTTGGAGCGGCGATAGATGCGCGTCGGAAAAAACTTGTGGCTTCCGGACCACTTCCAGCAGCCTGATAAGAGAGGAATGTTGATTCGTTGGTTCAGGGTGCCCTTCAGGGTGAATCCCTTCAGGATGAACCCTCACCCTGAACCCAGACTGGTCAGGGGTTAGGGAACCCCTGACCAACACTCAAGGATTTTCTGTTGATAAAGAACAACCTGGTCGTTCACGGTGAATCCGTTACCATGAATGTCATGGACGTGGGCGTCCATGACGAACAAAAGATGTTGTTTAAAAATGTAGTTGCTCGATTCATCGAACAGAAAAGAAGCTGAAATGAAATCTTCCCGTCGGAAAACCAAATATATATGGGTCATCTCGGATGGCTCTGGATCTACGGCAGAGAGGGTATTGCAGGCAAGTCTGGTGCAATTTGGGAATGAGGATGTGAAGGTGGAGCGCATACCTGACGTCAGAACCAGAGAACAGATCAAACAAATCGTGAACACAGCTGCAAAGAAAAAAGGACTGGTGGCCTACACTCTGGTCTCTCCGCAACTTCGCAAAGAGATAGCCACCAGAGCTAACGAACTGGCTGTCCCCACTGTGGATCTTTTAGGACCTTTGTTGACCTCGTTAACTACTTTTCTGGCCTCCTCTCCTGAGTCCAGGCCCGGGCTGTTGGGCGAGCTGGACCATCATTATTTCAGAAGAATAGATACGGTTGGATTTACGGTCAAACATGATGATGGGCATGGTTTGCATGATCTGCCCAAGGCGGATGTGGTGATAACCGGAGTCTCCAGAACGTCAAAAACTCCTTTGAGCATGTATCTGGCTTACAACAAGGGCTTGTTGGTAGCCAACGTCCCGATTATTTTGGGACTGGATCTTCCTGTTCAGCTTTTCAAAATTGATCAGAAAAAAGTTGTGGGCTTAACCATTAATCCGGATCTTTTGATCAGTCTCCGTCAAACCCGGCTGGCACAGTTAGCTCACGCAGATATAAATTACGGCGACGCAAAACATGTGGTAGAGGAACTGAAATATAGCCACCAAATCTTTCGAAAAAATCCCAAGTGGCCTGTGATAGACATCACCGGCAAAGCCATAGAAGAGATGGCTAACGAGGTATGCAGTTTGCTTATCAGCAAGTCCTCATGATCTCTTCCAATAAAATCAGCATTCAGTTATCAATAAAAACAATGGAGGTATAGTCATGAAAGTAAAAGATATCTTGAAAGACAAGGGAACCGAAGTGGCTACAATCGTAGCAGAGAAGACCATATGCGATGCGGTGAAGACTTTGGTGGAAAAGAACATCGGTTCCTTGTTGGTAAAAGACGAGAAAGGCGCTATCGCCGGTATAATCACAGAGAGAGACATATTGAAGCAATGTAATCAGTGTCTCGAATCGTTTTCGGAAACAAGGGTAGGCGATGTGATGACCAAAAATCTGATCGTAGCATCTCCGGATGATGATTTGGATTACGTGGAAAACATCATGACCCAAAATCGGGTGAGGCATCTTCCCATAATCGCAAATCAGAAATTAGAGGGGATAATCTCCATAGGCGATCTGGTAAACGTGCTGCGTGGTGAGTGCAAGGTGGAAAATCGTTACCTCAAAGCTTATATTTCTGGAGAGTATCCGGGCTGAGTCAATCCGAAGGGTAGGGTCTAAGGATTCTGGTTGTAAAGAACTTATCCTCAAAGATTGGTGCTGGAGGAGAAAATAAGATGACAGAACAGAAGCATTATTTTGTCAATGTGAAGGATCAGTCCGACAAAATCCTGCGTAAGGAAACGTTTGTTCCTGCCACGCTGGAGCAGGTGTGGAATGCCTGGACCACCACCGAAGGCGTGAAGACATTCTTCTCACCTGAAGCTAAAGTTGAGCTCGCCGTCGGTGGCCCATTCGAGATTTACTTCATTCTTGAGGCGCCCTATGGATCGCGTGGATCTGAGGATTGTCGGGTGTTGAGTTATCTCCCTATGGAAATGCTGTCCTTTTCATGGAACGCTCCGCGGGATTTTGGTGAGTTGCGCAAGAGGCATACAATAGTGGTCTTGCATTTTCAGGAAGTTGGGCCAGGCAAAGTGAAGGTTGCCTTATCACAACTAGGCTGGGGTAAGGGGGAAGACTGGGGCAAGCTGTACGACTATTTCGACAAAGCCTGGTCGTACGTGCTGGGCAATCTCAAAAAACGTTTTGCCGCAGGGCCGATTGACTGGTCGTCACGTTGATGACCCATTATTCACAGTTTGTGAATGCTAATGACCATTCTGGATGTGCGTTGGCGAGATGCAGAGAGAAGTGTTGATAACGATGGAACTTCCGAAGAACAGCAAAAGTAGGTCAGGCTTCGTGCGGAATGTCGTGGAACGGGAAACCCTACGTTAATCCTTTTACCTAATAGGTTTAAAATAACAGGAGCACAGGGCTTTAGACCTTTTTTGACTTCAGGTTATATTAAATTGTCATATATAACAGCATGTAAGGAGAAATGTTATGTTGACAGGAATTCATTTTCTCCTGACCTATGCCTGCAATTTTGAATGTGATCACTGTTTCTTGTATTGTGGTCCGAATGCAAAGGGGACTTTCACCATAAACAAGATCAGAAAAGCCTTTGGTGAGATGACTAAGATCAGAACTTTAGAATGGGTGTATTTCGAAGGTGGTGAACCATTTCTTTTCTATCCTCTGATGCTCGAGGGCATCAGAATCGCTCGTGATATGGGTTTCAAAACAGGAGTAGTAACCAATGCATACTGGGCAACATCTGTTGAAGATGCCGATCTTTCGCTCAGAGCTCTTTGTGAATTGAAGGTTTCTGATCTCAGTTTAAGTGATGATTTATTTCACCATGAAGAGGAGGAAGATAATCCTGCTAAACGGGCTTTAACTGCAGCGAAGATATTGGGTATGCCAGTGGATACGATTTGCATTGAGGAAGTCACGGCTGAAACAGGTGTAGATAAGGAGCAAGAAAAAGGCGCGCCAGTCATCGGCGGAGGCGTTATGTTTAGAGGTAGGGCTGTTGAGAAATTGACCGAGGGACTACCAAAAAGACACTGGGAAGAATTCACAGAATGTTCATATGAAGATTTAGAAGACCCCAAGAGAGTCCACATCGATTCATATGGCAATGTCCACCTCTGTCAGGGACTGAGTATGGGCAATATATGGGAGACCCCTTTATCAACGTTAGTTAAGAACTATAATGCTCTCTCACACCCGATCTGCGGACCTTTGGTCAGAGGAGGACCCGCGCTTTTAGCTAAAGAATACGATGTTAAACATCAGGATAAATACGTTGATGAATGTCATTTCTGCTATCTTGTTCGCTTGGCTCTAATAGATAGGTTCCCACAATACCTCACACCGAGGCAGGTTTATGGATTGGAAGAGCCGAAGTAGGGTGGATTCCGAGAGGACTATCGTGGAGCGGGAAACCCCACGTTAATCTTCTTAAATTTCCCCTTCGATCTTTTTATCAAAGATATCTCTTGCACAGACCCGGACCTTCTTCAAAAAATACTAGATGAACTTGCAGATTTGAATCAAAGGCAAAATAGAAGTTGCTTTTTCCAAGTGATTTTGTTTTTTTAGATTGAAATGTCGAATCAGCAGGAGATTTGCCCTCCAGACTGAGGGACGCCTTCGATGCTTTTCAAAATAGCTTCTTTTATTCTCTCTCTTATCCTCCTTACCTCTTTTTTGACTTTCTCTTCATACGCACAATTGATCTCCTCTGAAATTTATGAAACGGAAGAGGACCTACTGGAAGGCCTGCAACAGGGATATTTGACCTTAGACCAGTATCTCGAGCTACTAGATATGATCCAGAGCAAACTGCTTCCCACATCTGATGAGACAGACAAACTCTTTTTTATTCCGGACGTGAGCAGTGTGGATGTTTCGCAAGTTAAAGCGAAAGACCAAGACATCGATTTGAATCAGAAAATCGGCTCCTTTTTGGCGGAAAGGAAGAAGAAAGGCCGTCCTCTTTTTTCCGGAAAGCTGGTTTGGAGATTGTATGAGAAATTTTCTGCCGGAGGCAGATCCGCCTATGGCGGACAGGAAGGGGGCGAAACGGAAAATTATCTTTTTTGCGAGATCAAAAATGGTGGACGCATGATCTGGCATATAGAAGCTGATCAGGAGGTCAATTCCTCTGAAGCGATTTTAAGCCGGAGCACTCTTCGCGTAAGAAAGAGGTTCTTTAAGTTTTTGCTTCCCGAGTATTCAAGCGAAGTGATACTGGGTAATTTTGACAAAAGAATCGGGCTGGGCTTGAATGTTGGATATCATCCGCTTTTTGCATACACCAGCGGGTCAGATTTGAAATTTGAGGACTCTTTTCTCTATCCGGCACTTGGCAGGTACAATGGGGTCTACGGAGAATCTGAATTTAAATCACTTTCAGTTTTAGTCTTTTACTCTAAGAACAAACGCGAAGAAATAGAGAATCGGATTTCAGCTTTCGATTTGAGTTTTCTGAGCAAAAACCTAGAAGTGGGTTTTTGTCTTTCAGAAGGGGAGCTTAAGAATATCGAGAATAAAAACACCTTTCCTGATGATTGCAGAAGCCTCCATTTTAACTTAAAGCTTAAATCCATAAAATTCTCGGGTGAGTATGCTCTGCTTTCAAGCCAAAAGAGTGGGCTGGCATTTGATCTTTATTCCCACCGGAAACCGTATAGCTTCGATTTTTCCTGGTGGAGATATTAAGATGATTTCATTCATCCACATGGTGGAGGGATCTCCAATCCGGATTATGAGACCATTTATCTGGATAACATAGATTATAAATACAGATCCAGGCAGGCAGGGGAGAGGGGGATATTCTTTAAGTCCAGATATAGGATCTCAGGCAAGCTCAGTTTGAATTTCTCCTATAACCAATGGCGGGAAAGATCATACCTCCCAGACAAAATGAAGTTTCGAGTTGGCACAGGTTATAAGTTTTCTCCAAACTTTTCTTTCACGGTTTATCAACTTTGGACAGATTATGATATAGAGGATGAACAGATCGATCGAAGGACATCATCGTTGAATTTGTTTTTGTCTCCATACGATAAGTTGGATTTTAATTTAATAGCAAATTACCGGAGCACAACTGACAAAAACTATGGTGATCTTCGGCTGAAGATTAGAACTGTGGCGCTTTCTCCTTTTGATTTTGTCCTTTGGCTGAAATACAATGACCCCAACTTCTCTCGATCTTCGGATGGATATTTCAGCTTTCATGTTCAGGAGAAGATAAAATTTTTCCAAAACTATTTTGTTTCGGCAGAATATGTAACTAAATTCTATCAGGATGAAGACAAGGTCGACACCAAGGCGGTAAGAGTAAAAATGGAAGCTTTGTGGTAAGATGGTTGGATGGCTGGTTGGTCGAGGGTACCCCTACCCTCGACCTTTTGTGTGGCGGGGTAAGGTACCCCACCAGAACCCGAGCAGCGGGTGTTGGGCGAAAGATAAGCGCGCGGAGTGCGTCTCGCCCAGGAGACTTGGCTTAGCCTGCAGCCACACATTCCTGGTGCAGGAGACGATGAGGAGGCTCACGGTTACTGTTCAGTTTTCTCATCATAGGGATAGTATTCTGCATTCCTGAGCCACTCTGGCAGGTCGCTGAGCCAATGCTCCTGATCTCTGAAGGGTCCTTCAACTATGACGTAATTCGAATTCTCGTTGTCCATCATTACATAATACTGATCCTTATTAAAAGGACTTCCTTTTCCCAAATCCCTTTCATCCCATCGGAATATCGACACTCCGCCGATTCTATCCTCTTCGCGAATGTCCTCAAAGGAGCCACTGACAGCGACCCACAGAACCTTTTCGCTCGGAATGTTTTTGAACAACTCTGGATACTGGCTTTCGGCAAGCCGTCTGGGTGCCCATTGGTAACGCCGAATCAACTTAGAGAATTCCTCCCTCTTCATTCGCTTCACCCTTTTCTTGGACACAATTGTACCTCCCGTGATGAGTTGCTGACGCCGATATAGCTCCTCTCAAGGTTTGAGCAGATTTATCGAGGCTTCCCGCCTTTTATACTCTCCCAAAAAGCACTGTAATTAATAGTGCAAAGACCCAGATGCCGAGGGCGGCTTCTACGCCCACCAAGATTCGCGCCCACCGGGCGGGGTTGTATTCGACCGGCTCCAGACGGAAGAACTGAATCCACTGTCGCGGTTGCAATGCTCCATAGCCGAACGTGGCGAAGGAGAGAAGACTGAAGTAAAAACAGTGGCCAAAAAGACGCCAGGTTTTTGGTTTCACAACTTTAGTCCCCCGCCGCACGCCACGTTGCACAAGATAGATGCCAGATTGTCCTTTCGAGGTCCACGTTAGAAATGCTAACATGATACTGAACATAGCAATCACGGCGATGGAATAGCGAACAAGCCAGACCGGACGAGAGCCGTAGCCGTAGCTCCATTTCAGGAAAGCGATACGCCAGAGACCCCATAGATAGGGGAGCGGTCGCCAAATGGTTCTCAAGTATCCCTTGGTTCTCATCTCGTTTTCCCGAAAATGGAATTCCATCGCGATGTCATCCAAGAGCTTCTGCCGATATAAGGCTTTCAAATCCTTATATGTAATAATAGCTTGATGCAGGAAATCAGCTACGAAGGGACTTGGGGCATACTCATTCTCGGGCCAATCTAGTTCGAAATCCGCAAGAGCCTCTTCTCCTATCACGTAGCGGTTCTCGTAAATGTCTCCCCAATGTATGTATCTTACATTCTTTGCTTCCCCGAGATTGGCCCCAGAGAGGCAAGTGGAGTCCAAAAGCGCCACCAACATGTTGGCATCTACTAGGTTGGCTTGTCGGAGGTCGGCGCCCGCTAGCGAAGCAGAGCCAAGATCGGCGTGAGCTAGGTCAGCTCCTTGCAAGGACGCGCCTTGCAGATCAGCGCCATGCAAATCTGCTCCCTGGAGCTTTGCAGAATCGAGGTTAGCCCCTCCCATACTTGCTTCCCGAAAGTCTGCGCCTCGCAGTCGCGAGTTGGCGAAAGTTGCCCCTTGGAGAAGTCCCCTGGCCAGCTTTACACCGTCCAGGAATCGTCCTTCCAGGGGGATTCCTCGCAGGTCATAAGCGGAATCAGCAGGATCGTGTGGGGAAGGCAGTTTGACTACGAACTCCGGCATGGGCTTTCGATGCCGAATTGCCTCAAACACAGCGTTTGCTTTCGTCGGTGTCCATCTCTCTCGTAATGTGGTTATTTCTTCGAAACTATACCATGTCCAATACTTCCAGTCAACAAAGGTAGCGTCTGCAGTTAAAGCAGAGGATGAACAGAAGGGGGGACTGGACAAGAAGCAGAAAAATACGAAGCAAAAGAACCTAATCCGTTTCATTCCCTCTGATGGGTTGCCTCTAAGAGTTCCCATTTAAACATATCTGCTTCGCAAAAGATGATAAATAAGAACCGTCAATACTCTTTGTACCTCATAATTAGCAAGGTAATACATGCTCTTTGCCTTCGCAAGCCTTTTTTTGCGCTGCAGCGTTTCTCTGGCTCTTTATCGTCGGTTGGCCCAGGGTACCCCTACCCTCGACCTTTTGTGTGGCGGGGTAAGGTACCCCGCCAGAACCCAAACAGATAAAAGATGAAACAGATAGGAGATGAGAGGTGCTAAAAGCCTTTAGTTCGGACAGGGGCTTGTCCTGAAAGGCTCAGCCTGAAGGGTTATACCCCTGTCCGCAAGAAAGGTGGGGGTGCACCCCCACCCCAACGGGGAAAAGTTTTGTTTCATCTGTTAAATCTGTTGGGAATATGTTCTCAGTCCGGGTAGGGTTATACCCCCGTCCTAACGTAGAATTTCCCCAACAGATGAAAAGATGAAACAGATAGAAGATGAGAGGAGCTAAGGGCTTTGTTCAATTTGTTTAATTTGTTTAATTTGCTTAACCTGTTAAATCTGTTGGGAATATGTTCTCAGAAATATGTCGGATAGGTCATGCGACCCATGGCTGGGAGGCATATCTGATCTACATCGTCGAGACGATGAATCGCGTCAATGTGGTGTCTTCCTTCACATTTTGCCCGATTTTCTGCCCCTTAATTATCTCAAGGTTGTCTATCACAGTCATCTGAGAGGGTATGGGTGTTTCCATTTGAGCAACGCTCTGCAGTTCTGGAGGTTTTTGATCGGTAGAAGACGGAAACTGCCTTACTGCAAAAAATATCAACGCAATTAAAATCACACCAGACAAAGCCTGATACACGGGAATCCGATATTCGAAAATATTTCTAATGTAACACCAACCTCTGGCAAAGATTCCGATCCGCTCTGGTCTTTGCACCTTCATCCGTTGAATGATTCTTTGACGGATAGCAGGATGGGGAACTAATTTTTCTTCTGCTCCAATTTGCATCGAATTTTGCAAGCCCAACAAAGTCTTCCGATAGCTTCGGCAGCGTTCACAGGATTTCAGATGCTTCTCCACCAAGAGATTCTCTTCCTGGACTAATCCGTCAAAGATTTTGTCGATCAATAGCCGCGGGATATCATCACAATCTATATGGGGAGTCTCATTTGATTTTTTCATCTGTAGATACCTCAGTTTTATAAGGATTAAAAGCTTTTAATTTAGACGCCAGTTTTTGAGTGGTATAAAAAAGCCGTGATTTGACGGTTCCTTCAGAACATCCTAAGATTTCACCAATTTCTTTGATAGAAAAATTTTGCTGGTATCGAAGCAAAAAAGCGCTCCGATGACCGTCATCAAATTTTTCTAATTCCGCCAACAGTGCATGCTCGAAATTCTTTTGATCTACATTTTGTTCTGCCTGATGATATTCGCTTTCTAATTCATGTGATATGGCATCCATATCAACATTAGTCTCCACTATGTCTCTTACCTCCAGGCGGCGGTATTCATTTTTACATAGATTGTAAGCCACAGCGAATACCCAGGTGGAGAACCTCTTTTCGATACAGAATAAGTTTGGCTTTTCGACAATCTTCAAAAATATCTCCTGCAAAAAATCCTGGGCTTTCTCCTCATCTCCTCCCAGCTCTCGATAAAAGTAAAACAAAAGCCGTTTACTGTAACGGCCATAAAGCTCATCAAAAGCAGATGTGTCCCCGCGCTGGATACATCTCATCAACTTCTCATCGGTGAACTTTTTGTATTTATTCCTGAAGATGACCATCTAAAAATTCTGTTAGGTCTAAAACATCACGACATCGTCCAACATCGAGCCTAAAGCAACGATCTACAAATGATACGCCCTTACAGGTCTTTCTTTTCAATCTCTTCAACCATTTCTTTCTTACCCGCCTTCCGGGCAAGATCCAGAGACCAGTTTTTCCATTCTTGCGCTCTCTTATCCTCACCACTTGTTTTATAATGCTCTGCTAACATGATCATGGGCGCAACATAATTTAAGTTCATGTGGGTGATTATGTCCTTCGCCAGATAGTTGTCATCGTACCAATCATATTTCAAGTAATCCAGCCTGAGATTTTTCTCAAGATTCTTCTTCAGCAGTGCCATATTGTCGATTCGCTCCGGGCTGTATTGATAGGCCAGCCCTACGATGTATAGGTCATTCGTGATAGACTCTATGTGGTTTTTGTAAACGGTCAGGGCAAAATAGATGGGAATGTCTGGATATTTCTCGGCAAGGGTCTTGGCAAGCTCTGGGAAGAACTCTTTCTCCTTCAACTTAGGTAATTTGCTGAAATCAATGGTTATATCCTTCTTCTTCAATTTCCTTTCCAGGTAGTCTTTGCCCGCCCGGGTAATGGAAATATTCAAAACCGTTACGTCTTCTCTTAAGCCAAGAGCTTTCTGAAGCATCCAAAGGGGATAGGTATCATTATCACCGTTGGTGAAGAGGATAGCGTCTTTTTCAGTGGACATCAATACGTTATAATTATAATTGATCAAGCCAGGTGCAATGTCTTTGCTTTCATACAACTTCTCGCAAAACTCCTTCAGCTTCTTTTCCTGACCAGTGAACTCGTAATGTGAGATGAATCCATAGTAGGTGTCAACTCGTTCCGGTTGAAGTTTGTAAGCTTTTTCAAGAAGAGAGACATCGGTCAGACTAAAGCTGTTCCAGAATTTGAGAAGGAAGTATTCATAGGTTCCGGGAATGGCCTTGCCCATGTCCTCGATAATCTTCTTCAACCTGGCCTGTTTATCCTGAGTATCGATGGTTTCCACATAGCGTGCATATCGAACCGCATTGTAGTAGTTGTACCAGGCTTCCGGATTCTTGGGATTTTTCTCTATTTCCTTTTTCCAGAGCTCAGTCTGCTCGACATACCATTCATTCGGCTTTTGTTCATAAACAATGCGATAGACCTTCTCCGGCTTGACACTTTCGGACTGCCCCACGCAGGTATAATCCAAACACAAAAGCACAAAAACACATACCCATAATACATAGTGGAATCGCTTCATCATTCTTAACCTCCTTGTCAATAGATTTCTATTGAGTGACACATCTCACCCATTAATACACGTCAGATTTAAGAGGGTTCAAATTATTTATGAAAAGCTCAGATAGGACGCATGCAGTTTCTTAGATTATCTCTTGGCGAAACAGGATAATTTATTTCTTGACCTTCTCAATAGTTGGGTGTTTATTAGTTATTGTATTCGATAGATTTAGTTGCTGAGCAGGTGCATGGATAATACTCTGCTAAGCAGAAAAGATTACGCAGAAAGTTGGTAGGAGGGGGTATTCGAAACGCGGAAAAGCAGAATTAAGGCAAGTCAAAGATTCCGAAACGCATAAGAATTCTTTTGTAAGGAGGATAAACATGGAAAGGTGGAACATAACACGAACGTTATATAAAATAAGCGACTTTCTCTCTTGGCAACGAAGCGGGGCGCTGGAGTTGAGCCCTAGCTTTCAAAGAAGAGCAGTATGGTCAGCGTCTGCAAAATCATTCTTAATGGATACAATAGTCAGGGGTTTACCTATTCCGATTATTTTCATTCGTGAGCAAATTGACCCTAACACTTACGAACCGACACGACAGGTTGTTGATGGTCAGCAGAGAATTCGAACCGTCTTATCCTACATAGACCCCAAAAGCCTCAAGAACTATAAACAGTCGAGGGATTATTTCAAGGTCAAGAAAATTCACAATGAAGAATTGGGGGGTAAGGACTTTGAGCAGCTCAGGCGTGAACTGAAAGATCGTATTTTGGATTATCAGTTTAGTGTTCATGTTCTTCCTTCAAGTGTCGACGATAAACAGGTTTTGCAGATTTTCGCCAGAATGAACGCTACAGGGGTAAAGCTCAGGGCACAAGAACTCAGAAACGCTACATTTTTCGGCGAGTTTAAGCAAACAGCGTATAACCTAGCTTACGAGCAGTTAGCTCGTTGGAGAAATTGGGGCATTTTTACCGAAGATGATATTGCGAGAATGAACGAAGTAGAAATGACAAGCGATTTCCTACTACTAATCTTGAAAGGCATTTCAACTAAAAGCAAGAGTTCACTAGATAAAGTTTATAAAGACAAAGATTGTGAGAATTGCTTCCCGGAAAAACCAATTGTTGAAGATAGATTTCGCAATGTGATGGATTCTATTGATGATACTTTGGGAGAAGATTTGATTAATCTGGATTTCCGGAAGGGAACCTTGTTTTACTACATTTTCGCGCTAATCTATGATGTGCATTACGGGCTAGGTTCTGAATTGGAGAAGATCAGGAAGAGACGTATTCCAAGCCATTTCACAAAATGTATCCAAAGTTTTGAATTATCCGGCGCCAAAGACCTATCAGAAAAAACTAGGAAAGAGGCAACTAGGAGAACTTCTGCCGAGGTGAGAAGAACAGTGTTCAATTACTTAAAACGGAAGTGTATCAGTGGCTAGAAGTGATTCTGAAGTATTCAAAAAGTTGCATCGTAAATTGAAGAGCCTTGAGCAAATGCGAAAAAAGCAAGAAGGACTCTTTTTGAACCACCAAATAGTCACTAGAGACATAGAAGAGATTTATGGAGCAATCTACTTAAATGCTGTGGCTTCCTTTGAGTCCTTTATCGAGGAGCTTTTTATTGGCTTGTTAGTTGGGAGGATTCACTCAAAGCACTCTCGTGTTGCTGCCCGAGTAACCATCAAAAGTACGAAGGTCGCCCGAGACATTCTACTACGAGGAAGAAATTTCTTTAACTGGTTGCCTTATGACAACACGGAAAAGACTGCTAGAATATTCTTTGTAGATGGCAGACCATTCACTATTCTCACAATGGACGACAAGGAACTCCTGGGTAAATGCTTAGTAATCAGAAATGCCATTGCTCATAAGAGTCGTTACGCCGTCAGGAAGTTTTCAAAGGAGGTGCTGTCGAATATCACACTGGCCCCGCGAGATAAGCGACCAAAGAGTTTCTTGCGTTCTCAGTTTTCAATGTCTCCCCCAACCAATTATTACCAGCACTACGTTGCAGAAACTCTGAAGATAGCCATGAAGTTATGTTGAGTTGTCTCAATCTTATCGGAACCTCGAAGGAGAATCATTAGCAAAGCCTTCACACCATATGGATTTGAGGCATATGCCATCTACGCTTGCTGTAAACCTCAAGACTAGCGCGGTATATTTGTAGGTAGTTGGTCGAGGGTACCCTTACCCTCGACCTTTTAATGTGGCGGGATAAGGGCTTGCTCTGAGGGCGCAGGCCGAAGGGTACCCCGCCACAACTCCCCACGTCTGTTGTCGTCTTCAAGAATAGATCAGCGATATTTGTTGACAAAATCGGTATAAATAGTATATTCATACCCAAAAGAGGCAGTTGTAAGGTCAGATGCGAAAGAAAGCAAACAACTAGAAAGAGAGCCACCAGGCGTGCTGGAAATACTTTTAACCGCTAAATACATCGCATTTTTCATCCTAGCCGCCATCGGATTAATACTTCTCTTAGGCCGATGGGTAACCCGCTGGATCCGGATCGGGATGCTGGCTGTAGCCTTTATATTGTTCGGTCTTGACTACGTTTTCCCGCTTCATCCCAGCCCCATGTGCGGCGTGACCAAGCTGTTTATGTTCAAATTCACTGCAGGGAAGTTCTTCCCGGCCTTCGTTGCCCTTTGCCTGGCAATGTTCATACCGAGCTTAATCGGCAGGAAGCTTTTCTGCGGCTGGGTTTGCCCGCTGGGAGCGCTTCAGGATCTGATCAATAAGATACCCTTTAAATATCGCTGGAAGCAGTTTAACTTTACCGCCTTCAACTCCATCCGGATGGCTCTTCTGGGGATGTTCGTGCTCACCTTCTTTATGGCTCGTGAGCAGATCGCCATGCTGGCAGAAAACGTTGGAGCCGACTTTTCCGACCGGATGTGGACCGCCTTTTCCGCCTACAGCCTGTATGAGCCCATAAACTTCTTTGAGCTTCTGCACTGGAGCATCAATTCGCTCTGGATCATCATGTTTGCGGTCCTGATAATAGCCAGCCTGATTTTGTATCGCCCGTTCTGTTATGCCATCTGTCCCATCGGTGCATTGACCTGGTTTTGCGAGAAAATTGCACCGGGAAGAGTCAGGGTTGATCATTCCGCCTGCACTCAGTGCCTGGAATGTGTCGAAGCCAGCCCCTGTCCAACTATCGCCAAACTCATTGACCAAAAGACAAAGGCCGCACCCGACTGCACCTCATGTGGTGAATGTCTTAAGGCCTGTGAGCAGAATGCCATCAAATTCAGTTTCAAACGCTGACCGTTCCGGCCTCGGATTTTATTTTTCTTTAATTCCTCCTTCCATCTTCTAATCAAAGAAATCTCTTGCCTATCCCGCATTTTCTTCGTAAAATGGCGGAGAGACGGACGTCTACAAAGAGCTATTTATAAAGAGGAGACTATATGAGACCTCGTAGTTTAATCACCGTGATTTTAGGTATAGTTTTGTCTGTTTTGGGATTAGTTTCTCTTGTAATTTACCACAGTGCCACCGGAGCAATTCCTCTGCTCATTGGTGGTTCGCTCATTTATTTAGGCTGGTGCGGAGGTCGCACTGCGCTTCTTGTTTTCGGTCATACCACCATCGTGATCGGATGTGCTATGATTACCTGGGGCATATATCTTTTGCCGGTCTCTAAACCGACCTTGGCACATATTCTTGCCCGACCCCTTTTCTGGGGCTTTATCTCTTTGTTCGGTGGTATCTGCGCCAACTATCATGGATTCTGTTCATGTATTCGGGGGCAAAAGTGAGATGAAGCGATCAACCACAGATAACCGCATAATTGCGGTTCGCCTGTCTCTCAGTTCGGACAGGTTTATATCCCTGTCCGCAAGAAAGGTGGGGGTGCAACCCCCACCCTAACGTGACGAGGTTGTTATGAAGCGCACGGGTATCCTTTTCGCAGGCTGTTTGCTCTTTCTCACGCTATTCATATCCTGCACCACAAGTAAAAAATACTCTGGAAAAATTTCAATAAGTGATATTGATTATATTTATAACTCTATTTTCAATGGAGCTAGATTAGGTCTTGGAAAAATGGATATAATTGTTGATAGAGAATACCGTCTGATCTTTACCGATACAAAAGGCCCAAGATACGAGATTGAGATCTATGAGAGAGCAGATATATACGAAAGAATGAAAGCATATGATGACAGCATCATACCGGTTATGATGACCTTTAAATTTCATAATGATTCTTTAATAAAAATATCATGTAGATGGAACCGCACGCCGAGTCGGAACGTAGATGGTCTTAACCATCATTTATCTGAAATATTGGGAAAGACAATAGAATTAATTTGCAGGGGAGGTTTTTGCCATATTGACGAGAAGGTAGTGTATGATAGCACTGAAATATATCTAATCTTTACTGTAGCTCTAAATGTGGAGGTCCTCAGTATCTCATACGAAGACGATTTGATATGATAATACTATCGTGCGATAATTTGTAGCGCCGGAATGTCCTTTTGGACTTTCGGACGAAACTGAATTTTTACAACAAATCATTTAAGAAGTATGAAAGATAATCTTTCAAAAAGCTCCATAATCTTCTCTTACCTCTTTTTGTCTTTTGTTTTCAATCTGATTTTTGTAAAAACAGATTTTGCCCAGCAAAGTATTTCCTCGACTGCTAACGTGGTCCTCAATGAGGTGCAGGCGAATGAACCCGGATCTTATACGACATTGGAATGGGTGGAACTTTTTAATGCCGATTCGACAGAACACGATCTGGAAGGATGGGCTTTCATCTGCAAGAAGGATACCACCTTGATTCCTGCCGGCATAATCATTCCTGCCAATGGATTTTTGATCATCGCCCGCCGGCTTTTATCCGAGCCTCCCGACTCGATCAGCTTTGAGGGCTGGTGGGGAGACGGAAGTGGCATTTGGGGAGATTCTCCGGAAGAGAGTTTCCCGGCTATCGAAGCCAAGATGAGTTTGATCAACACAGGAGGCACCATCAGCCTGATGGATCCAGACAACAATACCCAGACCTTCACCTGGGATCAGGACTGCGGAGATGGTGTTTCATTGGAGAAGGTTTATTCTGATGAAGATATCTGGCTTTGTAGTGTTGCCTTCGACAAAAGCACTCCCGGAAAAGAAAACAGCGTAAGCACCTCCTATTCAGACAAGCTTCATCTAAACATAGAACCCAACCCTTTCTCTCCGGATGGGGATGGATTTGAAGATGAAACTATTTTTCGTTATACCTTGCCCATGGAGTCGAATTTGACCATAAGGATTTACGATATCAAAGGACGTTTGATAAAGACTCTAATAGAAGACGAGCCGCAGGTGTCAGGAGAAATCTCATGGGATGGGAAGGATGATGAAAATGAAATTGTTCGGGTCGGTATATATATTGTGTGGGCGGAGGCTGAAGGAAATTCTTATAGCCAGAAGAAAGCCACTGTAGTGGTAGCGAAAAGGTAAAAAGACCTCACCTCCTGTATCCCCTTCTCCATTTCATGTTGAAAATCCCGCCAGTGGCGGGGGAGAGGGGGATACAGGGGGAGAGGTAGAAGAAGCTGAAGTTGGTAGGTCGGGTTGCGATCCTGCCTTTGGCGGGAGAGCTACCCGACAACATTTAAGTGTCGGGCAACCTGCGGTAGCCCGACCTACTAAAGCTTTGCACTTAAGAAAGTAGGATATGAGCAGGACGATTTTCGTTGCTTTGATTTTTTTATACTCTTCGGCCTCCACTCAAGCGGCATTTGATAACTGTGGCTCAAGTGCGAAGATACTCAGTCTGGGCAATGCCTCCATCGCCATGACGGATGAACCAGCCTGCTTCTTCACTAACCCGGGAGCATTAGGATTTCTTCGCGAGAGAGGATTCCAAGCCAGCCTTTCCCGCCTGTTTGACCTGGATGAACTCTCAGAGAAAGAGTTCTATGTAGCTTTTCCTCTTAGTTCCTTTTCTCTAGGGGGAGGATGTTATATATTCGGGAAAAGTAACTATTATCAAGAAAGCGTGTTCAGTTTTGCTTTTGCATACAAAGTAAAGGATCATGTTTCCTTTGGGTCGAATTTTAAATACATGCGGGTTTCCTTTTCGCCGGGATATAACGCTCTTTCCGCACTTTCCATAGACGTAGGGTCGACCTATAAAGTCAACAACGGGTTTCAGGTTGGTTTTGTGGCAAGAAATCTGAATCAGCCTGAGTTGGTGAAAAACTCAGATGATATCCCCACCATCTTCTCTTTTGGCTTGGCTGTGTTTCCCCTCCCGGAGGTGACTTTGCTGTTTGACCTTTCCTATGAGGAAAGATATAAAGAACAACTTCACTTGGGACAAGAGATCAAGCTTTTGAAAAATCTTCCCTTGAGATTTGGCATTCAGACTTCTCCGGCTCGCTATGCCTTTGGAGTTGGATTCAACAAAGATAAACTTGTGTTTGATTACGCTTACTCCAATCATTCAGTTTTGGGGGATACTCACAAAATCAGTTTTTCGTTTTGCTGGGGAAAGAAAAAAACGGAATAATTGTTTGAACATACCAATGTCAGGTAACCTGTAGTGGCTCGATCAACCTTAGCTATGATCCTCTTTTTGCTGATCTTTTTGCTGGTTTATGGTGGACTTCATCTGTATATGTTTCTGAAGGCAAAAGCGGCTTTTGCTTTTGACACAAAGATCAGTATTTATGTTGCACTTTTCCTATTGTTAATGGTTTTTGCGCCGATCTTGATTCGTCAGCTCGAGCGACCGGGGTTAGAGTATGTTGCGCGTGTTTTCGCTTACATCGGATACACCTGGATGGGAATTCTGGTTTTGTTCTTCTCCATCTCGATAGTGATCGATCTTTGTCGGCTTCTCGTCTATTTAGCCGGACTTATAACCCAAAAGAATTTCTCAATCCTAACCAGCATAACACCATATCATTTTCTCATACCTTTCCTGCTATCGATATTCATAACTACCTACGGCTATTTCGAGGCAAGGGATATTCGCATCGAGAGAGTAACAATCAAAACCTCCAAGCTTCCCAAAGAGATCAGCAGGCTGAAGATTATTCAGATTTCTGATATTCATCTGGGGGTGATCGTCGGGGAAGACAGGCTGAAGACGATTCTGGATATAGTCAAAGAAGAAAATCCAGATCTGTTGGTATCAACCGGCGACCTTGTGGATGGGGAGATGTGCAACGTGACCGGAGCTGTGAGGCTTTTGAGAGAAATCGATCCACCTTATGGAAAATTCGCCGTGACGGGAAATCATGAGTTTTACGCCGGGCTTGACCGGGCATTGGCTTTTACAGAAGAAGCAGGCTTTACTATTTTGAGGGCGGAAGGAATAACTGTTGAGGGATTTTTAAATATTGCCGGGGTGGATGATCCTCAGGGAAAATCCTATGGCCTTTTCACAGATATTTCAGAAAAGGAATTGCTCTCAAAACTTCCGCAAGAAAACTTTACCTTACTTCTTAAACACAGACCAGTTGTAGACGAAGGTGCGCTTAGTCTTTTTGACCTTCAGCTTTCAGGACATGCCCACAAGGGTCAGATTTTCCCTTTCGGTCTTATCACCAAAGCGATCTATCCCACCGACGATGGATGTTTGAAGCTGGAGAACGGCACCTATTTATGTGTAAGCAGGGGAGCAGGCACTTGGGGACCACCAATCCGTTTTCTGGCACCTCCTGATGTCATGGTAATTGAACTTGCGCACCGGAATGGGCAGTAGGGAAGAAGTGAGGAGCTAGCCCCTCACCTTAGTCCTCTCCCCAAAGGGGAGAGGAAACCGACTTCCCTCTCCCCCTGGGGAGAGGGCAAGGGTGAGGGGGAGCAGAACAAACTCTGTTCGTCACGGTCAGAGGATCGCCTCGTCCGTTACCAACAGTGGAGAATGGTTCATACCTGCGCGTAAGCAGGGGAGCAGGCACCTGGGGACCACCAATCCGTTTCCTGGCACTTCCTGACGTGATGGTGATAGAATTGACTCGCAAAGAAGAGTTGTAGGTCGAGCATGGCGTCCAGAAGGATCCGTAGGAAAGCCTGCTCGACAAATAAGGAATTGTCAACCAAACCTGCAGGCATGGTTGACCTGCTAAACTTTAGGAGAGTTTTCCTCTTTTCCCTCGATGCTTTTATTGAGAATCTTTGTCAGAGCAAAGGTGATTACGGCCAACGACAAAACACCCAGTATGGACCAGACCCAATATGAAGGTCTTGAAGCCATTCCCACAGTATGTTTGTAGTAAATGATCTCAATAGCTAAGTCGGAAATAAAAAGAATGATCCCCGCCAGAATGAAAGCGGTTGAACCCAAATAGGCAAAACCTATCCCAGGGAATACGAAATTCAAGATCGCCGCGATCCAGGGATTTTTTTGTTTCATGTCGCTTCACCTCGCAAAAATAAAAGTGGTTGAGTACAAAATACCATATAAAAAACATGTCTGATGCTTCGGGAATAGTCTCAAGATCACGCCAAAGGCGAGAGAATTCCCGAAGCCAATTAGCATCGGCATTTCCTAATGCCGATGCATCAAAAGACCTATTGGGCTATTTAAAATCGAAAGGAATTTTTAATTCTCTTAGTTTATCCACAATTTGATTTGTGGAAATAGCCACAGCGTAACCAGTTTGCCATTTTGAATCTCTGAAAAAACCCCAATCAATTATGCCGATAACTCTTCCGTCATCGGGTAGAAACACCGGTGCTCCGCTGTTTCCTTTTGAGATATTTATATCTAATTGGATAATATCCACTTCATTATCCATGCTAGGATCGTAGCACTTGTTTCTTATAGTGCTAACAATCCCCTTGGCTATTATTGGTTTCGGTATAGAAAATTCATCCTTGATGTAGGCACAAGTAAAGACCTCTTGACCTTCCCATGTGCTGTCTGAATTTGAAAATCCCATAAAAACTGGTCTATCAATGGACAAGCTCAAATTCTTATTTCCTCTATACTGGGGTGTTTTTAGATCTACAGTCAAAATTGCGAGATCCAAGGAAGCAATCACTGTATCAACGGTAACGTTGTACGTAATTACATCGTTGAAAGTCCTATTTGAGTCAATTTCTAAAGTCACATAATTTTCGGCAAGTAATACATCAACATATTTGCCAGAATTATTCATCGAACTATCTACTACATGGGCACAAGTTAACATGTTGCCTAAAGTATTTATCATAAAGCCAGATCCAGTATAAGCACCGTCGGGAAATTTTAGCCGGAACACCGACTCTTTTGCGAAATGAATATACCTACGAATCTTCGCATTGTCTGCATGAATGGAGTCTGAAAACACCAGAGACAATCCGACTAAAACAAAAGCTGTTTTCAAAATTAATCGTTTCATTTTTAACCTGTTAGCCCTCTTACATCTTTTGATTCCATGAAATATCAACTACCGGCGCTACTTCAAATCGGCATTTCCTGACACCGGAACGTAACCTATTAACCCCCAATTGTCAACAAAAAAACCCCGACCCAGATGGGTCGGGATTTGATTTTTAATCCCGGCAGCGTTCGGATCTTGTCCTGAACGGAAGTGAAGGATTTTATCCCGAACGAAAGTGAGGGACTCCCACCCAGTTACCCAAGCAGTACCATCGACACTGAGAGGCTTAACTTGTGTCACGCTTCAGGAATAGCGGTTCGTGGAGGCAATTCGTCGGCGTTCTTGCCCAACGTGACTCACTTCTTCAGCCGTCTTTGCATTTCCTTGTTGATAGATTTTCCACCCTCATAGACTCTGGCTACTGAACGCCTGAATCTGTCACGAGCCACTGTATCGATAAGAACTTCTTGCCCTTGAATAAGATTGGTCAGTTGATTCTTGGCTTTAGAGAAACCGGTTTGACGTTTCTCTGGCGCATTCACGTTAGCCAAGCGCACTGGATTCTTGCGGGCCGAGGTTTTAAAGGTGTCCCCATCGATCACTTTTGTCACACGCTCCTTTCTCGCCATGCAATCACCTCCTTTCAAGAAACTCGTTGATCAGTTTTTCTTCTATGAATGCTCCCTTTTCTTTCATCTTCAGAAGGATTTGACTTGCCTCCCGTCGGGTAACGATTCGCCGCGGAACCGCACACTCAAGCAGCCCGATGGAACCGATGACAGCAATACCCTCTCGCTTTGCCACTTTTCTCACGAGTCTATCATTTGAGGCGCAAATGCCGTTGTGTTTTTTAGCTAACACGAGGCAAGAAATGTCCTCGTCACTCAGCCCTTTTTGTTCTCTTTTCAATCTTGCCGCGTTTTGATAGTCAGTTGCAGAAGTATAGGCCTGGAGTCTGAACTTTAGGTTTTCAATTTTGATCTCTTTTTTGACCTCCTCTCTAACTTCGGGACTTATCAACACAGAGCTATCCGCGAGAATCCTATTCAAAAGAATGAAATTGTCCACCGCCCCGAAGTCAAATATGATATTGTTATCCAAAATGATGTGTTTGTTTCTAAGAATCAGAACCAAATTCCCCCCATTCTCTGACCAGATCGCGGACTTGCCTCATGCTCTTTCCGGATAGCTCGCCCACCTTGTTCACGGAAATGAGCTCGTTCTCGTACGCTTTTCTCAACAAGTTCTCAAACCTCTTGTTGACCTGTAATTGGTCCCTGTCTAGTGGACGGGGTTCTTCTTCTGCTTTGTAACGAGAACCGAGCCAAGCGTACAGGTTTCTTTTTTCCTGAGAGTTTATCAGACTACACTGATGAAGCCTCTCGAGTATAGCTTTAAAGCTTACGTTGAATATATGCTTGATGTAAATGACATCAGCGGGAGTAATTCGATACCCGACTGGAGCAACCTTTCTCAAGCGTTCTTCAGGGACAAGAAAGACACCTGCGAAGTAATCGGTAATCTTCTCCTCCGGGGACTTGCTTTTCCCAACCCCCTTCCGATACTTGAAGGAATCCTGATCAACGAATTCATTGCGATGGAAGATGAGATGGCCGTATTCGTGGGCCACCGTAAATATCTGCCTCTCCGCTGGTATTTTGGCGTTCTCATTCACAAATATGCAGGGACCAGTATCCCGATGATAACAAGTCACGCCGAAACCAACAACGTCAGGGTCACCGAAATCGAACACGAAAATCTTCACACCGTGGTTTTCCAGTAGCTCAAATATGCTTTTGATCGGGGCATCGGCGATCCCCAGTCCTTCTCTTTCCTCTTTTGCCACAGTTGCGATTCGGTTCTGATCCTCGTCGGAGAACGACCTCAAGCGCACGCTCTGCGGCAATCGACCTCGTGGTTCGATCCCGAGGATTTCTTCGAGTTCTACGTAACGGCGATATCTCTCTATCAGGTCTGCTTCCAAAACTGGGGTGATTTTCTGTGCCGAGTGTGCTCTGAAGAATAGCTGGACCTGAGGGGTTCTTTCCTCAAAGAAAAAAGAAATAGGCCTGCCAACCGACATGGCGAAGCGGAGCAACTTTTCAGAATCAATTATTCGTTCCCCTTTTTCGACGAGGCTTAGGGTCTGCCGCGATAAACCGATCTTCTTTGCGACTTCTTCAAGCGAGAGTTCAGATCTCTTGCGTTCGGCTTCCATCTTTTTCCCAATGGTTTTCTTAATCATGGGTCACCTCCTGTCTGTTAACGTTTCTAACAAATAATACGTAGAATGCAAAGGAAAATGTTAACATTATTTACATACCCTTCGAAAAAAAATCCCGGCAGCGTTCGGATTTTATCCTGAGCGAAGGCGAAGGACTCCCACACGGTCGCCAACCGAAGATATTTCGCCCCCTATGACGTTATGTCCAGATAAAAAAATTCCCGGCAGCGTTCTACTCTCCCACCCAGTTACCCAGGCAGTACCATCGACGCAGAGAGGCTTAACTTCTGTGTTCGGAATGGGAACAGGTGTTTCCCTCTCGCTAAGGCCACCGGAAAATTTTCTTATCAGAAAATTTTGGTTCACGGTTCACAGTTCACGGTACCCCCCGCCCGGGGCGGGGACTGCCAACTGTCAACTGATAACTGTTAACCAAAAATTTTGCAATGCTAAATTTTTCCAACTTCATAGAGAAACTCAAAAAACGAGCAAAAGTTTTGCATCACCAAGGAATGAAAGAAAGAATTTAGGTCAAGTCGCACGGCTGATTAGTATCGCTCGACTGAATCCATTACTGGACTTACATCTGCGACCTATCAACCCGGTAATCTACCGGGAGCCTTAAGTCCCGCCTTTCGGCGGGAGGGATATTTAGTCTTGAGGTGGGCTTCGCGCTTAGATGCTTTCAGCGCTTATCCCTTCCGAACACAGCTACCCAGCGTGTGCCTCTGGCGAGACAACTGGTAGACCGGAGGTTCGTCCGTTCCGGTCCTCTCGTACTAGGAACAGCTCCTCTCAAATATCCTGCGCCCGCATCAGATAGGGACCGAACTGTCTCACGACGTTCTAAACCCAGCTCACGTACCGCTTTAATTGGCGAACAGCCAAACCCTTGGGACCTTCTCCAGCCCCAGGATGCGATGAGCCGACATCGAGGTGCCAAACCTCCTCGTCGATGTGAACTCTCGGAGGAGATAAGCCTGTTATCCCCGGAGTACCTTTTATCCGTTGAGCAACGGCGTTTCCACACACAACCGTTGGATCACTAAGCCCTGCTTTCGCATCTGCTCGACTTGTAGGTCTCGCAGTCAGGCTCCCTTATGCCTTTGCACTCTACAGCTGATTACCATCCAGCTTGAGGGAACCTTTGGGCGCCTCCGTTACCGTTTAGGAGGCGGCCGCCCCAGTCAAACTACCCACCTGACACTGTCCCCGGCCCCGATTCAGGGGTCGAGGTTAGGATCCCGATAAAGCAAGGGTGGTATTTCAACGGTGACTCCACCGACCCTAGCGGGCCAGCTTCTCTGTCTCCCACCTATGCTACACATGCAGTACCAAAACCCAATGTCAAGTTATAGTAAAGGTTCACGGGGTCTTTCCGTCCCGATGCGGGTAAGCGGCATCTTCACCGCTACTACAGTTTCGCCGAGTCCCTCGTTGAGACAGCGCCCAAGTCGTTACACCATTCGTGCAGGTCGGAATTTACCCGACAAGGAATTTCGCTACCTTAGGACCGTTATAGTTACGGCCGCCGTTTACTGGGGCTTCAGTTTAGAGCTTCGTCCCGCCTTTCGGCGGGACTAACCCCTCCCTTTAACCTTCCAGCACCGGGCAGGTGTCAGTCCCTATACTTCGCCTTGAGAAGCTTAGCAGAGACATGTGTTTTTAGTAAACAGTCACCCAGGCCTCTTTACTGTGACCCCATTCTGCACCCCGAAGCAAGTTCGGGGCACATACCAGGGGCACCCCTTCTTCCGAAGTTACGGGGCCAGTTTGCCTAGTTCCTTAACGAGGGTTCTCTCGAGCACCTTAGGATATTCTCCTCACCTACCTGTGTCGGTTTGCGGTACGGTCACCTGAAAAGCTCGCTTAGAGGTTTTTCTCGGCAACATGATTAGGACCAGTTTGTGGGCTTGCGCCCTCCCCATCACCTCTCGAAGTAAATCTCGACGGATTTGCCTGTCGAGAACTTCTACCGGCTTAGACCAGGACATCCAACACCTGGCTGGTCTTCACTTTTGCGTCACCCCTTCACTCAAACGCTTTCCCGGTGGTAGGCGAATTTTAACGCCTTTCCCATCACCTACGCCTTTCGGCCTCGGCTTAGGGGCCGACTTACCCTGAGTGGATTAGCCTTCCTCAGGAAACCTTAGGTTTACGGTGTGTCGATTTCTCGCCGACATTATCGCTACTCGTTCCGGCATAATCTCTTCCATCTCGTCGATCCCGCCTCACGACGGAACTTCAACCTACTATGGAATGCTCCCCTACCACTAAAGCAGTTTTTTGCCGGAAATCCGAAAAGCGAAAAGCTCGAAAGCCTTTTGCCAACAGATCTCCGAACTGCCTCAGTCTACAGCTTCGGTGGTAGGCTTAGTCCCGTGAATTATCGGCGCAGAGCCGCTAGAATAGTGAGCATTTACGCACTCTTTAAATGATGGCTGCTTCTAAGCCAACATCCTAGTTGTTTAAGCGATTCCACATCCTTTGTCACTTAGCCCACACTTGGGGACCTTAGCTGGTAGTCTGGGTTGTTTCCCTTTTGGCAATGAAGCTTATCCCTCACTGCCTGACTCCCGGAGAACAAGTGGACGGCATTCGGAGTTTGATTGGGGTTGGTAACCTTGTGGGGTCCCTTGCCCATTCAGTGCTCTACCTCCGTCACTTTATTATCCGAGGCTAGTCCTAAAACTATTTCGGGGAGAACCAGATATCTCCAGGTTTGATTAGCCTTTCACCCCTATGCACAGCTCATCCCCTCGCTTTTCAACGCAAGTGGGTTCGGACCTCCATCCAGTCTTACCTGGATTTCATCCTGGCCATGCATAGATCACCTGGCTTCGGGTCTACTGCATGCTACCTTAGCCTTGCGGCTCATCGCCCATTTCGGACTCGCTTTCGCTACGGCTCACCCAGTGTTTGGGTTAACCCAGGCAACATACAAGTAACTCGCCGGATCATTATTCAATAGGCACGCAGTCACCCCGACTCCGATGCCACGAAGGCTTCAGAATCGAAGCTCCCACAGCTTGTAAGCACATGGTTTCAGGTTCTATTTCACTCTCCGCCAGGAGTACTTTTCACCTTTCCCTCACGGTACTAGTTCACTATCGGTCACAAGAGAGTATTTAGCCTTATCCCGTGGTCGGGACAGATTCACACAAGATTCCACGTGTCCCGTGCTACTTGGGAATCTCAGAAAAGGAGTTTGCATCTTTTCACCTACTGGACTATCGCCATCTATGGTTAGTGTTTCCACACTATTCGGCTAAGATACAAATTTGTAACTCCCCGGTCTGACTGCACTCAGATCCCTCCGAGATCCCGCTACCCCGGCGGCACAACGCATGCAGGCTTTAACGTACCAACCGGTTTGGGCTGTTTCCCGTTCGCTCGCCGCTACTAGGGAAATCGTTTTTACTTTCTTTTCCTGAGGGTACTTAGATGTTTCAGTTCCCCTCGTTCGCCTCCCCCCGGCTATGGATTCACCAGGGGGATGTCCCGACATTACTCGGGACGGGTTTCCCCATTCGGAGATCCCCGGGTCTAAGTTTGTTTGCAACTACCCGAGGCTTATCGCAGCTTACCACGTCCTTCATCGCCTTCTTGTGCCAAGGCATCCACCATATGCTCTTAGTAACTTGACCTGAATTCTTTCAATCCCAAGCGACACACAAAACAATTTTGAAGATGCCCGCTTTTTGGTTCTCTATGAAGTTGTCAAAGACCAAATTCATCCCGCCTTTGGTGGGACGAATAAAAATATCTAAAGATAATTCTAATTCAATCTTCTGGTGGAGAATACCGGGATCGAACCGGTAACCTCCGGCTTGCAAAGCCGGCGCTCTCCCAATTGAGCTAATTCCCCGAAGTCTTTGTTTTTCAGTTCCTCCCGGTCTTACCGATAACCTTCCCGCCGCTGGCGGGACGCTCTCCCAATTGAGCTATATCCCCGTATTAATTCAGTTCGTAGTTCGTGGTTCATGGTTCGTAGTGAAAGATGTACCCACTGCAAATTATGAACCGTCTACCACTGCTTACTATTGAGATCAGTTCATAGAAAATAGTTCATAGTTCATTATGTTTTAGGTTTTGCTTTTGCTATGAACCGTGAACTATGAACCATTAACCGCCTTTCTGGTGGGCCTAGGTGGAGTCGAACCACCGACCCCTGCGTTATCAGCACAGTGCTCTAACCAACTGAGCTATAGGCCCACGGGAATCGGTTCACGGTTCACAGTGAATGGTTCACGGTTCTAAGCCTTAGCCATGATAACCATGAACAATTACCATGAACCTATCTGGTCAGACTAAATTTTATTTTTCAATAGCGTGCACAAGCACAAGGTTGAAGGATGAGTCTGAAAAGAGTTTTACACACCTTGTAAGTAACTCCTTAGAAAGGAGGTGATCCAGCCGCAGCTTCCGCTACGGCTACCTTGTTACGACTTAGCCCCAGTCACCGGCTTTACCTTAGGCGTCCTCCTCCCCGAAAGGTTAGAGAAACGACTTCGGGTACTTCCAGCTTCCATGGCTTGACGGGCGGTGTGTACAAGGCCCGGGAACGTATTCACCGCGACCTGCTGATACGCGATTACTAGCGATTCCACCTTCATGAAGTCGAGTTGCAGACTTCAATCTGAACTGAGGCCGGTTTTGGGGATTGGCTCCACCTCGCGGCTTTGCGACCTTCTGTACCGGCCATTGTAGTACGTGTGTAGCCCTGGACATAAGGGCCATGAGGACTTGACGTCATCCCCACCTTCCTCCAGCTTATGACTGGCAGTCTCCTTAGAGTGCTCTTCCCTTGCGGAAAGGTGGCAACTAAGGACAGGGGTTGCGCTCGTTGCGGGACTTAACCCAACACCTCACGGCACGAGCTGACGACAGCCATGCAGCACCTGTGCACCGACCCATCGCTGGGGGGCTCAATCTCTTGAGCTTTCCGGTACATGTCAAGCCCAGGTAAGGTTCTTCGCGTTGCGTCGAATTAAACCACATACTCCACCGCTTGTGCGGGCCCCCGTCAATTCCTTTGAGTTTCAACCTTGCGGTCGTACTCCCCAGGCGGGGCACTTAATGCGTTAACTGCGGCACTGCCCCGGTTAAGGGACAACACCTAGTGCCCAACGTTTACCGCTAGGACTACCAGGGTATCTAATCCTGTTTGCTCCCCTAGCCTTCGTGTCTCAGCGTCAGTATCGGGCTAGAAAGCCGCCTTCGCCACCGGTGTTCCTCCTGATATCTACGCATTTCACCGCTACACCAGGAATTCCACTTTCCTCTCCCGTACTCAAGACAGACAGTTTCGAACGCAAGCTCCAGGTTAAGCCTGGAGTTTTCACGCCCGACTTGCCCGCCCGCCTACACACCCTTTACGCCCAGTGATTCCGAACAACGCTTGCTCCCCCCGTATTACCGCGGCTGCTGGCACGGAGTTGGCCGGAGCTTCCTCTGAGGGTACCGTCAGTTCCCAGAGCTATTCGCCTTGGGAAGTTTCTTCCCCTCTGACAGGGTTTTACATTCCGAAGAACTTCATCACCCACGCGGCGTTGCTGCGTCAGGCATTTGCCCATTGCGCAATATTCCCTACTGCTGCCTCCCGTAGGAGTCTGGGCCGTATCTCAGTCCCAGTGTGGCCGTACACCCTCTCAGGTCGGCTATCCATCGTAGCCTTGGTGAGCTTTTATCTCGCCAACAAGCTAATGGACCGCGGGCCCATCTCAAAGCGATAGCTTATAAATATAGGCTACCTTTGATCCCCAGAGGATGTCCCCTGGGGGCATTATCCGGTATTAGACCCCCTTTCGAAGGCTTATCCCCAACTTCGAGGCAGGTTACCCACGTGTTACGCACCCGTTCGCCACTTTACTCGCCCTGCCGAAGCAGAGCTTTCTCGTACGACTTGCATGTATTAAGCACGCCGCCAGCGTTCGTTCTGAGCCAGGATCAAACTCTCCATAAAAAAATTATTTTCTTCATTGGTTTGTTCGCAAGGATTTGTAACTCTCTTTCGGAATCGATCCTTCTTTCTTTGCTCATGCACGCTATTTAGTTTTCAGAGATCTGTTCTTTCTTTCACAAGAAAGAATCGAGCACAAAAAAATCCGCCGATCCTCAAGATCCTAATTCTGACAAATACCGAGCCCGGCAGACTTTTAATCTAACTTGCTTTCCGGTCTTTGTCAAGTAAATTCTTTATAAATTTTTTCTCTCAAAATCTACCTGCTTGCCGATTTTGCTTAACCGTCTTTATCCACATCTATTATCGGCATTCTTATAATAATAATTTAACCCTTGCTTGTCAAGTGTTTTTTATAAAATTTTCTATCTCTAAAACATATACTACTCATTATAGTTTGGGGTTGTTTGAATTACTAAAAAAATTTTTCGTCTTTCGCTTTTTAGACCCAAAAGTGGCTTCCATAAATATTATACGTTCAAAATCATCCAGAGTTAAGATTTTAGCAATTTTTCCCATTTTTTGCTAACGCTAACATTTTCTTTGACTTTCCGAAGCCAAGCGGTTAATTATGTTTTTGAATTGTAAGTAAGAAGGACAGCTACGATCTCATGACGATGAGAGCACGTAGGGACAGGGCTTGCCTGCACTGATGCCCGCCTTTGGCGGGAGAAGTGTCCCTGTCCGAATCTTAAGAACCTTAAGAGCACGTGGGGACAGGGCTTGTTGAGCTTGCGAAATCCCGCCAAGGCGCGGGATGCCTGTCGGGCCCCCAGAGTGGTAGGTCAAGCATGGCGGAGCCTGCTTGACAGACTCTCTAACCTAACGGGCACAGGAAAAGCGGAAAATTTCGCTTGACCTGTTCGTAGGTATTGCTATATTGTGTTCGTAGTTCAAATTGACGTTCACTGAGGAGCCATGATGAATGACGAATTGGCTGTGGCTAAGGGAGGCACCGGTTTATACAGTCTGTATAAACCGAGAGCGGTTGATAAGAAAGAAACTGGTAAATGGTTAATATGAATGCCATTACGCGAAAAGACAAGAAGAGATGGGAACTTCTTATACAGAAAGAGACAGTCTGTTTTTCCCGCATTGTACAGACTGCATAATCATTTTTTAGTTGGCAAGATAATACTGGAGAAACGAGCATGCTAAGGAAAGTCCGGAAAAGCAAAAGGCAGGTTAATGTATCCGGTCTACGCGGCTCCCCTGCTCGGCATCAAGCACGCGGTAGCACTATTCGTCGGACGAAGCTGTCACCAGCAGCCAAGAAACTAATCGCATACGACATTTTTCAAATGAGCATCGCTCGGGCACGGAATCAGATCAAAATCCACCAAGCAGCGCATGGACGACGGGCCAAGCCTGAGCACTATCTGGCCGACGCCCATCGAGCCGCTATAGTCTTGGCGATCGCTGCTCTGGACGCCTTCGTTCGCTCGTTTGTCATCTCACGAATCAGAGCCATTCTGGCAGACAAAACAAAGACCTTGGAGCCATCCTTGGCGGACCACATCAAACGATTTTTGAAGGAGGATGGGTTACTCGAGGCAGCACGAAATGACGATCTTCACGAACGCGTCGAGAAAGCTTTCACAGGTGATTTTGAGAGAAAGTCCTTCCAAGGAACAGACAGTATTACGAAATGCTTTCAGATGGTCGGTATCAAAAATGTTTTTCATCAGGTAGCTGTCAAGGCAAGAGTGAACGAGGACAACCTGAAAGACGATTTGGACCGTTTCACCAAGCGACGGCACATCATCGCTCACTGCGGGGACTACGACCTGAGTCAGAATCCTCCAGTTGAGAACAAGGTGACCAAGAAGTACGCCGAAGACTGTATCAAGACGGTGTCGATAGTAGCGAAGGCAATCCATTCCCTTTAGGTGACAACGATGAAACGAGTACTGATAGTGTCATACGACCTGGTTGACCCAGGACAGAATTACGAGGATGTCCTCAAGAAGATCAAAGGCTGTGGAGCTTGGGCTCGCCTTGGGGGGTCAGCATACCTTGTTTTCACCGAAATGACTCCAGTGGAGGTGAGGGACACGATCACACCCGCCTTGGACAGCAACGACAAGATCTACGTCGGTGTTGCATCAGCACCGTCAGCATGGCGTGGAATGCCTAAGGAAGTCTCGGCTTGGCTTCACGAGAAGCAAAAATGACACGCAACTGCACCTACTATACAGCTTTGTAGGTCAGTTGCTCTTAGCACCTGACAAATGGGAGTAACAGAAGTTCGTAGGTCAGGTGCCCTGAGCACCTGACACCAAGATAAGTCAGGAGCACGGGGCTCCTGACCTGTCATTGTATTGGGAGAGAAAGATGGAGAGAATCGTTTATTTCACGGGTGCAGGATTCTCCGCACCCCTCGGGTTGCCGGTCATGGGCAATTTCTATTTCAAATCCCAGGACATGTACTCTGCGAATCCGGAGAAATACAAACACTTCAAGGAGATATTCAAGGAAATCCAGCGGATCTCAGTCACCAAAAACTACTATTCGGGCGACTTGTTTAACGTCGAGGAGATACTGTCAATTCTCGAAATGCGCGCCCAGCTTGAGGGGTCGAAGTTGAAGAAGGCGTTCGTTCGATACCTGTGTGATGTTGTTGAATTTCACACACCGCAGCTCAAACCATATGGCCTTATTCCTACCATATGGCACTCCTCCATATTCGGGGACCCAAAGAGTATATATCGGAGCATTGCTACATTCGTGGCAAACACCTTCAATCTCACTGTTAATCAGACAGAGCACTCCCTGAGTCTTCCAGATCGCTTTCTGGTGGGGCGTCGCGAGGCTGACGGGTGTCGATACTCGATCGTCACCGTGAACTACGATAGGGTCATCGAACAGGTCATCGACTATTGGAACGTAAACTTCGGACGGATAGATGGAGGTCCTATCACGTTTACCGAGTTGGAGGATATCGAAAAGAACGCATGGAACCTGCCAGCGCTCGTGAAGCTGCATGGAAGCGTTGATTCCGGAACCGTCGTTCCACCAACGTGGAGTAAAGGAGTTTATGGAGAGAATCTGTTAGCGTGGCGGTCCGCGCATGCCCTGCTCCGTGAAGCTACACAGATACGTATCCTGGGCTACTCGCTTCCGGTTGCAGACGCTAACGTGAAGTATCTTCTGAAGTCCTCCGTAACCGAGTCACCTCAACTCAAAGCTATAGATGTCATTTGCTGGGACCCAGACGGGACGGTGAGGGGAAGATATAAGAATTTCGTGGAATTCCGAGATTTAAGATTTCGATCCGCGAAGCTGGAGGATTACTTCGGTGCGATTATCAACGCTATTGGTGCTCCGAACAGGCTGCCGATTAAACAGATGGTTTTCGACCATCTCGAAGATGCACACTCACGCTTTATGGAATCCGGCAGTTCCTAAGTCAGGTGCCCTGCGCACCTACCACCAAGATAAAACCCCATTCTCATACCTAATCCGTAGTCTCTCTTACCACCAGTAGCAAATTTTTGTGCCCGCCAGGTCCCCCGACCTGGCGGGTGCCTGGTCTGCTTGCCAGACCGGGTATATCCTAACTCAAAAGTAGTCCGTAGGTCAGGTGCCCTATGCACCTGACACCAAGATAAGTCAGGAGCACGAAACTTCTAACCTATATGCTTTGGCGTAAGCAATAGTTGTCTCCACCCTCGCGGGTGAAGCTTAGCTGTTAGAAAACATCAAGGGGTTATTATGAAACCTTCACCAATAAAAGCATATTTACCCGATTATCAGATTCGCTTTCCTAAAATTTGCCAATATGGATTTTCTTGGTGCATTCCAGCAAGCATCGAAAATGTCACAAAATATCTTGAGATTCCGAACATAACCCAAGATCGACTCGTAATTTCATACTGCCGAAAATTTGGGAATGGTTCACTTGCAGGATTAAGTCCTTCAATAGACCCAACCCCATTGAGTGACTATTCATTGGTTTTGGTCGCTCGTAAATGCGCACTCGTTCACGCGAACTTCAAAACTTTTAAACAAATTCTGGAGAGTTATCAAGAGTTTAAAATCTCTGGCTGGCAATTGAACCATATTAAAGGGATAGATTCTCCTGTAAAGTACTTGGACGAAATTAAGGACGCTATTTCATCTAGCAATCCAATACTTATTTCATCTGATAATGGTCAAGGTGGTAGTCACATTATTAGCGTTGTAGGTTATGATCAGAATAATCTCGTAGTCCATGATCCCGCAACAAATTGGCTTGGCCCAGTTCCAATTTGCAGTTTCACTTTCCGAGAAGATATTTTACTTTTTTATAAGTAACCCGTAGGTCAGGTGCCCTGAGCACCTGACACCAAGATAAATCCCATTCTGATACCTAACCCGTAGTCTCTCTTACCACAAAGAGCAAATTCACCTTAACCTTAATGGTGAAAAGGATAGCTCCGCCTTTAAGGGAGATGAACATATGAAACATGCACAGAAACTCCCCTTGAGGGAGACAAATAATCCCTCCCTCCGGGTTAGGGTGTGTCATAATTCGGTTTTTTGTAGCCGCAGACTTTAGTCTGCGAAAACGGTTTGTTGAATTCCAACGATTTATGTCCATATGGACGACTACAAACTCAAAACACAATTGTGACACAGTCTCGGGCACGCGGATAAAATACCCATCCGTTCCCAAGAGCCAAAATTCACACCAACTTACTAAAAGGAGCAGGAAACAGTGTACATCTTATTATTCGTATGAATGCTTCGCATTGATTTTTTCTCCCCCCTGTTTTGGGCTTGACTTGAAATCCCCCTTTAGCAAAGGGGGATTTAGGGGGATTTTTCAAGTTTCAAATCCCCCCCCATTTCTTTAGGGGGAATGTAAACAATTATATGCTCTCCTTAATATGTGGAAAAGACATTTGATATGAACCATCTAATCGATACCGACCCTGAGTCTTGTCGAAGTGAGGACTCCACACACTTGAAGTTCTTAGAAATATTAATCGACAAGATCATTAAGAAATTAGAAGATGACTCCTTTGAGCCGAAGATCCGGGATGCCTTAAAAGCTATCCAGCTTAAACAAGAAGTGGTTAAAACCTCGGAAGTTGAACGGAGTGAAACCCATAGGGCCGAAAAAATCTTTTGGCAGGAAATAGAATCAATAAGAAGAGAGGTATTGCCAAAGCTTTATCCTGAACCCATCAACCTGGAATCTCAAATTCTCAGGTTTAATGGAAGTTTCGTGTTGGTAAAAAGGTTAGATTTAGTTGATAATATGCCATAGATTGGACCTAAAACTGAAAACGTTTTCAGTTTGGAGCCAAATTATGGCAAAAAAAGCGATGTCCAGTTGATCCAAGCCATCGAGTTGTTTGTTGGGGCAAGAGTGGTTCAGGAGCAAG
>Ga0209979_1000770_pt1 | contig 39509 bp, 29 predicted proteins | sample AnhtaG_FD_183114 | JGI IMG/M metagenome (GOLD analysis project Ga0209979, IMG submission 183114) | Deep subsurface microbial communities from Anholt, Denmark to uncover new lineages of life (NeLLi) - Anholt_01485 metaG (SPAdes) (version 2) | ecosystem: Environmental > Aquatic > Marine > Oceanic...
GTATGAACTGGCTAAAGTGGCAGTCTTGAATTTTCCTTTACTCCCTGGGGATATTATTCGCACAACAGACAGCAGAAGGTGTGAGATTCAATTTGACACCGGGACAATTATTAGACTCGACAAGGCGACAGAATTAAAGATCGAGACCATTCTGGCTAAAAGCCTCAGCACACGGAAAAAAATAACAAATCTTCTGCTCACTAAAGGGCAAATCTATATCATGTACAGACGCTATTCCTATCCGGAAGTTTTTCAGATTCTGACTTCCAATACCGCTGTGAAAATGAAACACAAGACGGTTGCAGTAATAAAAACACAAGAGGATAGAAGCACGAATATCCAAGTCAAACTTGGGAAAGCCTATGCCGTGTATGGACCTGATGAGAAAAACATAGACGAAAGAAGAATTAAGAAGTCAGAAAGATTGACGATCTCGAGCAGCCACGAGGCTCTTAAAAAAGAATACAGGCCTTATACTGATTTTGTGTTGTGGAATGAGTCGATGAATAAGAATTTTGTAGAGCTTCATGAAGGATTGAGTTATCTCCCCAAACCCGTCCAGAGAATGCCAAAAGCGATTTTCTATTTTGCCCAGAAATATTCAAATATGTATGGAGAATGGGTTTGGGACGGTCTTTGTGGTTATGTATGGCGGCCTCATTATAACGATCGTTATCCATGGGGAAACTGGACACCGTATTATTACGGACAGTGGAGAGAAGTGAATGGACAGCTTTTCTGGGTGCCTGAGGAGCCGTGGGGCTGGGTTCCCTATCATCTCGGACTCTGGATTTGGAACAAAAAATACGGCTGGGTATGGATGCCTGGATCTGCCTTTGCACCTGCGTGGGTAGCGTGGGATTTCTATTTTGGTGGTCTATGCTGGCGGCCTTTGTCCATGATGGATTGGTATTATCTTGATGGTTTTTATAGAGATTATTACGGGCCTTTTTATGATGCGCCAGATGAAAGTCCGGGTGAGTATGGAAAAAATCCTCTCAGAATAATCCGAAAAGCTCAGCTAAAAAAGGGGGAAACTGCTCTCTATAATCCCCCGAAGGAATTGAAGAAGGTCTACAGTAAAGCCGTTTCAGCTTTGAAAAAAGGCGATAAAAGTGTTTTTGAGTCTTTGCGCAAGATTCAAGAATACTCAGTTGTTGTAAGGAAAAAGGACTTGAATGCGGCAAGAATCCATGGGAAAGCTATAAAGCTTCAAGAGATTCCTGTGTTGAAGAAAAAAGAATTGATATCTCAAAGAACAATTAAAGACTCTTCCTGGGAAGCTGTGAAAATTTACAGGCAGAATGAATATGCAGTTACCTACGGAAAAAAAGCCTTGATGATGCTTTCAGGGTTGAAGAGCAGTAGGAGAACTCTTCAGAACAGAACTTCTCCACTTAAAACTTCAACAAAAGCTGTTGAGGCGAGGGGTAAAGCAATCAGGCAGAGTGATACTCCGGGCAAAGATGGGGTTGCTTTAAAACCTTATCAGTCGAGGATCCGGTTCAGGGATTGGAATCCTGACATTGGGATTGCCCTCAACGTAGGGGTATCAATAAAGTATTCCAGCAGAGACAATGAAATACGCTGCCCTGAACTTGGTTTAACTTCACGGAATGTGCGTCATGTTGAAAATCTGGTCACAAAGACAAGTTTTTCTCGTTCAGGTAGAAGCTATTATTCTGATTCAAGAGTGTCTTCTTCTTCATCTTCCTCGAGCTCTTCACGGAGTGTGAGTTCTTCAAGTGTTCGAAGCGCGGTAAGCAGTTCAAGGGGCGGAGGTTCAAGCAGTGGCACAGCAAAGAAAAAATAAGCTCAATAATTCAGGCTAATTGATTAAGGTTATACAAACTGATTTTATTATGTCAGTTAATATTTTTTAGCTTTCCGCTCTGGTTAACTCTTCACATTCAGTTAATATTTTTTATCTCTCTACATTTCACTCTTGGCTCCGGAATTCCTGCTCACTGTGTATGTATTGCTTCGTGCTTACCCGATACTCTTTGTGTTTTACGTAAGGCACAGGAGGAATCAGGGAGTTAAGGTATTTCCGAGACTGGAAAAAACCATAAAAGGAGCCTTTAAACAGAAAAATAAGCTATCAGCTTGTTTTTTAAAACCCTCCAGATATTCTGCTCTCAGTGGTTTTACAGGCGCTGGCTTAAAAGCAAGAGGATTGATGTACTTTCCATCTTTCTTGATCCTGTAATCCAGGTGGGGGCCGGTAGATTCGCCCGATGAGCCCACAAACCCGATGATTTGCCCCTCTTTTATCTTTTTTCCTTTTCTTGTTCCTTTGGCATAACCTCTCAGATGAAGGTACTGGGTTTCATACCTGTTTTTATGCCGGATTTTGATCATTCGGCCCGCAGCTCCGTTCCTTCCGGTAAAAGTAACAGTTCCGTCTGCTGTCGCCTGGACTGGAGTTCCGACAGGAGCTGCATAGTCCACTCCATGATGGGGGCGGTATACCTTGCGGATAGGATGCAGGCGCCTGCGGCTGAAGCGGGAAGTGATTCGGGCGGAATGAAGTGGTGATTTCCGGAATTCTTTTCTTAAGGAATTACCTTGAGGGTCAAAAAAGTCAGGTTCTTTTGTGTCGGGATAAGTATAGCGGATAGCCCGGAATGTCTTGCCCTGATTAGTAAATTCTGCAGCAAGAATATTTCTGTAGCTGAAAAATTCGCCCCGAAGGTATTTCTTTTCGAAAATGATTTTGAACGAGTCTCCTTTGCGGAGGTCGGCATAAAAATCGATATCCCAGGCAAAAATGTCGGCAAGGTTAATAGCCAGGAGGTCACCCTCGCCTTTTTTGTTTACAGCAAAGATAGGATTTTCCTCGATAGTTCCCCAGATCATTTTGACTTCGATTTTGTAAGGTACTTTTTTTATTTCAGCCGTATATGTGCTCTCTTTTTTCTGGATATGGAGGAAATTTTCTTCATTTATATCGTATTCTAGGGAAGAAATTTCTCCCTGCTGAGTGGAATAGATTCTGAGTTCATGGCCCGCTTTTATTTTGCCCAGGTCATAGACAGGTTTTATATTTTTTCTCAGTTCATATATTTGGGCAGGGGTGAAATTGTATTGTGCCAGAAGGTCTGTCAGAGTCATTCCTCTCCGGATTGTTTTTATATTTTCAATCAGGGGTGGAGTATTGTTTAAAATTTTTGGCAGAGGAATATCTCTTTTTACTTTGAGTGGAGGTTTATTTTTTGGCATAAAGCTTAGAATTAGAAAAAGTGAGAAAGTAAAGAACATGAACAGTAAAAGATGTTTGCGCTGGGGCTCGATTCTTTTTTTATAGGTCCTTATTTTGACTTTCATTGTGTTTTAATGTTTTGCGGAATACCATAGATAAAAAAAATAATTTATTTTGTTATTTAAGTCAACAACTTAAACGACAACGGGGTTTTACTTCTGATCTCATTTTTTTACTTAACATAGATTATTCACGAGTTGAGATTGTCTCAGATGCGAGGCGCAGCGTATGAAGCTGTGGTTTTCCACTGCGAATGCGCTGCAACGAAGCAGATGGGTTGATATCAGCTCGCCTGAAGGGTAAAAAATGCCGACATAAAGTTAAAATGAGGACATTGGAGAAGGTTTGAATGTTAACCTTGAGGAGAAATCAACGTAACTTGCTAATATCATTAAGATAAAATAGTAGTGTCGGCAGTTTTTATGAATAATTTATGTTAACATTTTTAGTAAAGGACAAGTATATTAATGTGGATGAAGAATGATGATGAACTGGTTGAGAAAATCCTCAGAGGAGACGATGTTTCCTTTGAGATTCTTCTCCGTCCTTACCGCCAGGGGATCTTGAACATGGCATATCGAATGACAGAAAATTTGGAAGAAGCAAAAGAGATCTGCCAGGATGCTCTTATTAAAATTTATAAATATCTTTATAAATTTAAAAAAGGGAAGAGCTTCAAAAACTGGATATACAAAATAACAGTAAATTCCACTTATGATTTTTTGAGAAAGAAGAAAAAGTATGAAGAAATAGTAGAGAGTCAGAAAAGTCTGGTTACCGGCATAAACCATGATCCTGAAAAACAGCTTCTGAATAAAGAGATAAAAGATAAAATCAAGGCCTGCCTTCAAAATTTAGGTCCTAAAGAAAAAACCGTTTTTATCCTGCGGGATGGCGAAGGATTTTCCATAAAAGAGACGTCAGAGATTCTTGGATGCTCATCTGTAAGTGTCCGGACTAATCTGTTACGCGCCAGGCAAAAAATAAAGACACAATTCGAAAAAATATATCCTGTAGAGGTAAGGGGTGTAAAAAAATGAAATGCAAAAAGGTCCAGCGTTATCTTCCTCTGGTTGTGGGTTCTGATATTTCTAAATCTAAAATATCAGAGGTTAAAGCTCATGTGGAAAAATGTCCGGAGTGCCGGCATGAATATGATTCTTATGTTTTGTCTTTGGGGAAAACAAAGGAATGGCTCGCAAAAGAAAGAGAAGATTGGGAAGATAGGGAATGGCAGCAGGTTGTTAAGATAGCCATTGGAGATAAAGAACCAGAGTTATCGCCTCTTGCTCCGTGGCCATTCAGGAAAGTCTGGGCTTATGTGATGATGGCTGTTTTTGCCGTTGTTTTTACTTTTTTTGTTATAAGACCTGGTTTTTACAAAGAGGGAGTAATCCCGGGAACAAGGATGGTGGCAGAATCCCAAGCTAAGCTCTTTGAAAGTTTTAAGGATAAACCAGAACAGGACATAATTTCCATGACAATGGTTTCAAAAGATACCGGGCTAAAAATAGTCTGGTTCTTTAATAAAAATTTCGATTTGGAGGATAAAAAATGAAGAAATTTTTAACAGGCATTTTAGTGCTTTGCTTTTTGGCTGGGGCTTCTTTAAATGTCTATGCTTCAGCCGGACAGGCAAAAAAACCAGAGCTGAAGACGGAATTTGTTAAGCTTAAATATATCAAGGCAAGACAGGTTCAATCTCTTCTTACGGGTTATCAAAGTATGTACGGCCGTATAAGAACCCAGGATGAGCTGAATATAATTACAATTCAGGATACACCGGAGATTGTTGAGATGGTGCTTGCGCTCCTCAAGAAAATCGACGTTAAGCCTGTAGACATACTGTTCACTGTGGACCTGATTTTAGGGATAGGGGAAAGTTCAAAAGATGCTTCTAATGTTTCCCGATTTCTCAAGGCAAAGGAATATGATAAAAAAATAGAATCTGATCCTCTGATAAAAGAATTAAAAAAAGTATTAAGCTACAAATACTACAATAAAGTTGGTTCTTCCTTCCTAAGAGTCCAGGATGGAGGATATTCTGATCACCGTATTGGCGGATCTGACCTGGATTTAGAGCTTAGATTGGTACCTCGCTATGTCCGGGAAGAGAAAGAAGATGTTTTTCAGTTAGAATTGAGGTTAAGGCAGTTTACAGGTTATGTCCATGAAGGAGTAAAAAAATATCAAACTCTTATTAATACTCCTCTTACAATTAAAGGTGGAGAAAGGACTGTGGTTGGCGTCTCCAAGCTTGACGGTGGGGATAAAGCCTTAATCCTTATTCTCCAAGGAAAAATCGTAAAATAGGAATAAGCCGGGCTGGCTTTTTGAGTTTGTCTCGTAAAACCTGTAATTTTCGAGTCTTGCGAAAAAAGCCAGCCTATTTTTTTATACATTGAACCAGTAGACATCCCTCTTGACTCCGCTTGGATTCACATTAAATTTAAAGGCTGTGAAATGAAATTTTTATGCTCTTGAATACCCGGATTTTCCTTTGTTAAGGAATGTCCAGGAGGAAATTTTTATCCCTCTACTTAGAAAGTGTCATTGCGAACGACTGAAAGGAGTGTGGCAATCACACAATAGGCGTTAATATTTTAGATTCTTCTGGTTATCTGTTGGCCCATGTAAAGCCAGCGAGGAATGCAAGTCGCGCAGTGTCAGCCAAAATATCCGGATTGATACGGTAGATTGTATCACCGGTTTGATGATAGGCAAGATGCGGTCCATTCGAAGCAAAAGAAATACAGGCTGCTCCGTTTAAAAAGAAAGGTGCATAATCTGAGCTTCTTACGCCTACTTCTCTAAAAAATCTTGAGCGCCTCAGGATATTCACAAATTTGTTTGAATCTTCCAGTGCCTTTTTTAGTCCTTCAGGCTTTGGGCTGATGCCGCATCCAACTCCATCACCTTCGCCGACCATATCGAAGTTGAACATAGTGTCTACTTTATCAAACTGAGTGGGTACGTGATTTACAAAGTAGGTTGACCCCTGGAGCCCTATCTCTTCACCACCAAAGAGAACAAAAACGGCTGACCTTTTGGGCTTTTTTTTCAGTTTGGAAAATGCTTCTGCAATCTCCATTACAACCGCGCTTCCACTGGCATTATCATTTGCACCGGGGAAAAGAAATCCCATGTGTTCTCCGCAGTGGTCAAAGTGGCCGCCAACAACCAGGCATTCTTTCTTGAGTTGACGGTCGAACCCTTCCACATAACCCACAACATTATATCCGATACCATCAGGGAAATGTCTTGATTCCACGCAGAAGCTTATTTTTGTTTGAAGAGGGAAGGAAAGGGGCTTTTTGTAGGTGAGAAGATCACTCCTCAGGTCTTTAGAATTCGTTCCTTTTTCTTTCAGAATTGTATCCGCGACTTTTTCACTAATAATTGCCGGGGTGAAGTCTTTTATCCAGTCACCGTTTGGATTGGCAAGGGGCTCTGCGTAAATATAAAAAAGGCCTAAAGCTCCTTTATTTTTTGCTGTTTTCATCCGGAAGCGGTGATGGTCGTGTTTCTGGTAGCGGTTATCCCTCCGGTCCGGAGTGCCTCGAAAACAGAGAATAAATTTTCCTTCAACATCCAGTCCGGCATAGTCATCGTAGCCAAGCTCTGGAGCGCTTATTCCCCATCCGGCAAATACAAGTCCGGCTGAGCTGTCACCGCTGTCGCTAAAAAGAAGGGGCAGGAAGTCTTTCCCTGGTTCCAACTTGATTTTTTTTAAAGCCGGTTCTTTTTGTTGTGTAACTTCCTTTTGCTCTAAGAACAGGAACATCTCGGCTTTATCAATAATTGTATAAGGAGAGGGGTAAGCCTGGAGATATCCTTCTTTTTTGCTTAAAGGCTTAAGATCCCATTCCTTGAATTTATTTGCTGCCCATTTAGCAGCAGCCGTATAGCCTTCGTGGCCTGTATGGCGTCCGGCAAATTTAGGTAATGATAAAGTTTTGACATAGTTATAGGCGTCCATGGGGCGGATTGAGTCAAATCCTTTCTGGAGGTCTCTGTCCAGTTTTTCTGCGCTAAGGAAAAAAGAAAAGATTAGAAAGATCAAAATAACGGTCGGTGTAAATATAAGCTTTTTAAGATTCATCGTTTCCTCCCTGAAAATTTCTCTGATTTTTATAACTATCTATTTTATTTAGATAGTTCTTTACTGAGATTACAGCCAGCCCGGCCAGGCCTATTATACCAATCAGGTTTGTAAAAGCCATCATGCCATTGAACACGTCTCCGATTAGCCAGGCTTCTTCAACTTTCAGAACAGCTCCGATAAAAATAACAAAACAGAAGATCCAGCGGAACGGGTGCTTTATCCAGGGGCCCAGGAGATAGCTAAAAGAGATTTCTCCATAATAGGGAACTGCTATCAAGCTGGAATATCCAAAGAGAAATGAGCTTGCTGCCACTATTAAACCTCCCACAGGAAAGCCTCCAATCCGGGGAAATGCAATGTTAAATGCTTCTGCAGCCATTCCTGTGCTTGTTCCTTCTGTCCAGACACCGGTGACCAGAACAGCCAGGGCTGTAAGTGTGCAGATGACAAGAGTATCAATGAATACATCCAGAGAAGCGATCAATCCCTGGCGCACAGGCTCGCTTGTTTGGGCTGAAGCATGGAAGACAGCTGCTGTTCCGGTTCCTGCTTCGTTGGAATAGGCTCCTCTGGAGAAACCGTAGCGGATGGCATTCCTTATGGTTACACCTGCGATTCCTCCTATGATGGCAGATGGTTTGAATGCTCCCACAAAGATAAGAGAAAAAGCATGGGGAAGGCGTGAAGCAAAGAATATAATGATGAAAAAAGCGCCAAAGATATAAAAGAATACCATAATAGGGCTTACATATTCTGTCACTTTGGCTATGGATTTGATTCCTCCAATGATGACCAGCCATGTCAGTACAGCCAATCCAAGCCCGGAAATCCAGGGTTCGATTCCAATCTGTGTTTTTAAAACGTAGGCTACAGAGTTGGATTGAATGACGGTGGTCGAGAAAAGAGGCTTACAGCCCATAAAGAATGCAAAAATGCCTGCTAGCCAAGGGAGGCCTAATCCATCTTTAATGTAATACATAGGACCACCTACCACTGCTCCTCCTGGTAGAATCTTCTTGAATTTCTGACCAAGAACTGCTTCAGCCACTTTAGTTGCCATGCCGAAGAAGGCAGAAAGCCACATCCAGAAAACTGCCCCCGGTCCTCCCATAGCAATAGCTGTACAGACTCCTCCGATATTTCCGTTTCCAATGGTTGCTGCCAGAGAGGTTGTTAAAGCCTGGAAGGGCGAGATGTCTCCTTTGCGTTCTTTTGCACTTTCACCAAAATCTTTCTTTCCAAGAAGAAGTCGAAAAGAAAGCCCGAAGCGGCGTACCTGAACGAAACGCATGCGGATGGTAAGAAACAGGCCTATACCCAGGAGTAGAATAGCCATATGTGGACCCCAGACTATATCGCCGAGGACGTGAAGGGTGCTCTCGAAGGTATCCATGATTCTTTTTTTTTATTTTAGTTTTGCGTCTAAACTAATACGGCAATCTTTTTCTTTTAAGTCTTTTTTTTCTTTTTTCTTAATATTTCTTTTTTTACATTTTTGTGAAGAGTGATGAAGTAGTATCCGGTCAGCAGAACAATAATCACGGCAAATTTGAAAGTGTTTCCCTGGAATAAAGAATAGAACGCATAGACCAAGATGCCAAGAAGAAGGAAGAAATGGAAAAAAGCGAAGATCAGATCAATCATTGTAACCTGCAGGAGTTAATAATTCCAGTAGCACCGGAATTTTTTGGTATAAAGCTAATTATTTTATATCCGGCGAATAGAAATAATTGTTATAGTTTCCCTCGGGACATTCCTCCGGCCGGATTTTGTCATTATTTTTGTGCTGGCGATAGCATCCACAACATCCATGCCTTTAATAACCTTTCCGAAAACAGCATATCCGAATCCATCAGGAGTATTATCTACGTGGTCTAAGCCGGGATTATCCACGTGGTTGATATAGAACTGGCAGGTGGCGCTGTGTATCTCAGGAAGCCGGCCCATGGCAATTGTGCCCCTTTTGTTTTTCAAACCATTTATTGCTTCGTTTTTTATAGGCGGCTTGGCGGCCTTATTCCTGAAATCCTCGGTAAGTCCACCTCCCTGAATCATAAATCCTTTCATAACCCGGTGAAATATTGTTCCATCATAGAATTTTGTGTCCACATAGGAGAGAAAATTTCGGACTGTTATAGGAGCTTTATCAGGATAGAGTTCGATTGTTATGTCACCCATAGTTGTTTTCATAAGCACCTTTGGATTGGTTTGGCCAGCCTGGCTTATGGCTGGAACAACAAGAAGCAGACCAAGAATGGAAAGGACAAAAAAAAGCTTTTTTGTCATAAGTACCTCCTTAAAGGTATTTTACGGGATTGGCGGAATCAAGATATCAGAATTAAAAAACCAAATCAATGCAAAAAAGGGAACAGGCTACTTTTTTATGAATCAATCGCCTACATAATATATTTCTCTTTTTGGCAGGAAAGGGCTGAGGCCTATCAATATTTTATAAGCTGAAACGCCTGCCCATCCGGCGATATCAACAGCTGTTATTTTTTCTTTTCCTTGACTGCCGAGGAGAACGACTTCATCTCCGGGTGAGACCGCGGAATTTTCTTTCAGAAGAACTGTGCAGTGGTTGGCTGTTACAGCTGCAATCAGAAGATATCTTTTTTCCTTGATCAAAACATAAGCTTTTCCGATTATATTGTGCGGGTAGCCATCCGAATAGCCAATAGGAACGATGGCGATTTTTTCTTTTTTTTGTGTGGTGTATTTCCGATGGTAGGATACAGAATCTCCTGGCTGGAGAGTTTTGACAGCTACAACCTGGCTTTTTAGCTGGAGAACAGGCTTAAGGCCAAGCCGGTCTTCCTTCTGAGTTTTATCCGAAGGATAGTATCCGTAAAGAGCTATCCCGGGTCTGACCATATCAAGATGGGACTCAGGAAAGTCAAGAACTCCGTCGCTGCTTGCTGCATGTTTAAAGCCTAAAGAGATTCCTTTTTTTTCTGAATCCTGGCAAAGGTTTAGGAAGCGTTTGATCTGTTCCCTGTCAAAATCATCATCCTCGGTTAGTGTTGTCGAAATTCCCTCTATTAGAATACCCTCAAGCAAAGAGGCTTTTTTGATATAAGGAAGAGCCTCGCGAAAGGATATTCCCATTCTTCCCATGCCAGTATCCACATGGATATGGATTTTGGCTTTTTTCCCAATCCTTTGGGCAACCTCGCTGAGGCTCGAGATTTTTCCGTTAAAGACAGATTGAGAGATGTTATTCCGGATTATTGTTTCTGTGTCTCCGCTGCTGAAGGGACCAAAATTGAGAATGGGAGTGGACACGCCTTTTTTTCTTAGTAAAAGTGCCTCCTGAAGTTTTCCCACCATGAGAAAATTAATTCTCACTTTTTCCAGGTGTTCCCCGGTCTTTACCAATCCATGTCCGTAAGCATTTGCCTTAATAACAGCCATTACGGGTACTTTTGCCGCCTTTCTTATCTGGCGAAGATTCCATGTCATGTTTTTTAGGTTTAATTCAATCCACGCATCAAAAGTTAGCTGAGAAGAGAGTTTTTTCCGGTGTCTTTCCGGGTTTTTTTGTGCCTTAAAAGTTTGCTTAAGCAGAGAGGTTGAGCTCATCCCTGAGATGAGTAAAAAATTCCTTCTTGATATTTCAGTCATAATAATTACTCCTTCAGAAGAAGATAATCTCTTTAAGGTCCTTGTTGCTCATGGATTTGTATTAGTTTTCTGAGATAAGTACCAGAGTTATAAAATAACACCCACCGGGATATTTGCTGCTCTTGCCAAAACTGACACCCAGACCCGCTCTGGTATAAGTTTTTTTCAGGACCTTATCCCTGTAGATAGACTGGATTCCTTCTAAAGTGGGAGAGGTGATAAAAAGGAACTGGGTTTCTCCCCAATGACGCGGCATAGGAGATGGGGCTTTATCTTTAGCTTTATAAATCGCACATTTAAGGGCATAATCATCTGCTTCTTTTGTAAATGAAAGAGAAGGAAGATAATTTTCCCGCCTCAAGTCATTTATATCTCTCTGGATATCCTCCTTGACTTCTTCCTCTTTCTTGAGAACCATGGCTCTTCGAAAATCCTGAGTTATGAAATATCCTTTGTTTTTCCTAAAGACCACACCAATTCCAACCTGGTCAAAGTCTGGATCCAGGATGTTTTTTCTGTGCCCTGCACTGTCCATGAGTTTTTCATGGATAAGTTCTGTCTGAGGTCTGTTACTAGAAGCTACGTTTTCTCCTATCGCGCTAAAGTAGAATCCTGCTTCTATGATTCGGTCTCTATAAGACTGTCCTGATGTTGAGGAATGAGAAATTTTCCCGCGTAGAGCCATATCCTTACTGTGCTCACGGGCAAGGAGGCTTAAATCCTGAGAAAATTGAAGAGTGAGGAGACCGAGGTCTTTCCTTTCTTCATTGATCAATTCAAAAAGCTCCTGCACGATAATAGAAATCTCTTTTTCTTGAAAAAGAAGCTCTCCTCTCAGGTTAAGACCGGTTAGAATACCGGAGCTTAGACTGGCTGAAAGAATAAAAGAAAAGGTAAAAAAAATAATTCTTTTTAATTGAGCCAAAATTTTCTCTTTACTTTTATTAAATTTATCTTAACATAATGAATGACAAAGTGAAAAGGAGGTCGATATGCGAAGTAAAAAACTCTTTTCTTTTCTTCTGACTTTTTGTTTTATTCTTAATTTTTATGTTCTCACGTCTCAAGGATTACCGGCAAAAGATGCGGATGAACAGAAACTCCTGCAGACCTTTCATTCTATATCCAGCCATAAACTTTTTCACTATGTGAAGGAGTTAGCCTCTGACAAATATGCCGGCCGGCTGACCGGAACAGAGGGCTTTAATGCCAGTGCAAAGTGGGTGGTTTCCCATTTTAAAAAGTGGGGGATAACTCCTGCTGGTGATAAAAACAGCTATTTCCAGGCTTTTCCTAATCCGTACACACTGGTTTTTAAGGACTGTGAAGTATATCTTCATATACCTCAAAAAGAATCAGTTATAAAAAAATATTATCGCTATGAAGATGAGTTTATCCCCGGCTCTACTTCCGGCTCTGGTGAAGTGACTGCTGAAGTCATTTATGTCGGCTACGGCGCTACAGCTCCAGAGCTTGGCTATGATGATTATAAAGGAGTTGATGTTAAAGGAAAGATCGTATTAATGGAAAGAGAAGTTCCTGTATCCCCTGACAGAGACCCGGAGCTTTTTAAGAAGTGGCGTCCGTATTCCTTCCACCAGTATAAACTTGAAAATGCTGTGGCTCATGGTGCCAGAGGTATGCTCTATAACTATGGTCCTATCGGAAATCCGAATAATTCCTACAGTAAGGACTTTATATACTCTCATGTAGGAAGTGTAGTGGTTGCTGATGTTTTTTCCGGAACAGGTCTCAATCACCGCGACGTTATCGGAAAGATTAGAAAAAATTTAAAGCCTTTTTCTTTTGCGACAGGGAAAACCTTCACTATAAAAAATACTACAGAGCATCACCCTGATGGGATTGGCTTTAATGTTATAGGTATACTTGAAGGCTCTGATCCTGTTCTTAAAGAAGAGGTGATTATTGTGGGCGGGCATCTTGACCATCTTGGCCGGTGCTATGAAATCATGCCCGGTGCAAATGATAATGCTTCGGCTGTCTCTGTTATTATGGGAATTGCAGAAGCAATGTCTAAATGCCCCGTCAAACCCCGCCGCTCTGTGATGTTCCTTTGTTTTGGTGCCGAAGAACAGGCTGTGGCTGGCTCGAAGTATTACGTAGAGCATCCGGTCGTGCCTCTGGAAAAAACTCTAGCTTTGATTAACATGGATGGCGTTGGCTGCGGGGATAAAATACGTGCCCTGGCTGCAAAGAATCATCCTGACTTATGGGAATTTGTAAAAAAAGCGAATGAAAAATATATTCACCGCGTCATCAGTCCTTCTTATTTTGCCAACATCGCCCGGCCAAGGCTTGATGCAGCCCGTTTTATGTGGAAAGGCGTTCCTTCTCTTTCCTTCGGGGTATCCGGAGCTCCATCTTACTACCACGTAACCAGGGATACTATTGATACGATAACACCTGAGATCCTGGAAGACATGGCTCAACTTCTCTTTATTGCTGTCCTGGATATGGCGAATCAGGATTCGCTTGAATTCAGAAAGTAGAGGACATATACATTGAGATTTCATGTTCCCACGCGGATATATTTTGGGTCTGGCATAATCTCCCAGCTTAAAGAGATAGTTGAGGACAATTTTAAAGATTCCCGTCTTTTCCTTGTTACGGATCAGGGTATTTTAGACTCGGGCATCGCAGATAAGGTTCTCAGCCAATTTCAGAATATTCATGTGTTTGACAAGGTTGAACAAAATCCCAAATTTAACACAGTCAACAGAGCAGGGGATATTGTCCGCGAGATCAAACCCGATGTTGTTATCGGCTTGGGCGGGGGAAGTGCTCTGGATGCTGCCAAGGCTGTTGCGCTGCTGGCAACAAATCCGGGGAGTATAGAGGATTATGAAGGAAAGGGAAAGTACAGATCACCGCCTCTTGATGTTCTTGCCATTCCAACAACCTGCGGGACAGGAAGCGAAGTAACATGGGTTTCCGTTGTTACTCACACAGAGCGTATGTTCAAGATGAGTATAAAAGGTCCACATATGTTCCCTGCAGTGGCTCTTGTTGATCCTGATCTGCTTGTAACCCTTCCGCCTCCTCTAGTTGCTTCAACCGGTATGGATGCTCTCACCCATGCTATAGAGGCCTATACGGTGAAGCCGGCAACTTATTTTACGGATATATTTGCCCGCGAAGCTCTTCAGCTAATTTTTTCATCCCTCGAAAGAGCATATGAATATATAAAAACAGATAAAGAAGCCAGAGAGGGGATAATGCTGGGAAGCACTGTTGCAGGCTTGGCTTTTGGCAACAGCGATGTAGGAGCTGTTCATTGCGTGGCGGAAGCCGTTGGTTCCATTTATGACACTCCCCATGGTGTAACAAATTCAATCTTCCTTCCATTTGTAATGGAGTTTAATCTTCCGGCTGCAAAAGATAGGTATGCAGAGATTGCGCGGATTGCAGGAATCGAAGAAAAGGATAAAAATACTGCCGCCCAGAGATTAATCCAAAAGATAAAATCCCTCTCACACACATTAAATATTCCTTCATTCAGGGAACTGGACATCCAGAAAGATAAATTTCCTGAGCTTGCAAAAAAATCGTTTCAGAACAATTCTAATCCTTCTAATCCAAGAGAGGTTAGTGAGGAGGATTATCTGGTTATTCTGGAAAAAGCTTTCCTCAGCTGAGAAGGGCCAGAGCGCGTTAGATAGGACTATTCGGGCGTCAAAAAGTTACACATAATAATTCAGACTTCGTTAAATTCTTCTGGATATTCGACGGTTCCGCTTCTTCCTTTGAGTTCGTCTTTAACAAGCTCCAGTGCCATAAAAGCTTCATCGGGAACTTCAAATGGCGCTTTGATATTCCACTCACTTGCTCGCTTGAATTCAAATTTAGGGTAATATTCTGGATGCCCGAGCACGATAACTGATTTATGGCCTAGTCTTTTTGCTGTCCGGAGTCCCTCGAAAACCAATCGACTGCCGATTCCCAAACGCTGGTATACCGGAGTTACTGCCATGGGTGCCAGCGCGAGAGAAAAAAATTTTGTTTCCGGGGAATGGATAATGATCGGATAAAAGAGGATATGTCCGATTATTTTTTTATTCAGCTCAGCGACCAGAGATAATTCTGGAATAAACTTTCCGCTCTGTCTCAGTTTCTTTATTAATATTCCTTCATTTTTTTGCCCGAATGCCAGATCATTGACTTCAGTGATTTGGGAGTAGTCATCTTTTGTTTCCGGCCGGATATTTAGTTTATTATCTAATAATTCCCTTTGATTCTTCTTTGAATTTTTATTTTTTTTCAAATTGTCCTCCTTATAAAGGATGAAGCCCTACCGCTCTTCGATGAGAATCTGAAGGATTTCCAGCTCATCGGCATCAAACCAGATTTTATAACAGGAAAAACATTTATCTACCGGAATAACATACTGGTAGCTGAATGGCCTTGGCAGCATGCGGGAGCCGCAATTCGGACAGAGTAATTTTTGAAATTTCAGGTCACTTATTTTTTTTGTATGAACCGGATTAAGCATAAATTTCTTTTTGAATTCATGAGCTTTTTCTATCAGATGCTTGGAGAAGGCAACTTCCTTCCGGGCAATAAAACGCTCCTTGAACATGGACTCCACAAGCTTCCCTTTGCACTGAGGGCAGAATTTTATGGCAACTCCTTCGTAAAAACTTTCCTTAAGAGGGATAAAACAGCGGGGGCATAAATTCTGCCTGGCGGGATATATCGGTTTTTTCTTTCTAATATTCCTGATGGCATTTCGAATTTGAGGAAACTCTCTGGCTGGAGCCTCAATGCCTTCCTGAATATTTTTTACCCTTATCAGGGGAGTAAAAAACCGGATAAACAGGAGTTCGTCAAGCGCATAAGGTCCCTGCCATTTTCCTTTAGGGTCACAGATAGCCCACACTTTCGCTTCTTCCTGGTCGGTTTTTTCTTTATCAGTCGATTTTTCGGCGCTCCCCTCGACAGTTTCTTCCCGGGAATGGAGGAGGGTTCGTGCCTCTTCCCGTTTTTTTTGGATTTCCCATACTTCTTCAATTATTCTGGCTGAGCTGGTCTTAACCATGTTTGAAAGAAGCTTGATCCTTTTCATAAGCGGGGGGTGAGAGTTAAATAAGCGGGCAAAAAATCCGTCAGATTCACCTTTTGATTCTGGAGGGACGATAAAAAGCGGGCTGTAGGTTAGATTAAAATCTCCCACAAAAGAATTTTTCAGATGGGCTTTATAAATAGCGCGGGCAAGAGCCCGGGGATTGCGGTTCAGTTCAACGGCTGCGGCATCGGCAAGGATCTCTCTCTGCCTGCTTATTAGTGTGCTTAACAGGTGCATGACGAGCGCGGACAATGTGACAGCGAAAAAAACCGGAACCTGCGCAGCGCCCCCTCTTTCTGTTTGGACAGTTCTTTTATAAGAATGTATCTCCGGTTCCAGGATTTGTCTGAGCCGCTCGAAGAAATTGGCGAGAGAACATACTAATGTTATATAGAAGGCATCTCCCCGGATAATGTGGGCCAGTTCATGGGAGACTACAGCCTGGAGTTCATCTCTTGTAAATTCTGCAAGAAGGCCCTCTGTAACAAAAACATTTGGTATATCATCTGCTGAGATTAATGCCATAGAATTAATTGCGAATGAAGGTAAAACATAAGGTGTGACTTTAGGCAGTCCGCTTGCGATCCTGATTTCATCCAATGTGTTAACAAACTGTTTATGGTAACGGTCAGAGAGGTCCGGGGGACGAGCCTCTAGGCGCTTGATGATGAATTTTGCCCCTAACTTTTTTGCTTCAAAAAATTGAAAAGCGGCAATAAGGACGGAGACTGCGACATTGAACAGAAAGAGTTTTGTCAGGAACGTTCCTGATAACAGCTCCGCTTTACTGAGAATAAGACCAAAGCTTATCAAAAAAATTATGGAAATAAATCCGATGGCGAAGAAATAAAAGAGGATTAATATTAAAAGTAAAATAAGGCTTTTTTGCTTCTGCTGGCGCTGTATCTCATAAAAATCCAGGAAAGGTTTTTTTGGCATGTCTTAGCCTGTATTATTCATAAAAACTGCCAACACTATAATTTACTTTCAATGATATAAGCCAATTATATTAATTTTTTCTCAGAATTAACATTCAAGCCTTCTCCAATGGGCCCATTTTAACTTTATGTCGGCAGTTTTTACCTTTTAGGCGGGTCGATATTACCAGATTGCCACGTCGCTTTGCTCCTCGCAACGGCGTCTGCTTCGTTGCAGGGCATTCGCGGTGGAGAACCACAGCTTCATTACCCTGCGCCTCGCATCTGCGGCAACCTCGACTCGTGAATAATCCAGGTTAGATAGTTATATCTCGTCTTTTTTTAGTTTATTGTTAGCCTTTATGGTATAAGAAAAAATTTCCCTCTGCAAATAAATATTCTGAATTGTGAAAGACATTTTGCTTTTCATTGATTTCAGATTTTTCCTGTGTTAAAAAAAGGGGTCGCGTCTCAACATTTGACATTTGATAAAAAAAGGGCTGTGTTTCAAAATTTGCTCAGGGCAAAGCCTTATCATGGAAAAACCTGGATTGCTGAAGATAATAAGATTTCTCTTCTTAAAAGCAATGGATGACCTAAAATTTAATATCTCTTTTAGAGGTGTCAAATATTTAGATGTAATGCCTATTTTGCAGAGATGGATTCGATAAATCAAACCACTACAAAATAAAGTGTCAAATGTTGAGACGCGACCCCTTTTGTTCTTTTGTTGAGATTAATTCCAAAAAAGGAGGAGTTTGAATGTACCAAAAAGCAAATTTAAGAATAGCCATGGCAGTGCTCCTGTTCTGGGGCTTGATTCTTTTAACCCCTTTTTCAGAAGCTGCGGAGAAAAAACCACTGACATTTCAGGATGTCATGAAATTTAAGGAAATCCGGAATCCAGTGATCTCTGAGAATGGATTATGGATAACTTATACTGCCCAGCCGGACAGAGGTGATGGAGAAGTGATAATTCACAGCATAAAAAAGGGCAAGGTTTTTACAGTAAAGCGAGGCAGCAATCCGGTTATTTCTAAAAATTCCCGTTGGGTGGTTATGATAGTAAAGCCCGAAGCTTTGGAACTTGAAAAAGCGAAAAAGAAAAAGCCCAAGCAGGGAATGGCACTTCTTGAGACTCTTACCGGGGAAGTTGTCCATTTTGAGAAAGTTGAACGATTCAAATTTTCTGAAAACTCGATGTGGCTTGCTTATTCTCACTTTAAAGAGGAAGAGAAACCAAAAAAGGAAGAAAAGGCGCAAAAAGAGGAAAAGGGGAAGAGCCAGGAAGAAGAGAAGGAAGCGAAGAAGGCGAAAAAAGTCGGCTCTACTCTTGTCCTCCGTCACCTGGAGTCAGGAAAGGAGATTCAAATTCCCTATGTGCTTTCCTCTGCTTTTGACAGCGCATCCGGATATCTTGCCTATGCTTTAGCTGATCCCGAAGGGAAGAACAACGGACTTTATTATGTGGAATTAGAAAAGGAAAGCTGGCCGCAGAAAGCCATCGAAAAAATTGAAAACGGTCTTTATTCAAACCTGACATGGGCCAAAGAAGAAAGTAAACTGGCTTTCCTCTCAAGCACAAAAGAAAAGAAAAATAATGAAGAAAGCGGTTTTTATTCTCTTTGTATATGGAACAGCAAAATAGGAAAAACAATTCAAGCCGTATCGGCTGAAGACACACCTGAAGGATGGATTATCCCGGAAAAAAACGGGATTTCCTGGACCCGTGACGGCAAACGCATTTTTTTCGGTTTTAAGCCCAAAGAATTTTTTGATGTGGGAGAGGAGACCAAAAAAAAGGAGAAAGAAGAGGAGAAAATTGACCTTTTTAGTATAGAAAAGATCCTTGAGAAAAGAGGGGTCGATGTCTGGCACTGGAATGACCCGCTTATCATTCCCAATCAGAAAAAAATGTGGCCTCGTTTCATAGATCAAACATATCTGGCTGTTTTCCATCTCGATTCAAAACAAACCATTCTTCTTGCAGATAGAGAAATGCCCAGAGTTCAGGTATCGGAGAATCCAAATTTTGCCCTGGGGATTTCTGATATTCCCTACCGGAAAGAGATCACCTGGTATGGAAGGCTGAATGATATTTTTTTGGTTAATCTTAAAGACGGCTCCAGGAAAAAAGTGGCGTCTTTCCTGGAAGACCGTTTCTCCCTTTCACCCGGTGGGCGTTATGTTGTTTATTACAAGGATAAACACTGGTTTCTTTTTGATGGAAAAACAGGGACTTTAAAAAACCTGACAAGCAAGCTCAAAGTTCCTTTTTTTAATGAAGACCATGATTATCCTCGAAAGGTTCCCGGGTACGGATATGCGGGATGGGCAAAAGATGACAAAGCCATCCTTATATATGACAAGTACGATATCTGGGAGTTTTCCACAAAAACAGGCAAAGTTTTAAACATCACAGCTGGAAAAGGACGGAAAAACAACATAACTTTTCGTGTTCTTCGCATGGATCGAGAAAAGTTATTCTTTGATGAGAAACAGAAGCTCCTGCTTTCTGCTTATAACAACCTGGAAAAACACACCTTGTTTTCTGCCTGCAGGGTGGGGAGCTCTGGTGTGGAGAAACGGATAGAAGAGAAAAAGAGGTTCAGATTCCTTGCAAAAGCTAAAAAAGCAGATGTTTTGATGTTTACAAGGGAAAATTATCAGGAATTTCCTGATATCTGGATAAGCGACCTGAAATTTACTTCCCCAAAAAAAGTTACCAACGTCAATCCGCAGATCAGTGAGTTTGCGTGGGGAAGTGCTGAGCTTGTAGAATGGAACAGTCTTGATGGTATTCCGCTCCAGGGTGTCCTCATCAAGCCGGGGAATTACGAGCCCGGAAAAAGATATCCTGTAATTGTCTATTTTTACCGCTTTTTCTCGCAGCGGCTCCATGAGTTCAACCAGATAGTTGTGAACCACCGCCCCTGCTTTCCTTTTTATGCCAGCAATGGTTATGCTCTTTTCCTCCCTGACATCCGTTTTGATGTGGGCCATCCGGGTTATTCAGCGACAAAGTGTCTGGTGCCCGGAGTACAGAAATTGATAGATATGGGAATTGCTGACCCCAAAGGAATAGGTCTTCACGGTCATTCCTGGAGCGGTTACCAGGCGGCATTTGTAATTACCCAAACAAACATATTTACTTGCACCATAGCAGGAGCTCCTGTCTCTAACATGACCAGCGCTTACAGCGGCATCCGCTGGGAATCAGGCCTTGCGCGGCAGTTTCAATATGAAAAGGCCCAGAGCCGCATTGGCGGGAGCCTTTGGGAGTATCCTGAGCGTTATATCGAGAACTCCCCTGTATTTTTTGCGGACCGTATCCACACTCCCTTGCTCATACAGTTTGGAGACGAAGATGGTGCTGTTCCCTGGTATCAGGGAATCGAGCTTTACCTGGCGATGCGCCGGCTGGGAAAAGACTGTATATTCTTGCAGTATCGTGGAGAGCCTCATCACCTGCAGAAGTACTCTAACAAGCTGGACTACTCCATCAAGATGAAGCAATATTTTGACCACTATCTTAAAGGAAAGCCCGCACCAAAATGGATTTTAGAGGGCATTCTATACCGCGGTAAATAAAGGAGGATAATATGAGAAGGGCAAAAAATCTTTGTTTTGTGCTATTGCTTCTTTTTTTAAGCCATGCCGTTCTAGCCCAGGTTCCTAAACCTGAAGACATTTTAGGATTTAAAATCGGAACAGACAGAAAAGTTGCGGATATGTTCCAGATCCTTGATTACTTCAAAAAGCTCGATAAGGCAAGCGAAAGAGTAACCGTTAATGAAATTGGTAAAACAACAATGGGAAATCCTTTTATAGTAGCCGTAATAACTTCAGTAGAGAACCATAAAAGCCTTGAAAAATACCGCCAGTATCAGCAGAAACTTGCTGATCCCAGAACGATAAAAGAGGAAGAAGCAGAAAAAATCATCTCAGAAGGAAAGTCTGTCGTGATGATAAACTGCTCCATCCATGCATCCGAGATCGGGGCATCGCAGATGTCCATGGAGCTTGCCTATAACCTTGCCACCGGAAATGATAAAAATACCAGGGAAATTCTGGATAATGTTATTCTCCTTCTTGTTCCCATGCACAACCCTGACGGGATTCAATTGGTTGTAGATTGGTATAAAAAGAACCTTGGGACAAAGTTTGAAGGGTCACGTATGCCCTGGCTCTATCATAAGTATGTGGGGCACGACAATAACAGAGACTGGTACATGTTCACTCAGGTAGAGTCCCGCCTCACGATCAAAGTCCACAATGCCTGGCATCCCCAGGTCATTCTGGATATGCACCAGATGGGAAGCAGGGGTGCAAGGATATTTGTTCCGCCTTACGTCGACCCTTATGAACCTAATGTTGATCCGATTCTCCGGCAGGAAGTGGCAAAGATGGGGACTTTTATTGCATCTGAGCTGACTGCAGAAGGAAAAGCCGGCGTTATACACAGCATGATATTCGATGCTTGGACGCCAGCAAGAGCTTACCATCACTATCATGGAGGAATAAGGATTTTAACCGAAGTCGCCAGTGTCAGGATTGCCACTCCCATCACAATTAAGTTTGATGAGCTGTCCAGCTATGTGAAGGAACCTTCCGTAAAAATGCCTATGCCCTGGAAGGGCGGGAAATGGACGTTAAGAGACATTGTGGATTATGATTACTCTGCTGCTAAAGCGGTTTTAACAAATACGGCAAGACTCAGGGAGAATTGGCTCCGGAATTTTTATCGAATCCATAAAAAAGCTGTCACCCGGACTCAACCTCCGTTTGCTTTTGTTATACCTCCCGACCAGAAGGATATGTCCACAGCCGTAAAGATGATGAATGTTCTACAGATGGGAGGAGTGGAAATTCACAAAGCGAAAGAATCATTTATGGCTGGCGGTTATTTATATCCTCAGGACACATACATTATTTATCTTGCGCAGCCTTATGGAGGATTTGCCAAAGCCCTTCTTGAAAAACAGGTCTATCCGGAAATAAGAGAATATCCGGATGCTCCTCTCAAAACTCCTTATGATGTGGTTGCTCACACACTTCCTCTTCTAATGGGTGTTGAAGCTGTTCAGGTGGCAAAGCCGTTTAAGGTTAAATCAGCTAAGATGGATAAAATCTCCAGGCCAAAAGGTAAAATTGAGACAGTGAAAAAAGCTTTTGGGTATGTTTGGGGGCATGCGACAAATGATGATATTGTTGCTTTAAACATGCTGGTGAAAAAGGAATACAGCGTGTTCTGGGCTGCCGAGAATTTTTCTGCAAGTCGGAAGGCTTATCCTCCCGGTACTATGATTGTCCGGTACAAAAAAGGGCTTTTTGAAGATTTAAAGTCCATAACAAAAAATCTTTGTGTTTTTTTTGAAGGATTAAAAGTAAAACCTGAAGCAAAAGTTTACACATTGAAGCCTGTGAGGCTCGGTCTTTACAAAAGCTGGACTGCCTCTATGGATGAAGGATGGACCCGCTGGGTTCTTGAGCAGTTTGAATTTCCTTACAAGAGTTTTTTTAACAAAGATATAAGAAGGGGGAACCTCAACAAAAATTTTGATGTTATTATTTTCCCTGATATAAGGACAAACACGATAATAAACGGGATTCCAGAAGAATCTATTCCTCCGGAATATTCGGGAGGAATAGGCGAAATCGGCGTAAAAAATATTAAAGAATTTGTCCAGAATGGAGGCACTTTGATTACCCTGAACTCAGCCGCTGATTTTCCAATGAAACAGTTTTATTTAAATATTGAGAATAGCGTGGAAGAAATAGATAGAAAAAGCTTCTTTGTTCCGGGCTCCCTGCTTAAGGTTTTAATAAACACAAATCATCCGATTGCCTACGGATATGAGAGAGAAGGAGCTGTTTTTTTCAGGAGAAGCCCTGTTTTTGCAGCAAGAGAGGGGAAAAGTGTTGTTAGATATCCTCTTCATAATCCCTTGTTAAGCGGCTGGGTTAATGGAGAGAAATATTTGTTTAATAAAAGCGCCATCGTTGATGTGCCTCTTGGCGAAGGGAAGATTATCCTTATCGGCTTTCCAGCTCTTTATAGAGGGCAGTCTTTTCACACGTTTAAGTTTCTTTTTAATTCGATCTACTACGGCGCTGCCTCTTTTGGTAAATTGTAAATGACTGTGCGAGTTGTATTTCATTTTATGCCGGAAAAAAGAGAGTGATTTCCTGGTTTTCATAAAAAAGTACATCAGAATAGATTTCATAAATTCGAGATAGATTTAAGCATTCATTTTATCCTCAGATTTTCCTGCACATTTTTGACATGTAAAATTCAATGTGATATAAAGACAATAATTTCCATAAATTGAATAACTTACATCGCAACAATTTATTACGAACGAAGTTAAAGGAGGTGATATAAGTGTCAGGAATTGCAGGCATTGACCAGCCTGGGAAACAGGCTACTGTCAAAAGGATGCTGGAGAAAATATCGCATCGAGGTAATGCTGGGAAGGAAGTTAGAGGAATGAAAAACGCTACCTTCGGTATTGTTTGTGCCGATGCGCAGGTAGATTCTCTTGTACAGATAAGACAGAAAAATGAAGTTGCGGATGGTTATGGTGCTGGACATTTAGCCCTGGTCAAAGCCAATAAGGATGGGATAATTCTCAAACGCGATCACCTGGGTGTTGCACCTCTTTATTATGGTGAAAGCGAGGAGGGCGCAATTTGTTTTGCCTCGGAAGTTAAGGCCTTAATCAGTCTTTGCTCGGAGATTAAATCGCTTCCACCCGGGTGTAAATCTGATGGTGAGCGGCTGGAAACGTATTTTCAACTAAAAAAGAGAGAGCCATTAGATAAAAAAGTTGAGTTTATAGCTGAAGAGCTCAAGGAGTTAATTAAAAGTTCTATCGAGAAACGGATCGAACAAAAGGAAGAGATTGGTTCCTGGCTTTCTGGTGGTTTAGATTCGAGTACTTTAGCTGCTCTAACCAGTCTGTATGTGCGTAAACTTTATACATTTGCTACCGGATTGGATGGATCTCCTGATCTTGAATATGCCCGGGAAGTAGCTAATTATATTGGCTCCGAACATCATGAAGTAGTTGTTGAATTCTCAGACTTACTTTCTGTTTTACCTGATGTTATTTTTCATCTGGAATCATTTGATGCACTTCTTGTGCGCTCCAGCATCATGAATTTTCTGGTTGCAGAAAAAGCTTCTGAATATGTTTATGCGGTTTTATCAGGGGAAGGTGGAGACGAACTTTTTGCTGGATATCATTATTTAAAGAATCTTAAGCAGGAAGAGCTGCCTGATGAATTAATAGATATTATGAAGCGTCTCCATAATACGGCATTACAGAGAGTAGATCGCAGTGCATCAGCACATGGAACAGTTGCGCATGTTTGTTTTCTCGATCCTGACGTTGTGAATTATGCCCTGCGCATTCCACCTGAAATGAAACTTCATGAGAATGTAGAAAAATGGATTTTGCGTGTCGCAATGGACGGTGAACTTCCAGAAAAAATATTAAATCGAAAAAAAGCCAAATTCTGGAAGGGCGCCGGTGTTAAAAACCTTATGTTACATTATGCTGATAAAACAATCACAGATGATGATTTTAGACTTGAGCGTAACTTGAAAAATGGCTGGATAATTAATTCTAAAGAAGAATTAATGTATTATCGCATTTTTAAGGAGCATTTTGGAAAATTAGAAGACCTTTCTTGGATGGGAAGGACAAAGGTAGTAACATCTTAGAATTAAAATTATAGAACTGTCCATCGACTATAGCTCATAATCGATTAAAGTAAGAAATTTTTGAGCTTTCATTTCCGATATCGCATGCGAAGATTTCCCAATTTATCAACTTGAAGATTCCAATCAGGCCCGACCAACGTGGTAGATTCTTTTTCCTGGATGACAGCAGGTCCATTAATGCTGAATCCGGCCGGCAATATTGAACGCTCGTAAATTCGGCATTTAAATTTCTTATTGTTGAGCCAAACTGGCCTGGTTCTAACTTGATCCTCATCTAATATACTTCCTGGGACATTCAACTTTGGCATTTCAGGTTTAGGTTGGAGTTTTATAGCTCTTAAGCGCAAGTTGACAACTTCTATATTCTCACCGGGAGCACTAAAGCCATATGTTTTGGCATGGGCTTCATGGAATCTTACATGAATCTGTTGAGTGTCATCTTTTGAGAGCTCTGGTCCCGGGAAGAGAAGATTTAATTCATAATTTTGACGGAGATAACGCAGGCCAGCAGAAACACGGATTTTCCTTTCCTTAGAGGCTACGTTATTTTTTTCAAACCAGACTTTTGCCTGCTTATTTAGTCTGGCGAGAATTCTATTGAGAGAGGCTATCCGCGTCAAGGACATCATAGCGGTTTCCACAAAATCCATATTCGTATCTGTATAGAACAGGCCCAGGGTAGAAAAAAGCCCCGGCATTAGGGGAATGATAATCCGGCTGATTGACATCGACTCAGCTAATTCCGTGGCGTGCAGCGGTCCAGCCCCTCCGTAAGCCATCAAGGTAAAATTACGTGGGTCATATCCCCTTGCTACGGAAATAAGACGGAGCAGACGAAGCATGCTGGCATTTGCGATTGCCAGAACTCCAGTAGCAGCTTCTTCTAAACGTTTACTTAAGGGAATACAGATATTTCGCTTTAAGACCTCTTCTGAAATTGTGGGGTGTAGAGGCATTTCTCCTCCCAAAAACTTGTCGGCAGATAGTCGACCGAGAACCACATGTGCGTCAGTTACTGTCGGATTTTTACCGCCTTTACCGTAACATGCAGGTCCTGGAACAGCACCTGCACTTTGGGGACCGACTTTAAGGTGCCCGCCGCTGTCGATCCAGGCTATACTCCCGGCTCCTGCCCCGCATTCGACCATATCAATCATGGGAGTACGAACCGGATACCCGCTTCCTTTCTGGCGTCCACCATGGTGGAATTCGCCTGAAACTTCATATTCTGAAGAATATTGAAGCTTTCCCTTTAAAATCACTCCTGCCTTCGCTGTTGTTCCTCCCATATCAAAGGCAACAATCCTTTCCAGGTTAAGGGCTTTGGAAAGATAGGCGGCTCCAACAAGCCCTGCTGCCGGTCCTGATTCGATCAAGGTATGAGGTTGTTTCTCCGCTTCGAAAGTACTTGAAGTTCCGCCACCCGAGTGCATGATTCTTAATTTGAATTGTTCCAATCCTTGATCTTTCAATTTTATTTTAATTGCTTTGAGGTAGTTTACGACTCTGGGAGCGACAGCAGCAGCAATTACTGTTGTACTTGTACGCTCAAACTCCCGGAATTCGGGAGAAACTTGGCTTGAAAGAAAAATATGCCTCTTATCGAAAAATTTCTGTGCCAGTTTTTTCAGCAGCTTTTCATGCTTAGGATTGTGAAAAGAGAAAAGCAAGCTAATCGCTAATACTTCTATATTTAGTTTTTTGAGTGCTTTGATTTGTGCTGTTGCATGTTCTTTGTCTAACGGGAGAATAATTTTTTTATTAGAAGAAATCCTTTCCTTGATTTCCCTCACGCAGTAACGGGGTACAAGGGGAGTTTTTCGATCTTTTTTCAAATCGTAAAGGCTGGGGCGTTGCTGCCGCCCGATCTCCAGGAGGTCTCTGAAGCCATTGGTAACAAGTAGCCCAACTTTTGCAAGATTGCCTTCAAGAAGGGCATTCGTAACAACAGTCGTTCCATGAGTCAGAGTATCTACTTCTTTAATCTTTTTCCCTGCAAGTTCCAGTACATGGACCAATCCTTCTATAAACGGAGTTTCTGGATTTTCTGGATTGGATGGGATTTTAGCCGACCAAAAGACGCCGCAGTTCTTTTCGTATAAAATAATATCTGTAAAGGTTCCGCCAATATCGATTGCAACACTCATGGTTCACTTATCTTTATCTTCCATCATTTTTTTCTTCAATAACTTTGTAGCAGGCTGATCTATTTTCCCGGTTCTAGAAAACACGACGCCATAAATTTCGCGCGCATGCCTCCGGCTTATTTTTTTCTGTACGAAATCTTTTTGGACACGCTCAGGTTCTCTTTTTAGAGGAGAACCGAACCCGCCGCCGCCTGCTGTTTGTACTCTTAAGATATCGCCCTTACGGATTAAAACTCCTGAGACTTTGGATTTAATGCATTTTGAAACTGGTTGTACAGAATTGAGGACAAACCGCCCGCGTTTTCCATCCTGACCTCCCATCAGACCCCAGGGCGAGACCAGATGCCTGTCCGAATGGGCGGAAAAGAGAATTGGGGCTAAAGCCTGAATTTCCTTGCAGATTGCCAATCCGCCTCTAAACTGTCCTGCTCCCCCTGAGTCCGGTACTAGTTCATACTTTAAAATGCGAAGTGGGTATTCCATTTCCATGGCTTCAATAGGTAGATTCGAGGTGTTGGTAATATGCACCTGGACACCGTCCATTCCATCTTTTGTGGATGATGCACCCATTCCACCGCCTAAAGCTTCCACATAGATAAAGTCAGAACCTGACAGTTCCTTAGTTCCGGCTAAAATAATGGCGGTCGTAGCTCCATTGGAAGCGGCTACGATTCTTTCCGGAACGGCCTGGGCCAGTGCGCCCATAATAGTATCGACAACTCTTTGGCATGTATCTGTTCTGCCGCCTACCGCAGCGGGTTCGGAGGCATTTACAAGACTCTCTTTGGGTGCCTTGACTATGATAGGACGCTGGAATCCGGCATTGATGGGTATATCCGGTGCAATTATAGCTTTGACACTGTAGTAAACCGATGACTCTAAGGCCTGGCGAACCATATTGATTCCTCCGGTTGCCTGGGGAGCGGTTCCTGTAAAATCAAACATTATGGAAGGTTGGTATTTGTGAGTAACAGTTACAGTTACTTTGATAGGCAGCCGTTCATCTGAGATGCCGTCATCATCCATAATATCGGTAAAATGATAGGACCCTTCAGGGACTGTTTGCACTGCTTTCTGTAGCCAACACTCACTATAATCAAATATTCCATCCTTAACTTTACTAATTGTTTCCGGTTTATATTCCTTGTGAAGTTCATGGAGTCGACGCTCGCCCAAATGCAAGGATGATATCTGGGCACGCAGATCTCCTTCTCTTTCCTGCCTCCCCCGCATATTCGATATTATAAATTCCAAGACATCTTTTTGGAGGATGTTTTTGCACATGAGCTTTACAGGGGGAATTCGAAGTCCTTCCTGATATATTTCAGTCGAATCACCGGCGGTACCAACTCCGGGCGCGCGTCCACCCACATCCGTCCAGTGAGCGATGTTTGTAACAAAAGCCACAAGTTTATTTTGATAATATACAGGTCTGGTCAGGGTAATATCTGGCAGATGAGAGCCTCCTCCGAGGTAAGGGTCATTGGCGATAAGAATATCTCCGCGATGAAGGCTCCATTTCTCAAGATTGCGACCGATTTCATTCATCAGTCCCTGCATAGAACCAAGGTGAATGGGGATATTTTCAGCCAGGGCAATCAAATTTCCTTTAGAATCAAAGATGGCACAAGAGCAGTCTTTACGCTCTTTAATATTCGTGGAATATGCAGAACGGACAAGAGACATGCTCATTTCCTCGGCGATTGATTGAAAGGTGTTTAGTACGACCTCGGATGTGATAGTATCGATTTTTTCAGACATTTAAAAAGCCAGGGCTATTTTTTTCATATCACAGGAAGAATATCAGGTCAAATTTAACCTTCTTTGTCACAAATAGCTAATTGTAATAATTACTTGAAGTTTTGTTTAGTAGAAATAATTGGAATATTGATTATATAAAGCTATGTGCTGAAGTATAAAATAATTTGAAACCTTAGCTAAATAGATAAGTATATATAATAGAGACTATATATATAGATACATGTTTATGTATAATATAAGTGTGTTTTAATGTACTGGATGCTGAAGCTGCTGTAAAGGGGCTGTAAAAAGAAGGGAGCGAGACGCGGCAATCACACAATGCGTATTGTCATTGCGAACGCAGTGCGGCAATCACACAATTTATCTGTAATATATGTACTTTTTATTGGAGTTATAAGAATGAACGTTGTAGAGATTGAAAACATTACAAAAACATTCGGGGCCCTTAAGGCTGTGGACGATTTATCTCTTAATGTTCCCCAGGGGAGTATCTATGGATTTATCGGTCCTAATGGGTCCGGGAAGACCACAACTCTCCGGATGATCATGAATATCATTTATCCTGATTCGGGTAAGATACGGATTTTTGATAAAGAAATGCGCGGAACAGCAAGTGAACGAATTGGGTATCTGCCGGAAGAACGTGGTATGTACAAAAAAATGAAAGTTCGGGAGCTTCTCCGTTTTTATGGAGAACTGAAAAGCGGCCGGAAAGTGAATAAAGAAGTTGATTACTGGCTCGACAAGCTGGACCTCAGCGATTGGGCCGACAAAAAGATCGAGACTCTCAGCAAGGGGATGGGACAGAAGGTCCAGTTTATCTCGACTGTTGTTTCACAACCTGAGCTGATCATCCTGGATGAGCCGTTTACCGGCCTGGACCCCGTCAATGTCGAAACGATCAAGAATGCTGTTCTCGAACTCCGGACTCAAGGAGCCACAGTGATTTTTAGCACCCATGATATGAATGTTGCCGAAAATATGTGCGATTTCATTTTTATGATATTTAAAGGAAAAAAAGTCCTGGATGGAACCCTGGTCTCGATCCAGGATAAATACGGCAGCGATACTCTCCGGGTCCGCACAGAAGGTGGGATTTCCACTTTGAAAAACTTGGACGGTGTTGAGAAAATTGCGGATTTTGGTCAACTCCAGGAGCTGCGGATCGCCCCGGATAATGACCATCAGAAAATCCTCTCTGAGATAATGTCCCGGACGCGTGTCTACAGTTTTGAGCTGGCTAAACCGACATTGTATGATATCTTTCTGAGAATTGCCGGACCGGAAGCCAAGGAGGAGACCGATGCGTAGAGTTTTCAGGATGGTAAAAAGGGAATATTTAGCCTCTGTCAAAACAAAAGCATTTATCATCATGCTTGTTCTCATGCCTGTGTTGATGGGTGGAAGTGGTATTGCCATGTATCTTCTCAGGGGCCAGGTCGATACTACGGATAAGCAAGTCACTGTCCTCGACCGTTCAGGGATTGTGGCGGACATGCTTCTTAAAGCGGTGGAAGAGCGCAATAAATCCGCAGTGTATGATAAAAAAACCAGGAAAAAAATACAGCCCGCTTATATCCTTGATGTAGTCAAACCGGACGAGAAGGACCCTCAGGCTCAGAGATTGCGGCTTTCAGACCGCATTCGCCTTGGGGAGCTTCATGCCTTTCTGGAGATTGGCCCGAATGTCCGTCATCCGAAGGGAGAGCAGAGTACATTCAGCATAAAATACCATGCAAAAAATGCGGCTGTTGACAACATCCGCAACTGGCTTAACAATACGATTAATCCTTACCTGCGTAAGGTCCGTATAAAGGATGCCGGTGTGGATGAGTCCAAAGCTGATGAGATAATGGCATGGCTTCAGGTTGAAGCCATGGGACTAGTATCTGTTGATGAAGAAACCGGTGAGATCAAGGAGGCAAAGAGAACGAGCGAAGTTGAAGCTTTTATTGTCCCTGTTATCTTATTCTTCCTGATGTTTATGTTAGTTATGATGGGTGCTATGCCGCTTCTGCAAACCACCATGGAAGAAAAGACACAAAGAATTGCAGAGGTTCTTCTCGGCTGCCTGAAACCTCATGAGTTCATGGCCGGCAAAGTTATAGGAGGCCTGGCTGTATCTCTGACTGTAGCCTTTATTTATATAATTGGTGGTATCTTTTTTCTCGGAAATATCGGATTAAGAGATTATATCCCTTTTGCTATGATTCCCTGGTTTTTTATTTTTTTAGTGCTGGAAATCGTCATGCTGGGGTCACTGCTGGCTGCTTTGGGCTCTGCCTGCAATGATCCCAAGGATGCGCAGAATCTGACGTTTCCAGCCATGATTCCCGTATTTTTCCCCATGTTCATCTTTATGCCGATCCTGCAGGAACCAACCAGTAGCTTTGCCACATGGCTTTCTCTATTTCCTCCATTTACACCGATGCTTATGCTCATCAGGAAAGCAGCACCTGTGGGAATTCCAGCCTGGCAGCCCTGGGTAGGACTTATTGGTGTTATGCTGTTTACAGCTTTTGTTGTCTGGATAGGCGGGCGGATTTTCAGAGTCGGAATCCTTATGCAGGGAGGGGCACCGAAGTTGTCAAATATGATCAAATGGGCCATCCGCGGATAGCAATCGGGGACAGCTAGTCTTATCATAAATTTAAAAATTGTATAAGGATATTGAAGTATACAAAAATATATCCCAAACAGTCACAATTTGGTCATAATTCGTTTAGTGAAAAAATTGTGAAGAATTAGCTTGATAAAATACATCACCTGACTTTCCAATTTGACACTCTTCTTTTTAATTGTTAATCTTCTGCCAAGAAATTAAGGGGAAAATATTTTGAAAAAAACAGATTCAGTGAGAGTGGATTGGCAGCATAGCCTTTGTGTTAGCCATACCTGTCTAAAGTGGAGGTATTGATGGCAAAACAATCAAACATGATGGAAAAATTTGATTTTTTATTAGGAAACTGGAACTTAGAATATAAAGTTCCAAAGAGCGCGTTCAGTGAAGCAGCGACAGGAACCGGGACTGGGACGTTTAAAAGAGCACTGGATGATAAGTATGTATATTTTGATTACTCAGCATCTCTGACATTAGGAGAGGGAGAGGCGCATGCAATTTTTGCATGGGATAAAAAAGCAAAGGTCTATAGATATTGGTGGTTTGAATCTTCAGGAAATTTTTTACAGGCAACTTGTAATTTTGTTGATGAAAAAACTCTTTTTTTGAACTGGCATGATACCGTAATAATACAAGCTTTTACAAAAGAAGGTCCAAATAAAGTTATATTGAGAATGGAACATCCTATTGCTTTAGGGAAGTATGAATTAATGTTGGAAGTAATATTCACAAGGAAATAATTACGAGTAGGCTTTCTGAATGACAGAAGGGGACTCCAATCCTCTGCTTCACGCAAGAGGGAGTCAGTGGAGCAGAGGGAATTGAAATAAGGATTCAATGATTCTAATAATATAAAAAGGAGCTAAAATGAGAAAACTATTTAAATGCCGCAATTTGCTCGTATTCACATGCTTGGTACTTGGTCTTTTTATTGCCAAGTCAGTCTACAGCGCACAAGAAGAATCTGACGAGAACCTTAAGAAAAAGTATGTGGCTATCTTAGGTGAATACGAGTTTTATATGGAAGGAGCGACATTTGTTCTAAATTTTTACGTAAAGGATGGTGCTCTTTGGGCAGATTCGGGCGATGGAGAACCTGCGACAATGGAACCCGTAGAGGATAAGCAGTTTGAATTTACAGCTGAAGACCCTGAAGCTGGAATTTTTGAAATAAAGTTTTTAAAAGATGATGAGGGAGAATACACAATATGCCATGTTGTTAATGCTGGCATGGGATTGGATATCAAAGGGAACAAAATAAAGTAATAACCGAGTCACTATAACAAACTGCAGAACTCCTCGCTTTCTATCGTTCGATACAGTCTCAGGATTATCTGGAGTTTATCGCCAGGATGACCTCTCACATTTCTGACAGAGGTCAGGTGATGATTAGCTATTACGGTATTAACTTCAAAATTCACAGAGGAAGGGTGCGCAAGGCAAGAATCGATCCTTCCCGTTCTATATCTATTGAGTATTACGAGAAATTCCTCGACCTCTGGAGAGACGCTGATCCTGGTATTGTTGAGGTAAATGATGCGAAGAAGAGGCTGGCTGGGCTGAAGAGTCAGTAATTTTCTAATCTCTTTTATATCGTCTAAGTGACAAGAACTCAATGATAAGGTAATATAATTCCGCGAGGTGCGCCCGTAGCTCAGTGGATAGAGCGGTGGACTTCGAATCCAATTTGGGGGTTTGACATAACTTCTTTAAAATGAGCTAATTACATTATTTATCAGAAACTTACATTGTTTCTGTGTTTGTTTCTGTTTGGTCTTTTTTGGTCTATTTGGGTGTGTTATGGACACTATTTGGACACCGGGTTTTTCTTAATTTAATTCAAATATCTTCTGAAAGATAATTTATTTTAAGAATTATTTTTGATTTTTTCAATTTGATTTAAATTCTAATTTTATTTCTTTTGTGTGAGAAAATTTCTTTGTAGAGGACGTTTTGCTTTAACGATGCGCTAAAACAGGATCAGCCATCTTTTTCCAAATCGGGGGACAGGGCTTTAGAGGATTAATCTTCCAGCTGGCTGAATCTTTACCCCCACTTCATCCTATAGAACGCTAGACCGTTAATTCCTTAAAGCCGCTCTCTTTCTCCCTGAGACAATATAAGCGATTATTTTTGACCACGACATTTAAGTGTAAGGGATTTATTATTGGGGAAGTAGCCAGGTTCCCATAATTTTCTAATTCCATTCTCCCGGTGAATATACCATCCGAATTGAAAATATCATAAACATAACTTGAACAAAAAACCAGATCTGGATATAGTAAAAGAGTGAATAATTGTTTCTTTTTCAGAACCTGTAACAATAAAGGGGGAATTAATATGAAATCTCAAACAGGAAAGTGTCTGAATCAAAGAAAAATCATATCAATCTTGATATGTTTCGCCTTTCTAGCTGTTAATCCTAATATATTTTATGCATTCCAAGAAGTCACCACAAAAGTCACTGTATATAATGACATCTTTTTAACCGAATCGGGCTTTTTACCTCTTCCAGACAATGCTATCGAGTTGGAAAATGTATTTTCTTTTCTATCAAATCGCTTTAAAGTCCCCAAAAAAATATCCCACGATTCTATGGGAAATATATATGTTACTGACAAATATAAAAGTACTGTATTTAAATTCAATGCCGCTGGAGAATTCCTGCTTCAAATTGGCAAAAAAGGGAAAAGAAAAGGGAGCTTCCTGGCTCCCCATAATATTCTTGCAGAAAAAAATTATCTCATTATTCAAGATGAGGAGAAAGAAAGTCTGGAATACATGGATTTCCAAGGCAACTATCTAAAAAGGCTAAAAATCTCCGACTTCACTGATATTGTCTCTGATGGAGATGGTCGTCTGTATGTCGCTCCGCATGTGATAAATAAAGAGTTCCCCTTGGTCAAAGTCTACTTTCCCGGAGGAAAAATACTCGCCTTTGGGAAGCCGCTCTCTTTTCATCATAGTATGCAAACACTGAATTCAAGGACATTGGCATTGAATGAGAAAGGGGAGCTGTTTGTCGCTTTTACCTATTTTCCACTTGTTCGCAAATATTCTGCCAAAGGAAAGCTCCTTGCTGAATTCAGGATTGAAAACCTCATCTTGGAAGCCAAGGAAAAATATAATCTGAAAAGAATAGGGGAAGGTATCACCAATATGACTCGCCGTGTAGGATATATGGATGTTATTGTTGATATAGAGTCTTTTGACAATAAGATTTATCTCTTGAGTCATTATCCGCGTCTGGAGATATTGGAAATTGAGGAAGATGGAAAGATCGCTTTCATTTACTGGAAGGATTTTCAAGAAATATATAAAACTAATGATTTTCTTATTCAGGAAATTGACGGGGAAAAGAAGTTTTATATTTTAAAACATTCTCCTCCAAAATATGATGTAGATGTTTTCAGGGTGAAAAAAAAGGGTACGAATGAGAAGTAATCTTTTTATGGAAACTTAGTAATACAGCACCTATTTCCCGTTTTTCGAGGAGAAAGAACAGAAGACATTAATCCTCCTAACTTTGTAAATATAATTTTTGTGGCAGCGTCAAAAACCAATAAATAGGATTTACTTCATTAAGACTGATTTCAGTTGAATATAAGCTTGTATTTTGAAAGTCTAGGCATTTCTTCTCTTGATCTAACCAAACAGTAGAAATTATAATTTTGATCAATATGGATATTGGTTATTCCAGCCTTTTTTTTGTAATCAAAAAAAATGTTTGGTAATTTATAACGAGAAATTTGAATACAATCTGAATTATACATATCCAAGTAAAAAAAAGATCGATCTGGGCTTAAAATAGGTACAATGAACTTATCCTTCTCTAACCGCATCGTTTCATAAACGCTTGAAATAGGAGGAGTCACTCTTTTTTTCATTGCTTTGCCAGCAAACTCTATCTTAAGGGGAAAGTGTGTATTGAATCCTACATCGCCAATAATATCCTTTATTTGTTGGCCTTTCTTATTGTATTTTACAATATGATATGGATTCCTTTGAGAATAGATGATATTCCCTTTCGAATTGACAATGATGTTTGTAAAATCAATATCAAGAAACTCATTCTTTAAGATATGAGGGATTGGACTGTTTTTTACTAATTTAATAATACCCTGAGTAGGTTCTATTAAATTACCAAAAGATTTTTTGATTTTCTCAAGGTCGTTTGAAAAGTGAATTGGGTTGTGTTTCTCTTCCAAGATAAGGTTAGATAAATAATATGTATTGCTATTCAACACAATATCGTCGTATGACGAATATATTTTATGTGATGTCAGATATTCTCCCTTCGTTGAATATACGATGATTCTGTGTTGAATATTATCAATAACGTAAAGATTCTCATCATCCAGCAATTTTAGTTTTGACGCTCGTTTAGAAAGCTCTCCTGGCCCTTGTCCAAACTTTCCGAACGAAAAGAGAAAACTCCCTTGTGAAGAAAAAACCTGAATGCGGCTATTCCCAGAATCAAGAATATAGATGTTGCCTTCGTTATCAACCGTAAAGCATTTAGGATTATAAAAATCTTCATTTTCCTTATCAGAGCCAATAGAAAACAGGAGTTCAGCCTTAATTTCCTTTTTCAGACCTTTATATTCATCTGTACTGGGATTAGAAATTCCTTGAAGATAAAAAAATGAAATCATCCAAAGAAAAACAATGACTTTTTGTTGTGATTTTGTATTCATCAAATTACACTCCTTACTTAATTAATTGAGGATTATCTAGTTCTCTGAATTAAAAAATATTCTTTTCAAGGCCCTCTGTCTGGGACTAATGATATTAATAAGTTTGTGCATCTGTTTTTGATGAATCTTTTGCTCGAAGTAAAATTAGTTATCACGTATGACTAAGAAGCGTACATATTATATACAAAAAGCATAGATTTAGAATGCCTTTCGTTATGAGTGGACGAGTTTTTTCCAAAATAGAACCTGAATGAGGACATACAGAGTTAAATATGAAGCCTTGAAGCAGCTCCCCCCTCAATCGCGAAGGAGGAGCTGCATTCAAATTCAATCATATCGGTATATCACACCAGCTCGTTCCGTAACAATCCGTACCCTCTTGTAAAAGTCAAGGACTTTTCCCACTTGTTTGGTAAGGTAATTTCCTATCGCTTTGGTAAGCAGTTTCCCCATTTTTCAACGAGCCGAAAATGATCATTCCTCCTTGTTTTGATTTTTTATTCTGTAAGATTTTCCATCCAGGGTGAAAACTCGGGCATGATGTAATAACCTGTCCAGCATTGCTGAGGTCATGACACTGTCGCCCATCATCTCCGCCCAGGATTCAAAGCTTTTATTTGATGTAACGATTATTGAGGCTTTTTCATAGGTTTCACTGATCAGGTTAAAAAAGAGGTTAGCCTCACGTTTCTCGATTGGAGTATAACCGATCTCATCTATAATGATCAGATCTGATTTCATTATTTTTTTGATCCTGTATTCTGAGGTCTTCTGGATTTCAGCTGTTTTAAGCAGCTTTATAAGATTGGTTATCCTCTCAAAACAGACTTTATATCCTTTCTCGACAGCAACAACCCCTAAAGCTATCGATAAGTGTGTTTTCCCGATGCCGGGTGGGCCAAAAAATAGCACATTCTCCCGGTTGTCTATCCAGAGGCAGTCAAGGAGATTGACGATTTCTGATTTTCCTATCCCCTTGACCCGGCCAAAATCAAAATGATCGATACCCTTATTGACTGGAAAATGAGCGCCCACCATGTTGCGTTCAACCCGGCGTTTAATCCGATAAGATATTTCAGAGGTAAAAACTGTATTCAGGAGTGTGATGTAGGAATGTTTCCTGATCTCTGCGTCATTTATCACCTCATCAAGGCTGTTGGCTACACCCCTTAAATTCAGGGTCTTTAACAAGCTCAGCGTCTGTTCATAGGCTTTCATTGGTCCCTCTGGGAGCTTATGATCTCTTTGTAGACCGACAAGTCTCGGGATGTAACACTTAAAGGTTTATGATCTGAATGATAATCCAGGCTCAGAGTTGCGATATCCGGATCATCTCTCTCATGTTCCCGCTTAAAATACGCATACGTATCATTCAGATTGGCAAAACTGGGAGTATTATTTTCTAAACAGTATTCCAGGGCTCTCTCCAGAATGAAAATATCGATATCCTTGACCTCAAAGTATCTCTTGGCTTCCACGCATTGGTCCCGGATATATCTGGGAAAAGCCTTAAAGTTCATAGCAGTGAATCGCTTCCAGTTCTCGGCGATGAACATGTCGACCACATGGTCTTTTAACTCCTGGAGGTTTTTCTCACTCCCCCGTCTATACGCTCTCTTGGAGATGTCTTTTCCCGGAATGAGCGAAAGGTCATATTCAACGATCTCTTCTCCAGTGTAGATATCGAAAACAAACACTTTATGCTTGGTGATATAGACCTCAACCGTTTTGTTACGGTATTTAGAAGGCAGCTGATATCCACAGGCATTTACCGAGATACGGTCTTTGTCGCTGACATCCCTCTCCTCTCTTCCGATAAGCGATCCTTTCCTGAATATGGAGTTTCCCACCGGCCTGAGGTGCTCTCTTTCGTTTGCAATTAAAATAGCGGGTATCTTTTTGGTCGCCTGAGATATTTTTCCGTTCGCACGTCTTTTAAGCCACTCAAAAACACTCGTGCTCGCTTCCTCTATGCTCTTAAAGTCTCTTATGCTGAGGAAGTTACGCTTTACGTATTTGACCACGTTTTCGATCTTGCCTTTCGTCTCAGGATCGTCCTTCCGGCAGACATACATCCCTATCTCCTGCTCTTCGATAAAGTACTTAAAATCATCTGTATAGATGATGTCTCCCGCGTTTTCACTCACAACCATCAGCCGGTCTTGATCAATCACCAACTCCTCGGGCACTCCTCCAAAATACGAAAAGCACGAAAGCAGATGATCGATGACTTGTCTTGTTTTGAAGGGATGGTCCTGGAAAACGACGTATTTATAGCGGCTGGCCGAAAGGACAGCGGCAAAGATGAATAGCTTAAGACCGCCGCGGCACCGGTACTGGCCAAAATCAAGCTGCATCTGTTTCCCAAAGGGAAGTTGTGGGACTTTCGTATAGGTCCTCAATCTCTCATCCAATCGCAGCTTGTCCGTCTGGATAAGATAGCTGATATAGTTGCGCAGCGTTTGTTCGTTTACCGGCAGCTGTCCGTATCTCTCCTCTAGATAATCATAGACAGATGACATATTAAGTTTGGCAAATTCATTCTTCTCATAGACCTCCAGGATGTCTTTCCCATATCGCTCCAGGGTCTTATCCCGAAACATGTGCTCTCTCCGGTAAGACCGGAAGCCTCTCTCATCTAAGGCATAATACTTGGCCACAGTCTTGGGATCCTTTCCCAGCACGGTTATAATTTCCGTTTTGGAGTACCCTTGTCGCTTGTAGTCTTGAATCTTTTTGTACATTTTTTCTCTTATCATTTCTGCTCCTGTAGAGTTTTTTATACCCTACAGGAGTCGCCTCAAAATGGAAATTCCATGTTACCATCCTGATGGGATTTCCGTTTACCATTGTAGTGGGATTTCTGTTTACCATTGTACTAGGAATTCAGCTTACCATTTCCACCTCTGCATGACATAAAAACCATCCCGGCCCTTCATACCATGCACAATTGAATTCCTGGCTTTGATTATTCCATTTACAGTACTGGCAAACTCCTGTAGCTATCCCATTAGGAGCAATGAAAAATATGCAGACTATTAATGTCACAACTAACAATAAACCCAAAAAATATTTCCTTTTTTTCATTTAAATTCCTCCTCTTAAACTTAGAATTCTAACTCACAAAATATAGATAATTTATACAATCAATCTAATCACCTCCTTTTTTACCTAAATAGTTTTCTAATAAATTCTCATAATCATTTTGAAAAGATTTCACTCTAAATGTTGGTGGATCGATATTTAGTATTTCACCATTTGGGGACACTAAAATTTTTATTGACTTTGATAAAACAGTGAATTTTTTTATGAGATTAATATCCAAATCTTGAAAAAATGTATAAGTAAGAGAATAGCTTTTTTTAAAATTAGAAATTGCAGTTTGGCCTATCTTACCAACAATTCCATGGAAGTTTATATAATTACTAAATTTTTTATTTATGAAGTGCACCCCAAAACTTGAACCACCTGGAGTGCTAGAATTTTCGTGATATAATAGGCATCATCAGCTGGGATAAAAGCCCTGTATGGAGGCTTATGATGTCTAATAAATACGGGAAACGT
>Ga0209979_1000771_pt1 | contig 39499 bp, 45 predicted proteins | sample AnhtaG_FD_183114 | JGI IMG/M metagenome (GOLD analysis project Ga0209979, IMG submission 183114) | Deep subsurface microbial communities from Anholt, Denmark to uncover new lineages of life (NeLLi) - Anholt_01485 metaG (SPAdes) (version 2) | ecosystem: Environmental > Aquatic > Marine > Oceanic...
TACCTTCACCCACTGATGGGTTGGCTGTGACCTCAGAATTGGAGACTTCAGGTCGTTCCGCCAGTGCTTCCTCCACCAATACCAACGAGAGTAGCGCGAGGCTTCAGCCTCGCTAGTAAGAGGCGACCCTGAAGGGTCGCGCTACTCGCTCTGCCCTCTCCCGTCAAGGGAGAGGGATTTCCGCAAAACCAAAGGGATCCCTCCCTTCACCCACTGATGGGTTGGCTGTGACCTCAGAATTGGAGACTTCAGGTCGTTCCGCCAGTGCTTCCTCCACCAATACCAACGAGAGTAGCGCGAGGCTTTAGCCTCGCTAGTAAGAGGCGACCCTGAAGGGTCGCGCTACATTGTGTGTAGATAGACAAGGCTATCAAATGCCTGTCCCTGCCCGCTTTGACACTGCTTTGGCAAATCCATTAGAATCCATAGTGAGTTCCGGCAGTTTTGAGAGGTGCCACAGTGAATTTTAGCTTTTCCAAGGAAGAAGAAGCATTTCGCCAGCAGGTACGGGATTTCCTGAGTAAAGAAGTCACCCCGCAGCTTTTAGAGGAGACTGAGTCCGGGTTGGGGTGGGGGCCTCACACGTGGGAGTTTATTCGCAAGCTGGGAGCAAAAGGGTGGCTGACTCCCACCTGGCCGAAAGAGTATGGGGGTCTGGCCCTTCCCCCCATATATCGCTTCATAATTCACGAGGAGCTCAATTACTTTGGAGCGTTGCCCAGTGAGGCCTTAGTGGTAGGAGCAGGCGTAGCTGGCCCTACTATCATGCTGGTTGGCTCAGAGGAGCAGAAAAAGGAGTATCTCCCCAGGATTGCCAGGGGCGAGATCGAGTTCGCTCTGGGCTATACTGAGCCTGAGGCTGGTTCCGACCTGGCCAGTCTGCAAATCAGGGCTGAGGAAAAAGAGGATCACTACCTCTTAAACGGACAGAAGGTTTACAACACCAGGTGTCACTTCGCCCAGTACCACTGGCTGGCAGTTAGAACTGACCCTAATGTGCCCAAGCACAGGGGTATCTCTTTATTCATTGTTGACTTGAATAGCTCGGGGATTACGGTGAGTCCTTTGTGGACCGTGGAGGGCATGCGGACAAACGAAGTTTTCTACGATAACGTCGTGGTGCCAAAGCAAAACCTGGTGGGTGAGAAAAACAAGGGCTTCCTGTATACAGTTACCGCTCTTGAATTTGAACGGGTCCTTTCTGTGGGAGGACTGAAGAAGACCTTAGAGGTGTTGGTGGATTATGTAAAGAAGGTGCCTTCCCTGAGAGACAATAGTCTGGTCAGGCAGAAGATATCACAGATAGCCATAGATATTGAGGTAGCCAGGTTATTTGCTTATCGGCTGGCCTGGCTGCAGACCAAGCGCGTCGTGGCTAGCTACGAGGCGGCGGCATCCAAGCTTTTCACCAGCGAGCTGTCACAGAGGATGGCCAGTGCAGGGATGGATATCCTGGGACTTCGCGGTCTGCTTCAGAGGAACGTTAACGGCGCACCGCTTGATGGAAAGATAGAGTACCTCTGTCGAGAGACGCTCCTCAACACCATCGCCGGTGGGACGTCGGAGGTGATGAGAAACATAATTGCTGCCAGGGGGCTTGAGCTTCCCAGAGGATAGATGCTGGGTCTTCTGGCTGCTTCCTCACAGAGGTGTGGGAAGGAGATTTGAGCCTGCGACCATCTGGACCCCATTCATATCAGCCCTCTGGCGGTTTGCAAGTTGTGCCATAGCTGAGTTCTCCACTATTCCGGTTGAGACCCAGCCTTTAGGCTGGGGGGCATCACTCGCCCCAGCGTCCAAGAGTGGCCTTCAGGCCACTCCACCGACGGCGGCATAAATGCCACAGTTGGCGATCATGTGAACCTCCCTGCCCTAAAGGGCAGGGTCTCCACAATGCCGTCCGTACCTATCCTACTATTTGGTAAAACCTCCCTTCCGTGAGCTTGGAGGCCTGAAGAGGCCATTCCTTCAGGCAATGTGCCAGAGGGAAAGGATTCCCTCTGGCCTCATAGGGTTGTAGGGCCTTTTGAAATTGATCGTTGACTCAGGAATCGGCAAAAGATTGCTTCTAAGCCATGTGGGATGATACAATAAAGCTCAACTGAATATTGTGATAGGGGTGCCCGAGCGCGAGCGACGGCTTGAATGGAGAGCAAGTCCGGTGAGAATCCGGTACAGTCCCGCCTGCTGTGATAGTCAGAACGCCAGCCCCTGACATTTAGACGCCTCCGCGGAGAAGGTGGTAGGATTTTGATCAGAGCGCCTTATCTTCCCCTTGCTCAGCAGAGCGGGGGGATTTTGTTTTACAGAGCCCAAGGATAGAGAGGAGATTTGGCATGGATGATCACGTAAGCCGGATACTCAAGGCCATAAAGCCCCTCGATGAGGCAGCAATGCAGGCCGCTCGGTCAAGGCAAGATAGCTTAACCAAGCCACAGGGAAGTCTGGGAAGACTGGAGGAACTGGCCATCAGGATTGCTGGTATCAAGGGTGAGATGTCGCTGGCACTGGAGCATAAAGCCATCGTGACCATGGCTGCTGACCATGGCGTGGTAGCGGAAGGCGTCAGTGCCTATCCCCAGGAGGTTACCAGGCAGATGGTGTATAACTTTCTTCAGGGCGGCGCTGGCATCAATGTTCTGGCGGGACATATTGGAGCCAGGGTGATAGTGGTTGATATGGGGGTGGTCTCCGGTTTCGAACCGCATGCGGAGCTGGTTTGTAAGATGATAGATTTTGGCACCAGGAATATGGCCCGCGGGCCAGCTATGACCCGCCAGCAGGCAATAGATACCATAAGGGCAGGGATTGAGATAGTGGAGGCCGAGGTCGCCAGGGGACTTGATGTTATAGGTACAGGTGACATGGGTATTGGTAATACTACTGCCAGTGCCGCTATTTGCGCTGCTATCACTGGTGAGCCAGTAGAGAAGGTTACTGGCAGAGGCACCGGTGTCAATGATGAGCAATTGGCCCATAAGGTAGGGGTGACCCAACAGGCCCTGGCCGCCAATCAACCCGACCCAAGAGACCCCCTGGATGTCCTGTCCAGTCATTTCACCGGATCATGGCGAATCTTCGATTTTTGATCACCAGAAGAGTTTGAAGCAGGGCTTTGTGTCTCTATAATAAGGACTGGAGGTATTGATACTTGGCTAAATTTCTTCTCGTGAGGCATGGCAAAACTGAATGGAATGAGGCCGGCCGGTATGTAGGGCGCAGCGATATCGGTCTGAGTGCTTTCGGACTTCGAGAGGTTGAGGCACTGGGGCAGCGTCTGGCCGGTGAAAGGATTGACGCCATATATTGCAGCAACCTGAAGCGGGCGGTGCAAACGGCTCAGGTCATTGCTTCAGGGCGCGATGTGGAGCTAATGATCTGTGAAGAATTGAGAGAGATGGACTTTGGGGAATTTGAGGGGTTGACCCTTGAGGAGATAAGGCAGCGCCACCCGGAATTTGATTGGTGGACTGCCCGGGATGCTGACATGCAATTTCCCCAGGGTGAGAGTGTAAGACAGGTTGTGTCGCGGGTGGGTCCGTTTGCCGGTAGATTGGAGAGCTATGCTGAAGGAGAAACAGTACTTATTGTGTCTCACGGTGGCACGTTACGAGCGCTGATATGCCTCTTGCTCGGTCTTAACCTGGAACACTGGTGGCAAATCGGCCTGGACAGCGCCTCTCTCACGGTAGTGGATACCTATGGTGAAAGAACGGTGCTCTCGCTGCTGAATGACGTTTGTCATGTAAGCGATTTGAACAAAGAGAGGTCGTGATAATGCACGTAGCAGCTTCATGGAGCGGGGGCAAGGATAGCTGCCTGGCTTGCCACAAGGCTGTGACGCAGGGTTATGAGGTCACGCACCTGGTGAACTTCATATCACGTCAGTTCAGGAGAGTATCCTTCCACGGGGTCAGGGCTCGCCTCATATTCCGCCAAGCTCAAGCTGTGGGCATTCCCCTGGTCCAATATGCTGTTCCCGCCGATATGGGCCTCTACGAGCAGAGGTTCAAGAGGGCTGTGTCCGCTTTGAAGCGCCAGGGGGTTGAGGGCATGGTCTTTGGCGACATCTGCCTCCAGGAGCACAGGGACTGGATAGAAAGGGTTTGCAGAGAGATCGGCATTACACCCATACTGCCGCTGTGGGGTGTAGTGCCGGAGCGCGTTCTTGGCGAGTTCATTGAGGCGGGCTTCGAGGCAGTGATAGTCTCCGCCACGGCGGATATCTTCGGCCAGGAGTGGCTGGGGCGGAGTGTAGACTACGGCCTCCTATCCGAACTAAGACAGTTATGCCAAGTAAGGGAGGCAGACATTTGTGGTGAGCACGGGGAGTATCACACCATCGTAGTGGATGGGCCGCTATTTCAAAGGCGCATGCACCTGGTACAAGGGGCCAGAGTACAAAGGGATGGGTACTGGTTCCTTGATTTCACCAGGTGCCTGCTCAAGGCGAAGTGACAGGTCAGGTGTGAAGATGGCTGGAAAATGCATTCTTATACTGGGAGGCGCTCGGAGCGGCAAGAGCAGGCTGGCGCAGGAGATAGCGCAGCAGCTCGGCGAAAAGGTACTTTTTGTAGCCACCGGCGCTCCTCTCGACGAGGAGATGAGGTTACGCATCGAAGAGCATAGGAAGAAACGTCCCCGGAGCTGGCGGATCCTGGAAGCCGGGGTTGATGTCGGACAGAAGATAATGACGCAGATTGGTGATGCTGAGGTGGTGATAGTTGACTGCATAAATAACCCTTCTTGTTTCCAACGTTATGCTAAGCGCGGGGGGCAAGGAGATCGTGGAGGCTAACCAGATAGATTATGCCACCGCAGAGAGCAGGGTTTTGAGCGAGGTACAGGGGCTTATCAGGTGCATCAACAGCGCCGAGGCCGTTTTTATCGTCGTATCCAACGAGGTTGGCATGGGACTGGTGCCAGATCACAGGTCAGGCCGGATTTACCGCGACCTCCTGGGCAGGGCTAATCAACTCCTGGCACAGCAGGCCGACGACGTCTACCTCATGGTTGCCGGCATACCGTGGCAACTGAAGGAGAAGGACTGAGGCTGCGTTCTGGTGGGTGTCAGGTCCCTGACCTGACCCGAAATCCCGCCGCGCATGGCGAAGGTGTGAGCAGGGGTCTGGGGATGTGCCCCAGTGTCGGATTGCCCCTACCAAAGCAGGCGGGTGATCGAAGATTCGCCCCTGGCGAGCGGAGCACCCGCCTATGAAAAGAGGGGCAATCGCTCATTTAGGCAGGCTGCAGGTTCTTGTCGAGCTGTAGCAGAAACACTATAATAGCCATGCCCGGCCCTGTCAGACACTGAAAAAGGAGGCCCTTGTTGTCTGAGCTCCAGGTCCTTTTTTCTCCCGAGGAAATAAGGGCAACCGTAGAGAGACTAGCCCAGGAAATACAAAGGGACTACCAAGGCAAGAGCCCTCTTCTCCTCGGTGTGCTGAAGGGCTGTTTTATGTTTATGGCTGACCTGGTCAGGAATCTCAATATGCCCTTAGAGATAGAGTTTGTTGCCCTTTCCAGTTACGGCCGGGGCAGAACGAAAACTTCAGGCAAAGCCGAGCTGGTGCAAGGCCTGCGTACTCCTATAAAGGGTCGGGACGTCCTTATTATAGAAGATATCGTAGATAGTGGATTAACCCTGGACTTCCTTCTCAAACACCTAAGGCGCAAAAAGCCCGCTTCGCTTAAGGTGTGCGCCCTGTTCGATAAAGCCCCGCGCCGTGAGGTCACCGTGCCCATCGATTATGTCGGCTTCACAATCCCTGACGTGTTTGTGGTCGGCTACGGCCTGGACTACGACGAGAAGTACCGCCAGCTACCCGGGCTGTATTTTCTGAAGGAAACCGAATCCAGCCGTTAATCTCCCAGGTGCGCTTGATTGGCAACCCCAGGGCACCCAAGCTTGATCCGTGCATCTAAGGCCTTCTCGGTTGTTGCCAGCCCTTCGCTTCCTGTCATTCTGAGGTCGCCCTAGGTCTCCAGAGGGTCGCCTAAGGCGACAGCGACCGAAGAATCTGGCGGCACTCAAGGCAAGCTCCACGAAGCAGTCAGCTCCACCTCGCCACGGCGAGTCGCCTTCGGAGACCCACCCTGAGATTGCTTCGGTCGCCTCAGGCGACCTCGCAATGACATGGAAAGGCGGATGAGATTGCCACGTCGCTGTGCTCCTCGCAATGACATGCAGGGGCAGAGGTATCTCTTGCTTACATGGAGCATTGCAATCGCTGATCTTGGGTGTATTCATTCTTTCTTGACACCCCCTCTGGATTTTAGCTATGATGGCATAGGTGATGAAGGCGGACAACTCCCCATGAGCTACAAGGCGATCGCCTACCAAAAAAGGGACCACATCGGCTACATAACCCTCAATCGCCCAGAGGCCGCCAATGCTATCAACGTCCAGATGGCTATGGAGCTGGAAGAGGTCTGCCAAAGAATCAATGAGGACAAGGATACCACGGTAGCGGTCATCACTGGCGCCGGGGAAAAGGCCTTTTGCTCGGGGGAGGACCTCAATCAATTCTCGGATAGCCTTCTCGGTGATGCCCCATCTTTAGATGCGCTCAAAGAATTCGCCCTGCGCTACAATGTGTCAGCCATGGTGGGGAGCATCGAATGTCCTGTCGTGGCTGCCATCAATGGAGATGCCCTGGGTGCAGGCCTGGCTCTGGCTCTAAGCTGTGATCTGAGGGTTGCCTCAGCCGAGGCCCTTTTCGGTGTTCCTGACCTTACTCGTGGCTGCTTCCTGGCAAGTGGTATCACCCAGTGGTTGCCGCGGATGGTGGGCAGGGGCAAGGCCATGGAGCTAATCCTCACCGCTGAGACCATTGGCGCTCCTGAGGCCCATCGGATCGGTTTGGTTCATCAGTTAGTTCCACAGCAGGAGGTTTTGTCGGAAGCAGAGAAGCTGGCCAAAGATGTAGCCTCCAAGGGACCTCTGGCTCTCCGATATGTCAAGGAAGCAGTAAACAAGGGTTTGGCCTTGACCCTGGAGCAGGGACTGAGGCTCGAATGTGACCTCTACATGATCCTGCAGACTACCCACGATCGCATTGAAGGTGTTACGGCTTTCCGCCAGAAAAGGCAGCCCTCCTTCACTGGGGAATGAGATTTGGCAAAGTGAAGTTGAAGCTGGATTTGCATACGCACTGTGGTGAGGCGACGTCACTCTATACTCCTAATCTGGACATTGTGAAGAGGATTGTAGCTGCGGTGAAGGCTCGGGGACTGGACGGAATTGGCATCACCGAACACTACAACAGGACTTATGGATATAAGGTAAGGGAGATGGTCGAGCGTGAGCTCAACAACGAGATAGTGGTTATTCCGGGGCAGGAGATGGACAAGGGATCATTACACATGGTGGTGCTATACCTGCCCGATGATATTACCTTCAGGTTTATAGCCCACCCTGGCTATCCCCCTGTAAGGGACCTCGCTTCTCACATAGACGGTAGCATCCACGGCATTGAGCTCAGAAATCCTTTGCACGATGATGAAATGGATGAAGAATTGATCAGAGAAGTAGCTGAGAAGCACAACCTGATCCTGTTGACCGATAGCGACGCCCATTTCCTGGGCGATATTGGGCAATGCTACAACGAGATTGATATCCAAGAACTATGTGATCGAGCCAGATGAGAAGCGACTTCCAGACTATCATCTATGAGAAACAGGACGGTTTAGGGTACGTTACTCTCAACCGGCCCCAGGTACTGAATATTTACAATCTTCAAATGCGTGATGAGTTATGTCAAGTACTCGGGGCTATTCGTGATGACCCAGAAGTAAGGGTGGTTGTCTTCAAAGGCGCTGGTGAAAGGGCCTTCTGCGCCGGAGCAGATTTGAGCGAGTTCCTGACCGCACCATCGCCGGTGATTGCGCGCCAGGTAAGGTGGGAGCGTGATGTCTGGGGGTTGTTCTTGAGCCTGCCTCAACCCGTTATCGCTGCCCTTCATGGATATGTTTTAGGCTCAGGGATAGAGATAGCCCTTTGCTGTGATTTGAGGATTGCTGCCGAAGATGCCCGCTTTGGCCTGCCCGAGACGTCTCTGGGGATTATCCCGGCCGCCGGCGGCACCCAAACGCTGCCACGCACTGTAGGGAGAGCCAAATCACTGGAGATGCTGTTAGCTGGACGCTGGATCGATGCTGAAGAGGCTCTGGCTGTAGGACTGGTTAACCGCGTTGTGCCTCGAAAGGACCTCCTTGCCAGTGCTGAAACGACAGCCAGAAAGATAATGACTCTGGCTCCTCTTGCGGTAAGATGTGCTAAAGAAGCGATAACCAGAGGAAGCGACATGAGCTTTGAGGAAGGTTTAGACCTGGAAAGGCGTTTGGCTGTCTCGCTACTGGCAAGCCAAGACGCTCTGGAGGGGATGAGGGCGTGCCTTGAAAACAGGCGCCCTGATTTCTGAAAGAAGTGATGGAGGTGCAAGTGTGGAAGAGCAAATAGAGCGACTGGCCGACATGATTGTCCACTCCAAGCGGGTGGTAGTCTTTACCGGAGCAGGCATAAGCACCGAGTCGGGGATACCGGATTTTCGCGGCCCCGGTGGCATCTGGGAAAAGTATGATCCCGCGGATTTCACCTTACAGCGATTCCTGAGCAGTCCGGAGGCCAGAAAGAAACACTGGGAGTTCTACCTGAGTGGAGGATTCGGCCAAGATGTGAAGCCAAACCTAGCCCATTACGCTGTTGCCGAACTGTTCAATATAGGCAAAGTCAAGTGTGTCATCACCCAGAACGTGGACAATCTCCATCAGCAGGCCGGGGTTCCGGAGGACGTGGTCATGGAGTTGCACGGTAACATGAAGTGGGTAAAATGCCTTGGCTGCGGAAAGCGCACTCCCCTGGAGGAAATTGTGGAATGGGCCAAGGCTGAGAACCTCGACGACCCGCGCTGCCCAGAATGTCAGGGAATACTGAAACCGGACGCCGTATTCTTTGGCGAGTCTTTGCCGGAAAGGGTATTGTCCGACGCCACCAATTACTCGAGCAATTGCGACCTGTTCATCGTTATCGGCTCCACGCTGGTTGTTACGCCGGCCGCGTTCATGCCGCAGTATGCGGTACAGAGCGGAGCCAGGCTGGTAATAATCAACATCGGTTCCACGCCTATGGACCGCCAGGCCACTATGCTGGTCGAAGCCAGAGCTGGCGAGTTCATGGTAAAGGTGGTGGAGAAAGTAAAGGAAAAAACGGATCGCAAGTAAATTACGAAGGGGGAAGAAAGAATGAACACTCTGGACTTTCTCAGTATATCCAGCGCAATCTGCCCTGATCGGGACTGCGTCGTATTTGAGGGAAAAAGATACACCTTCAGTCAGGTAAATGACAGGTCAAACAGGTTGGCTAACGCCCTGGCCAGTCTGGGCATCAAAAAGGGGGACATGGTAGCTATATTGCAGGTCAATTGCAATCAATTTCTTGAAACGTACTACGCAGTAGCCAAATTGGGGGCCATGCTTGTCCCCTTGAACTTCAGAGCCAAAGAGGATGAGCTCACCTACATGTTGAACAACAGCGGGGCCGTCGCTCTCTTCGTCGGCGACCGTTACGTGAAGATGGTTAACGCTATGCGTCCCGACCTTGCCTCTGTCAAACATTATATATCCATCGACGGCAAAGAAGAGAACATGCACTTCTATGATGATCTCCTCTCCTCGGGTTCACCCGACGACGTGGTGGCTGATGTCGACGATGATGACATGACCTTACTCATGTATACCGCGGGCACCACCGGCCGCCCCAAAGGTGTGCCTATGACCCATAATAGCTATGGTATCTATGTGCTGGACAATGTGGACCCGGCCAATCCCGATATAGAGGAAAAGAATCTCCTCACTGTGCCCCTTTACCATGTGGCAGGATTCCAGGCCCTGCTGGCGGCCGTATATGGAGGGCGCACCCTGGTAATGATGAGGCAGTTTGAGGTAGATGACTGGATGGAAACCGTACAGAGGGAGAAGGCCAACCGGGCCATGCTCGTTCCTACCATGTTGAAGAGAGTGATAGACAATCCCGATTTCGATAAGTACGATGTCTCAAGCCTGAGGGTGATAACCTATGGAGCAGCGCCGATGCCCTTTGAGGTGATCAAGAAAGCTATAGAGGTCCTGCCTAATGTAAGGTTCATTAACGCCTTCGGGCAGACGGAGACTTCTTCTACCATTACCACCCTGGGGCCGGAAGACCATGTCATCACTGGCACGCCGGAAGAGAAGGAAAAGAAACTAAAGAGGCTTGAAAACTCTATCGGTAGACCTATGCCCGACGTAGAGATGAAGGTTATCGATGCGGAAGGAAATGACTTACCTCCCGGTGAGACAGGGGAGTTTGTGACCAGAGGGCCCCGGATAATGAGCGGATATTTCAAGGACGAGGAGAAAACGGCCAAGGCCTTTACCAAGGATGGATGGCTGCGCACCGGTGATACGGGCTACAGAGACGAGGATGGTTATTTCTATCTCGCCGGTCGAGGGGATGATATGATTATTCGAGGAGGAGAGAACATCTCCCCTGAGGAAGTGGAGAATGTTCTGTACTCCCATCCCAAGATTGAGGAAGTGGCGGTAATCGGTGTTCCAGACCCAGAGTGGGGTCAGGAGGTAAAAGCGGTGGTTGTCCTCAAAGAAGGGGAATCAACCACTGCCGATGAGATAATGGAATACTGTCGTCAGAAGCTCTCCAGCTTCAAGAGACCGCGAGCCGTCGTATTTGTAGACGAGCTTCCTCGTAACCCCATGGGCAAGGTGCTCAAGAGGGAACTTCGAGCTAAGTACGGGCAGACTTTGTAGAAGGAGCTTGACCAAGAATTGAAGGGAGGACCAGCATCGGCTGTTGTCGAGGGTTGACACATGGCTAGCAAGATCTGGAGTTACATCGAGGTACTAAAGCCCCGGGAAACGAGTCTGCTTGTCTTCATCAGCCTTTGCGCTGCTATTGTGGCAGCGGGTGACACCCTGGCACCAGGTCGTCTTGTCTTTACCTTGGTGACCGTGGCTTTGGGTTGTGGCGGTGTCAACGGCCTGACCAATTATCTTGATCGCGAAATCGACGCCCGGATGCAGAGGACAAAACACCGTTCACTGCCTTCCAAACGTATCGATCCGCCGGAGAAGGCTTTGTTATTGACCGTAGTTATCACCGCGGTTTCGCTGGGGTTGGCCTGGTTTCTCCATCCTGTATGCTTTGCCGCCGGCTTTATAGGCACCCTGGCTGCGGCAACCAGGCGAAAAACGGTGGTCTGTCCTTTCTTTGGGGCAGTGGCGAGCTGCTCTCCGGTGGCCATCGCCTGGTTCTCTTTCAAGCCCGAGTTCAGCCTGCCGCTCCTGTTCCTCTGCCTCCTGATCTGTATTTGGGTTCCTATACACGTGTGGAGTGTGATGATTGCCCACCGAGAAGACTACATTGCCGGTGGAGTGCGTTACTTTCCCCTGAGCAGGGAAAACAGACAAGCGGTCAAGGTGCTCTTTTTGCTCTCTTTGCCTCTGTTCGCTGTCTCTATAGCCATGTACTTCAGCAGTGACCTGGGATGGCTTTATCTAACGGTGGCAGCCTTCTTAGGTATTCTAATGTTCTACGCTAATTATCGCCTCATAATTACCAGAGTCTCGTACGATGCCTGGAGAGTATACAAGTTGTCTGCCTTTCCTTACTTAGGTGTGATTTTCCTGGCTATGGGCGTGGACTCGTGGCTGATATAACCTGCTGCGTAGGAGTAGTGTAAGGTCCCCACAAGGCGAGCGCTGGCGGAACAACCTAAAGGTTGTTCCCTACGTGGTGAGAGGCACCTGCTGATATAACCACCTGCCTGGACGGGCTGGCGGAACGACCTGAGGTCTCCGAAGGCGACTCGCCGTGGCGAGGTCGTTCCCTGCCTAGTGAGAAGCTCAACAAAATACGGTAGCCTAGAGCATCTGCTCTAGGCATGGTTGGAGCAGATGCTCCAACCCACCCCAGTTTTTGGACAGGCTCTAAAGGTCGTTCCCTACTCGGTGAGAAGAAGCGATGATGACACGTAGCTCAGGCGACTAGCAAAAGGATGGCGGCAATCCTATTTTCGTAGGAGACGCTTCGACCCTCAGAAGCATCGCAGGGAGGGGACAATACCCCTCCCTACTTTGTGCCGGAAGGACATCTATATGGATCTTGACCAGTGCTATCTCACTTACTCTCTTGAGCCTTCTCTGAAGGGCCCCTGTTCATAAGGCCGCCGAGTAAATCCAACGGCAGGGGGAAGATTACCATGCTAGTCCTCTCCGTGGCTATCTCCGCAAGCGTTCCCAGGTAGCGTAACTGCATAGCAGCAGGTTGGGTGGAGAGTACAGCGGCAGCCGCAGCCAGCTTCTCCGAAGCCTGTAATTCGCCCTCAGCGTGTACAATCTTGGCCCTTCTCTCTCGTTCTGCTTCAGCCTGCGCTGCCATGGCCCTCTGCATGGTCTCTGGCAACGTCACATCCTTGACCTCTACGGTGCTCACCTTCACCCCCCAGGGATCAGTCTGCTCATCGACAATCTGCTGCAATGTTGCATTGATCTTCTCTCGCTGGGACAGCAACTCATCCAGCTCATGTTGCCCCAGCACGCTGCGCAGGGTAGTTTGCGCGATGAGCGAGGTAGCCCGAATATAATCGGTTACCTCAAGAACAGCGTCCTCGGGGTTTATCACCCTCAGATACACCACTGCATTGACTCTGACGGTGACATTATCTCGAGTGATCACCTCCTGCTCCGGAACGTCCATGGTCATTACCCGTGTATCCACCCTTATCATCTTGTCAATAAAGGGGATTATGACCCGAAGCCCAGGCGGCTTTATACCGATGAACCGCCCCAAACGCAGAATGACGCCCCGCTCATACTGGGCGACAACCTTGATTGCTGCCGGCAGTATGAAAAGCAGTAATACGACTACGATACCGATGGCCCATAAAGCTGCCATCATTTTTCACCTCCTCTTTGGTTCCTTGGCTACCTTCAGCTTTAGTCTTTCGACCTTGGTCACTATCACCTCTTCACCGCGCTCAATTGTACCATTTTCCACCCAAGCATTCCACCGCTCTCCCCTGATGAGGACTGTTCCCTTAGGGTCAAGCGCAGTCTGCACAATCGCCGTCTGTCCCACCAATCCCTCTCGGCCGGTGGTGATCCGGCGTCGATGTGCTCTTATGACAGCGGCAACAACGAAGATAAAAATGGCGCTGAAGATGCTCACCACCCCAGCAATAAGCTTGGGGTCTATTGAAAACGGCGTGCCGCTAAACAGGATGAAGGAACCCAGGACCAGGGAGATTATACCCCCTGCCGTAAGCAGCCCAAAGGTAGGGGTAAAGAACTCAGCTACAAAGAGACCAAAGGCGAGAACCATCAGCAGCACACCAGCGTAGTTTGCCTCCAGCATATCCAGGGAGTATATGGAGAGGAAAAGGCAAATACCACCCGTTACCCCAGGCAGAATCAGCCCGGGGTGAAATAGCTCTATCATGATGCCAAGCGTAGCGATGCTGAGGAGGATGTAGGCAATGTTGGAGTCACTGATGGCAAACAGGAATCGCTCAATGGTGGTCATATCGACATAGTCGATCACCGGCACCGGATTTTGGGTCTGGAGTGTTACCACCTTGCCGCTTTGAAGGGTTACTTCGCGGCCATCAAGCTTCTCCAGGAGTTGTGCCAGGCTATCGGCGCCCAGGTCAACGAGAGGCGGGTCAAGGATAGGAGAGTCAAGCCCCAGCGCCTCCCAGTGCTCGATCCGGTCGAGTCCCAGTGCCTCATCCTTACTGTAGGAAGCAGCTTCAACCACCGCAGCTATGGCTGCTTGTTCGTTGCGACCACGATCCCGAGCAAGTTGTTCGGCCCAGGCCGCGGCATGCTCAGTTACCTTCTTCTTCATAGTCTCAGATATCTCTTCGCCACCGCCGGCTACCGGGCTGGCGGCACCGATAACACTACCCGGAGCCATGGCGGCGACGTGAGCAGCAAGGGTGATAAAAGTACCCGCCGAGCCTGCCCAGGGATCAACATATACTACCACCGGTACCTCTGCTCCCGTGATCCGCTTCACTATGTCCTCCGTAGAGGAAAGCAGGCCGCCTGGCGTATCCATGGTAATGATGCATGCTTGAGCGTCATCTTCCTCCGCCTTAGTGATGCCCCGATCAAGGTAATCGGCAAGAGGCGGAGTGACTGCTCCATCGAAGTCGAGCACAACGACTAGAGGCGCGGCAGCGCTTACGCTGGCTGTAGCTAGTACAGCCAAAAGGATGACCAATATGACAAATATGAAAACTAGGTGAGCGTGCTTCAGCATAGGGGACTAATCGAGACCTTTCTCTTAATTATAAGCCAAGAACGACCATGCCACAAGTATAAGGAGCCTGCCGTTCAAGATTACACATGATACACGAGACCGGCCAGCCAACTGCTGAACTGGTGTCCCACCTGCTGCATATCATAAACAGAGGACGACTGCGTTCGTGCTCAGTCAGCCGACTCCCAGGAGAGCCAGGTATTCGTGCTCCCCGCAGCAAGCGGCCTTCAGCAGTTGTGGTATAATGAATATGTGATGGAAACCGGAAAGACAATAAGTACCAATCGGAAAGCCTATTATAACTATAATATTGATGAGACCGTGGAAGCGGGCATCGTGCTCAGTGGCACGGAGATCAAGTCGCTTCGGGCGGGCAAGGTGAGTCTGGCTCAGTCTTTTGCCAGACCGGAGAGGGGCGAGTTGTGGCTGCTCAATGCCTACATTGCTCCCTATGAGAGCGGCAACCGCTATAATCATGAGCCGGCACGCACTCGGAAGCTGTTGATGCACCGCGACGAGATCAATAGATTAACAGGCAAAGCGATGGAGAAAAGGTTCACCCTGGTACCCCTCAGGATGTATCTCAAAAACGGCCGCGCCAAGGTGGAACTGGGGCTGGGGAGGGGTAAGAAGCTCTATGACAAGCGTGAGTCTATTGCCCAGCGCCAGGCAGACCGGGAAATAGAACGAACCTTAAAAATGCGCCGCGTCAAGGTATAGCGGGGACGAGTGGGTTCGACAGGGGAAGGCGTTACAAGATTGCAGGCTGAGGTGCCACTACCCTCATAAAACAAGTGGCGAAAAATAACTGGCGAACAACCAGTACTCGTAGCAGCCTAACAAGCGCTGCCACCGTCCATCCCGACCTCTCCTCGATGGGTCGGGAATGGGCGCCGCAAAGTCGAGGTGCGGCTGCTCGGAAGTTGATAGGGGCAGCTCAAGAAAAATCGACTGGCTCGGCCAAACTCGGTTGACAGAGGTTGGTTGAGTGAGAACAAAGAGTCAACTAAGCTTGTAGTAGATCTTGGGTAAATTCCTCTGGACGGGGAGTTCGACTCTCCCCCGTCTCCACCAGCTTAGAATTGGGCTCCGCCTCCACGCCGGAGCCCGTTGTTCTTTATACTGCAGCTTCATCAGGGTTGAAGAGTATCACTTGCCACTCCAAATCCCCGACTACGGGCGCTCCTGCACAAGAAGAGGGTGCCTTTGCTGAGAGAGGATGATATAATGCGGGTGAGTAGCAAAAGTATTTAAGGGAATAAGGTACAATTACATTTGGAGGATATTATGTCCCTCATTGGCGAATTGAAGCAAAAACATAAAGATGAATGGCTGGCTATAGAGGTCACAAGGTATGAGAACCACGAGCCCGTGGAGGGCACTTTGCTGGAGCATGATAAGGAGAGGGAAAGGCTCTGGCAGAAGGTGCAACTGAGCCGTGGAAAGAGAATTTATGTAACCTATGCAGGACCGTTGATTGAAGAAGGATATGCGGTGGCTTTCTAATGAGATTAGATCCAAATCTCCCTGTCATTCCTCTAAGGGTAGTTCTCGGTGGGCCTTCAGGAGAAATCGAGGTAGAAATGGCCCTGGACACCGGCGCTACCTATGCGATGGTTCCTTGGGACATAAGCCAGAAGCTGGGATATGACCCGGCGGTATCAAGAGAAAGAGCCAAGCTCGTAACTGCCAGCACTACGGAAATCGCTCCCCTGATAACTCTTGATTACATGGAAGTACTGGGCGTACGAATACCCGGTATCCAGGTCGCGTGTCATGACCTTCCCCCCACAAGCAAGGTACAGGGTCTATTGGGGTTAAGTTACCTCAAGAACTGCAACCTGAGCTTGAGATACAAGGACAGCCAGCTCGAACTTGAGGACTGTTGGAATCTCACGGCTGGCCCGATGAAGGAAGAGGGCTTAACCTAACGACTGTTGTCCATCGAATTTGACTGCCTCTATTGAGTAATGTCGAAAGACCATATCCAGTGCCTGTGAGTCAGCCAAGTCAGCCTCAATAAAGGTAGCCTCAGGGGCAACCGCTTCCCGGTGCCCCTGCTGGAGGTTATCCAGGGCAATAACCCTTCCCAAAGCAGTTGCTCGGTTACGATGCCACCTATATGCCCGGCGGCACCAGTGACCAAAACGTTCATCTCAGTCATAACCTCCAGTCTGCGGCTTCAGATTTGCATTGACAAAACCTTTTTCATCAACATATGAGGCGTTGGCATGAAAGCCTCAACAACCGGCTCATCACCGTAACAGGAATGAAACTCCACATTACCATCGAGAGTTTGATAGTATCTTACCATGTTGGCACAAGATGTGTTAACTTATGGGGCTCCGTCGTATCCGAGCCCGTCTGTATTTTGCGGACTTTTGCATATTGTGTTATTATCTATCACACAAATCACGGATGTTTGGGTTGCTGACCAATGACTGGAAGCTACGGACCAGAGCAGATTTCCCACGCGAACGAATCTCCCGTCACAGAAGGACGCGGACAGCCCAAAACCATTGCCGCTGTCCCCTGCTTCAATGAGGAACGATTCATTGGCAGCGTGGTGCTCAAAGCAAAGGGCTACGTAGACCAGGTCATCGTTATCGATGATGGCTCCACTGATAAGACTGCTATGGTGGCAGAACAGGCTGGAGCTACAGTGATTAGACACGACTCTAACGTGGGCAAAGCAGCAGCCGTCAACACCGCTTTTGAGTATGCCAGAGAGACCGGGTGTGAGGCCTTGGTCCTCATCGACGGCGATGCACAGCACGAGCCGGAAGATATACCTCGACTTCTCCAGCCTGTGCTTGAGGGTGAAGCTGACATTGTAGTCGGTTCTCGCTTCCTTCAGATAAAGAGCCACGTACCCAGATTTCGAGCTTTGGGACAGCGCATTCTTACCTTTCTCACCAACATAGGCGCGGAGGTCAAGTTAACCGACTCTCAGAGCGGCTTCAGAGCCTTTTCCTGGAAGGCAGTAGAGACGTTGTCCTTTGCCGAAAAGGGTTTTTCGGTTGAATCGGAGATGCAGTTCTTGGCCAAAGAAGCCAACCTTAGGATAGTGGAGGTCCCGGTGAGCATTGAATACCGCGACAAGGCAAAGCGAAGCCCCATAGCCCACGGAATGATGGTGTTCAACAGCACACTGGGATTGATCAGCAGAAGATTCCCTCTCGTCTTCTTTGGCGTGCCCGGCGTAGTCATGCTGGCTGTAGGTGTGTATCAAGGGTGGAGAGTAGTGGATGGGTATAATACCACCGATGAATTCTACGTGGGCCCTGCCCTGCTGGCAGTACTGCTTTGTACCGTTGGTACCCTCAGCCTGTTCACTGGTCTCATACTGTATACCATCAGGTCCTTCTTCAAGTGAAGCTGCTTCCACAGGGAGACTCTCCGGGATGCCAGTCAGCACGCTGCCGGGAGGGGAGCCGGCAGCACTTGACAAGACTATTGTTTCTGTAGTAAATATATCTGCGCGGGGCCACATTTCTAAGATATAACCATCACAATCTATGCCCTTTCAGATTAGCATGTATGATAACATCATACTCTGTATCTCAATACCAACCTGACATTGCGGTGAATTGATATTGGTTTCGGGGCCGAAGCTAAGTGCTGATGGTAATAGTCCTTGCACTGAGCTAGAAAGAGCGAGCGAATGAAGCTTGGAATCCTATTGTCGACATTTGTCGTGGCTTTGGTGGCAATGGTCGCATTTTCTTTCTTTGAAACGGCTGGTGCCTCACAGGGCACGCAGCAGGTTATCCCTATCGTCAATGTGGATTCAACGGCTGTCCTTAGCATTGTGAGTGGGACAGACCCAGGCAATAATGATGCGATTGATTTTGGCAATATGGCTGCCGGGTCTACCCAGACAAAGACGTTGGTTTTGGGCATTACTGCGAATGATGCCTGGCAACTTACGGTGAGCAAAGGCCAAGACTTAAAGTGTTCTGACGTAGGGCAGCCAGGCTACAATGAGATTATCCTTTCTGCTGACTTTACCTTTACGTCAAGTGCCGGCACTCCGGCACCAGCGGGAACACCAACCTATGTGACTTCAGATACCGAGTTCGGAACAGCAGGTACCCCAGCCAATGTGGTGGTTTGTGATTCAACGACCAGTCAGTCGAGTGTGCAGACAACCTATAAGCTGACGGTTCCCGCCGACCAACCGATAGGCTACTATAGTGCTCCTCATACTTACACCCTGATAGTGGGGGAGTAATAGTCATAGCGATGCAAGGAAATCTGCCAGGTGCAGATTTGGCCTCCGCCTCTTCTTATGCAAGCAATCCTAGCCTGGCAAGATGTTAATGACAACGACGTAGACCGTCTTCTGACCCGTGCAGGAATTCTCCTCCACAGTGACTGTAGATGTTGACAGGCTGTAAGAAGGCAAGCATAGCAGCGATATTGCTGCTGCTATTCCTTCACCTTCATCTCCTCTGGCTCCCCACATTCGCTCAAGGTGGAATAAAAGTCTGGCCGACCAAAATGGAGTTAACCATAGATAGGAGCGAGACGGTTGAGAGAAGCGTTAACCTGGAAAACAAAAGTGGTGACTCAGCTAGACTACGCGTCTATGCTATGGATTTCTCTATCGACAAGGAAAACAATTTTACCTTCTCCGAGCCAGGGCATGAAAGCTACTCCTGCGCTAGCTGGCTCAACATAGAAGAAGCAGACTTCGAGCTTGGACCTGGCGAAAGCAAAAGAGTTAAGGTTATTGTCTCAGTGCCTCAAGAGGTGGAGCCAGGAGGGCATCACGCTGCCCTCTTTTTCGAGACCATTCCTGCAGAGGCTGAAGCAGGTGTTTCTGTAACAATTAGCAGTAGAATTGCCTCGCTCGTCTACCTTACTGTCCCTGGGGTTACTGAGGCAGATATTCTTGCCGAGGCTGAGATTGTTTCCCTCCTCTCGCCTGGCTGGGTAGAGAAGGGACCCGTGGAGATAGGTGTACTAGTGCGCAATACGGGCAATGTTCACCTAGAGATTGCTGCCAAAGCTCACCTTAGTGGTTCTAGGAGCGGGGAAATCGGCGAACTGGACATGGGACAGACGGTCGTCTTGCCACATAGTGAGCGAATAATGAAAGGGAAGTGGGAAAAGACTCCCTTCTTTGACAAGGTGACAGCAAACGTCGTCGTTGGCTATTTCGATCAGCAGGGAGAACTGGTCAACAAGAGTGCCACAGCAAGGTTCTGGGTTATTCCCTGGAGGATAATAACGGCAGTGGCCGCCTCCTTCGTTTTGCTTGCTCTGTTGATTTGGCGGTTGAGGAGAAGATATCGTTTGAGGGTAGAGCGAAAATAGGAAAGGCCTGGGACAGGACTGCCGCTCTCAAACCTTGGTATCACCGGACTATCTAGAGCCACGATCATAGGAAGAAGATTGTCTTCGCTAAGCCAACAGTAGATAATAGATCTATCGCCATGTGGCAACAGGAAAAGAAAGCGCCCTGCGATAAACTGCCGAAACTTTGCCGAGACATGGAGGTAGACAATGGCTGAATATGAAGTGGTCATAATTGGCGGGGGCCCGGCTGGGCTTACTGCTGGCCTATATACCTCACGGGCTGGATTGAAGAGCCTGTTGATAGAGCGCGGCATCCTCGGAGGTCAAATGATAAATGCCACGCTGGTGGAGAACTATCCTGGTTTTCCCCAAGGCATCTCTGGCGTTGATCTGGGTGCGTTCATGCATCAGCACGCTCTTCAATATGGCCTGCATACCATAACCGCTGAGGTTACAGGTCTTGCACCGGGACAGCCACATGTCGTCTCCACCACTGAGCGTGACTTCGAAGCTGAGGCGCTCATAATTGCCACAGGCTCGGAGTACCACAGGTTGAATGTCACGGGTGAGGAGAGGATGCTAGGTCGTGGAGTATCGTACTGCGCTACCTGTGATGGCTTTCTGTTCCGTGATCAGCAAGTGGCAGTGGTAGGCGGGGGTGATACCGCTATTACTGATGCCCTGGAATTGAGCCAGCATAGTCAGAAGGTTTATGTAATACACCGTCGAGACCAGCTTCGGGCCGGGCAGGTGCTTCAACAGCGAGCCTTTGCTGAATCAAAAATAGAGTTCATATGGAATACGGTGGTAGAGGAGATCGTTGGCGAGGCCAAGGTAAGTGCCCTGAGGCTACGCAATGTAAAGACTCACCAGCTTTCCTCGGTAGAGGTAGATGGCGTCTTTGTGGCTGTAGGAACCAAGCCCAATAACCAGTGTTTTGTTGATCTGGTGAAGCTAAATGAGACAGGACAACCTGTTACCAACGAGCTGATGGCAACCTCGGTTCCCAGTATCTTCGCTGCGGGCGATATCCGTAACAACTCAGCGCGTCAGATTGCCACTGCCGTTGGAGACGGAGCTACTGCCGCTACATCTGTCTTAAAATATCTTCGTGGATAAGACTGAGTTCGGCAATCTACGGTGACACTTCCCCAGTCACGCACTCACCGGCTGCCGTAGCCTTTGGATGTTCGGCCTACTCAGTACTAATATCGCCTTCGTGGCATAATGACTACCTTGCGGCTCTCACTCTCTCCAATACTCTGGGTGGTTACATCTGGGTGTACCGACAAGGCAAGGTGTACGACGCGCCGTTCATCCGGCAGCATAGGTTCCAAGGTGAGGGATTGTCCGCTAGACTTCACCTTTTGGGCCAAACGCAGTGCCAGATCCCTTAATACATGGTAGCGCCGCTGTTTATAGCCTTCCACATCGATAGCTATTGGTACCTTCGCCTTCTGGTAACGAGCTACTATAAGTCGAACGATATATTGCAGAGAGGCCAGGGTCTCTCCACGGCGCCCAATAAGGATCCCCAGGTCCTCCCCCTTGACCTCTAGCGCAATGGATTTTGCTTCCGGGCTTGTTTCCTCCAAAGGAGAAGAGTTCAGTTCGACTCTGGCATCCAGGTTCATCAGACTGAGAATCTCCTCCAGTACCCCTTTGGCCAGTGCAACCGGATCACCCTCCTCTTGAGTTTGACGCAGCGGAGTTACCCTGACCGTGGCGTCTTCAGCTCCCAGTCCTAAGAAGCCTGGTTTACCCTTCTTTAGAATGGTGACCTCTACCTCACTCCGGCTAAGTCCCAACTGTTCCAGGGCACGTTCAACGGCGTCTTCTACGGTCCTTCCGCTTACTTCTGGACTTTCCATACCTTGCTTCCTCCTCTGGGCTTGAGATTTGCCCCATGTCTGAAATATCTGCCTTATGTTTCTCAGGCTTAGGTAGTTGCGGCGGCGGGATTTTCTTTGTTGGGGATCGACTAAACAGGCCGCCCCATCCAGGCCTTGCTTCCTTCTCCGGACTAGAGATTTGCCCCATGTCGGCGGTATCTGTCCTATACCTCTCACGCTTAGGCACTTTTGCCGGCGGCATTTCCTTTGCCGGGCCTCGAGTAAACAGGTTGCCCCATCCGTAGATATGGTATTGGACCGCAATACTGAAAAGAGAAGTGACAACGAAATAGAGCCCCAGTCCGCCAGGAAGAGTGAAAGTAATGAAACCGAACATGAGCGGCATCATTAGCTGCATGATGCTTTGCATTGACTGCTGCTGGGGGTCTAGTGCAGGTTGAGATATCATTTTCTGCGATACCCACATTGTGGCCATCACCACAATAGGGATTATCAAGTAGGGGTCAGGGCTTCCCAGGTCAAGCCAGAGGAACTTCCCTGACACAGGCAGGGCCTCGCGGACGATGGGCCATGAATAAAGGTCCTGTGAGAGTCCCAGGAAGTCCTGAGGGGTTACCGCCAGAGCTTGAATAATGCCCCGGTAAAGGGCAATGAAAATAGGTATCTGGAGAAGAGTAGAAACAAGCATGGGGGAGGAAAGACAACCCATAGGGCTGACGCCGGCTTCCTTGTACAGCTTCATTTGCTCCTGCTGTAGCTTTCGCGCGTCCTTGGCGTACTTCTTCTTCAGCTCCTGTATCCTCGGCTGTATTGACCTCATTGCCTCTGACATTTTCCTGGAGGAACGGAGCTGCTTCAGGGTGAGAGGCAGCATGACGGTGCGCACCAGAATGGTCAGGAATATGATAGCCAGACCAAAGTTACTGAAAAGAACGTTGGACAAGATTATCAGGAAGTTGAGTACGGGCCTAAGGAGAATCAGCTCGAAAAATTCCAAAGTCTTACCTCATCAACTGGTCTCAAAGCTCCACAGCTCCTCTCCTGTTTCCACTCTGATCGCGTAGAGTGTGTGGTTCCCGTTCTGAGCATGGACATAGACTATTCCCCTGTCATAGTCGGCATATATAGGAGCTAGAACAGGTGCGTCAAAAGAATAGAGTGTCCAATGGTTTCTTCCCTGCGGATCAATTCCATACAGCTTGCCCTTTTTGCCCGTTTCATCGCCCTTTTCCGAACCCGAACCAATGATAATGACATCGTCTATCAAAACAGGCGGAGCCTGGACCATTCCGTCGGTCTCGAACGCCCAGTTCTCCTTCCCTGTCTCTGCGTCCAGAACATAAACGTTGTGGTCAAGGGAGCCGACCCAAATCTCGCCCTCATAGAAGAGAGCCTTGGTCCAGAACCAGTTCTCTGCCTCAGGAAAAACCCATTTCGCATCATCCCCATCTTTTGAAGGCGCTGGCGTTCCCTCGTCCCTTGCCAGGGCTGTCACTCTCTCCTCCTCTGTAGCAGCGTGGATAGCATAGAACTTGTTATCGCAGGAGCCAATGTAAACCATCCCCTCGACCACAAGAGGTGTCGATAGAATAGCTCCTCCTGCTTCGAAATGCCATATCTCCGTGCCCGTATCGATGTCTATGGCGTAAAGGTTATGGTCCGCGGAGCCGATATAGACTACGCCATTGTCGACTTCGGGGGTTGACCAAATCTTGTCTCCGGTCTTGAATATCCACTTCTGACCTAATTGGAGATCGAGAGCATAGAACTCACCATCCGAATTGCCGACAAAGACCAAGCCGTCAGCTACTTTTGGGCTGCCAACGATGGCACTGCCTGTGTCAAAGTTGTTCCTGCCCCTCTGAGATATCAGAAAGGAGTAGATATTCCCGTCATAGCCCCCGACATAAATCCTGTCCCCTGCCATGACTGGAACACCGTACGTGCTCATCGGTGTTGACAGCGCCGCTCCACAGGCAAACAGACTACCCGATTTCGAGGTTCCGAACTCCTCTTCCCAGACTACGTCTGGCTCGCCCCCAGTAACATTTGACAGGTTCAAACCAAGGACCTTGCCGTCTATTGTGCCGACATAGAGGACAGTGTTGTTGACTATGGGGCCAGACCATCCCGTGGTTGGGGCTCGACTACATCCCACCGCGAGCAGGACAACCGAGAGAAGCAGGATGGAGAGGACTATCTTGCCTGATGGCGATTTCCTGATGCTATAAGACATGTATCTAACTTCTTTTTGGCAGGTAGGCCAAGGCACTTACGGTACAGGGTCGAAACCCCCGCGGCCAAAAGGATGGCAGCGCAGTATCCTCCTCATCCCCAGCCAGGTACCCCTGAGGAGACCGCGCCTCTCAATGGCTTCGTACGTATATTGTGAGCAAGTAGGCGTGAAACGACAGGCAGGAGGAGTGTACTTCGACCAGGTTACTTGATACAAGCGGATTAACTTTAAGGCAAGTCCTTTCATGCTTGCTCTTTCAATTTTGCTCTACGGTTTAGCTGTTCCACGGCTTCCTTGAGCTGGGGGTAATCAGCCGCAGAAGCAGTGTTGCGGGCAATGAATACCACATCCCAACCTGGTTTCCACGGCATGGACTGCACGCTCTCACGGAGGCGTCTCTTTACGCGATTCCGTACCACAGCTTTGCCTACTCGCTTATTTATCGAAAAGCCAAACCTGCTCAGCCCTAGCTCATTGGGGAAGGCTTTCATGACGACTAGCTCGTTTGCCCAAGACTTGCCCTGGTTATAGACTGTGGCAAATTGAGTTGTTCGAGTAAGGCGTTGCTCCCTTTTCATTGCTAATGTGAACCGGAGGGCTAGCTGTGTCTACACCGCCAACCGTTGGCGGCCTTTGAGCCGCCTTGCCTTTAGCACCCTCCGTCCACCTCGAGTACTCATTCGGGCCCGAAAACCATGCACCCTTTTCCGATGAAGCTTCTTAGGCTGATAGGTTCGCTTTGGCACTCGTCTCTTTCTCCAGCAGTGTTGCCATGATACTCTGTTTCCCAGTCCAAGTCAAGGTAGAACCGACGATGGCAAGACTGGCAGTGGCCATTACCACGCATTATGAAAGGCGTTGTAATTCCTGATTCGGGCTGTCGATACCTCACGTGTTGAGATTCTGAAGAATAGCCGTGTATAATGCAGACAAAGGGCATACAACCGTTTCCAAACCGATACCTAGTGGAAAAAACAAGCAGGGTTGACCCCAAAAGAGGAATCAAGGCAGTGAAGTTGATTGTCAAGTATTGGAGGGGTTAGGGAATGAAAGCCGTTCTCTTGGTTGGTGGGGAGGGGACCCGATTGCGCCCCCTCACATGCAATACGGTCAAGGCTATGGTTCCTGTCTTGAACAGGCCCTTTATGGAGCACATGATCCGTTACCTCAGCAGTCATGGTGTCGATGACATTATCCTTGCTCTGTGCTACCTGCCGGAGCACATTGAAAGGTATTTGGGGGATGGTAGCAAGTTTGGAGTGAGATTGACCTATGTCATGGAGGAGTCACCCTTAGGCACGGCAGGGGCAGTAAAGAACGCCGAGAGCTACCTGGACGACGTTTTTCTGGTATTCAACGGTGATATTTATACCGATATTGACCTCAGGGCAATGCTGTCCTTTCATCACCAGCGGGAGGCAAAAGTCACCATCGCTCTTACCCCGGTAGAGGATCCAACTGCGTATGGGCTAATAGAAACCGAGGTTGATGGGAGGGTAAAACGCTTTCTGGAAAAACCATCATGGGATGAGGTAACTACAAATCTAATCAATGCCGGCGTCTACATCCTAGACCGAGAGGTTTTGCAGGATATACCGCCCAATACTCATTTTATGTTCGAGCATCACCTGTTTCCAGGACTTCTTGCCAAAGGGGTGCCCGTCTATGGATATTCCACTGATGCCTACTGGATAGATATCGGCACCCCCGAGAAGTATCTACAACTGCACTGCGATCTTCTTCAAGGCAAGAGTACCTCATCCCTCTGCAAAGAGATTAGGGATAAAGAAGGAACTCGCAGGCCCGAAAGCTTCATTCATCCTACAGCCGAAATAGAAGGCCCGGTAATCATAGGCAGCGGCTGCAGCATCGGCTCAGGCGTCCGAATAAAGGGACCGGTTACCATAGGAGAAGGTTGCATTATTCTTGAAGGGGCAATAGTCGAAAAGGCTGTCCTGTGGCACAATGTTCGTGTGGGTAAACAGGCTATCATAAAAAGCTGCGTTGTGGGTGACAACAGCCTTATCGGCGATGGCAGCTCTGTTGACCAGAGTTCAGTAATCGGCGACCACGTAACAATAACCCAGGATAGTCATGTGATGCCTGACACCAAGATTTGGCCTGGTACGAAAATGTGAGGACACTTGTCAATCTTGATAAAGCCTCGAAATCCGGTCTACTCGCCCTCCAGTACCGCTACCCCCAAAGCACCCGGACCCACGTGTGTTCCCATTACCGAACCAATAGTGGAAATGTAGATGCGCTCTTTAGGGAATACAGGATTAAGGTGTTCGGCCAGAGCGATGGCTTCCTCTGGTGTAGTAGCGTATTCCACCGCCATTTCTCTGATATCGGTAAAGCCTGCAGCGAACCTGCGTAAGTGCTCGACAGCTTTGGCCCGGGTACGCTCCCTGGCTACAGGTGCGACAGCGCCGTCCTTTAAGGTGAGGATCGGCTTGAAATTCAACAGCGTGCCGAGGAGGGCCTGCGCTCGTCCAATGCGTCCGCCCTTCCTCGCATACTCCAGTGTATCAAAAGCCATACGGAGGTGTGCCCTGGAAGCGATGCCCTTTGCCCTATGGGTGAGTTGATCCAACGTTGCTCCTTCTTGGGCTTCCCTGGCAGCAGCAATAACGGTAAGGCCCAGAGCCATCACCACAAGTCGAGAATCAACGACCTCAACCCGACAACCCCTGGCCTCCCTTAGCTCCTTTCCCTGCAAAGCAGCCTGGTAAGTGGCACTTAATTCAGCAGAGATTACGATAACCAGGATTTCGTCAGTTTGTTCCGCCAGGCTATCATATACCTGGGCAAACTCGCCCGGCGCCACCGTGGAAGTGGTAGGCAAGGACTTGTTGGTGGCTAGCTTGTGATAAAACTCGGACGGGGTTATGTCAACTCCGTCCCGGTAAGTTTGATCGCCAAAATGGACATATAGCGGTACTACACAGATACCCAGTTCGCTGGCTACTTGAGCCGGAATATCAGCAGTACTGTCGGTGACTATCCTTACAGCCATAGCTCAACACTATTTGGCATGATTGTAGGGTAACAGGTTTGAACCTGTCAAACCTTTGATCTGCAAAATCTCCCAGAATCCCACACCTTCAACGATGGGAAGGAAACCACGGATGCCATTGCCGCCCTTGTCACAGGCAGGTGCTCCGCTCACCAGAGGTCTCCAGAGGCGACTCTGACGAGCGAGTCATTGGTCACCCGTCCCGCATGGTGCGCAGTGCAGTAAAACTACTGTTGAACTGAGTGACGAACCCACTCGCCACCCCGGTAGGGGACAGAGCCGCTATCCTATGCCCGGGGCATTTCAGAGGAGCTAGCCTACTCACCCCTTAGATGTCCCGTATCATTCAGCAGGCGGAGTCTGCACTTATCATCGACTTGTTGAATTATGGTCAGGGAGGCATTGGCCACCTCCAGGCGGCGATAAATGGCGGTGCTCACATTGAGACAGTAGGCTACCAGCAGCCTGACAATAACATCATGTGTTACCACTAATATCTGCTGACCGTGGTTAGCCTCAGTAATATAGTTGAAAGAGGCTATCGCCCTGTGGTGAACCTGGGCCATGCTTTCGCCACCCGGCATCTGCACACCAGAAGGATCACTCCTCCATGCCTGCCACAAGTCGGGGAACTTCGCGGCAATCTCCCCTGCAAACATGCCTTCCCAGACCCCAATCCTGATTTCGCCTAGTTCTTCCAGGCTGTCTACCGGCAGAGAATGTGGCAAAGCAACTATCTCTGCCGTTCTGAAAGCTCTCTTGAGAGGGCTGCTATAGACCGCAGCAATTGGTCGCTGGCTCAATCTTTGTGAGAGTCTCTCCGCTTGCCACACGCCTCGTTCACTCAGATCTTCGTCGATCCAGCCCATGTAGCGCCCGGTTACGTTTGACAGTGTTTGAGCATGTCTAGCTACCAGCAATGTGGTATTCATTCTAGATATTGAACAGAAAGGTAATTACGTCCCCGTCCTGAACGACATAGCTCTTGCCCTCCAGGCGGAGTAAGCCTTGCTTACGTGCTTCAGGCAAGCCGCCACATTGAGTCAGACCGGCATAAGGAACAACCTCAGCTCGGATAAAGCCTCTCTCCATGTCGGAGTGGACCTTACCCGCTGCCTTAGGGGCAAGAGTATCGCGGCGTATTGTCCAGGCTCTTACCTCTCCGGACGCGATGGTGAAAAACGAAATCAGCCCCAGAAGCTGGTAAGAAAGCTTGATGATCCGGTCGGTTGCTGCTTCCCCAACACCCATAGCGGAGCGAAACCCGTCAGCCTCGACCTGGTCGAGTTCACTCAGTTCCATTTCCAGCTTGGCGCAAATCGCAGCTACCTGGAACCGGGGATAGCGTGATTTCAGATCCTCCTCAAGCAAGGAGGCTTGTGGTAATTGGTCCTCCCCAATATTAAGCACTATCAGCAAAGGCTTGGCAGTAAGGAACTGGTAGTTTTCTACCATTTTTGCTTCTTCCCTGGTCAGCGTTTGTTCCCTAACTGGTACTTCCTGTTCTATAGCAGACCCGATCCGGGAAAGCAGCGCTTGCTCCTGGACGAGGGTCTCCCGCTCCATCGGTTTGGCTCCTTTAAGAGAATCGCCTATCCGAAGCAGCCTGCGCTCGATAATAGCCAGGTCAGAGAAGGCAAGCTCCATGTTCATAATATCAACATCTCGGGCTGGGTCTATATCGCCCTCAGAATGAGGGATACTTTCATCCAAAAAGGCTCGTACCACATGTATGAAAGCATCCACTCTACCAAGGTAAGCCAGAAGTTCACCACTAAGTCCTTTCCCCTTGCTCTTGGATACAGCCACATCCACGTATTTCACTTCAGCAGGGATGGTCCTCTTCGGATCGAAGATGGCCTGCAGCCCTTCAAGGCGAGGGTCCGGCACCTTAGTCACACCGATGTTTGGTTCCAGGGTAGTGGAACCAAAGGCACCGGTTTGAGCTTTACCCTTGGTCAGACTATTGAATAGCGTGGTCTTGCCGCTTTTGGGGAGACCAATAATGCCTATTTCCATATCTCCCTGCCTGCAACGAGAATCCGGGGATCTTCCGGCATTCTTTTCTACTATAGCACGGTCAATCCGAGATTGGTACATTTCGCCATGGCAACGTCTGTCCCAAAATCCTGTTGGTGTGGTAGAATGGGAAGGGTTGATGGCGGTGTCGGATTGTGCCCCTGAGGTCTCCTTTGGTGGACTCTGTACACCGACCATGTAGTAACAGTAAAGGCTATTAAGCGACCTCGGTTGATCAACCTTGATTTACGTATTGTTTGGTGCCGATGATTTTTCCCTCCGTGGCAAGCTGGAGGATCTCAAAAGTGGATTGGGTGACGCGGAGTCGCTGGCACTCAATACCACCTTCTTTGAAGCACAGCAACTAACTCTATCTCAGCTTATCGGTGCCATCCAGGCCACCCCCTTTCTGGGGAGCAATCGGCTGGTAATAGTAGAAGGGTTGCTGAGTCGCTTCGAGCAAAAAGAGGCGAGACGCGATCCTGACTTCGGTGAGTGGCAGGGCTTGGATGATTATGCTTCCCAGATGCCTTCCACTACTGTGCTTATACTGATCGATGGCAAAATAGCCAAGAATAATCCCATGCTCAAGAAAGTCGCTCCGATTTCCGAGGTTCAGGAATTCCCTCAGATGAAGGGTGCCAGGTTGGAGCAGTGGATTGACTCTTGTGTGGCAAAGTGTGGTGGCAGAATATCACCCCGGGCAGTCAGACTCCTGAATGAGTTGGCCGGGGACAATCTGTGGGTACTATCGAATGAGATCGAAAAGCTATGTCTCTACACCCGAGGGAGACGCATTGAAGAGGAAGATGTGCGACAGATAACTACCTATGCTCGGGAAGCAAACGTTTTTGCTATGGTAGATGCCGTCGTAGAGAAGAGGGTCCCGACAGCGATGCAGCTTCTGCACCAGCTGTCAACCGAAGGTATGGCTCCCACTCATCTGTTATTCATGCTCACTCGGCAACTTCGTCTAATGGTTCAGGCAAGAGAGCTTGATGGGCGCGGGCTTTCTCTGGCAGAGAAACAAAAGCAGCTAGGTGTCTCGCCTAATTACCCCATCGAGAGGCTGTTGAAGCAAAGTGCCACATACCCCATGCCACGACTAATAGAGATCTACCAGAAGCTCTTGGAAACGGACGTAGCTATCAAAACGGGAAAGTGGCAAGATAAACTCGCCCTCGACCTCCTAGTGGCAGAAGTTTGCTCTTGATCTGCAAAGCGAATCGGTATCAGCCCGCTTTGCCATACTAAACGGCCTCAGATTGTGACAGGAGGTGATCGCCAGGTGAAGATAGAAAAGATCGATCATGTTCACATTTATGTAAAGGACTTGGAAAAGGCCATCCAGCGCTTCGAAGACTTGTTAGGGGTCAAGTTTGGCCAGGTTATGACTGAGGGTTTGGAGGAACTGGGAGTAAAAGGAGCCTTTGCGCCTCCGGGACTCGATGTTAGTCAGCCCACGTCCCCGGACAGCCCGGTAGCTAAAGTCATCGCCCGCATGGGAGAGGGGCTAGTCGGCGGTGTCTCATTCAAGGTTGAGGACATCGAGGCTGGCATTGCCGAGCTCCAGTCAAAGGGCATGAGACTTCTGGATAGACTCGAGATTGGGGGTCTCAAGGAAGCATGGTTTCACCCCAAGGATGCCCACGGCGTGCTGATCGAACTCTGCCAGTATCAGGCAGACAATGCACTAGAGGCGGTGCAGCAGTCAACCTAGTCGGCTGGCAGCCGACTACTGATCAGTTTCTGGGTCGGCGCGTTGGCCAAGAGGGTGATATCCTACAAGGTTGGCGTGGGGAAGGGACAATTACCCGCTAAAGCCTTTCAGACGACTGGACCTCCTGTCGCGTATGGACGCTCCGAGGCACAAGCAGTACCATTCAGAGTTGAAACCACCTTAGTTTGCGAAGGATTGCTTTCTTGCTCCCGACGCCAACTCCTTAGGTCGGGCTTTGCTAAATGATGGGGAAGGCTCTAGGCTTTCTCGATCCTAAACACCTTTGTCCCACAAGCGGGGCATGTGCCGCTGGTGGCAGGTCGCTTGTTCTTTAGAGTCACTTTCTTTGGGTCCTTGATTTGAACCTTCTTCCTGCACTTGACGCAGTAAGCCTCTGCCATTCTTTTGTTCCCCCTCTCTTTGGTTTTTTCTGTGGCCCTACGGGCGAGGTCGTGCCTGGTAGGCACAGGTTGCGAATAATATAAGGTGGGGCAAGCCAGATGTCAAAAGGCCGAATGGCTCATAATAGAGGTAACCGTCCATTACATTGACTTGTTCTCGCGCGGAGCTTTGAGATACAATAGATACGCTTTAGGGGCGCTAGCTCAACAGGCAGAGCAGCTGACTCTTAATCAGGAGTGGGATGTCCCACTGAGTCCCCCCAGATACGATTTTGTGCTGTCCTGTCGATGACGGTGAGTCAGTTTGTAGCTGGCTGTGCTACCTTGTGCTGGTTGGTGCCATCCAGTATGTTTGCAAAATGTTTGCAAAAAAGGTCTTATGTGACGGGAATTTCATTCCCTACCCGGGCATAGGTAGCTCGCAGGCCTAAGTGGACGATACAAAGAACTTCTAGCCTGACGTTCACCCTTGCCACCTAGCCACCATTTTGTAGCTGTAGCAGTGAAGCAACAAAAATGTAACGGTGGAGATGGATTGCCAGAAATAAGTACTGGCTAATAATGCGCTATTCTGCCCGCCAGAGCTGCTTGTCTCTGCAGGCGTGTGCCAAGACTCAACAAAAGAAGCTTTTGTGACCGTTATACATTTTGGACATTTGTTGCCTGTGATTGCCTGCGAAAGAACCTTTCTTTCGCGGAGTCCTAAACTAACACAGAGCTATCGGCTAACGTGGCGGTGTAAGAGATGTTCGGCGAAACCGAAGTTGGACGGAGCGATGCATGGCCTTTTACACGCTGTCTGGCTAATTTCCATTATGAATCTGTTATGTGTGACCCCCGCTTACGAGGAACGCCGCCTATCACTTCCGTAGCCTCCGCCTGGCCTTCCACCGCCTTCGGAGCGAGGGCGAGCCTCATTAACGCTAAGCGTTCGTCCTTTCAACTCCTTGCCGTTCAGGCCGGTGATCGCGGCTTGGGCTTCAGCTTTGGTAGGCATCTCCACGAATCCGAATTCTCTAGAGGCACCACTATCCCTGTCCTTGATGATGTTTACCGATGCTACCTGCCCGAAAGCCTCAAATTCCTTCCGCAATTCCTCCTCTGTGACCTCCCGCGATAGATTGCCCACATAGATATTCATAACCACACTCCTCCCTCTATCATACTAGACCCGGCCTCCTCTTGTTTGGTCATGGCAGAATTAGCGCCGGTGGCTCAAGCTGACCTTGTTGTAGCAATCGTTGCAATACACTAGTCTGCCTTCCCGTGGCTCGAAGGGTACTTGTGTTTCTCTGCCGCACTCAGCACAGACTGCGGGATACATCTCACGCCTGGGCCTGTAGTTACCATAGCCATACCGTTCCGCTTTTCTTGCTTCGCGGCATGTTGGGCAGCGCTTAGGCTCATTGGTATACCCTTTGGCGGCAAAGAATTCCTGCTCTTCGCCGCTGAAGGTGAAGGTACTCCCACAACTAGAGCACTGTAGCGACTTGTCCACAAAGCTCATTGGATGACCCCCTCTCCTGTAGTAGTTGGTTAGACTTCGGTCATCCAATGCCTGTAAGTAAACCTGAGGGGTATTTCACACGGGATCAATAACCTGGATTATAACCACTATCTGAACTGTACAGGAAAATGGGAGGATTTGCAAGCAAAGGTTGTGTTAATTTGTTGGCAAAGGCTGCATTGCAGTCAAGCTAGTGTGTATCCCCTACGTGTCTAGCAAATCTCTGCGCCATAAGGAATGAACTCTCCCCGCGGCTAGTGAACACTCCACTATTCTGTTCAATGCGTCGTTTACAACTGAACAACTCGTCAGGTGCCACCTTTTTCTCGTTCGGAACAAAGCGATATTCCACCACAGTGTACTGGGCACAATATAGCCAAATCAATCGCCTTTGAAGTAGCCCTTCAGTCGTGGGCATGCTCCCGGCGCTTTTCCAACCGTTTGAAAGCCACAGAATTGCAATCGTTGATTTTGGGCAGCCTTTGGTGCCTTGACAAGTGACACCATCCTCCATAGGATTTCTGGTATGGTACCGGGTGAGGAACAAGCTATCTTGGATTTTCTGAGACAAGAGGCATTAGCAGGTCGTTTCGAAAGTACTACAACCGAGATTGCCAATGGCGCAAAGCTCAGTTACAACTAGGTGGGAAGGGCATTAGAGCGTCTTATCATAAAGGGTCAAGTCGGATCCAGAGAAAGGGGGACCATAAGAAGGTTGGTACGGTACCTCTATTTGAGAGACGTTCTGGATTTATGTCGAGACAAGTGGCGGTAGTCTTCATTGACCCCCTTGTGGAGATGTAGAGGCAAGAGGCTGGTCGCTCCTCGTCCTGATATTGGATTGAAAGCGGATTCAGAAGTATTTCGGTTGTCTACGGTGGCACCGAGGATCTGAGTGGTGTTGTGGTTTTTGATAGGAGGAGTGTGGCTTCACACCTTTCCCTGCGGTTTGACATTCGGTTTCGACAGCAATATCATGGTGTTACATAATCAGGCGGATACGGTACTACCACTAAGAGAGAGGAGGTGATGTCATTCGGGGGGCGGGGGGGACAACAGTACCACAAGCTTGCTGCTCATCGTCTTGCCAAGGCCATCGCACGTTGGCCCAGGTAAGTTACATCCGGTAGAGCAGTGATAGGAACCCACCTCAACATATTCACCATCACACAAGCCAAACAGAATACGTAGCTGGCCTCGAGCCGGGCTCTTGGCGTGGGGTCACAAGCAGTGTAATAGAGGGTTTCCGCCACGCCAGCCGTGACGAGCGGACTCGGTAGAGTATCCCGCCCGTAATCACGTGAGCTACACGAGGCCACCGCAGTTCTTGACGCAGAACCATTGGATTAGCGCGCTGTGAACAAAGCCTGCCGGCAAAGGGAGAACCCAAAAAGGAGGTACACGTGGCAAACAGAGGCACACCGATGGCCACAATAGCTATCCCCCGGGACACAATCAAGGACAGACCTAGGCAGGCAGTAGCCACAGTTGATATCGTCGTCCCTGCGTTCAATGAAGGAAGTTGCATCGGAGACTTGTTGAATGACGTGATCATGGCGAAGCAGGATGACTGGTTTCAAATCCGGCATATATACGTGATATCGGATGCGTCGACAGATCAAACTGATGATATCGTGCAGCAGGTTGCCACCCGAGACCACAGGGTGAAGCTAACCAGAAAGCAAGAAAGGAAAGGCAAGCAGGACTCAATAAATCTAGCCCTCTCCATCACCGGTGCGGATGTTGTTGTCTTTATTGACGCCGACGTGAGGTTGGCGAGTGGAGATAGCATATCCAAGCTGGTACAGTATCTCCGTGATGGCGAGACTGCACTGGTCCAGGGTGGTCTTGTCCGTGTCCGCCCTGGCCTCGGCCTCAACCCAGCAAAGCAGGCAGGATATTTTGACTGGATTCTGGTAGACAGAATCAGAAGACAAAAAGATCTCTCGTGGTGGAGTGTAGACGGACGCGTAATGGCTCTATCAAGAGACTTTTATCAACATCTTTCTTTGCCGCGCTGTCTCGCTGATGATCAGTTTATCTTCTACTCCTGTATCCAGCAGCGCCGCAAGTTTGTCTGGGCTGAGGCTGCCGTCTTCTACTATGGACCGCCCGAATCAATTGCAGACTTCAGTCATCAGTGGAGCAGGTACTTCTTCTACACCAACAAGTCGCATCAGTACTTCGGCGAAGACCTGATAGCAAAGCAGATGCGTATTCCCAGCCTGCGGCGAACCATCATGTCTAGCATTGTCCGTCATCCCCTTTGTGGGCTGATGTGGGCCCTGTGCTACGGCATCAGCAGGGTTGAGTTCAGGCGTCGAGTCGACTTCGAGAGATATGAACGCGGGTTCTTCTGGACAAGGTCCGAACCGCTCAGGATCCAAGAGGTGGAAGGAATGGGGGACGAGAGAGCTCTTGGGTAGAGCGGTTACTAAAATGGCGAGTGGTCATGATGATCAAAACCAACGGTGCGCTGTGTAGAGTCTGTGGCGAAGGGAGGGACCAGAGCGGAAACCGCGTGGTGGTGTGCCAGGTGCGGCCCAAAAGAGAGATGTTTTGCCAGCAGTGCGGCAAGCGGATGGGTCAGGGAGAGCTTTTCAGCCGAGGTCCAAGAGAGGGCGATGATGGGCAGCAGTTTTCGTTCTGTCGAATGTGTAGGCCATTCAGCCAGACGGAGCCTCTGCGCGGTTAAAGGTGCTGACACTGAGGCAAAACCCTGCTCCCTGAAGTATCCATTAGCCCCACGGACAAGATGCCCCACTCTTGCAGACGACATACAAATTCGTCCCCAAGGTGGATTTGAGGTGCTATGATGTCACAAGTAACCTATTCCACCAAGCCCGACTAGAGGGGTCAGGCGAACTCTGAGTTCGTCTATTTGGATGTTATATACAGTTGATCATTAAGAGGTGTTGAAAGGTGGGAATATTCGATAAGTTGTCTAAGCCGAATGTGGAAAAGATGGAAGCTAAGAAAGATGTGAAGGGGCTGATGAAGGCATTGACGTATGAAGATCGGGATGTTCGAAAGGCAGCAGCACATGCTCTAGGGGAGATAGGGGATGCACAGGCTGTGGAAGGACTCAAGCAGGCTCTGAAGCATAAAGATTGGGATCTTCGGTGGTATGCAGCGGAGGCTTTAGAGAAGATAGCGTCGAAGAAAAGCTGAAAATGATAGTGCCTAACAGCACATAACACAGTCTACACGGCTCACTTCGCTCACCTAAATGCCTCCCACTTCGTTTCCCACAATAGTCTTCTCCCTTAGACCCAAATCGCCCTCAAAACCCCCTCCACACTATCGCCCTATAAAGCCTAAGGCTATCCTCAAACTTTGTATCCCTCGCTATTGAAATACTGCCCCCTAATCCTTAATGAGACGCAAAATTTAAGGGCGTTGCCAGTCCAGGGATAAGGAAATATGCCCTCCTTCTTCCCCTAGCAAGGAGGCGTTCTACCGCTGAACTACTTCCGCATTCTCTGCTTAATACCGACACACTTGACGGCCATATCAATGGGTAATAATCTTTAGCCAAAAAGGGGAGGAGACATTGAAAAATGGCAAGCAAGAGTCTAAGGAAAGTGAATGGGGTTCAGGTAAGCAGACTAGCTGAAGTCTACTTGAGCGTAGGGCTAGGTTAGGACAAGCAGAATTGCTGGCAGGCTCAGGAACGGGCAGAAGAGGCAGGCTATGCAATGAGTGCTGTTGACAGCTTTTTCGCTTTGCTTGAGACCACGGAAGTGATGAAGCAGGCGCTCAAGAGTCTCAAAGAGGAGCCAGCACGAGTCCTTGGGGATATTTGCCGAGAATATCAGGGGGCTCGTCAGGCAGTGCCAGACCATCACCTCCGCCTTGCGGGCTACATGGGTGAAGCCTCGCTCAATGCTCTTCCTTCTGCAAGGCTAATAAAACGCCACCCTGGAGGCAGACTTTGCCTCTACTCATATGAGCCTACTGCACAGGGTTTAGAACAATACGAGAAGCTTAAGGCGGACGGCTTCTATGAGAGAAGGTGAACAGTTGTCCGTTCAATCAATTCCCAGACTTCGGGACTCGACAATTCCTAACATGCCATTCTCTCCCTAAGACTTGCTCTACACCGTCGCACGTAGAACCTAGCGCTATCTTATAGTGGGTCTAATTCACATCCAAGCTGAGTTTGGGGTGGTATAATGTGGCAAGACAAAAGGAGGCTAGCTAGTGGCTATCGCCGACGATAGGCGTAGAAGGCAACAGGAACAGCATAGACGCCGTGCTAGGCAACATAAGCGAGATAAACACAGCGTAGACAGCGGAGACAGACAAAGCGTTCTGGATAGGAGAAAAGATAACCGTGGCTATTTCTATCTGTTCAATATGGTTTTTGTATCGCTAATCCTAGCCGGGCGGGTTTAGAGATGGCAATAGGAAGGAGGCTAGAATGCAAGGTAGCAAACTTTATGTAGGGAATCTTGCTCATTCTGTGACTAGTAAGCAGCTGGGGGAGTTGTTTTCCAATTACGGTGAAGTCAAGGAAGTCAGCAGAATTCTAGGCAGAGACTTTGGATTTGTTGAAATGTCAAACTCAGCGGAAGCTGAGAAGGCAAAAGAAGCATTGAACGGTTCCGATTTTGAAGGACGCACCTTGAAAGTTGACGAAGCTCGCCCGCGTAGAAGTGAACCCAGAGGGGGCTATTGAAGATACTAGGATAACTGGGAGATAATCCAACCGTGAAGAACCAGCTAGGCAAAGGGGAAGGGAGGTGTGCATCATGGAGAGAACCCCAACGACATTGTACCTCTGGATATCAAGGGCTGCTGGCTTTGCAGGGATAGTCTGCATCATCATAGCGTTGGTAACAGGGATAACAGACACGGAAGTGGTTGCAGATCCAACTACCTTCGTACAGTTGGCAATCGCTAATTTCCTATTCGCTATCTGGGGCGTGCTCTATGAGCTAAGAGACCAGGGCATAAGAACCAGGAGTTAAGACAGGCAGGTGGTACTGTAGGATTACTCTTAGCAACATCCTAGAATGGATTGCAACGCATAAGCGGAAGGGCTAATTGCCTAAAGGCAATTAGGAAAGGAGGTAGATATGTTCTGGAGGATAGTCAAATGTTGGAGAAGAGCTAGGATTATGCTCGGTATCTACGCAGACAAAGGCAAGTCAGAGCACTTCTTGTTTCAGCTTTCAGCGCCAATCACGGCCCAGGAATTCTACGAGAAGGTGATTCCCCTCCACTATCAGTATGACCCGTTTGCGACTCAGTATAGGGGGCAAATCTTCTCCGTGAGGAAGCTAGAGGGTCCTATGCAGTACCATGTCAGGCTCTACAAGGATGGTGCTATCTCAGGCCACTATGAGCACAACTACGAGTTTGAGATGAGGGGCCATGTTAAGGGGGAAGATTGCCGGACGATGGTTGAGGGCGAGTATGCCGAGCTAAAGGTAGCTCTTGGAGTCTCTTAGACAAGCCGATGTTGGGAACTATTGCACTATAAAGCCTAAGGCTATCCTCAAACTCTGTGCTTCTTGGGTAATATTCCCACAACCCTGAACCTCCATCCAAGCTGGGCTTCGGGGTGATATAGCATGGCAAAGGATTTGTTCCGCTGAGTGCAGGCGGGCGGATTCGGAGAGGGGCAAACAGACGGGCTATCTTACACACCAACTAGTTAACACGTCACACATCACAAATCAACTGGCTCAATATCCGTGGTGGTAGGCTGGAACTCCCTTCCCGCACCACATATCTCCAGGAAATCGCAGAATCGGCATAGTGAGCCAACTACCTCAGGATAGTCCCTCTCTAGTTCAATCTCCCGAGCTATCTCCAACGCTTTGCTTTGTGCATCCTGCACATCATTCTCAGCGATGGACAAGGTATGCCACACACCGTCAGCCAGGTATAGATACGAGGCTTCTGGTATCGGGTAGCTTAGTGTTTTTGAGAGGATTAGCGAGTACAGAAGAGGTTGAAAGCCGTCTACCTTTTCAGGCATCCTTCCCGTTTTGTAGTCAATCACGTGGAGACTTCCATCATCCATTTGGTCGATGCGGTCTATCTTGCCATTTAGAGTTAGGTCTGGAGTAATAGAAGCTTCATGGAATTTCTCCACCATAAATGGTCTGACATCAATTCTCTGCGTGTTTGCAAACCACCGAAGCTGAGCTAAGGCTCTTTCACCCCATTTCCGCTCCTCTTCCCTGTCGACAAATCCCTCTCGGCTCACTCTCCATTTCCTACGGAGCAGGTTCTCTATCGTTTCGATGGTTCGCTGTGTCTCAGGAATCACACCCAGAAACTCTGCCAATGTTGAATGAACATTTGACCCCATTGTGAGCCACGGCCACGGCTTCTTGTATAGTTGTGCCAGCCCATCCACATAATGGTATTTGTACCTGCGTGGGCATTGCTGATAAATGCTAATGGAGAAGGGTGATAGTCTGAGCACTCTGTATTCTCCTCACTTATTCCAATAGTTCCCAATAGGATAACACTACAGAACAGGCGTAACAAACTTCTATTTGCCTCCAAGCTGAGCGTGGGGTGGTATAATGTGGCAAGATAAAAGGGGATTAATTAGTGGCTATCGCCGATACACTTCTAGCTTCATCTTTTGGATTCAAGGAATCACTTGGTGTCAGGACAATCTAAGAAACGAGGGACGGTATGGGAACAAAAGGCAGAAAGAATGTGAAGAAGCCCAAGAAGCAAAAACCGGAGAAGCAAAAGAAACAAGAGGAAAAGAAGAAATAGTGAGCTTGGGCACCAATTAACTGACTGCCAAATACCCAGTAAGCTTCACAAAAGCGGCGCCTTGTAGAACTTCAAGCTGTCGGCGAAGGTGACAGACCGGGTATGTCTCTGCATCATTTCCAGGGACTCCCATTGTCAGTCTTTAGCAAGAGTTGCCCTGCACTATGGACGTATAAACCCTGAGGCTATCCTCAAACTTTGTGTTCCTAATGCCGTATCCACCAACCCCGAACCTGCATCCAAGCTGAGCTTGCGGTGGTATAATGTCACGGTGGACTTGTTCCCTTCGTCACTAGCAGATGGCTAAGAAGAAAGCGGCTAAGAAGACAGGGAAAAAGGAACAGAGGAAGTCGTCTGAATATCTTCGGAAAGG
>Ga0209979_1000772_pt1 | contig 39467 bp, 29 predicted proteins | sample AnhtaG_FD_183114 | JGI IMG/M metagenome (GOLD analysis project Ga0209979, IMG submission 183114) | Deep subsurface microbial communities from Anholt, Denmark to uncover new lineages of life (NeLLi) - Anholt_01485 metaG (SPAdes) (version 2) | ecosystem: Environmental > Aquatic > Marine > Oceanic...
GACCACCCGGCGCCGGTGGGGAAAACTTCAATCAACTCTTCCACCCTGTCTCTAATCTCCTCGACATGGGTGATGAGAAAAATCTGGGGGAAACGGTTTTTCAGATTGGCCAGGGCTTTGACAATCAAGTCCTTTCGTTCGCTGTCCTGCGAGCCGAAGACCTCGTCAAGAATAATGAAAGAACGGCTCAAACCGGCTGACTCCGTCAGCGCCAGCGATATCGCCAACCGCAGGCAGAGATTGGCCAGGTCCTTCTCCCCGCCGGAAAACCGGTCAACAGCGTAGTATTGCCCATAATCCATAACTCTCAGGTTGTACTTCTCGTCAAGTTCAACCAGGCCATATTTCCCATTTGTCATCTCCGACATCAGCCGGCTGGAGAACTCCGCCAGGGTGGGCCGGATTTGGGCAATCAAATAAGAGCGAAACTCACCAAACAACCCAGCCAGCTTCTCGCCGTAATACTGACTGGTGCGGCAGGTTTCCAGTTCCATCGCCGCCTGTTCAAACCGCTTCCTCTGTTCCAGCTTCCCCTCTAATTCCTTTTGACTCAGTTCCTGTTCCTTGGAGGCGGCAAGATGCTCGTTCTTTGCTGACTCAAGATGCTTTTGCGTCGCCTGGAACGACTGTTGAGCTTCTTCAAAATCTTTTTCACTGAAAGCCAGCTTCTCCTGTTCTGCCTTGAGGGAAGCCACCGTCTCGCCTGCCGCCGCCAGCTTCTGGGTATGATCTTCAATCGCCCTGTCAACCGCCGGCGACCGGGACAGCTCCCCTTTGAGCCGGTTGTAACGGGAATGGGCTTGTTCGAGCTGTTCTACGATTTTATCCAGTGATGAAAACTGCCGTTCGTCGAAGTGCACCTGCTGAAGCTGCCCAAGCTGATCCGAAACTTCCGACAGCTTGCTCTGTAGCTCTTCCTTTCTTTGCGTGAGAGATTTTCGCTCTTTGAGGCCGGCTTCCTTTTTGACCGTCAATTCATAACGAGCCTTCGCCTTGACCTCCAGGTCCCGGCAGGACTCCTTGAGCTTTTTGCCTTCCTCTTCTTTGATGCGCAGCCGTCCGCCCAGCTCACCAGCAGCCGTCTGGAGCCTGGATAGCTCGTTGCTCAAATGCGCCTTTATCTCCGGCAGGCTGTCACCGAGGGGCCGCAGGCAGCGGTCACAGACGGAATCCGGCCCAAATTGAGCAATCGATGCCATCTGCTGCTTCAGCTTGCCGATCTCCCCCTCCAGCGACACCTTCTGCTCGCGCAAGTGGGCGTATTCATTTCGGGCCTGCTCCAACCGCCGCTGTTCCTCAGCCAGAAGATTGCGCACATTATCCGGAATAATACTTAATTGTCCATTATAGTCAGTCATATTCCTGTTGTTGGCCGCAATACGGGCTTCGACCTCACTTTTTTCGTGGTTGCGGTCGGTTTCCTGTTTGGTCAGAGTCAGGCGCATCTCTAAACGGCTTTTGGCCAGTTTCATCGCTTCCAATTGTTCTCTTAGGGCCGGAAGGTCGGTCAACTTCTTCTCCAGTTCCGCCAGCTCCTGCTGGTATTGGGCCAGCTTGGAAGCCTCCTGTTTGAGACCGTGCAATTGCTCCAAGAGGTGTGCGGTCGTCTTTTCTTCTGCCTCACACTTTGCCTGGAGTTGCAGCCAGGCCGATTTTGCCTGCTGGACTTTCAGAAAATGATCCGAAGCCTTTTCAAAAGCAGCTTCCGCCTCTCTCTGAACCCCCTCCAGGTTGCTAACCTGTCGCGACAGCTGGGATATCCGCTCGGTAAGCTCCATAATCCGGAGCTCCATCCCGCTTGACTCCGCCAATTGTTTTTCAAGGAAACCGGCTTGCCGTTCGTTCGAACGACTGTCCTCCTTGACCTTCTGGATTGCCTTATCGAGCCTCTCAATTCCGAGCATTCCGGCCAGTTGGTCCCGCCGCTTGGAGGGCTGCAGATCCGACAGGGCGTTTAATTCCTGCTGACGGGCCAGAAATGAGGTCAGAAACCCTCTCCAGTCCAGACCGAGAAGCTCCTGCACGTACCGCCTGGTCTCGTTTACCCCCACCGATTCCGACGTCTCGCCCCGGAACAGCTCCACTTCGGGCCGCTCAAACCGGCCTGCCAGACGCCTGAAAACGCGGTATATTTCACCATTGACGGCGAATTCCAGGCTGACCTCGCATGGCTCCCAGCGGCCAGCGAGAACCGACTTTATCTCGTCTTTCCCGGAGCGAGCCACCTGAGTCCCATACAGCGCCCAGGAAATCGCCTCGATTATGGATGATTTACCCGCCCCGTTTGGCCCGATAATGCCAATTACGTTGTCCGGAAACGTCAGGCTGAGTTCCTTGAAAACCCTGAAATTCTTGACTTGCAGCGAGACTAAGCGCATAATACCAACCGAAAAACCGACTTTTTGTTCAATCTGTCAAGGCCTTCCTGACGATAACTGTGGCAAAAGCGGGCGGAGGGCAGTCCCCTACGGTAGTAAAAAAACCGAAAAAAACGGCAAAAATTTCCCATTTTTCTCTTGACAAGTAATGCCAAAATGGTTAACTTATGTTCAGAGCGTGTGTTTAAGTTACGAGCGAGTCCGAGAGCCACAAGTGATTCATATCGTAACACGCAAGTACCTCTAAGAAACTGTATAATGTTAAGGATGGTGCCGTAAGGTAGGTCCGTTAGAGTCTGTCCAAAAGGCAAGGCTCTGCCCGGTACCCAATTTATCCGTGCGGCATGTTTCTCTCTGCATTGTATAGTTTGTAGTCTGTATTACTTTCCACTGTTGAATCGTTACTACAACAGAGAACTACTAACCGTTAACTGACTATAACCGGTCAGTTACTTACGGAGGAAACAAAAATAGACATTAAACTGAAAGTAAGAGTGCAGAAGCACGAGCTTTTTTACACAACTGGAGCTTTTAAGACTCCGACTCCAAAAAGAAGAGGAATTTAATGAATTCGTTGGCTAAAGTGTGTGTCCTGTTTTCCCTAGACATGTTTCTCGGATACTGGCGAACCGCCTCATGGCTGCCGACACTAAGGCAAGTCCGGCTGTTGGCCGACTTTAGGAAGACGAATCTACACTCTTTCCTTTTTTAAGGAGGAATTAAATGTTAAGAAGACTGATAAGCGCAGTATTCGTTTTGAGCCTCGTTCTGGCTCTCAACGGTACAGCTATTTCAGATGTTACTAAAGGTGAGTTGAACCCTGTCATCAAGGTTGACCCGTCCAATGAGCGGTATTACACCATTTCTGATGCCAGGCCCCAACAACCCACCTTTAAGAAACCAGAAGATGCGCTCAAGGTATTGCCCCCGGGTATGTCCGCCCCTACTCCTCCCTACTTCTTCGATGTCCAGGACTACACCAACGGCGTCCCGTACTACTACTGGCCTATTCCGGATGTCTACGGTGACGACCTCTTCAACATGCGCTTCACATCGGATGCCGGCTATGACTGCGAGGTTATTCAGGCTCATTACCTGATGTACGGCACTGCTATGACCGGCACTCCCGATATGCGGTGTTACATCTGGGATGACGACATGTTCGGATTCCCGGGAGCCAAGCTGGACTCGGTGGATATTCCGTACGCCGGTCTCCCGACCTCCGGTATCGCCTATGTCACTGCCGTGTTTCCCGGTACCCATGTATTCTCAGATGGTGAGGAGCATCACTTAGGGTGGACGATGATAGGTGGTATCGGCGATACCCTGGCCATCATCTCCGACGATGCCACCCCCCCGTCCTCATTAGAGGAGCGGGCGAGTGAGTTCTGGGGCGGCATGTGGGGGACGATGCTGAACGATTGGTTAATAGACGTATCGTTCTTCATCCTCAACGAGCGCGAGTGCACAGAGATACCGTATACCGATTGCTATTGGCAATATTATTACCAAAACCTTGCCTATTTCTGGCAGGCCCCGCATCCCTCCTGGGGTGACGTAGCCTACGCTATGCGTTACGACGTGGGCGGACGGGAGACCCTGCAGTTCATAGATGTCCTCATCTACGACGTCACAGGACACCCTGACTATCCCAATTATGTCTTCGGTAACGACGATGTCTTCATGACGGTCTATGACGATGACGGCGCCGGGCTGCCGGGCGCTCAGATTGCCCAGGTGGTGATCCCGCCGGGTGGCTATGTCGCCTACCCGGCCTGGCAAAGGTTCAACTTTGACTATGTCCTGACGCCGCAAAACAATCTCACCAGCAACAAGTTCCATATCGCCTTCTCATCCAGCGCCATTCTTGGCAGCGGCGACTTTGAGGCCTGCCTGTCATCCGACGGCACCGACGGTGTCGGCCGTTCGTCATCCGACTGGGGTGGCGGCTACTGGGTCGACTTCCTCAGCGGCTGGGGCCTTGATGCGAACTTCATATTCGACGCCTACCTGTGCAAAGACGCGTACTACGAGTGTGCCTGGAAGTGGTGCTACATCAGCATGGACTGGTTCTGGCGCCTGCCCGACGCCTATGGTGACTACGCGCATGCCCAGAAGTTCCTCGCTCCGGGCGAGGAGTGCCAGGTTATGGACGTAGTCTGGTACCTGTATGACAACGGCGACCCGGGCATTTACACCCACCAATCAGAGGTCCAGGTCTATTCCGACGCCGGTGGCCTTCCGGGCACCAAGCTGGCAGGAATCACCATCGGGCCGGGATCAGCGTATCCATATGTCCTGTTCCCGGGCGGTATGCTGGTTGACTTCGAGCCTCTTGGTGTTACTGTCTCGGAGAACTACTGGGTCGGCATCGAGTCCTTCGGGCCTTATGACGAAGGCATCCGCACCCTGTCCGATGACGGCGGCGGTGGCTGCGTGGACGGCCTGGCCGAGAACTGGATGGGCTACTGGGAGCTCCTGTGGCCTTACTGGGGCGGCGGCATGGCGCAAGACATAGCGGCTATCGTCGAAGAGAAGCAGTGCTGCATCCCGTACGGCGGGATGACCTGCTACCCGAGCGAAGACTGGCCCACCTACCAGCGTGACTACGCTCGTACGGGCCATTCCATGAACGCTGTCGGCGACGCCTGGTGCGACCTGACGCTGAATTGGAACTACATACACCCCACCTTAGGTACCAGCTACCCGTCCTGCGGACCCATCATCGCCTATGATAAAGTTGTCCAGGCGTTCAGTTCGTCCAGTGTTTCCGAGTACAAGGTATTCGATCTGATCTCGGGCGCGCTCCTGTATACCCTTGCCGGTGGCCCAATAGGTGCCCACGTCCGCAGTACCCCGACAGTCGCGATGATTGCCGGCTACCCTGACCCGATCCTGTTCACCTCTGGTGGTCTCGTTGGGAAGACTTCGGCCTGGGACTTCAATACCGGCGCCCCTCTGTGGACTCGCGCCGATTACGGCACATGTGGTGTGAACCGCTGGGCTCGCTTTACGTTGGTGAACGTTGGTGGCATCGACGTTCTCGTCTGGGGCACTACCGATGGGTGTGTTCTGGCTGCCGATGCTCTCACCGGCCTTCTGTTTGACAACGTAAACTTCCCCGGTCTCGGTTGGATGACCAACCCGGTCATGCTTCCTTTGCCGACCAATATCTCCGGCGCTACCGATGGGTATCACCTTTACTACAACACCTTTGGCGGCAACGGCCCAACCGGCGTTGAGGGTGATGTCTACTCGATAGACGCCTCCACCGGTCTCATCATCTGGCAGTTGTCCGCGACTTCCGGCCTCCAGGGTGTGAACGTCTGGACTCATGACAGCGGTTATTTTAACGTCGACGAGGGCTTCACGTCTGGTATAATGTATGACGATGGCACCATTTATACCAACTCGCGGGCCGAGGCTCACCACCCGACCGACGGTCTGTTCTACAGCATCAACGCCGCCACCGGTATGGTTAATTACGCGACGCTTAGCAACCGCGTGTACTACTCGACTCCGATTATGGACCGCAACCACGTCTATATGCCTACTTATACGCGCTGGATGCAGCCTCCGGGCGGCGGCAATCTGTTGAGCTTCAAGAAGAACACCGGCATCATCGATAAGACCTTCACCAGCGCCAACGCGGACCGCTACTACGTCGATGGAGTCGTCAGTTGCGAACCTGAAGACGGAGAATACCCCGATGATCTGATCTACGTCTTTGACGAGGGGGGTTTCCTCAGTTGTGTCAATTCCGTAACCTTTGAGGAAGTGTACCGACGCCGCATCAATTTTGGCACGGCCTACGCCCTCAATATCGGAATGGCCGGCGCGATCGCTCATGATGTGGACGATCAAGTCCACGTGGTGTTCGCCGGCTTCAATGGCCTCCTCTTTGACATGACCAAGCAGGATGATCGGCCGCGTCTGCAGATTGAGACCTACAATCCGGTTCAGGCGGTTGAGTTTGGCCCTGACCCGACGTATGACGTCTGGTGGGATAGCGTCTTCTACAACAGCGGCTGTGCCGATCTCCACTTCGATTATGTAAATGTGGACGAGGACGTCTGCCCCGGTATGGCCATTCCGGATTTTGCCTCGAACGTTGATCCAGACTTCATGGATCGGGCCAACAAGATCGCCGACGATCTGGCTCGGGATTGGTTCCTGTCCAAGTACATGCGTCCGAACAGCAAGGGGCTTGACGAGAACGGCATGCAATCAGTGCGGGAGATGGATTTCGAGAAAGAAACCATCAACCGTGCTGCTGCCGGTTGGCCGCCCTATCTGGTCAGCGTTGACTGGCCGATAGTTGGATCGGTTCTTTCTCCCGGCGTATACCATAGTCTTGACCTAACTGTCAATCAGCCTGTGATCAACCGTGGACCGCAGTGTTTCTATCTCACTGTGTCCACCAACGACCCCGACTTCTTCCTGGATGATCCCACCCAGGATCCCTGTATGTTCGTCTGTCTCATCGGCGGCTGCTTGCTTGACACCACCACGCTCTGGTTCGGTGCGAGTGGCGCCAACTACCAGTTGGTGTCCAATACCGGGCGAACTACCAGTGACGACTGGTCTCCGTCGTTCGGCATCGACATCGAAGGTGACGATGATGCCATGTGGGCCGGTGCGTACTGGCATGCCGTCAGTCAGCACCGCCTGGCTATAGACCTCCACAGACCTTTGTTTGGTCCCCTGGAGGGTTGGTATTCGTGGCAGGCAGATCCGAACTGGTGCGACGACGCCTGCAAGCCGTATCTCGACGCCACCCTTTGTATCGGCCCCGAGCTTACTAAAGATGGTGGTCAGACTTACGCGGCGCTAGCGACCACTGAGGTCTGTGCCTCTGGTGTCGACTCCGTCCAAGACTACAGTCTTGGCGTCCCGGGTGACTGGGATTGGGAGAACTTTGGTGCTCCTTTCCACAACGACTCCACTATGGGGCTGTATGTCAAGTCGGTAACCATAGGTGTAAACGACGCCGACGCCGGACTACTCGGGAGCATGACTCTTGAGGTGTTCCAATTCACGGAACGTAACTCTCAGGAGATTCTCGACTGGAAGTTCGGTCTCTGGTGTGATACCGACGCCGGAGTGGTGGCCGGTGACAAAGACAGCATGTTCATCGATCGTTCTATCTCGACGGTATGGAACACTGCCGCCACTCAATTCGCACATGACGCTGCCTGGGGCTTCATCAAAGTTCCGTTTGGCTGCGGCACTGGTGCCGACCATACACCGCTGAAGAACGTGGTTACGTTGGACTCTGACAACTCCTTGTATGGTGCCAACGCCGGTGACTACTTTGATTCCACTTACTACTACGCTTCGCTACCTCCTGGCGAGTACAGTATGCCCAATGCGGTTTCCCAGAGAGACCAGTCAATGCACGCCACGTTAGTGGAGAAGGATACCATCGACGCCGATGAGAGCTTCACCTTTGGCGTCGCTGTCTTTGGGCTGCACGGCATGACCGATCCCCAAGATCCGGCCGAGCTCGTTCCGCTGGCCAACCTGGTCAACCAGTTTGCCGGTTGGGGTCGCGGTGACGTGAATAATGACGGTGCTATCAACCTGGCCGACATTGTTTATCTCGCTGCTACCGTGAACGTAACTGGTGCCCCTGGCGCCGTACCGTTCAAGCACTTGAGTGACGTTAATGCTGATGGTAACATCGACATACTCGATGTCGACTATCTGATTGACTTCTACTTCAATTGCGGACCGTGCCCTATGGGTGCCTGGCTATGTAGCCCGTAATTTGGTTACAAGACCAGTTCACATAGACAAGAAGCGAGGAGCTTGCTCCTCGCTTCTTTTTTTGTATTCAATGTATGTTCGGTGGTGTTATAATAACACTATATGGGTAATTCGGATTATGACAAAAACGCCGCAACCGTTTCAGCTCTCCTGAACGATCTGTTTGAGGTCGAGGCGGTCTACAGACAACGCGACGGTCTTGTATTCAGTCTTACCTGCCGTTTCGACCGGCGAAGATCGATGAAGCTAATACGGGACCGGCTGAAAATGGCCGGGTACAGATTCACCCTCACCGAAGGCGAACAAGCCTTGTTCCTGCACATAGACCCGAAACAGCATTTCAGAATCCCGACCGTAAACGTGGTCCTGTTTGTGCTGACGCTAATTACGGTCTACTTCGTTCCGGTTTTCCTGCGAAATCTTCAGGCGGCACTTATCTCCATTGTAGAACAAGAAGCACCCCAAGCCCTCACCTTCGTGGAAGAAATGAGCCTGGTTTTCTCGGCTCTCCCGCTGGCATTCAACGGTGCGCTGAAAGACCTTGCCGGCGGCGCCGGGATTGAGTTTACTCTGGCCTTGATCTCCATTCTTTTCGTCCATGAGATGGGGCATTTCATCGCCAGCCGACGTCGCGGCATAATTACGTCATGGCCGTACTTCATTCCCGCCCCCAACATTATTGGCACCTTTGGCGCCATCATCAAATCGAAATCTCCCTTCTGGAACCGACGCGACCTGATCGAGGTTGGCGCCGCCGGGCCTATTGCCGGGTGGGTGGTTGCAATTGCCTGGCTGCTGTGGGGGCTCTCACAGTCAACTTATCTGCCGCCCGAAGCGTTCAGCCTGAAAGAGTTGGGCTTTTCGATGGAAGGCGAGTCGATCCTCATGCGCCTTGCCACGCTGACGCTGGTGGGTCCGGCCCCGGAGGGGTTCTATTACAGACTGACTGAGGCAGCCTTTGCCGGATGGGTCGGTATGCTGGTCACGGCGATAAACCTGCTGCCGATTGGTCAACTGGATGGCGGTCACATCTTGTATGGATTGAGCCGGCGCAGACAGTTTATTCTGGGTCGCGTAGCTATGGTGGGACTAATCGTTCTCGGATTTCAGTCACCGATGTGGTGGTTCTTTGCCGCTTTTGGCTTGATCTTCGGGGTCAAACATCCCCCCACCCTGAATGACAATCGACATCCCGGTGCTGTTGCTACGACCATGGGGATTATTTCACTGCTGATACTTCTGTTCTCGTTTACACCGGTACCTTTTCGCTGACCGGCAATTCGCGCAGGAAGCCGGTATCTTCATCGCAGCCGTACATCTGCCCGAAATCGATTTGTTCCTGGGCCAGCATCTCAAGGAATACATCCACAATCTTGGGGTCAAACTGTATCCCTTTGTAGCTGACCAGCTCCGAGACGGCCGCCTTGAGACCGGCTCCCTTTCGATAGGGTCGGTTGGCCATAATGGCGTCAAAGGCATCCACGACCGCCAGCAGTCGTCCTTCTATTGGAATCTCTTCCCCTTTCAGTCCTTGAGGATATCCCGTTCCGTTGTACCGTTCGTGGTGAGCGGTAATGTAAGGAATAGCCGGCTTGAACAAATCGATCCCCTGGATAATTTTGAGCCCCATCTTGGGGTGACTGTTCATCGACCGACGTTCTTCCTCTGTAAGTTTGTCCGCTTTGTTCAAGATCGAGTCGGGAACGCCAATTTTCCCGATGTCGTGCAGCGAGCATCCCATCACCAGGTCATGAATCTGTGATTCATTCCATCCCAGATGACGCGCCGCCAGTCCGGCCAGTTTGGAAACACGATCGGTATGCCCCGCGGTGCACTTATCACGTGCTTCGATAGCGTTGGCCAGACCCCGGATGGCTTGCAGGTAAGAGGACTGCACATCCTGGTACAGTCTGTGGTTGGCAATCGCCGACGCCGCCGAGTTGGTCAAAATGGTCAAAACGTCCAACTGACCCGGGGTAACTTTGCCGAAGCGTGTCAGAACTAGGAGGTTGATCACGCCGTGCAACCTGCGTCGGATAAAAATCGGCTGAGAAATAAAGGTTTTGACGGCCGCTCCATTCTCTTTTGTGATCGTCTCGGTCTGAACGACAGGTCTGGCGCTCTTGGTGTAGACGAACTGCTGGAGCGTTGCCTCATCAAGTACCTCCCGGCCCCACTCTTCCCCGTCAGAGTCACAGATCTTCCGAAAAGGTTCTTTACTTCCCGGGTCGATTTCGATTATGCTGGCCGCCCTGGCTGACATCTCCTTCTTGCAGGCGCTGACCACCAGTTTCAGAAAACTGTCGATTTCAATGCCGGTCTGAGAGGCGTTGGCAATCTTGAGGAACTCCACCTGCCCCTTCAGACTCAGGTTTTCCCGTACAACCCGCTGGTGTTTGAGACCGCGATTGATCGTGGCCTTTAGCAAATCCAATTTGAACGGTTTGAGCAGGAAATCATAGGCACCCTTTTTCAGCACCGAGATGGCTGTTTGCACCGTCGGATGAGCGGTCATCAGGATAACAATGGCGTCACTGTGGTTAGCCAAAGTGGCTTCAAGAATGTGCACCCCGGAGTATTCTCCCATGATCAGGTCGGTGAGGACCAGGTCTACCGGCTTTTGCTCAATATATTCCAGAGCCTGTTTGGGGTCTGAGATGGAGACTGTATGGTAATTCTCGGACGACAGAACCTCGACGATGATGTCGCAAATATACTTCTCATCGTCAACCACCAGGATATTGATCTTGTTGTTGTCTTTCATGGTTGTCCTTCCGAGGCCAAACTTACAATGCCTCTATCGGACACCGGTAACAGAAGGCCACCGGTCAAAAGGCTTTTGTATAAAGATTGATCGTAAGAGTTGCGGGGAGGGGCTCCGGAGGTTGCACCATAAGTCCGTTACTTGCGAGAAAGGCGCATTGTTTCCTGCGCCGTCACGAATCCTTTCGTGACGGCGCTTAGTGCGGTCAGGAAAGGAGAGGCTGTCCCACAAGTGCCGGATGAGGGAGAGAGAGACTTCGTCATTCCCGTGAAAACGGGAATCCATTTCTCTTGTCATTTCTGTTTAGCCATCCGTATTATGTTTGTACGCTTTTAGTTACTTCTTCTGGATTCCTGCTTTCGCAGGAATGACAGAGCCTATTGCAACCTGCATCACGGCTGGTCTTGACGTCTCTGTAACCCTGAGAACCGACTTTTGAGACAACCTCAGGATTCCTGACTGCGCCTAAAAGAAAATGTCGGAACCGCAGGGGTTCCGACCTACCAGAACTATCTCCAACCCCGCGTAGCGGCAGGCTCCACTTGAAACCTGACTTATCTACTCCTCATCTGCCCCGTCCGAATTTAGCGTTGAGAGAAAACAATATCCGCCTGATAAGACGAGCGGACCAGAGGCGCCGAAACGACCGTGGGGATGCCCGCCCTTTTAGCCTTTTCCGCCAGCCGAACAAATTCATCGGGGGGCAGGTACCGAACCACCGGAAAATGCTGTTTTGATGGCGCCAGGTACTGGCCGATTGTGAGAATAGACACCCGGCTTAGGACCAGGTCAGCAAATACAGCCTTTAGTTCCTCGGACGACTCCCCCATGCCGACCATAAGCCCGGACTTGGAGATAATGTTTGAATTTTCATGCATCCAACGAAGCAACCTCAGCGAGCGTTGGTAGTCCGCCCCCGGCCTGACCAGCGGATACAAACGCGGTACCGTTTCGACATTGTGGTTAAAGACGTCAGGAGAGCTCTCCAAGATCGTCTGCCAGGCTTTTTGTGAGCCGCCAAAATCAGGGGTCAGCAGTTCGACAGTTGCTTTCGGAAGACAGCGCCTGAGCAGCCGCACCGTTTCGGCAAACTGGACGGCGCCGCTGTCCGGCAGATCATCCCGGGTTACTGAGGTGATGACCACGTGTTTGAGTTGCATCTCCAGGGCTGCCCCGGCAACCCGTCGGGGTTCATCGGGATCAGGAGGCGTTGGTTTCCCCGGCCGGATATTGCAGAAGCGACAATTGCGCGTGCATATCGGCCCTAAAATAAGAAAAGTAGCTGTCCCCCGGTTAAAACACTCCCCCCGGTTGGGACAATTTGCCGCCTGGCATACGGTGTTCAGCCCGTTACGTTTGAGCAGGAGATTGACAGTATCGTAGCCTGTACCAGTGAAGGCTTTTACCCTCAGCCAGGCCGGTTTGCGCTCAATTCGGTTGTTGTCGGGACTTTCGTTCATTGCCAGTGCAGAACACTCCGGGTTCTTGAGGTCAGATTCTGCCTAAAGTCAGGCTATGCCTGTCAAGTATATGCGAAAATGAACGATAATCAAGAAAAGGCAAAAATTGAACAGAATGAGGAGATAACCCGATGCCACGTCTGCCGATCGTTACGCGATGTTTTGTTCTGTTATTGCTCACGGCATCAATAAACGCCGTCGAAAAGAAAGAAGCACGACTGATCAGAATCGGCGATTTGCCGTCACAAGAGATACGAGTCAGGCCCAGTTTGGCTGCAGCGGACACCTGCATTGTTCGCCACGACAGTGGAGCCGTGTGGAAGATTGACGGCTGGGTTATCGGAAACGAGTTGTATAAGGAATATCTTGATCCAGCCGCCAGTTGCGCCAACCCGTATCCTTTCACCGTGACGGAAATCGTCATGGCTATGTACTTTTTCGGTATGCCGCTGTTGTATGTTTCAGTCGACGTGGAGGAAGTGGACAACTCTGTGCCTGGTTGTCCTTTTCCCGGCGATCTCCTGGCCATCTCCAGTGAATGGGAGGTCCAGATACCGGGGACAGGGCTTTACGAAATATGGGTCCCGCTGGATACGCCGTGCGTGGTCAACGGTCCGTTTTTTGCAGGATTCTATATCGGCAATGCCCTCGACCCGGCTGACAGCCCGGCGGTGATCACCGATGACATTCCCATTCAGTGTACCTCGTACAATATCTGGGACAGCACCACAGGCTACGTTGATCTGAACAACAATTCGATCTGGAACTTCCCGGGACGCCTGGTGCTGTATGCCGCCGGTATTCCCGGAGGTAATGGCAGCCAACCCGAACCGGCCCTCTCATTGATCGCGCCCGAAAACAACGACACCCTCTTTGGCTCCACTGATCTGTGGGCCTGGGACACTTCCAGCTCGGAGATTATCGACTATGTCTCTTTTGAGTATTCTTCGGGGGGGAGCTATGTTGAAATTGGTCGCGACTATGACGGTCTGAAACCGTTGCGTGACGGCGTCAACAACTCCGGCACTGGTGATGGATTCAGCCTCAATTGGAACTTTTCCTCGATGTCAGAAGGTACGTACACTCTGCGCGCCACCGTCTATGATACTCTGGGACGAAGCTCTTCCGACAACATTGCCGTCTATCTTGAACCGACGCCGCCTATCCCGACTATTACTTCACCGAACAATGGCTCCGGCTTCTGTTCACCGCTGGAACTGCTGATGACCAGCAGCGATGAAGATCTCTCCTTCATTGAGATATACCGACACGATGCCCAGATTAACTATTCCGCCGGCCTGGTGACGCTGAATCAGTCGACGCTGGGAGATATCAACGGCAATCCGGGTGACGGCAACCATGCCGCCAACGGTGAATATGGTGACTATTACTGTGGACCGGTGGCAGCCGCCATCGCCGTCAAGCTATGGTTTGACCGCGGCTATGAACTACTGATGAGAGAAGGTTATGATTTCGTGTCGATCGATACTGTTGCTGAGCGCCTGGCGGAAAAGTTTTCAACGCGAGAGAATCTCGGCACTTATGACGAGAATCTGTTGGCGGGGCTAAAGGAATACTCCGCGACACACGGAAATGAACTCACCTTTGACTACCGCAGAAACCCAGACTACTTCCTCCTTCGAGGCTGGATTGAGGAGGAAGAGAGAGCCGTGATTATCGGTTTGGGAGGAACGCCCGGCGTCTGGCTGGCGGTCGACGGTTTCAGCGAGTGGGAACAGCCGGACGGCAGTTATCTTGTGCGCGTGTCTGACCCGCTGACCGGGACCTTCATGGATGTGGCGATGCGTACTTACCTGGGTACGAATCAAGTGCATTACAACGGGAACTGGCAGCGTGTGGATTTGATGGTATCTCTTCTGGCCAAGGACTGGGCCGTTTCGCGCAGCCTTATTGGAGCGGATATAAATGGAGCCGATGGCTGGTCGTTCAGTTGGACGCCGACCGGACTGACCGAGGAGAACCCCTACTTTTTCCCCGCCTTCGGGCATGACGCCGGTGGGCTGGTTGGGTCTTGGGCGGTTTTGTTGAAGTACAACTGCTCGCAGACTTATACTCCCGGCGACTATGATGGCGACGATCAGGCCAACGTCGTTGACCTCAATTACCTGATGCAGTTTATAACGCTGGATGGTCCCGCACCGATTGGTGGGGCCGGCCGCGCCGATGCTAATTGCGACAACCATGTCAACGTTGCCGACGTCGTTTATTACATGAACTACCTGTTCAATACCGCCGGACCACCCTGCTACTGAACAGCGCGGAAAACCCCGGCCGCCGGTAGGCTACCCTGCGTGGGGGTTCAATATGCTGAACCTCTGCAAAGTTTTTACGTCACTTCAACTCCAGTAGGTCGGGTTTCACAGGCCCGCCTAAGGCGGGGAGAAACCCGGCATTCGTTGCTGCTTGAATAATTGCATGAGATTAACTGGACAAACCGGCTTTATGTCATTAATATCCCATCGACTATGATACATCAACCTTGAAGTGACAACTAAGGCGGGTTAAACAAGGTGTAACCAGACCGATACTTGTTAACAGACTCGCAGCATGGAATAAGGCTTAGCGTGAACATGAGATTTCTCATAACCGGCGGCGCCGGATTTATCGGATCAAACATTGCGGCTTACCTGGTTGAAAAGGGTGACCAGGTACGTATTCTCGACAACTTTTCTTCCGGCAGACGGGATAACATTGAGGGACTACCCGATTCGGTTGAGGTGATCGAAGGGGATGTCAGGGACTACTGGACAGTCGCCAAGGCGGTCGATGGAATGGATTACGTCCTTCATCAGGCAGCTCTGCCATCGGTGCCGCGCTCGGTAAAGAATCCGCTGACGTCGAATGCCGTCAATATCGACGGTACCTTGAATGTGCTGGAGGCGGCCAAAAACGCGGGCGTGAAAAAGCTCGTGTATGCCTCTTCTTCGTCGGTGTATGGCGAATCCGAGGAGCTGCCCAAACATGAAGAGATGTCCCCCAGCCCGCTATCGCCTTACGCCGTAACCAAGATCACGTGCGAATACTACTGCCGAGTGTATTGGGAGCTTTACCGATTTCCGACCGTCAGCCTCCGATATTTCAATATCTTCGGTCCCCACCAGGACCCGGCCGGTGAGTATGCGGCGGTAATTCCCAGATTTATCACGGCTCTTCTTAATGGCAGGCCGCCGACGGTCTATGGCGACGGCCAACAGTCGCGCGATTTCACCTACATCGATAACTGTGTCGAGGCTAATATCCTTGCAGCCACCAATGACCAGATAATCGGCGCCCATTTTAACGTGGCCTGCGGCGGCCAGTTCACCTTAAACGAGCTGCTGGACAAACTGCGCATGATTATCGGCGTAGAGATCAAAGCCAAATATGACCCGCCCCGCCAGGGGGATATCCTTCACTCCTTTGCCGCCATAGACAAATTGGCCAAGTTCGGCTACCGACCGGCAGTCGGCTTCGAAGAAGGCCTGCGCAAGACAGTGGAGTTTTTCAGGTCCAAGCTGTCCCCCCGAACGACACGTTAGTGGGCGGCAGATGTCCACATCTGCCCCGTCTCCCTTATGCACCCAATAGCTTTCTCGTCATGGTGAGCGGAGTCGAACCATGACAGCTTGTCATGATGTCGCCACCCTTCGACTCCGCTCAGGGTGACACCTTCAGAAACTCAGAATGCGGCTTTCCCGTTAGCTTAAATCGAGAACCTCCACCCACAATAGAATCCTTCACCAGCGGACTCATCGGGTGGGCAGGCAATACACTCGGTTTTGATCTTGGGATCGATGGTTTTGGCAAAGCCTGAGTATTCCACAATCCCCACTGACTTACATGGAAACAGGGGCATCTGTTTGCGCCGCCGGGCCGATTGAACCCGGCAGTCAACCATAAAAAACTCGAATGAATTATCCGTCTCGTTTCTGATTTCCTGTTCGTTGATGAAGGCATACAGGCGAAACCCCAGCGCCTTTTTCAGCCCCTCCAGCCCGCCTTTTTCAGGGATTTGGTGGCGAGCCATAATCCTTCTGGCCTCGATGACGGTGAATTTCTCCCACGCTTCCCGGTCAAGCTCGATAGCCTTGTCTATGCCTAACTGTTTTTCGACCGCCTGAAACCAGAGGCCGTCATGAGCTAACCAGTTCTTGGCAAAATCGGAAAGCATCGCTTCCATTACTTCACTGTTTAGCGGTTCCTGTTGATCCATATCCTTGTTCCTCGTTCTTCTTTGGCTGTGAGCTTACATTAGTTTTGCCAAATCTATTTGCCAAGATTAATTTTCGTACTATTTATTTAGAGAGTTGGAACAGTTCACATTATTATAATCATGCCATCGTTTTGGATTATATTATATTATGGATCATGAAAGAAGGAAAGTTGATATGAGAACAATATGCCGATCTCTGTTTTTCGTTTTGTTTATCTGCTTGCCGTCAATCGCTTGGTCAGGGGAATTGGCCACCAACCTGGTAAGTCAGATTTCCTCCAAAAAACCCAACGAGTTGGTAAAAGTATGGATTAAACTTCCTCGCGTTAATGACGCCACTCAGTTTAAAGCTTCGGTGAATGCTCAAGCGGCAACCAGGGCAGGGCGGTATCAAGTTGCTGTCAGTCGTCTTCGTCAGAACAACACGAACGCCCAGCAAGCTCTGCTACAGAGACTTAAAGAGATGGAAAGCAACAAGCTGACGGCCAACATCAGACCACACTGGATAGTCAATATCGTTGAGGCCGAGGTCGCCGTAGGGGAGCTTTCTCGTCTGGCGAGTCGCAGCGACATAGAAGTGATCTACGCCGTACCCAAAATCGAGTCAATTATGCCCGATAAGGTTGACCCTGCTCCCGCTCTTTCAACCGGAGTGGAAGGCAACCTGACCTATATAAATGCCGATGACGCCTGGGCGACCGGTTACACCGGCGCCGGGAGGGTGATTTGTTCGTTCGATACCGGCGTCGATGGCATGCACCCGGCCCTCATCAACAACTGGAAAGGACATGATGGCGATTCCACCGCCGCCTGGTTCGATCCACGGGATCGGGAGCCATTCCCCCATACGATTCTTGGTATTTCAACTGACCACGGAACCCAGGCGATGGGTATCCTGGTGGGACATGATGATGCCACCGGCGACACTATCGGCGTCGCCCCTGACGCCAAATGGGTCTCAGCCGCTGTGATCGACATTCCGGGCACTTCAATAATCGATGCCTTTGAGTGGGCGGCTGACCCCGATGGCAACCCCAATTCAATTGACGACGTCCCCGACGTCATCAATCATAGCTGGGGAGTAAGGGACATTGGGTGTATAAACATTTTCTATGATCTGATCGACAACCTCGAGGCGCTGGGTATCGTGAACATTTTCGCCGCCGGCAACGAGGGTCCTGTTGCAGCCACTATCCGCAACCCGGCCAATGGCGATAACGATTCCCTTGATTGTTTTGCCGTTGGCAGTATTAACACTTCCACTACCCCACCCTCGGTTTCCTTCAGCTCCTCCCGAGGGCCATCCGACTGCAATGGGACCATCAAACCCAACGTTACTGCTCCTGGGTCAGGTATCCGTACCAGCTCACCCAACGGTAACTATGGATATTTTAGCGGCACCTCAGCAGCCACCCCCCATGTAGCCGGGCTGGTGGCGCTGTTGAGACAGAAGAACCCCAATGCTACTGTCGACGAAATCAAGCAAGCGATACTCACCACCGCCATCGATTATGGTGACAGCGGACCCGATAACGACTTTGGGTGGGGAGTGATTGACTGCATGGCAGCACTGAATGCTCTTTCGTCTACCAACGTCGATCCCAATGTCCGGGTCTACGCCTTCGACCATCCGCCCATAGCGCCGGGTGATACTGTGGTTGGAACCGTAGTTTTGCAGAACATTGGAGCTGATGTATCCGGTGTCTCGGCCTCTCTGACTGGCTCCCACCCGTCCCTGACTATCCTTAATGACACCGCCTATTTTGGAACCATTAATGAAGGTGACACAGTGCGTTCTGTTGACATTATCAGGGTTGTTGTGTCTGATACGATTACCGAAGGATCGGTACTATCGCTTGATTTTGCCATCATGGGAGATACAGGGTATTATTCGCAGCCGGCCAAGCTTTTCTTTGTGGTGGAACCGGCAAACAAGCGAATGTTTGTTACCCACAACATCGGCAAGACTGAATTTACCGTCAGCAACTTCGGGACGTACGGGTTGGGGACAAACTCATTTTTTCCGGCCGGCGGCGTCGGTTTCACTTTCGAGGGCGGCGCCAACGACCTGTATGAAGGGGGACTGATTATCGGTACCGATGCCGACCATGTTTCCGATGGAGTAAGAAATGCCATCGGAGAACCGGATGGTGATTTCAGGGTACTGCCTGGTGGAAACATTAAACTCCTTGAACCGGGAAGTGCAGCGACGCAGGAGACGTTTTCCCGCTTCTCTGATGAACGGGCCGAAAATCCGCTGGGTCTGGAGATTGTTCAGCAGTCCTATGCCTTCGACATATCCTCCTATGATGATTTTGTCATCCTTCGCTACATCTTGAAAAACTCCACTTCATCCCAGATGGCCGGGGTTTACCTCGGGTTTTATCTTGATTGGGATATTGTTGCCTTTATTGCCAATGCCGGCGGCTGGGAAGCAAGCGATGGCTTTGCCTGGATGGCTTACAACAACGGGCTGGCGCTTTCAAACTTTCGCGGGGTGAAAGTCGTCGATGGGACGACGGCGACCGCTCTGACCGCCAGGGCAGACTCACTGATCTACTACCCTGACAATGGGTCCACCGAAAACGACGGGTTTACGGAGCAGGAAAAGTACAGCTCACTTACTGACGGATTTGGCTCCGGTTCTACCTACATGAATACGCGACTGGACCTCCTCCAACTGGTATCGACCGGGCCGCTTACCATAGACCCCGGGCAGGTTGATACAATTGCGTTCGCCCTTTTGGCGGGCAATACTTTGGTGAACATTACCGCCGCCGCCGAAGCGGCACAGTTTGCGTATGACTGCTTAATCACAGGCGCCGACAGTGGCCAGCTGACAGTGGAGAGCATTCTGCCCCAACCGGGTGAGGAGCAGGATATCCTCATTACTCAGAAACCGTTTCAAATACAGTTTAATCAACCGGTACAGTATAACACTCTGACCGACAATGTCTCCTTTCGGAGCTTCAAAGGTGACAATTTCCACAACTTGATCTATGACCCTCGCTATTATCTGCTCTTTGTCGATAACAGTTCCGATTATCTGATGCCGTTGGACACAATCGAGATGATTCTTGAACGAGGCATCCTCGATACAGTCGGTTATCCGCTTGATCGGAGATATGTTGATACATTTTATACGGGCGCGGCGGTCTTTCCCGGCGATGCCAACAACGACGGCGTGGTCGACGAACGAGATATTCTTCCGATGGGGCTGTACTGGGGCAATGAAGGTCCCCAGAGGGCAGACAGCGCTGATATTTCCTGGGGCATGAAACCGGCTCATGTCTTTGTGCCGGGCAGCAGGTGGACGCCATTAGCCTCGGTCTATGCTGATGCGGATGGTTTAGGCTCGGTTGACGCCCTTGATATTTGTGCCGTGACTGAGAACTGGGCACAAACCCACCAGGCGGCCCATACAGGCGACAACAGCCTGGTCGACATAGCGGTGGCATTGAAACAGTTTGAGAAGAATGTCCCACGGCAGATGTACGCGGCTCTTATTGATTGCCCCGAGAGTGAGGGCAAAGAGAATGTTATGAAAATGCTTGAGTCGCTCTTGGGAGAGCCGGACGAAAACCTGCCCATGACGTATCAACTTTACCAGAACTATCCCAACCCGTTTAATCCTTACACCACCATAAAATTCTACCTGCCACATGGCGGGCGGGTCACACTGTCAATCTATAACATTATGGGACAGAAGGTGGCTGTCCTGCTTGACGGCCACGTGGAAAAAGGACACGGCGAAACCATCTGGGATGGTGTCGACCAGTCCGGCAAACCGGTCGCAACCGGCATCTACTTTTACCGCCTTGAAAGCGACCAGGCCTCCATTACCAAACGGATGATGCTGTTGAAGTAGACACCGGCATCTGCTCATAACAAGTTACATCCAAAGGAACACTGGCGATTTTGGTGGTGCTGGGCGACCCCGCTCAACGTCTAAGAGATGGTTTCGAAAGCTGCTCTCCAGGTGAAACTGTGCAGTGTAATATCATTTTCTAATTGTGCTATGACAAATTGTAGGGCAAAACCCTTTAGCGGTTTTGCCATTTTGGGAAGTTTTCTGTTCAAGACACTCATCCAGGGTGGATGGCGGTCACGAAAACCGGCTTTTAGTTCCTAAGCAGATCTTTACCAGCATCAGCATAACAGGAACCTCTATCAGTACACCTACAACTGTCGCCAGGGCGGCGCCGGAGGACAGGCCAAAGAGCATTGTGGCCGTCGCAATAGCCACTTCGAAGTGATTGGAAGCACCAATCATGGCCGACGGAGCGGCATCTGGATAGGATAGCCTCATGGCCTTTGCTAGACCATAGGTAAGCCAGAAAATCAGGTTGGTCTGGATAAACAGCGGGACTGCAATCCAGAGGATGGTGAGCGGATTGGAAAGAATGACCTCCCCTTTGAAAGAGAACAAAAGAACCAGGGTCACCAGCAGGGCAATAATGGTCACCGGCGTGAGGAAATGAAGGAATCTCTCCTTGAACCAGGCTTCGCCTTTGGCGGCAATGATCCATTTTCTGGAGAGGTACCCGGCTATCAATGGCAGGGCCACATAGATGCCGATTGACAACAGCAAGGCCTGCCATGGTACCGGCAGGCGGCCGACACCCAGCAAGAAACCGCCCAGAGGACCATAGAGAAGAAGCATTGTTAAGGAATTGATAGCTACCATCACCAGTGTGTGAGAGTCATTTCCTTTTGCCAGATACCCCCACACGAGGACCATTGCGGTACAGGGAGCAATCCCCAGAAGAATGCATCCTGCCAGATAACTCCGCCACAAAGGCACTTCAAGCAGCTTGACACCATCGAGCAGTACGACCTTTCCGGCTCCGTACATAGCTCCCACGGGCAGGTCGAGACCGAAAGGCATCTTAACATGGTCTACGGCCTCGGAGCCAATAAAGCCTCGGAAGAGAACACCGAGAAAGAGAACTGAAATCGCATACATGGTGAACGGCTTGATAGCCCAGTTGACAAGAAGCGTCAGCCCTACCGGCCTGATATTCTTGCCTGCTTTGAGGACTCCGGCGAAATCTATTTTCACCATAATAGGATACATCATAAAGAAGAGACAGACAGCAATCGGGATGGAGACAACCGGTGCATCGTTTACAGTGATGGCCAGACCGTCCAAAAAGGTTGCTACTTCCGGAGCGGTTTTTCCCAGAACGATCCCCGCCACAATGCACAACACCACCCACAGAGACAGAAGCCGTTCAAAGTGGCTCAGTCCTTTTGGCTGTTTGGTGATACCGGCTTCCATTGCCACCATTGGATCTCCTTATTCTCAACAACCTACACGAGGGTGTCTCACATCCTCGGTATTGAGGACATTTCTTTATTTCTAAGACGGAATTTCCGTTGAAACGCCAACAGACTAAGCTACAGCGTCATTCTTCTCCACGCTACCTGAGAGGATCCTGTCATCGCGCAGCTTGAGGGTTCTGCCATGTGCAGGAAATATCTACTGCATTGATATTCCGTCGGGGATTCGAACCGTTTCTGTAACAAAAACAGGTACGCGCTATTTTCGACGCACTACATTGTAGCGAACTGTGATCTCCTTTTGCTCCTGATTATTGGTCGTAATCACGATCGTGCCAGTCTGGTTACCGCTCGTGGCCAAAGCTTCAGGTTTCAGGGTGGCGGTAAGCTCGAACTTCTGTCCTTCCTCCACAGTCTTGACGTTCAACTGCAGCCGGTCATCCGGATCACGCGCTCCAAGAATCCGCAACGGCTTGTTTTCCGAGTTGTTGGTAATTTGCAGCTTCTGGCTGATATTCTGGTTCGATGCACCTTGCGACTCAGTGACTACAAACCGGAGTATACTAGGATTCACTTCGACATCACCAACGATTGATGCGATCAAGCGAAGAGTCGCTTTCGATTTGGATTCCAGGCTGGAATGTGCAATGACGGTTTCATTGACTCTTCCGATCGGCAATCCCGGTAGCAGCGTTACCTCGACCTCGATCCTGGTGCGGTTGTCAGCAGAGTCGGAAGCCTCTACTCGTTTTGCCGACACGAGTGGGGAAGATGTCGTTATATCTGTGATCCTTGTTTTTTCAGGATCCAAGATTTGAATGAAAATGCTCTTAGTTGCCGTATCACTCGTCCTCAACTTTCCAAAATTCAGGCTGTACGATTCAAAGTCGAATTCAACCTCAATTGAAACGGCAACAGAGATTCGCGTAGTTGGGTTTTCCGGGTCATTGGACGTTACAGTAATGCTCTTTTTCTGTTGCCCCTTCTTACGACCAGTGCTAAAAGTGACCTCGATTTCTCCTTCCCCGCCCGGGGGAATGTCCGTCTTGGTTAAGACGGCGGCCGTGCACCCTCACCCTGCCTTAGCCTTTATTAGCTTGAGTGGCGCATCACCGATGTTTTGCACGATGAATTTGTGCGTGACTTTCGACCCTTGCGAAACGTTGCCGAAATCGTGGGATGTCTCTGGGAAGAAGATCTTGGGCGTTCCACCGTTGACAGTGTCCGCGGTGGCGCTCGGGGTCTCTGATGTCGACCTGTCTATTGTTTCGCTGGAGGTCTCTGCAGCCTGCAGTGAGCCTTTCGATGTTGGCGCGGAGCCTTTGGCTAAACCCCAATACCAGACGGCTGCCAAAGCCAGCAGGATAATGCCAGCTGATACTACAGCTTTCTTAATCATTTACTTCCTTGCTCCTATTTTAACGCTCTACTAAAAAACTCAATGATCGTGGCACCATGCTGCTCTAAACACATATGCAAGCGCCAAACGTATCTATGTCCCTTCCGGCAGAAGTTCACCCTCCTTAAGTTTCAGAACCCTATCCGCTTTGTGTGCGGCACTCGGATCATGAGTTACCATAACAACAGTTCGGCCGTCTTTCTCACTTAGATCACGAAGGATCTGCAGAATCTCAGAAGAGAGGTTGGGATCAAGATTCCCTGTGGGTTCGTCAGCCAGAATCACTTCCGGATCGTTGGCCAGAGCGCGGGCGATTGCTACCCGCTGTTGTTGCCCCACGGATAGCTCGCGTGGAAAGAAATCAAACCGGCTGGCGAGTTCCAGCTTGTCCAGCAGTATCCTGGCCCGATCTACTCGTCCATTGTTCGAATTGTATCTCAGCAACATAGGAATCATCACGTTTTCCAGCGCCGACAAGTACGGGATTAAGTTAAAAGTCTGCAACACAAACCCAACAGTGCGATTCCTGTAGCCGGCAAGCTGATTGCCCGTCTGACTGTAGATGCTAGTACCTTTATATCTCACTTGGCCTGAAGTCGGATGGATTAACCCACCCAATGTAAGCAGCAAAGTTGTCTTCCCTGATCCGGAACCGCCGGTAACGGCCACGAAGTCACCACGTTCAATCTCTAATGATACACTGCTTAGAGCATGCACAGGTTCCCGTCGATGCTGATAGGTCTTCGTAAGATTATCAACTTCCAACATGGTTAAACCTCCTGCATGATGAGTGCCGGGTCCAGTCTGGCCGCCCGAAAAACCGGATACCAGCTACCCAACAATGAAATAATCACGGCAATTGCAATTGACAGCGCCAGGTAAACCAAGACCGGCGAGATTTGAAGTCCGGCCAGTTGAGGGCCGAGAATCACCGCGGCCACTGTCCCAACCGTATATCCTAGAGTGCCGCCTACGAGGCCCAGTACAAGTGACTTAGCTAGGAAGAGCCTGTATATATGTCCTCTTGTTAGGCCGACTGTAATCAGCGTACCGATTTCCCTGCGGCGTTCTTCGACGTTGGCCCACATATAGTTGCCAATGGAGATCGCGCCGACCAGAACGATAATCACCAACAGGACCAAAGAGATCTTCGACATCAACGTATTCGTCTCAATCTGAGTGTTTACAATATGGCCTATAGTTGTGATACGCGTGTCAGGCAGAATGTTTCTCAGCTTTCCGAGCAACCCGTCGGATATCTCACTGCAACAACCCATAATCTCGATATTGCTGATCTGACGACCGGTGCCCAGCAACTTCTGCACGGAATGGAGATGAGCGAAGATGCGGTTGTCATCTATAGTTCCGGTCTCAGGCAGGAGATGAGCTACTGTGAACGGTTGTCCCTCCAGAGTAACGGTTGTTCCTTTCTTGAGTTTCAACCGTTCGGCTACTAGGCTGCCCACCCATACGTCATTACTGCCGAGAGAGTCAATTGATTTCCGTTTGGCTTTAAGGTCTTCCTCCGTCACTACTGACTCTCTGTCCTTCGAAGGCGCGCAGGCCAACTCCAACTCCGCCGCCATCAAGCCGGAGGCCTGCCAGATCGGCTTGGAGGCAAGTTCATTGCGTGGAAGAATGCCGGTCAGTATGACAGGAGTACCGTCCACTTTGATTCTTCGGGTCAACTTGGGGGATAGATTGTCTACCCCCGGCAACATTGAGGTGGCAATACGTTCGACATAATCTTCAGGGAACGTGGGGCTATCGATGTCGGCTGAATAATAGTCGTCCACAGAGGCTCCTTGCGGCAACACTTGAATGTTGGCCCCTAAGAGATCCAGCTTTCTCGCTACCACCTGCTTGGAAACAGTGGTTATTGACTGGATGCCCACAATGACGGCAATCCCAAGGGTGATCGCCAGCAGACCCGAGACCAGCCGTCCTTTTCGTTGCCACATTTCCTTCCAGATAATGGTACTGAAGCGGAAATGCATCGATCACTCGCCTTTCTTCTTCGATGTCGGCCCACATGTCTTTCCGCTGCTAGGGGGGCAACAGCCACCGGCCTTCTTAGTCGCAGCTTGCACTAAGGTACCAACATTCGCCGCACCGTTGAACTTACCGGTAACTTGCCCCTGGCCATTAATGACCACGGTAACCGGTTCAGCGGATTGCAGCTTTATTCCGAGTTCTTTCAGGAAAGAGGCCTCTTTCTTATCGCCCATATCTATCGCGATGGAGCGAGATTTACCTTTCATCTGCCCGCAGGCTGCTGCACATATATTGAGGATCTCAGACTTCGTAGACATTTCCTTGCCACTGGCAGTAAGGAAGATCGCTTGACCAGCCTGGAGAGCTTCCAAGACTTCAGCCTTTTTCGGACTGGGAACCATATTGACCAGTTGTTCGGATGTTAGCTTTGCTGCCAGATTGCCGCCAGCTATGGCTCCATTCGAGGCAAAGACCAGAATAAGAGGAACTGGCGCCCCGGCCAGCCGGTATTTTGCCACTAATGATGCATTGGCAATATCCGCCCGGTTTAGCTCAATCATGACAGACTGATCAACCCGGGACATGGCATCCTTTATGACATGTTGTGCCTGTTCGAGACCGGCTGCACCCGGTTCAGTGACCAGCACAAAAGCGATTTTGCTTGCTTCTGAAGCTGACTGCAAATCGTCTGCCGGCAGTGCTGCGAGACTCGGTGGGAGAATCGCGATGACCAGAAAGATACCCAAGACACGTTGCACCAACATAATAATTCTCCTTCACTCAAGTAGTTTTGAGGTAAGTTTTAACTGATGTGACCATTGACTCGATAGAGTATCTCCAGTTTCTCTTGATCGCCTCCTCGCAACGGGAAGGATTGACTCCTTCAGATCTGCCACGAATTGGCTCTACAAAGGGAAATAGTCTTCATTTATCTCTTTGCTGCTTGCATATATCCACTGGGTTGCGTTTCAGAATACCGTTCAAGCGCTCAGCGTCGTTTCGAATCCTGGAATCACTCGAAAGGTGATTGAACACCCATTCGATAGCTTCACGTACTTCGGAGGGAGCGCCGCCATCGGCCAGGTGATAATATATCCAGCGTCCGCTTTTTTGCCCCTCTACCAGACGGGCTTGCTTGAGGATTGCCATGTGCTTTGAGACTGTCGACGGGGCCAGGTTAAGCAGTTCGATAATCTGACATACACAGAGTTCTCTCTGACGCAAGGCGAGTAGCGCCCGGACCCTATTCTCGTCACTCAGGGCCTTTGTGATAGACATAAAATCGCGCATTTGTCTCTCCTATGCTTCGCCAAATAACGAAATATATAGCCCTACTCCCTCGGTGTCAAGCAGATTCTCACCATCAGACAAAACTAAAATACATACACCAACAAGTAGTAGATTCCTACCACAATGAAAATAACGCCCGTGATACGCCTGGCCCATAATTCGATTTGGGTGACCTTGTTGAACGCTCTGCCAATGGAACGCGTGCCCAGTGAGACGAGAATGGCAAAGGCAAACACCGGCAAGGCCGTGCCTATCCCGTAAATCGTAGGCATGAGGACACGAGATTCATGCTGGACCGCTAACGGGATCAGGCTGCCAAAAAACAAAGCCGCCGAAATTGGACAAAACGACAGTGCGAAAAGAAAACCAAGTAATCCCGCACCCCAAATACCGTACTTCTCGGCACGATTCTGCATCCGCTCACTGATACCGGATGCCGAAAAGTTCAGGCGGATCAGTCCTAACAGAAACATGCCAACCAGAACCAGGATCGGCCCGAGAAATGTATTCATATACTTCTGCAGGAAATTGGCTAAGTCGGGAACGGAAAGCATGCCGGCAACGATAAGTACTCCCAGGATGAGATAAGTGAGCATCCTTCCCAGCGTGTACAGGATACCGGAAAAAAAGACTTTTCTGGGTGTTCCCACGCGCTTCCCGATATAGGAAATCGCGGCGATATTTGTTGCCAAAGGGCAGGGACTGATTGAAGTTAGGATTCCCAGCCAACAGGCGGATGCAGCAGCCAAAATGAATGGATCCATCAACTTTCCTCCAGATAAGCGTGAACTTCCTCCTGAACATATTTCATGAAGGCTGCTTTATTGCGAAGGAGTTGCCACACCTTCTCAAGATTTTTCCATCTGGTTTGTTTTCCGTTTTCGGTGTATGAAATCACCAGCGACCTGGTGTAAAGCTGATAGTCCTTTACAAAATGTTTATTCTCGGGTTTATCAATGTTGATAACAAGCCACTCCAACTTACCCGCTTTCAGCTCCTCGGCAAAGCCGCTGTCAATTGCCTCTCGGGAATACGCCTCGATCTTTCTGCAGGACCCACAGCGCCTATTGCCGTGGAAATAATATGCGATGACCTTGTCGGTTACTTCGGTGGAATCCTTAGGCTTTGTGGAGTCGGAAACGATATTGGTGGAATCCTGTTTTGTGGTAGTTGTATCGCTGCCTTTGGAGGACTCCGATTTTTCACTTGACTCTGTTGCAAGCAGATAAACGGCACCTGTGAAAACAAGTACCACGAGCGTCGCCATGATCAACGTTTTAGCTTTCATCTTTTCTTACTCCTTCTGTTTTAATCGCCTAATATCCTCTGAGCATCATTGTAAACCATTTCAATGTGCTTCTGATTCACCAATGAGTGCTCCTTTTCCATTACCAGGTCTGAGAGCAGAATCTGATGGAAATTGACTACGCCCGCTTTTTCAAGGGTCAATTTGGCGCAGTTTTCCGAGCAACCGTCGATTGCAACTATCTTTGATGCCGCCTTAACATAGTCCATAACAAAGCCTAACTGGTTGTTGATAGCTGCCAGACAGCCCATCGAGGCCACCTTCTTTCTAGACACTCGCCGAGCCGCTTGATCGGAAATTGCCCCATATCGGATGCTCCCGAACAGGCAAAAACCACTTTTGGTGAGTCGCCACAGCATTTGTTTTCACTCATAACTTACTTCCAAGAAACAAACTCTCACTCAGGAGAGAATAGCCTTCAACTCGTCAACTGACGGCACCTTGCCAGTGACTTTTACCAGGCCGTCAACCACAAGCGCCGGTGTCATCATCACACCATAAGCTGTGATTTTCTGGATATCCGTTACTTTTTCGATGTGGCATTCGAGACCCAGTTCATACGTGGCAATTCTGGTCTCTTCTTCGAGCTTTTTGCATTTTGGGCATCCCGGACCCAGGATTTCAATCTTTTTCATTTTGTTCCTCCAATTAAAAGAAAGCTCCATACAGCATACCACTGATCGTGGCCATGACAACCACCAGCAGTACGTAGGCAGTAGTTTTCCCGGTTCCCATAACACTGCGAATGACTAACATATTGGGCAGCGACAGAGCCGGTCCGGCCAGAAGCAGCGCCAGCGCCGGGCCTTTGCCCATACCGTTGCCGAGAAGCCCCTGCAGGATGGGGACCTCGGTCAGGGTCGCAAAGTACATAAAGGCTCCGGCTACCGACGCAAACAGGTTTGATGAAAGCGAATTGTCGCCAACCGATTGATTGATCCATGTCGATGGGACAAGTCCCTCCTGCCCGGGACGGCCCAGAAGCGCTCCGGCAACCAACACACCTAAAAACAAAAGTGGCAGAATCTGTTTGGCAAAACCCCACGAAGAGGCAAACCATTCACCGACCTCTCCTTTATCAGTGCTGGTGATGATTGACAGACCGACGACCGCCGCGGCAAAGGGGATCATCGGCTGGTGCGGAAACAGGAGCGCCAGGGCGACCGTCGGGATTGCGGCAATAGCCACTTTCCACCACCTCAAGCCGAACCAGAGAACCAGCATGACGGCCAACAGTGCTGAAACGAAGCTGGTGATAATCCACTTGGCTGAATAGACAGTGTGCCAGAAGCCACTTATTTCATTCGGCTTGCCCCAGTTTGCAAAGACCAGGATGGCCACCATGGCCGCGAAATACAGTGCATTTTGCCACAGCGGACGGCTTACCTCTTGTTCGGGTATAGCCATCTGTGCCTTGGCCTTCGCTGTTTCTTCATTCTTGAACAAATGATGCATCAACAGGCCAATAATGATGCTGAAAACAATTGCTCCAATAGCCCGGGCGATCCCAAGCTCCAGCCCCAGGACTCTCGCGGTCAAGATAATCGCCAGGACATTGATCGCCGGCCCTGAGTACAAGAATGCCGTGGCCGGCCCGAGGCCGGCGCCCATCCGATAGATGCCGGCAAACAACGGCAGCACCGTGCACGAGCAGACGGCCAGGATAGTCCCTGAAACGGAAGCTACGCCGTAAGCCAGCCCCTTGTTGGCGTCGGCCCCTAAGTATTTCATAACCGAAGCCTGGCTGACAAACACCGCAATTGCCCCGGCAATGAAGAAAGCGGGTATCAGACATAAAAGCAGATGTTCCCGGGCGTACCACTTGACCAGATGCAGCGCTTCAGATACCGCCCCGTCAAACCGGACTGTTCCTATCGGGAGATAGAAACAGGCGATGAACACAGCAACGATAACGGCCAGCGGTTTCCATTCCGTTTTCCAGTCCACGTGTCAGTACTCTCGGTGTAACTTAGACATTGAAACCGCTGATGTCGCTTTTCACTTTACGAGATCCAGTTGTTCTCTGGCGGAAAACTCAATAACAGATTCTACGCAATTGAGAAAGTTCAGTACACAGGGCACTTTGAGTTTGTAAAAGACCTGGGAACCACGTTTCTCATCCTGGACAATACCGGCGCTTCTCAGAACGGCGAGATGTTTCGATACCGTGGAAATGTCCGCCCCGACCATCTCCGTAAGTTCGCACACACACTTCTGAGTTTGTGACAGCTCATGTACAATAAAAAGCCGCGTTGGATGGGCAATGGCCCTGAGTATTCTGGCCCGGGCTTCAAAGCGGGCCTTAGTTTTGTTGTCCAAACTGACCTCCATAATCATTGGCTATTTGGCAATATAGCCAAATCTCCCTAAGAGTCAACCATTTTTTTGTGACAGGCGGACAAGCGGACCAGAGCGCCACCCAACCATCCCAACAGCCGGGCGCCTTTGTCGGAATGGGCAAAGACATTACCGAATAAGAAGTGATAACGCTTTTATCGTTGACTTTTGGGCGAGAAATAGCTAAATTCTGAGTGTAATGGGGGTAGCCGTAAGCTATTTAAAGATAATATGCTCATTGTGAGGCAGCCCCGGCGACAACTTCTTATTAGGAGTTTTTCAAGTCTTTCATTAACGATAGATAAGACATAGACTCTTTTAGTGGAGCGGCTTTTTCCTGGTAGAGCCTGACTATAAAAGACCGTTATTTGGACGCCTCTGGACATCAGCAATGTTGATTTCAAGCCGGAACTGCCGGCAAGCTGTTTGCGTTCTTTGCTTAATAAAAGCAGGAGGATGGGGGAATTGTCTCTATTGGCGACCTGAAGTAGTTTTGGAGATAAAAACCTTTTCTCAAAGAGGATCATAAATTGAAGCTAAGACCATTATTCCCCTTAACCTGGCTGCTCCTGATTGCCACTGTTGCAGTTACAGCTCAAGAAAACCAACCACCGGTACTTGATCCCATCGGGCCGAAGAGTACCACTGAGGGCAAGCGATTGACCTTTGAAGTCTCAGCCCAGGACCCGGATGGGACGACACCCAGCATCTGGTCGTTTGAGCATGACAGTCTGCCTCCGATGGGCTCATTCAACGACAACGGTGACGGCACCGGTACGTTCGACTGGTGGCCCGGCTACAGCACCGCCGGGACATATTATGTTACCTTCTGGGCTAGCGATGGTGAGCTTGATTCTGACCCTGAACTAGTCAGAATAGATGTTGCCGAGCATGTGCCGTACGATCCAGGTTATCGAGATACCGTGGAACTAGTGGTAACTATCCAACCCGATGAAGGTAGTAGCCAGTTCAACGTTGAGCTGGAGCTGTACGTTTTTAATGACTCCACGATCATTGGGGCAACCGCAGGTTTCTCCTGGGATAATCCGAACTTACAGTTGGACAACGCCGAGGCTACGGACTTAACTAGCTCAGGATTCGACGCAGGACCTGTCTTCTACAGGGGGAATAACATAGATTCCAGCAACTTTTACCGACAAGTCAGATTCATGGGATCCATACTATTCAGCGCGCCGGGGGTACCCCCAGCAACCGAACGTCAGCACTGGGCAACTTACTACTTCACGCTATCAGAATGGAGTGCTGTCGACTCCATCGTAATTGACACTGAGATGGTTCCTCCCTCTGACTCCCTTCTATTCACCGTAAAAGATACAACTGAGCTGAGACAGCAAGTAGCGTTTGTTCCGGAGTGGACAGGCAAGCTTGTCATAAAGGATGTTTCCGACGTCAGGGTTGTTGACGGTGGGGGGCTGCCGGAGACATTCTCTCTTGGCCAGAACTATCCCAACCCGTTTAACCCGAACACGCAGATAAACTTTGAAATCCCCGTCAGGTCGCGTGTGACCCTTACGGTCTACAATCTCCTCGGCCAGAAGGTCGCAACTCTGGTGGACAAGGAGATGCCAGCCGGGCGCTATATAGCGGACTGGAACAGCGCTTCCGATGGCGGGACAATAGTCGCTTCTGGAGTCTATATTTACAAACTTGAAGCCGGTGATTTCATTGAGACCAAGAAAATGATGCTGCTCAAGTAGGCCGGTTTGACAATGCTCCTTGAGGAGCCTCCATTGTTTAGCAGCGAATGTCATCAATTACCATAGTATGCCGGTCGGCAAGGTATTTGCACCCTTTCACAATGTCAGCATAAGACTTTATCAATTCACACTGTGGCAATATAGAAATGGCGCTGAAAACATACAACTTTGCGCAAACAGGAGCATAAGTTGCAATTGATATCACTACTGGCCTTACTTTCCCTGCTCGCCGCAACCGCCGCCGCAGTTGACGAAATTGACCCTGGCATCCGGGATACCATCGAACTGGCGGCAGCTACACAGCCCGATGAAGCTCAAGGCCAATTTAATGTTGAGTTGAAGTTGTACGTTTTTAACGATTCCACGGTTCTTGGGGCCACGGCAGGATTCTTCTGGGATAATCCGAATTTGCACTTAGATAGCGCCAGGTCTTCAGCCCTGACCAGTTCGAGATTTGACGGAGGAACTTACCTCTATCGGACGGATAACATAGATAGTAGTAATGCCGCCCGGCAATTCATCTTTGGAGGATTTGCTATAACCAGCGGCGGAGTGTCCCCGGCAACCCAAAGCCGGCTCTGGGCAACGTACTACTTTACAATATCAGACTGGACTGCTGACGACTCCATTGTAATTGATTCAACGTTGGTGCCGCCCGCCGGTCATCTTTTCTTTGTGGTACCGGACTTGACAGCGCCTCCCGGCGGCCAGCAGTCGTTTGTCCCCTTGTGGAAAGGAAAGCTTGTGGTCAGGGATAGAACCCGGATGCCACCGCTTGGACCGCCACAGGTACCCGAAGACTATTTCCTTGGCCAGAACTACCCTAATCCATTCAATCCGGGGACGCAGATTAGTTTTGAACTCCCGGTCGGGTCGCACGTAACCCTGACAGTGTACAATATTCTTGGTCAGAAGGTCACCACCCTGGTAGACGAGGGGATGTCGGCAGGCCGCTATGTAGCAGACTGGGACGGCACCTCTGACGGTGGGAGGCTGGTTTCCTCAGGGGTCTATTTGTACAAGCTTGAGGCGGGCGATTTCATCAAAACCAGGAAGATGCTGCTGCTCAAGTAGTCCCGGCGCTAATTAGAAAACCTGATTCCTACCCCCCTTCATCGGTTTTTCTGTCGTTCCTGTACTCTTTGTCACCATCAGGGAGAGGACGGTGGCAAGCGCGGGACCTGGGACACATATCGAACTCTCGTCCTGTTTTGTGCGCGGTGGACGTCCTCGTCTACCGCGGTCCACTTGATCTGTACATACAAATCACACATAATTAACTTATGCCGGTTCGTAGCAGACTCAATGTCCAAGGGCCCGGATTGTTCTTCGTCACGACCACAGTGGTAAGCCGGATCCCTATTTTTCCAGACTATGATGTAGCTGTGACAGTTTTAGAACAGTTTGCTGAAACTTCGAGGCTGCGTGATGTAGCTATAGTTGCCAACGTTCTTATGCCGTCTCATTTACATGCTCTGGTCGGACTAAAGGACATCAAATTGTTGTCAGCTTACATGCAGACTTTTAAGAGTCTCTCATCCCGAAAAATCAAAGAGGTGAAGGTTAGTCGGTACAAGGAAACTCTATTCCAATCTGCTCGGTTCAGACTATGGCAGCGCGGCTTTGATGACCTGGTGATAAGTTCCGAGAAGCAGTTCAGGATTAAACTGGAGTATATCCACAATAACCCTGTGAAAGCTGGTCTTGTTACCACCGCTGTTGACTATCCCTATTCAAGCGCCAGGAACTGGGTGGGCGAAGGGAAAGGACTCGTTGAAACCGATAAGGATTTTGGTTAGTTAAAAGAATACTAACGCGGCGCACGGGGACGTACGCCGCGCACAAGCATGGTCAACAAACTTGAGGGCCGCGGCGTAACGGCCATTCAGGATGCCTGTCTGGATTATCTGTTAGGCTCGAGCGATACACCGCCGGCATCTGTCGGTACCGTTGAGCCCGCAACCCTGCGCCAGTACGAGGGATACTACGAGTTCCTCAGTTCACGGTCTCAATTTACGGCCTTTATGGATATTCTGCTGTCAGGCGTAACATTGTTCGTCGAGCGAGATACTCTGTGGATGAAGACCTTTATCGTTGAAGCGGAGGCTCTGTTGCCTGTCAACGAGACGAGATTCCGCACCGTGTCTGAGCCGTCCGCCACCATGGCATTCATTAGCGATCAATCGAGTACCCTGGTGCTGACTGGCAGCAGAGGCTATTATGAACGTGGACCATATTGGTTTGCGGTGCTTCGCCTCGTGCTGTTTGTCGGAGCGGTCGCGGCCGCCGTCTCAACGCTCGTGTATGCTCTCTATTGGGTTCCCCTCTGTCTTATCCAACGAATCTTCAAGAAGGGAAAGACCCCCCCTTACTTGCGGATACGCATCCTGCCGCTGGCATCTGTGGTCTCTCTATTGGTTGGAGTAGTCGCTTTTGAATGAGAGTCTACTTTGGATTTGCTCACATCGGGATTAAGGACTACCGGCATGATGATATTCTACTTGTCAACCCTTGTGTTTGCAGGATTGTCGCTGGTGAGCGCAGTGTACTCTGTCATCAGCATAACCAAACCGGTAGGGGCGGCCACCAGAGGGTTCGCCATCCTGGTGTCATTCGCTCTCCTTGGCCTTACCGTATATCTCGGGTTATCCGGGGTGATCGGTTTTCGCGCCTGGTTGTACTGAGTTCGCGGGGCCAGAAGCTTTTCTGCCCTTAGGTCTTACTCACGCGCCGCCGCAACAACAAATCAGCGCATCCACTTTTCTGGGGCGGGTTTGTCCTGGTGGGTGAGCCGGATTGATCCTACCTCTATCCCCACACAGTTTTTTCTATCGTCTCGTAAACCCTGGAAGGGAAGCTGTTGATATACTTGCGGTTACAAAATGGCGGGGGCTGCGAGACGATTTCATCAACTGGGTGATCAAGAATGCGGCTGCGTGACTATTAGAAGTTTACTGTCCTCGTTAGTGACAGGATACTGTTAAGGGAGTATCTTGTGATTGGACTTACCAAGTTGCCAAGCCCATTACCATAGTACTGAAAGATAGACTGACACCATCTGTCAGGGGTACGCGTTAGCTTTTGCCTTGTGAAAGATGAATGGATGTTACGGGTACAGCCTTAGTACAGAGCAAGAGAACAGTTGAGGGCAAGTACCTGGGGAGTACGAACACTCTTCAGAGGATACGCGTTTATGACAAAAGCTGAGCGACTGATATACCTGGTCAACATGATCAGGAATAGAGGGACGGCACTGGTCAGTGAGATGGCAAGCGAATGCGAAGTCACACAGCGGACTATCTATCGTGACATAACTCCGTCTCGGAAAGGCACGTCAACAGCCCCCGTGAGGTGCCATTGCAGGGTTCGGTCTTGAATATAGTCGGACCATCCTGCAAGGAGTTTCTGGAAAACAAAATCTTCTTGCGTAGTTCCTTTTGTGTAAGTTCGGAATTTTGGGATAGAGAATTATGGCATATCCGCATGAAGAACTCACGAAAGGAGGATAACAGCTGTGTTGAGACCGACTCAAAATATTCCACTTGAACTGCGTGGCAAGGTAGTCAGATTTTAGTGTTGACAAAGACAGGTAGGTGCATTATTATGAAAGAGAGTTAAGTAAGCTGGATACCACCATGAGGGCAACTACACTGACCGCCTTGCTGGCGACCGTCGTTGTAGGCGTCATTACTTTTGACGTGACGTCCGACAGCAAAACCTACCTTCTTGTAAGACCTGTCAGCGATGAAGTAGGGCTTCCTTGGGCCTTCAGTATCCAGAGGGAAATACGCGGAGCTACACCTGAAGAAGAACCGACAACTGGCCGAATACAAATAGTGGTGGCCGACATCTGCCGCAGAACTGACTGCACCTGCTACCATGTCGAGGAGACCTGGAAGGCGTGGGATACTCTGTCAGCGATTGTCGTCTCTGTCGGTGCGTACGAGTCGATGGAGCGGATCATCCCGCCTGCTTCGTTGGGCGAGATACCGCACGTGGAGATTGCTTCGGAACTGAGACGGTTTGCGACGGTGCCTAACTGTGCTCTTGGCTCTGTTCTGCCTCTTGAAAGGGCTGAATCGATCATATCCTCTTCAAGATCAGACCTCGTGGCGTTGAGACAAGCCCGGGTAGCCCATCCGGAAATCGTGTTGAAATCGGCCACCGGGCGCAAGGCTGAGATTGGAAAGTATCCCGATTGTAACGAATGCACCTTCCGGACGACGGGAGATCCGCAGATGTACTGCCCTGTCAACCCGTCATTAAGAAAGGGACAGACGACATGAGCACACTACCGCTTAAGCTAAGAAATAGAATTGACGAAATCGATAGTCACACCCCACCCAGACAATACATCAGAGAGATATTACATGCCATCTGTGATAGTCTGGGTTACCTTTTCGGTTTTGCTATTGAGATCGACGATCATGGAAACGAACATATGGTCAGTTCGTTCAATCTGCCTAAAGATTACCTGGAGCAGGTCGGCAGTGCAGGAACACCGGTTCTTTCAAGTCCTTCAGGTGAAGCTGTCAAAACAGGCAAGGTTGTTGTGCTGCATAACCCATTGTCAGACCATCGAATAGCGCCCTGGCGCGATATTCTCAGACCTTATGACATCAAAGCAATGGTCTGGGTGCCACTCATAAGTGGCGGTCGGACATTTGGGACTTACGTTCTATATGACACTGCGATACGAGATGTTTCGGAAGAAGAGTTGCAGACGCTTGAGCAGATTGCACTGCTAATATCAATTGCGATGGGCACAAATCAGCGTCTTGACCAGCCAAACTACAAGACAAAGGAACTTCAACGGGAGAACACAGAGCACAGACAGGCCGAAGAAGCACTGCGGGCCAGGGAAAGGGGATACAGAAAACTGGCCGATCTGCTTCCACAGATTGTTTTTGAGATGGATTTGGAGGGTAACTTCACCTTTGCTAACCGCTTCGCTTTTGCGTCTACTGGCTATACTCAGGAGGATCTGGATAAGGGTGTAAACGCTGTCCAATTGTTTGTTCCGGAAGAGAGGGAACGAGTAGAGCAGAATATGGCAGCGGTATTGAGTGGCGAGATGTTCGACGACCACGAATACACCTGCCTGCGCAAGGACGGCAGCACCTTTCCTGTTCTCATATACTCCTCCCGCATTATCCGAGGCGGTGAGTCCGTCGGCCTGCGCGGTATTGTCCTCGACATCACCGAGCGCAAGCGGGCCGAGGAGGCGCTGAGAGAATCTGAAGTGAGATACAGGGCGCTGTTTGAAGGTTCTGCTGAGGGGATACTTGTGGCAGACATTGAAACAAAGCAATTCAAGTATGCCAATCCAGCCATGTGTAGAATGTTGGGCTATACCGAAGCAGAATTGAAACGTATGGGTGTAGTTGACATTCATCCCCAGGACGCTTTGGAGCACGTGATTTCTGAATTCGAGGTTCAAGTACGAGGAGAAAAAACGTTAGCACCAGAGATCCCGTGTCTGCGAAAAGACGGCACAACGATTTATGCTGATATCAAATCATCCAATGTTTTGATAGGTGGAAAAGAATGCAATGTAGGTTTTTTCACCGACATCACCGAGCGCAAGCGGGCGGACGAGGTGCTGAAAGAATCCGAGGAGAAATTCAGGACTCTTGCAGAACAGTCGCCAAATATGATCTATATCAACAAGAAGGGGAGAATTGTATGGGCTAATCGGAGATGTGAGGAGATTATGGGGTACAGCAGGGAGGAGTTTCGCTCTTCTGACTTCGACTTTCTTTCCTTGATCGCGCCGGACCATAGACCCTTGGTAAAGGAGATGTTTGGCAAGTATATGAAGGGTGAAGAAGTACCTCCATACGAATATGCACTTGTCAACAAACAAGGTAAGAGAATTGAAGCAATAAATTCTACGAGATTGATAATGTATGGGGGAGACAAAGCACTCCTTGGAATAATCACGGACATCACCGAGCGCAAGCAGGCGGAGGAGGAACTGAGGTTATTTTTGCAAGCTGTTGACAATTCAATTGATGGCATAGCTATGGGTGATCTCGAGATGAGGGTCACTTATGTAAATGAAGCATTTGCTAAAATGTTTGGTTATTCAAGAGAAAAGTTAATAGGAAAGGAGATTGCTTCCCTTTACGCTAAGGATCATATGCCAAAGTTGGAAGGGGCACTGAAGGCAACGATGGAAGGTGGTTGGTCCGGTGAGCTGGTTGCCAGGAGAAAAGATGGTGAGCTATTCCCGGTGACGGTCTCGTCGTCAAGGGTAATGAATGACGACGGGAAAGTCATTGCACACATGACGAGTCAACGGGATGTAACCGAGCGCAAGAGGATCGAGGCCCGCGAAAAGGCCCGATTGCAACTCTTGAACGATTTGCGGACCGCCAACAACATTGACGCCTGTCTTGACTGCGGATGCAAAGCGATTTATGAAGCAAGACTGTTTAGGCGCGCAGTCCTCACGTTGCACAATGACAAAAAGGAGATCGTCAACCTCGGGCAGGTTAGTTTGGATAAAGAGGTGGTGCAAGCTGCTCGCAACGCGCCAGCGCCTGATGAAGAGCTTTCCAAAAGCATGACACAAGAAAAACACCGCATCAGCCATTCCTATTTCATCCCTGAAGAAGCCGGTCTGGTTCTGAACGAGTCGCCACGGCACATCTCGCCCACAGATCATGCCGAAAGAAGGGATTCATCGTGGAAAGCGGGCGATGAACTCTTCGTTCCAATAATTGGGGATGATAATAAGTTCGAGGGCTGGCTTTCGGTGGATACCCCCTTCGACGGGGAGAGACCGACCATAGAGATCGTGAGGTTTTTGGAGCAGGTCGTTGATATCGTTACTCAGAAGGTGCGTGAGATTAGAACGCTTGAAAAGCTACGCCAAGGACATCGGGCGTTGCTGGAAAGCGAGGAACGTTTTCGCCTGATATCTGAAACCATTCCGGACTATATTTTTGAAGCAGATAAGAACGGTATTACAACTTATTTTTCCAAAGCAATTGAAACTATTCTTGGATATACTCCTGAAGAAAGACAAGGAGCAGATTATATCAGTTTTATTGCATCATCTGACCTATCGAAAGCAAAGACTCTATTTGACAAGGTGATAGAAGGGAGGGTGATACGGGACCTGGAGATTAATTTATTACACAAGAGTGGAGAAACAGTCGCTACTGAAGTTAGTGCAGCTCCCGTTTTTAAAAATGATAAGGTTACCAATATATGTGGTGTCGTCAGAGACATCACCGAGCGCAAGCGGGCGGAGGAGGCGTTGCGGGAGAGCGAGAACAGGTACAAAACGCTGGTTGAAAATCTCCCGCAAAGAATATTTCTTAAAGACAAAGACTCGACCTATGTTTCCTGTAATCAGAATTATGCTCGTGACCTACGAATAAAGCCGGATGAAATAGCCGGGAAGACGGATTATGAGTTTGTACTGCTCCCCATTAGTCAAGCCGTTTCTAAGAGAGTCCTGCAGCTGAGGTTATAGGTTTCTTCGGCCTGATTCGGCGAACGATATCCCAGCGCCGAATGCAAGTAGTTTTTGTTGTACTCCTTG
>Ga0209979_1000773_pt1 | contig 39450 bp, 21 predicted proteins | sample AnhtaG_FD_183114 | JGI IMG/M metagenome (GOLD analysis project Ga0209979, IMG submission 183114) | Deep subsurface microbial communities from Anholt, Denmark to uncover new lineages of life (NeLLi) - Anholt_01485 metaG (SPAdes) (version 2) | ecosystem: Environmental > Aquatic > Marine > Oceanic...
CAGCCTCCTCGCTCGGCTCCTTTGCCTCCAGGCCCTCAAGTTTCATATGTTCCTCGTCCTGCACATCAATTTTTATAAGGTCTTTACCTTTGAATTCGCCTCGCAGCATACTTTCTGAAAGAGGGTCTTCTATATAGTGCTCGATCGCCCTTCGCAAAGGCCTTGCACCAAACTCAGGATTATAACCCTTGTCGATGAGGAATTCTTTCGCCTGCTCGGTCAGCTCCAGCTTAAAGCCGTGCTCCGTAAGCCGGTTGAACACCTTCGCCAGCTCGTAACCAACGATAGTTCGCAAATCTTCTCTTGTCAGTGCCCTGAAAACTATCGTATCGTCAACGCGATTCAAGAACTCCGGCCTGAAATGATGCTCAACCTCCTTTTCAAGTATCTCCTTCATCTTTTCATAATTTGCTTCAGGCGTCTTCTTGCCGAACCCGAAGCCGCTCTGATTCTTGATAAGCTCCGCGCCGATATTGCTGGTCATAATAAGGACGACGTTCTTAAAGTCCACGTGTCGACCGAAACTGTCCGTCAATCGCCCTTCTTCCATAATCTGCAGCAGTATATTGTAAACGTCAGGATGTGCCTTTTCTATCTCATCCAGCAGCAGCACAGCGTACGGTCGCCGTCTTATCCTTTCGGTCAATTGTCCCCCTTCCTCATAGCCCACATAGCCCGGAGGAGCGCCGACCAATCGGCTCACATTGTGCTTCTCCATAAATTCGCTCATATCTATCTGCACCAGAGCATTCTCATCGCCGAACATAAACTCCGCCAGGGCTCTCGCAAGCAGCGTCTTTCCCACCCCGCTCGGGCCCAGGAGTATAAAGGAGCCCGTGGGACGATTCGGGTCCTTCAGGCCGCTTCTGCTCCGCCTGACCGCCTTGGCCACGGCAGTTATTGCCTCATCCTGCGAAACAACTCGCTTATGGATCTCCGCTTCCAACTCCAGAAGCCGCTGCGCCTCCTTCTTCTCCAGCCTCGTCAACGGAACACCGGTCATCTTGCTGACGACCTCCGCTATAACTTCCGCATCCACCGACCCTGTCGCCTCTTTATTTTCCTCGTACCATTTCTTCTGAAGCTGCGTTTTATCGTTCAAAAGCTGTTGTGCTTCGTCCCTCAGTGCCGCTGCACGCTCATAGTCGGCGTTCTTAACCGCCTCATCCTTTTCCCTTTGCAGTTTCACTATTCTTTCTTCGGTCTCCGTCAAATCCGGCGGCGGAGTCATATTCTTAAGTCGCACTCTTGCTCCTGACTCGTCAATCACATCTATCGCCTTATCAGGAAGACACCTTCCAGTGATGTATCTGCTCGACAGTTCCACCGCCTGATACAGTGCCTCGTCCGTAAAACGAACTCTGTGGTGCGCCTCGTACCGGTCCTGAAGCCCTCTGAGTATATCCAGGGTCTCGTCCTTTGTAGGCGACTCAACTATTATCGTCTGGAATCGTCTCTCCAGCGCACCGTCTTTTTCGATATGCTTTCTGTACTCGTCCAGTGTCGTAGCACCGATGCACTGTACTTCTCCCCTCGCAAGTGCCGGCTTGAGCACATTCGACGCATCAATTGCACCCTCAGCTCCGCCCGCCCCTACAAGCGTGTGCAGCTCATCGATGAATAGTACGACGTTCTTCGCTCTTCTAACCTCATTGATCACTGCCTTTATCCGCTCCTCGAATTGCCCGCGATATTTTGTCCCCGCAACCATCATCGCCAAATCAAGCACAACAATACGTTTATCTTTGAGCAATTCCGGAACCTGCTTATTGACTATCTGCTGGCTCAGCCCCTCCACTATCGCTGTCTTGCCAACTCCTGCTTCACCAAGAAGAACAGGATTGTTTTTCGTCCGCCGGCACAGTATCTGTATCAGCCGCTCAATCTCATTCTTTCGTCCGATTACAGGGTCAAGTTCGTCGTCCGCCGCCAACTGCGTAAGGTCCCTGCCGAAACTATCTAACGCCGGCGTCTTGCTCTTGGGCCTTCGCCCAACCATCGGACCCATCTTCATACCCAGAGCCCCAGGTACCCCCTCCACACCGGCCCCCAGCAAATTCAAAACCTCCTGACGCACGTCCTCAAGTTTCAAACCCAGATTCATAAGAACCTGGGCCGCTATACCTTCGCTCTCACGAAGAAGACCCAGAAGGATATGTTCTGTCCCCACATAATTATGATTAAGCGACCTCGCCTCTTCAATCGCGTATTCGATAACCTTCTTTGCTCGCGGTGTCTGCGGAAGCTTACCCATCGTGACCATATCTGGACCGCTCTTGACCAGCTTCTCGACTTCCAGACGAAGCTTCTTTATATCAACCTCCAGGTTCTTCAGAACCGTCGCACCTACGCCGCTGCCTTCTTTAACCAGTCCAAGTAGGATATGTTCGGTCCCTATATATTCATGGTTAAAACGCTGCGCCTCCTGGTTCGCAAGAGCCATAACCTTTCGGGCTCGGTCTGTAAAACGCTCAAACATCTTTTACCCCAAAAACTATCTACAACTTAAATTCAAACCGCGTTTTTTCTTCAAATCCTTATTTTGCCTCTCCACCGCTGCTTCCCTGCCTTATCTCCTTCACTTCTGTATTCTGACTTCTGACCTCTGACTCCTGAATACATTATATCACAACCGCCCAGCCTGTCAACTCACCACGCAAAAATCCTCCTTATCGCTCAGGCTCACTTGTTTATATGCCTTAGCTCCGGCTGGTGTTCATTTTATCGGCCTGACGTTTTCTGATTTCACTCCACTCTTATCGACAAAAACGCAGACCCTCGTTAGAGACTTTTTCCCTCTCAGAAGCCTTTACTTTTGCCGTCTAAGGCCGGTTTTCTCCTCCTTTGACCCTGCCTCACTCTTACCTTACTCGCACGCACAAAGTAAAAAAATTGCCGGAAAAATCTTGACAAAGCCTCGAAGATTCGGCACAATCGTAAAAAAGGCGAAATATTTATCATACTCATTTTAGGAGGGCAAAAATGAGAAGATTAAGAAGAGCCCATCAAACAAAGGCCGCAAAACAGGCTAAACGTCTCAAAAAGTTCAAAAAACACGCCCTCACAGCCGGCGCCGTGGCCGCAATTACCTTCGCCACCGGCCTGGCCTCCAACAAAGCTCTTGCCTCCGACCCTCACCAACTGCCCGTCGCGCAGGACGCCGATGCCGATTTACTCAGCAACCTCGAGGAATTTACCATCGGCTACCGTCCTTTCAGGCCCGACCAGAATCGAAACCGAATACTTGACGGCGTCGAATTGGCCAAACGCTGCGCCGCCGTCATAAAAGAACTGCCGTCGCCACCTCAGGCCAATCCGGGCCAGACCTACAAAGCTTGCGTGCCACTTGACGGAGAAGAGCAGTGCGACATTTGCGGCGCATCCATTCACATGGGCGGCTGCACGATTATCAATCCAAAGCTTAACCTGCGCTTTCCCGACCCATGCGACCCTTTGGATCCAGAGTTTTTGCCCGACCTGGCTTTGCACTATATGGAACACGGCTCGTTCGATTGTTTTGGGCATATTGATAGCGGGCCGTGGCACGTCGGCAGAGTTGACCTGCAGCGATTAACCAGAGTTCTCGAACTGCGTTTTCCTTATGAACCCAACGAACATCAGTTGCCCCTCGATTATGTGCTCGAATCCGTCGGACAACTGGCGCCGGATGCCAATGACCACGATGGCGACCTTATGGCTGATACCGAAGAACTTGCCGCACGCTACAACCTCTACGACCCCGACCAGAACCACAATCTAACCCCCGACGGAATCGAATTGGCCAAACAGTGCGCCGCCGTTATTGACCGCCTGCCCGTGCATGACCCCTACAGCGGTGACCCCACCCCAACGCAAACGTATAAGGTCTGTTGGTTCCAGCGAGGACTTGAGCTTTGCGATATATGCGGCGCTGCCGTCAACATGGGATACTGGCAGGTCATAAATCCAACACTGCGGCTTTCTATCGATGTCTATGATATAACCTGTCACTACATGAGCCACGGGTCCTTTAGCTATTTCGGGCTCACCGACGTCGACGGCGAGCCGTTAAATTACGGCAGAATTGACCTGCCGCTGCTCACCAAAGTCCTCGAAATGCACCGAAGATGTCCGCACCTCCGCACCATATATCGGCCGGCCGACTTAAATGAAGATGCCATAGTCAACCTCAGAGACATCGTTGACCTCGCCGACAAATGGCTCCGGTGTACAGACCCCAACGATTCACGCTGTGACCAGCTATAGACCAGGGAGCGGCCCTTTTGGATTTCGATTCGCCGAACCTGAAAAAATGCGTCCGGGCACTCAAAGATATCGACTTTGAGCTCGCATATCTTGCCCTGCTTACCCGCCGGGGACTAAAGCCATTAAGCAGATGGGAAAAACCTCTAAATCACCACCAATTGCAGCCCCTGCAGAAAATCGGCTTGCGCACAAAACAAATCCCCCGAACCGTCAAGACCGGCAAACAGATTACCGAAACTATTTTCAGCCTATCCGCCGGTTACATCCAACTTTACGAACAACGTTTCGCAAACACCCCCATAGACAAGTCCGCCGCAACCATCCGTTTTGAAGGTTTCTTGTTCGGCTTTCCGCCCTGCTGTGTCGACCTGTATATTCGCCACCCGTATATCAAAAACGACCTTGACCCCAGGCTCCAGAAAATCCTTTTTTACTGGGCCTGCCCCGATTGCAAAATCACCCCCGCTCTTTTACCCGCCTACCGCCGAACACACCAATACGTAGAAAAATGCTGAATGCGACAAACCTTTTTGCTTTCCGCCGCAACCATCATCCTCGACACAATACCAATACACCATCCTCACTCAAAAACAACCGGGGCCCATACCAATAAGGGTACAGGCCCCGAATCTGCTGCAAATTTACAACTAACAAGCAACGCCCACTACTCTTCCGGTGGCCAATACTTCTTCTCAAGCCAGCTATCCATCAGCACAGCAAGGTCCCTGAAGTTGATAACCTCGACAGTCTCGCCGGCATGAATGTTCTCTTCTAACGTCAACAGCACAGAACCTGTCCCATTACTGGCCAACCACGCAACCTCCGCAGCCGTCAGAGCACGGTTGTAAACTCGAACATCATCTATAGTACCTTTGAATGGGTTGTCATTGGCGTCAGCCTTGTTACCTATCGCCAGATCATTGGTATCCTGGGAAAGAGGTATACTATTGACCTCATCGTTGGTGCCGACGACTTCGCCGTTTATATAGAGCTTTGAAATGTCGCCGTCGTACGTTCCGGCCAGATGAAGCCAGTTGTCAGGATAGATGTCGTCCTCTTCGCTGTCTGCAAAGTACCTCACACCACAAACGTCGCCCACGTAGAACGTGAGGCTATCGTCATCGTCCGCTTCCAGACAGTAGGATTCGCGGTCATTTCTGCCTTTGACCACTACGCGAGAGCTGCCGCCCGGCTTACCGGTATAATATATCCAGGCAGTGGCACTAACCGTAGCCGCCGGCTTCAACTCGGCCGCATCCGGCACCATCACTTTGCCGCCGCTAAATTTCACCGCCGAGTTCGAGTCGTACCCGACCACCCACAAATAGTCACCGCTTATCGTACCGTCATTGGCATAGCTGCTGGAATCATTAGCGGCACTTCCGCCATTTTCGTTGAGCTTCCACCAGCCCACCAGGCCAACGGTGCCGGGATTTGTGTATTCGTCAAAATAGAGATCTCTCTTGAGCCACTTCCTGGCCATTTCACCAACGTCGGCAAGATTGACTATACAATCGTCCGTGAAGTCCGCTGCCGGTTTCAAACGCCACGGAACACACTTCGGCAGATACAGCCGGATATTGTCAAAGTATACCGTACCGTTGCCACCAGGCGTGCCGCTGGGGTTCGGATTGCCCCTGATACCAATGCCAATATACACCTTCTTCACCGCATCAAGTTGCACCCCGCCGAAGTCACTCAGCTCGATATCCCACTGGTGCCACTCCGCTTCCCTGATGTCGTTCATATCTTCGCCGTACAGGCCGTAGTTCACCTGCGCATAGCTGACCGCCTCGCGAGTATCTTCCAGACCCACATACATCTGTTCAGTAGCATTAGCATCATTGTTCCGACCCCCGTAGAAGAACAGCGTCAACGCTTTTACACCGAAAACAGTCCAGTCACACGGATCATCGAACGTACGTTCGGCCTCAGAATAATAAGCCAAATCACCCCACGGACCACCGTCACTCTGATATAAGTACACCATCGACTGCCCACCGCCGTGTACCGGCTCAATAGGGTCGATACCAAGCGTAACTTCCGCCCCCGTGTCGTTCTCGTATCCGTCAAGCCACGTATCATATATCTCGTTGGAGCATCCAAACCCCATGCAGTACGACTCCATATCATCCACAATAAGGTAGTTTGCCACAGTAAATTCCCACACCTTGCCTTTCCACGGACTATCCACGTTAGAATCGTTCACCTCATCTATCCGCCAATAATAAACCGTGTCCATCAAGAGACCGCCCGGGTTATACTCGTTAGGTTCCTGGTTGCCTCTGAATATCACCGGAGTTGTCGTATCGGCATCGTTCACGTCGTCACTGTCGGTCCCCAAATACACATCGTGCGAAACCGCAAAATCGCCCGGCCTCCAGTTAAGAACCACATCACGCTGAACTTCTAATTCGCCGTCGAACGGACTGGGAGCCCACGCACTTGCTAAATCGCCGCCCCGGAATATCGCTGCTATCTCGTTCGCAGACAGAGCACGGTCATACACCTGGAGGTCATCTATCTTGCCTTCATAGTCACCGTCGTTATCGGTCTCTGCACCGATTCTAATTCTCCTGTTCCGGATGTTCGCCAGAGTGCCGCTGGTAGTACCGCTGTGCTGAGCTACCTGCACGCCGTTGAGGTATATCTGCATCTTATCGTCATCTTCATCCTTGACGACGGCAAAGTGGTTCCACGAGCCCTTCCACGCCCTGGGGTTGCCATACTTCCACTGCATCACGTCATTAACCTCGTTACCGGCACGCCAATACACATCAGCCCCTTCATCCGGGACCGCCGCCCGCAGGTAGAAATCTTCCCAGTCAGCGCCGGCCGCGAGCACCACGTTCTCTCCTGTTGATACTGAATTGTTCAGCCACGCGCAGATAGTTATCTCCTTATCGATTTCACCGAGCACGGGCGTTGGAACTATTACATGACCCTCATCAAAGAGCAGACACCCATCATCGTGACCGTCGGCATCCCAGCTCACCTCGCCTGAGAGATCTCCATCGTACTCCCGGCCGGATGAATCTGCCGCGACGGTGCCCGCAGTCTCATCGAACTTGTATCTGACGCGAAGGTTGGGGTCATCGATAGCACCCTTGGTCTTGAAGCTCCAGACGTTGCCCTCCCACGTAGTGGCGTCATTGACCTCATCGATTCGCCAGTAGTAAAACCTGGAGTAGTCAAGACCGCACGGGTCCCACTCATTCGGGTCAAAGTCGGTATCCTCAAGGGCCTGATTGCCCTGGAACGCAGCGGGCTGGCCTTCGTTCACGTCGTCGAAGTCCGTGCTGAAGTACACATCGTGCGAAGCCGCCAGGCATCCCGCACCCCAGCTCAGAATCTGCTCCAGCGGCACGAGCCTTTTCTCGTCTGCCGGCTCTGGGCTGTGGGCTTTTCCATCGTTAATCCTGAACTTCCATACATCGCCTTTCCACGGACTGTCCAGGTGACCGGGGTTGACCTCATCAATCCGCCAAAAGTAGGTTTCGCCCTGTTGAAGCGACTCGAGTAAGCCCGCATTATACGTAGTGCCTGGCTGGTTGACTCTAAATTCCGGGTCCAAAGTACTGGCATCCCTCACATCCCGATCACCCGTGCCGAAGTACACATCGTGCGTAACGGCATTATCTCCAGCCGTCCAGCTAAGAACCACGTCGTTGCATTCATTTTGCGCACCGTCCTCTGGACTCGGATCCGAGGCAAGGTTCGGGTCCACATAATCGCCTGCAAGCCGCTCCAGCTCCTCGTCCGACAGAGCGTGGTTGTAAGCGCGGAAATCATCGAACATTCCGTTGAAGAATGCGGATGGAGTTGAATTTGTATCAGGAGGGTACCCACGGTCATTGCAGCCGATATAGAGAAAACCGGTGTTCGAAATATCGCCCACCGTGTCCTCGACCGGGTTTCCCTCTCCCTCCCCCGCGGGCTCCAGCTTTCCATTGATATAGAAGCGAAGCTCATCAGCGCCCGCGTCACGAACACACGCAACATGGGTCCACGTGCCGTCGACGCAATTCGCCTCAGGAACCTCCGTACGCACCTTTTCTCCGCCGTCCGGCCCAGAATAGCCGTACAGGGTAAACCGTACCCAGGCGGTGTCGTCATGCTGGATGTTGACTCCGTGAAGATTGTCTGCTCCCTCGCCGGCGTAGTCTATACCCTTCCAAAAGTACGTAAAGTCACCGACGAAACTCGTCTTCATCCAGAATGCGTAAGAAAATGACTCCGTGCTGAATTCCGCCACCTGGTTGTTCAACACCTTCACGTAGTCGCCACTACCGTCTAAGCTTAACACTTGGCCTCTGCACGGATCATCAACTACGTGCGCGTCATCAAAGAACGTCCCGTCGGCGTCTTCGTAATAATAGGCACTGTCGTCAGCCGTTCCGTCATCGAACGTATAGCGTGCCACCAGTTCCGCCCGGGCATTACCGCCCAGACCCAACACCAAAACAACTGAAATTAAAAAAATTACTCTTCTGCACATAATAGTCCTCCTTTCAAAAATTAATGATAGTTCTGTTTTCCTTTGGCTAACCGCCAATATCCCGCGGTTTTTACAGACAAACCTTCACCACAACGGTTTTGTGCCTGTTAAAACACCCTTTAGGACCTCACTTTTATCCTCCTCACACCTAATGAGCAATCATATCTGTGCTGCAATTTAACGCCCGAAGCCCGGCTCCGACACTCAATTCCTGTATCTCACCAAGTTTACTTATACCAGATACTTCACCTTTCGTCAAGATTTTTTTTTGCTTATTATCCGGCCTATACGTGTTCTCGCCGGGATTATGCGCGTTTTTTCAGCGAAGGCATTCAAAACGCCGAAAACACTACCCCCAAGACTCCCTGGCAGAATCCCCATCTGCCCCCCGCCAAACGCGACAGAATAAATCAAAAGGGCTGCAACCAGCATCTTACAGCCCTTGGTTTAATCCTGCATTCTAACCTGCTCATTCGCTGATGATTTCAACGCAGCAGCCGTCGAACAGCGCAAAATCCACGAAATTAACCACAGAATCCTGGTCAACGTCAACACCCCCGCACCAATCCGGCTTCCCGCACCCCGCCTCAAGCCAATAAGATGCCAAACTCGCAAGATACTTCAGAGCGTTACTCGTTATCTTGACTATGTCCGTACCATAAAACTGCTGACCGCTGGTAAGCCGGCCTACAACCGTTACTTCAATGCCCTCATCGCCTGTTACAATACCGCAAAACTCCCCCCGGCTAAACGCCGCCTCAATCGCAACTAATCCATCTTCATTAACAAAGACATTCATATATTCAGATTCAATACCGCCCGGCTCAATAATAGCTGGCCTATTAGCATCAACGTCCCCAACCGCATACCCCTCCGGCAGCACAAAATGTGCCTTGACCCACCTGCCTTTACTTTCAGGGTTAAGCGCCCGTGGCGTAAACCTCATTTCCACTTCAATCGCCGGCACAAAATACTCATAAGCCCCCATATCAACCACGCAGTTACCACCATTGTCGCCGTCGACGATACGGGGATTACCATCGAGGTCCCATGGGATCGGCTCGGTGGTGTTCCCGTCCCCATCCAGGTCGTACGTGTCAGCAGGCACAGCGACGTTGCTGCCGGCATCAATACACGCCGAACCCGACAGCAGATGATAGTCACCACCATATTCAATAATCAGCTCATCATCTCCACTCGAGCAGCTCCGATAAAGTTGTTCGATTTCTTCACTTGATAAGCCGCGGTCATAGAGCCGAACCTCGTCTATAGTACCATCAAACGGACGTGGCACGTCCGGTGCATTGCCTATTCCCAAACCCACCGTGTCTTGCGAAAGGATTATGGGCCCTGCGTAATTCGAGTACCCACTTTCACCGTTGAGGTAGCAGCGTACTTCCGACCCATCGTACGTTCCGGCTACGTGTACCCATTCATTATGGTCGATGAGATGGGGGCCGTATGAGCGGCGGTACTGGTAATAAACATTGTCACGTACATAGAAAACCAACCCGTCACCATCAACTTCCATTGAGAACGTTTCATAGTCGTTGGCCCCCTTGGCCAGAATGCGAGCGAAATCATCTTGAGGCCAGACATAATTGACCCATGCCGAGACGGTCAGTTGAGTCTTTGGCCTTAGTTCATTTGCATCCGGTATTAACACCCTGCCGTCACTGAACTCCAGCGCGTTCCCGTCGCATACGCCTCCAACCCACGAGACGTTATCGCTTATCGCCCCGTCATTGCCGTAGCTGCTGGAGTCAGCGGCCGTATCGCCCTGGCCCTCATCAAACTGCCACCAGCCGACAAGATTCGGCTCCCACATCAATGTCGTAAAGCTCCAGACAGCGCCTTTCCACGGACTTCCGATGTGCAGGTCATTGACACCATCGACCCGCCAGTAGTACGTGGTCCCAGGTTCAAGACCGTTGGGGTCATAGTTGTTAGAATCCCAACTGTTGGAATCCTCGTTGCCCATATACTCGGCCGAGTCGGTGGTGGCGTTGTTCACGTCGTCAAACTCCGTGCCGAAGTACACATCGTGCGAGACCGCATTTCTTCCCGGCGACCAGCTAAGCACCACATTCGGGTCCATGTATGTCTGCCCGTCAGCAGGATTGGGGCCAAAAGACTCATCAGGTATCCAGGAGCCTAACTCAACAAAACACGGGTTGGCGTTAATGTTGCCTTCCCCGGGCCAGCCGCCTTGAACATTGCTGTAGGTAACTGAGCAGCTGCTGTAATCGTCTATAATTTGTTGCTGCGAATTGTCCCAGATAATGGAGTTAGCGACCTTCAGGTCGTAGCCGAGGATACCCGAGATTGCATTTCCCACAATGTTGCAGTTGGTGATTGTGGAGTTCTGAGCATAAACACCACATTTTCTATTTCCTGAAATGATGCAATTGGTCAGCGTTGGGGTCTTTCTGCCTTCCGCTCTGATACCATCACCTCCATTGTCCACAATAGCGCAGTTGATGATTTCTGCACTGTATCTCACGCCCGGCACATACATCGAGTCGATACCCGTATCTCTGTTCCCCACAATCCTGCAATTGGTGATTGTGGGTCCTGCGCCGGTGATACAGATGCCCTCGTTTCCGTCGGTAATAGTAAAACCGGCAAGCACGCAGCTTTTTTGTTCACCGCTGGAAAAAGTCACCACTGTGCCGCGACCGCGACCGCTGATAACAGTAGCCGCTACCACCGCTGGGTCTTCCGGGTCCGTTGACCTCAGTGTCACGTTCTTGCCTTTGAAATCGATGTGCTCATAATATACGCCCTCGTTGATTACTATCTCATCGCCCTCCGAGGCCTCATTGATGGCCTGCTGAATTAGTCCGGGTCTTAGCCAGTCAAGCACTCTACCCATAACCTCATTCCTGTCGGCCTGCGAGTTTATCCCTTCGAAGCCAAAGGCAAAATAAACCACGCTAAATATTCCAGTCTCCACCGCCAGCGCAGCTTCACGCCCCGGCTCGTAAAGGAATACTGGCGCCGCCGGTGAAATCGGCTCTATCTCGTCAGGCCACCACTGATTATCCGCGCCGTCACCGCCCTCTATCGTGATCGTCAAGCCATCGCCTATAGGGTCACCTGCTACACCGCTCAACGTGCGTGTCCCCCCATCATCTTGCACGAACTCCGCGTACAGGTAGTGCTCATAGAAATAGTTCGCCTCGGGCCCGCCCCACGCTAAATAATAACCGATATCCTGGCCGCTGATGAACAGCTTTCCGCCACTATCTAAGTACAACTGGCAGGCTTCTATCTCTGGTCCGATGGGAGCATCGTAGGCAATAGCCCAGATCACTATCCCGTCAAGGTATTCAGCCAACGTCTCCGCATCTATCGGATCCCGTGGACCAACCTCCCAAATGTCATAGGGTTCTCCAAGCTCATCCAGCGCACCAGTGTAATATCTTTCATAATCTGCTCCATAGTCCTTATCTATCAGGAGTATCTCCGAGCTCACAATGAACTCATGTTGGGCATTTAAATACAGCCAGCCTTCCTTGCCGTCCTCTCCTGAAGACCTAATCAGGTAGTAACCACAGCCCGGAGGTGTGAATGTATAGGTCACCGGCGGAGCCGCGGGAGACAGCTTATCGAGGATGGTCCAATCCCAGGTATAAATAGATTTGGCATCAACAGTCGGAGAGTCACTATTGGAAACGATACTTACTGACTCGTCCAGCGGCAAATCCTTGTAGTGTGGTATACCCTCATCTGTGTATCCGTTCGGGTCAAGAGCCTCTAAGTAGGGTTTTTGGTAGCTGGGGCCCGGCTGTTGAGCAGGTACTGAAAGTACCGGGTCCCCAAGCAGAACGAAGCCGAACAGCGTTGTCTTATGCACCCACGAGTCCATATCATTATTCTGAGCGTAATATCCCAGGGCATCGTACGTCATATCCCCAAGCCTGTTCACCCCCGTGTGATAGCTTTCGATGACTAAGCCGAGTATGTCACACATATAGTAATGGTCAGCAACGACCCGACCCTGGTCATACCAGATGTACCAGCCTGCGTAGTTAAGCCTTGAGCCGCCTACATAAGCAATGCCGCCGGCTTCGGACAATACTATTGATTCCCCAAACGAGGTCGGATAAGGAACCGAAGGGTAGGTCGGCTGCCAATCGAAGTTGGTCAGGTCCGTATCGTAAGCGCCATTTATACAGGCTACCGAGACCACAACGGGAACCTCAGTGTTCGGAGAATAACCCATGACCTGAGAGGCGCCTATGTAATCATATTCAAAAAACATCTCAACTCCGCTGCCATGACTGACATGGTAGAACAGCCCGGTATCCTCCGTAGAAAGCAGTGGCGCTACGTGCGCAACGTCAAAGGTTCCGTCGGTATAGTAGTACTTCGCCACGTCCATCCCATTGAAAGCGTCCTCATTAATCAAATCGCCCGTGTTCAGCTCGCCGTAGTACCACATACTGCCGAACGGCCGCCCGCCGCCCACGGATGCCCGCTTGAACCAGTCCCACGACAAATTGCTGTGCCAGCTCTGCATTTTACTGATGATGGACGCAGCTTGCGTTGCATCGCTGACCGGCAGCCTCCCCACACAATAATTGGGAACATAGTCATAATCAGGGGAAGTATAGAGAAAATCGGTCGGAATCCAGTCCTCGTACCAGTCACTGCCCCACTCATTGATATAATAGCTTGGAGGAACCAGCCCGCCATCGCCAAGCAACGTTACATACTTCAGATTAGGGTGTGCTGCTTGGTCCCGAAGATAGGAGACTATCTTCCTGGCAAGTTCATAATTATAGCCAACTATTCGGTCCTTCCCGGGGTAATCATCCTTGTAACCGCTGTAAGGGGGGTCGGGAGCAGCAGGATAGGTGGCATCTATGCCTTCCGTAGTGACCACCGATGTCGATACACTCTCCTCGTTGATATGAAAATCCTTTAATAGCTCTGCAGCCGACGTAAGACTGGCTGGACAGATGATTACGCACTCCGCAGGGTCCGCTGCGAGGATTGTCAACGTTTCTTTCTGCACCGCAGGCAGGCTGTAATATATGTTGATAGTGACGTTGGTTACAAGGATGGCTTTCTTGCTCATAGGTATATACTGTACTGGGAAAACCCTGACATAGACGAACGATGAGTTATTGTCTTCGCCCGTACTATACCCGGCGATTCTACCAGGCAAGTACACATCAAGACTGTAAGCTGCAGCATCGAACGAGGTCGCTTTCAATCTCTCGCGGATTCCCCCTCGGATATCCTCTTCTCTCATCCACACGCGAGGTGCCGGGGTGGGGGCAAGATTAACGGGCTTGACTATCTCACGATATGAGCCGCCCACAACTTCAATTCCCAGAACCTTAGCATCCTTGGATAACTTACTCACAAGCGTCTTCACAGGCAGCTTAGGCTGGCCGGGATTACTTAGGCACCGTAAATCTTTTACTATAAGATCGTCGTACCCATCTGCCGTCTGAATTAAGCTGCAATCTGCAACATTGATGCCGTAGGTCAGACTCGTCGTATAGACGCCACTTAAGGTCAGGGGTTTTTGCCCCTGTACCGCCTCTAAGCCCAGTTGAGAGATGTCCTTCGCCTCAGATACAACCAGGTCTTCACCCAGCCCAGCCCCTCCAAAAATTAGCACTGCCAGTACCATGGCTACAAAAATTCGTACGAACCCGCCGTCAACTTTGCTCTGGTCCTCAGGTTTCATCATTTTCTTCTCCTTTCTCGCTATATTAGAGCATCTAACCAAAAAGAATGTCATCGCGAGCCCGCCCCAAGCGGGCCCGGCAATCTCACGCCATTGGCAAAGCCAAGGCTCATTTTCTTACAGCCTCTTGGATATTTACCTGATTTGCACACCAGGTTAGTGGAACTTTTTGCTATAGTGGCCCCGTAACTACCAAAAGTCAGCGGTTATATTGTCCAAATGTATCGTTTTGTTACGGTTTTGCTGTTTTTTGCTGTTTGTAGCGGCTTTTCTCACATCTTCTCCAAAATCAAACAGATTCCGGCTGCACGGACCACACGCCTACTGCTATATAAGACGCGAAAGAACAGATTTCGTTACAAAAATTTTTCAATTTTTAACTTTTTCTTCTTTCAGAGGCTTTTTGTCGTCACGACCCGATTTACGCGCAACGATATTTCTTAATAAACTTTCCCGGAACGGGCATGGTAGCGCGCCATTTCTTGACCTCCGATGTATCTACACTCACCCCCCAAAAAACGCAGAAAAAAACGACCAGTAACAAGTCCTTCCTGGTCGCTTTCAAAAAGGTCCGTAAATTCTACTCTTCGTCGCCGTCGCTCTCCGCCACGTAACCGTTTCCGCAGAATGGGGGGCTGTGGATTTTACGTTTACAGGTCAGGACCCTATAATGTACTTCAACCTAACTGTAAACGGGACCTGGCAGGTACAAAACATGCCGGTGCTGAGTCTGGCGGGTGTCGGAAACGAGCAAACGGCTACCTACTACTTCGATCTTGGCACGCCGCGTGGGATGGATGTTAACAGTCTGCAATACGACTACACGTTTACCGAGGATACCGCCGATACAATGCCGAGCGGAGCTGTTTCCGCTGCTGTTGGGAATTCCGGTATAGCGCTGTGGCCTGGCCTCGAGGGAGATGGCGAAATGCCTGAGCTGATACCGGCCCATCCCCTTATCGGAGGTGAGGTGGAAGAAGGTGATGCAGGAGTATTAAGAGCCTATCCAAATAACCCGCTCTATTGCGGCCGGCTGCAAAGCCCGATGCCTGTGTTGTCAGCCAAAAACGTTCTCAACGTGGAGAAAACCACGCCTCCGAGCATTTTTGGCCTGCCGCCTTGGCCTCGAACTTTTCGCTCGGCCTCATAACGACCCGGTTATTCGGATAAGCTCTAAGTAATGGCGCAAAGCCAAAGAAGCACGGCCATGACGTCAGCAAATATCCAAATCAACAATGCGGCAAGAACGAGTGCGTTCCAGCGGCCGTCTCAAACAGCCTGCTACATCTCGATAACATCTGGAACCTGGGAATAAATGCTAATGATGTTAATATTGGCAATATGAAAAACGCCACCAACTGGGACGCCAATGGGTGCTATGCTGACCATGACGCCAACCGCCCGCCGGCTGATGCTAATGCCTGGTGGGAGGAAAAAGACGATTATATGAAAAAGAACAATCTGCCGGTTACAACCAGGAAAGTTACAGATATGAAAGAAGTTCAGGAAGAAATCGACAAGGGGCAGGTGGTTGAGATAATAGAAACATGGCGGTATTATAACAAAAAGACCAACAAGTGGAGCAGGTCCGGTCACGCTACCGCTTTAGTAGGCATTACGCCGCTCAAAAACGGCAGATACTCATTGGACATTATCGATGACAGTAACCAAAGTGACCCTTGTACCGGCTGCGGCAGCAGGCCATACATATACGACCCAAACAATTACGACCCCAACGACCCCAACTCAGGCGAATTCGATGACAACGGTTTCGTGTCAAAATTCGCCAACTCTATGTGTTTGCCTCCAACCGCCAGCGTTAGCTTCTCCTCATTAACGTCATGGTCGCCGCGAACAAGCACAGCTACGGTTCCGTCTTCAGTTGAATAGACCAGCGTCTTTACCATCTGCTCAGGTTTTGTCTTCAGAAAGGCGCAAACGGCTTCGATGGAACCGATGTTCGGCGAAAGAAAAAGCTGTGAGCGGGTTTTACCACTCACAGCTTTTCAACTTACAAAGCCGATTGTCCCCGAGCTTTTACGGACAACTGCCGAGCCACTGATCGGCAAAAATCTTGAGGTCCTTAAAGTCGACAAGCCCATCGCAGTTCAAGTCGGAGTTGTTGTAACCACCAGCCGGGCCGGCCCAGCGCCAATCGTCCGCAAAGTACGCATAGTCTATGAAGTTTACAATGGTGTCGCTGTTATAATCGGCACAGCGGTTACATTCGTTAGGGTCGGTGAACAGGATAAATGACATATCCTCGCTCGCGCCGGTCTCGTCATAAAGTTCACTCCAGTACCATTCGGGTGCCGTGCCGCCCGGGTCTAAATAGCCGGTAACGGCATCGTCGTTGAACTCGTGCTCGTGGTTCGTCCAGCCCCAATCGTAGTTGGGCTGGTTCTGGTCATAAACAGCCACCACACTGAACCAGTAGATGGTATTAACATCCTCTTGCCAGAACCACTCTTCTTCCGGCAGCCGTACAGAATAGCGGAAGACCGGCTCGCGGGGTGAACCGAGCGGAAGCTTATCGTAGCCAACCAGCACCTCGTCGTAATCACGGGCCTTATACTCCCAGATGATATCGTTGGGATGGCTGTATGGCATATTCGGATCCACACCTGCCGGCACGTCGCTCCATATAGACAGCAGAAAGTAGTCCGGCTTGACCGGCCGAGACGCCGGTGGCCCCTGACACGCCTCGTAAGTGTAGTCAATATACGAGCCCCACCAGGCCGCAGCCGTCACCGGGGTCCTTCGCTCACAGAGCCAATCGTCGGCTACCTGAGCAACGATGTTGGGCTCGGGGGCCTGCTCTTCGGAAGTGACCGCAAACGCCATGTCACTGTAGCTCTCTGGGATTGTAGGCCAGGTGATGGAACGCCACGGCGTGCTTTCGGTTTTCTCTGCCGCTGGCGCGTGGCCGAGGAAAACCGGGCTGCGGCTCGCTTCCTGCCAACGCCAGATCGCAGGATTGCCCGCATCCACTGATACAGCCGTGATGTCGAACCAGTAGAACATGCCAGGCTCCTGTAAGAACGGAACCGGCAGGTAATACTCGTATTTGTAAATCTTGCAGCCCTCGTTGTTCACCAGGCCGGTGTCAGTCTCGTTGACCAGCGGGAATGGCACGTTGACCTCCAAGACCGGTGGCTCCATCGGCAGACACCACGGAACGCCCCCGCCGCAGTCGTGAATGCTGAGCTTGAAGTAGTCGATACCAGCTCCTCTCAGTTCCGCTCCCGCAGCGTCCAGTTCGTAGTTGCCATACCAGTGCAGGTCGGTTACATCCCCGCCCCGGCACTCCCAGTCATCTGCCAAGGTGATCTGGCGATAGCCGCCGGGGATTTCGAGCCAGTCGTGCGCGTGCAGACCCGGCAAAGTTGGGCTGGGCTGCTGTTCCCACTTGTTCACGGTTACAATTCTTTTGGCCATTGATAGTACGTCTTCGTAGTGCGGCCAATCGCGGATACCGGTGAAGGCCTGCTCCCACTTGATCCAGTTAGGCTCGGTGTCAAGTTCAAAGGCCACATCATAGCTCTCCATGTATCCGCCGACCAGCGCATCTTCAACTGGTGCGATATTTTGAGGCCCGCCGTGCGAGAAGCCCGGCACAGGAGGTTCATGCAGATTGAACGTCACCGCATCATCCATCCAGTGCCACGGGCGGGTCTTCCAGCCCCACGGATTAGGAATGTCGGCAAGGTCGGGATAAATCGCTATGATGCTTATCCAGAAGATGTCATCCGGCGCATCGGCAGTCACGAAGTCGGCCTGCCAGAAGTACTGCTCCGGCTCCAGCTTCACGTAATACTGGAAGCACGCTTCCGGCGGTCTCTCCGGGAACTGGTCGTAACCTACCCACTCGCAGTCCACACGGTCCGCGTCCACCTCAATCTGCCACAACAACACGTTCGGATAGCTGTAGGAAGGCTCAACGTCGGGATTGGCAGGGACATTGCTCCAGAACCCTATCAGCCACGAGCTCGGCAGCTCCGCCGGAAGGCAAGGCTCGTTCCAATCAATATGCGAGCCCCACCAGTGAACCGAGCTCACCGGCATAGTGCCTAAGCAGCGGAAATCGTCCGCCACTATCTTCCACATGCCGCAGGGGTCCTCGTAATCCATATTGTAGGACAACTCGTCCCAGCCGCAGTAAATCGGCGTCCGCGAAATCGACGGGTCAATCTCGATAGGCGGCTGTGACCACTTCAGATGCGGTACAGGTTCCTTCGGCGGCTCCCACTCTTCACCGGTCAGCACAAAGGCCATATCAATCGAGTTCGCATGATATGGATGGTCCGGCGGGTAGCGCAGCTCCTTCCAGAGAAACGGAAGTTCGCCCCAGTGGAAAACTGCATCGTCCTTGTAATGCTCCGGGAACTGCCGGGTCTTCCAGCCAAACTCACCGAACTCAGTATCCACCCGAACATCCAGCCAGTAAGTGACCGGATTGCACGGGTCGCCCTTCTGGATGAACGCCTCGTCGGGGTCGATATAGATGTCTATCCGCCATATCGTGAGGTCGCCGCTTGGAATCACAGTCCCCTCGACAGGATCCCACCACCACTCGCCGTCGGGAAGATCCATCACCGGTGTCAAGTAAAACTCATCGCGAGACAAATCTTTTTCCCACAGCAGCTCATTCGGCTCTGAGTAGCCGCCGGACCCACACGGGTCATCACTGTGGAAGCTCAGGTGCACATTCGTAATCTCACCAATCTCATCATATAACCACGAGCCAAACAGGTGCACATCGGTAATCAGGCCCGAACTCGTGCACTCGAAATCATCTGCCAGCCATTGTCCCGTGACCTTGATGTCGATGCCGTTTGGTGTCGCATCAGGCAACTGAATCCACTTGATAGCGGGATTGTCCTTGATATCCACCATGTAGTCTTCAACCTCGCCGTCAGAGGCCTGGCCAGTATAGGAAAGTCCGCCGCCGGTGCTGAACCTGAAGCGGGCGAACGTCGTACCGGGCTGAGCCCCGAACGGCACCCAGAAGACAAGCGGGTTTATACCGACGACAAGCGCTTGTGATGTAAAGATCTGGTCAACCGGCTGTGCCCAACTGCCGTCACCGCCAAAGTCAACCCACGCATCCAGGGCTCCGATCGCATTGGAGTTCACATCGACCGTGGCCCATGTCCCCGGCATCAGCGGACTGGTAAAGACAACGCCGTCTTCATCGTCATTTCCATCATTATCGTCGCCCAGCGCTTGCGGATGAGGCTGACCATCATTCTCAGCATCCACACCGCTGCCCAGGTATATTCTTGGTTGTATGACGTGCCGGGCACCGTTTGGCAGTTTCGTCGGATAAGGCCCATCCGGTGCATCGCCAAAGTCCAACTCATCCGCCTGCGGTTGGTCTACGCGAATCAGATAGTCCTCGGTCTCGCCGTCCTCAAAAATGCCCGAGCCGTCCCAGTTCGGGTCCATGATTTCTCTCTCGGTGATGCTGAACCTTGACCATACATACCCGCTGTTGGGCCCAATCAGGAAGCCTGTCCCAACCGGCATCAGTCCAGACAGCGGCCCTTGATACGCCACCGGTACCGGCCAGTCCACGAGGACGTGCTCCGGAGCACCGGCTACAATACAGTTTGCCACGCCCGACCAGAAGCCGTCCTGTTTCCAGTCCATCAGGACATTCACGTACCCCGTCACCGGCATCGTGTTGACAACCCAGATGTCTATATCCTGACCCCACACCGCCGTGTTGCAGACGTACCCCAGCGCTGTGCCCTGAGACTGCGGGCAGGTGACAACGTTACCTGTACTATCGATGGTGTACGGTTCAGGGAACATCAGACCTGCATCAAGATCCGCGTAGCACTCATCGTCATCGTACGTGGGGAAGCAGCCCGGCGGCGGACACAAACCTGCGTCGCCATCTGGCTCCGGGTCCCATCCGGGTGGGCCCCCGCCGGGAGCGGGTTCAAAACGAGCCCAGCCTAACCCGTGCTGGATGGCTCCCGGCGGGAATATGGTCAGGCACGTCGGAAACCGCCCCATGACACCCAGTGACGGATATGCAATGACCGGATTAACTGAGTCCCCTTCCGGCGCATCTCCGTGGTCAAGCTCGGCTTCCTCCACACCGCCGGTGATAACGAACGCCATGTCCACCGTGCTGCCCTCATACGGATGTAGCCCAGGATATGTCAGTTTGTTCCAGTTACCATTATACGGCTCAACACCTTCAACCCAGCAGGCATCATCATTCCAGTGATACTCAGGAGAAGTCGTCTTCCAGCCAAACCATGTGTATGGGGCCTGCGGCTGGGCCTGAACGTTCAGCCAGTAGATGGTGCCTTCCTCCTGAATGAACTCCCCTGGCTCAAGGTAAAAGTTGTACTGCCAGCACGTCCAGTCCGCAGGCCATATAACCTGCCCATCAGGGAAGGGCTCGTACCACCACTCCCCGCCTGGTATCGTGGCATACTGCCGAACGGTAAACTCGCCAGGACCAAACGTCCGCCACCACAGGGGCGGCCCGGGCATACTGTAGCCCGTCGGGCTCTGGCTGGCGGGGATGTCCGCGTGAAAACTCAGGGTAAATACCACATTATACGGATCTCCCCCAGGCAGGTTATCAAAGTACCAAGAGCCCCAGATGTGAATGTCCGTAATCGGTCCGGATATCGCACACAGGAAATCGTCCGCAAGAATGAGCGCCGGCTTCGTCCCCGTGGAATCCACCATTGCATACACGTCCATACCCGTAGTTGTCAGGTCAGGCAACTGCGGATAGTGCATCTTGTGCCCGTCTCCCTCGTCCCAATCACCCAGAGCGACAGGGCCGGCGCCGACCAACAATACAAATGTACAAACCAATAATAGTTTTAGTCTAAATACTCTCATAATTAAGACCTCCAAAAACGTTCTTTATCACAATCCTTAAACTTAACAATTAACAATAATAATTCGGCATCACGGCCTTACACGAACAATAATAATTCGAGCTAAATCGTCGCATCCCAAATCCTCCAATTAGAAAACATGTTTTCCTAAGCAAAAATGCTTACCTGTTTATAACTTATCCTGCGGCACCAGCCGCAAGTCGTCTCTTCGTCCCTCACTTTGTGCGCGCAATCAGCGGATAGGTTTTGGTTGCTTGGACTATCTCCACGGGCGTGGACAGAAACACCCATTCTTCCCCTGACCAAAAAGCTTCTGTACAATGGCGTGCTCTTTGCCGGAGAAGAAGCTGACATAAGGGAGCAAGCATTCTCGCCACTCCTCGCTAAGGTTATTTATACACTAACTTCCTCAACATACTACTTAGGCGCAGCAGAATCAAGGAAAAAATCAGCAGAATCGGAAAAAATTGTGGGACGATGAAATTCACTCTTAACAGGCTGCCGAGTATAGATTATCGACGCTGACACTGAGCGGGAAATCCTGAACCTGACTGCCAAATCGCCAAACAACGGCAAAACAGGCCCAAATAGGGGCATAAAAGCCCTGCCTAAAGCCATTTCGCCCCTTTAGACAGGGGCTAACACTAACTCTTGGCGGTCTTTTGACCTGACTAAACTGTCTCTTCAGACCAGCCGGTCTTGTTAAACCCGGTCGGTATAAGTCATTCACCTGTTTGTGCCACTTGGCTTTTGCCGAAACCCGAGTTTCTTCAACGTGGCTTCAAATTCCTTCTGCTGCTCGGCTATCAGCTTTTCGATGCCCCCGACCGTCGCCGTGGCTTTCTCTTTTACCGCCAGCTCGCGAATAGCATTCAGCTTACCGATGAATTCTTCATGTTTTGCTCTTAGTTGTCTTTCTCCTTTCAGTTTCGCAATTTGCCCCTCAATGACCGCAATCGATTGCTGTCGCTCTTCGCGAATTTTGCTGAATTCTTTTCTCAATGCGGCTTTTTCTTCGTCAGAGAGGTCTTGCCACTTCTTTTGGCCTTCCGGCCGCTCTTTTAAGCCTGACTTCATCTTCGCAATTTGTTCTTCAATAGTTGCAATCACTTTCAGTCGTTCTTCACGCCGCATCCCTCGGCGCCTGCTGCTGTCTCTGGCTCCGCCGGCACGTCTGCCTTCTGTACCCTCAGGCTGACCAAATGAAACCCAGGTCGCCATCAGAACCACCAGAATACTGACGATTGAAATTTGGTACCGCTTCATAATGCTGTCCTCCAAAACAAGTTAAAAATGGACATTTTCCATATAAACGCCGCTCAGCTACTCCGCCGGACCGGCCAATTACCCACCGGGATTTTTCCAACATTCACCGGCAGATTTCGGCAGCCACGGTTCGGCACTGGTAGGATAACCGAAACCCGCAAAAGCGCCAAGCAAATTTCTCTCCCTTTTTAGGAACCGTTTACCGTTCTTATCTCAACCCACCGCACCCAGGCCTCGCAGGAAAAACCAGCACAACAAATCCCTGCCCAAACCCATTGCGAAAGCCTGCGTTGGTCCGAACCCAACCCGGCCCACTATCGTCCAGCCTGGATTACTTTCAGGCAATACGGGCTCTGCGACCATGAGTCCCATCTGCGGCGCCGCCCAAATATCGCCTCAGACCGCTTGACTGCCAGGATAGGAGATAAATTCTTTGACTATCACAACAAACATCTTAACAATGTGGACATCATCCCTGTTCCATAAAATCCTTGATTGTTTAAGATAATTTTGGTAAGATTATTGATGTCGTACGGAGAAAATTATGTTCTGTAACCGTTTAAATGGGAAATATCGGTTAGTTTTTGAAAAAAGTGCTCCGGCCGGAAAGGATGGCAAGAAACCAGGCCCGTGTGAGCCTCTTGCTTGCAGCTATAAAAGGTGTTATGCTGCCAGGTGCGGACTGTCAAATTCCTGCGGCGGCAAATAGTTGTCGCGGTGTCCGCCTTCGGCGGACCGGGACAGGGAACAAAATTATTAACACATGAAAATTAAAGGACAGTAAAATGAAAGCGAAAATCGCAATTTGTGCAGTAGCAGCGATTTGTGCGTTTGTAACAGTGCCGGCTAGCGCGACTTTGACCGTGATCGGTACCGCGACTTATGATGGCAATGACTACAATCTTGTCTGGGATGATGACAACGGCGCCGGCACCGAAGTGGTCTACCTGGATTATGACTATAGTGTTGACAGATTTGTTAACCATCCGGACGCAATATCCTGGGCCAGCGGCCTGGATGCGGCTTTAACTATCAACTTGCTGCCCGGACACTCGGTCACCTGGTCAGGCGACTGGCGACTCCCGGCGGTGAATGCGAGCATTGAGCTTGGGGACCTCGATACTACTGAGTACCCAGACGCCTTCAACCTTATGAGTTCCTGGCCAGATCACTCGTACTCCAGGTTCTGGGTAGGCATGTCAGCGACCGGCCAAATCTACCAACAGGTAGGCACCATACTTCAGCATGACAACCCGAACGACTACGATAATGGAGCTATCGCCGTTCGTAGCGCCAGCGAGGTGATTACCGAGCCGGGGGCAGCGATAAAATTTGAATCGGCGGATTCGGGTGACCTTGAAAGTGTCACTCCGGCTGAGCTTACGGTCCTTCTGGTGAGTCCTGAAGAAGGCCAGACTTACACCGTGGACTACGCCGTCACCGGCGGCTCGGCCACCGGCTGCGGAGTCGATTACCATTCACTCTTCAGCCCCTGCTATCTGCTCGACCTGCGGGCCCTTGCCCAGAACTGGCTCTGGGCCGGCCCCGGCTTCAATCGTGCCGACCTGGTGGCCAGCGGCAAGGTCGATTTGCTTGACTTCTCCTCCTTTGCCGGCCAATTCATGCTGGAAAAGGGAACCCTGGTCTTTCAGCCGGGCCAGACCAGCAAGACCATCAACATCAATATCATGAGCGGTGACGAGGAGGAATCGAACGAGACCATCGAGATTACACTGTCCAATCCCACCGGCCCCGAAGTGAAGCTGGGCAAAATAACCCAACACACCTATACGATCATCGATCCGAATGCCCTGCACCTGAAGGTGGACCTCGGTCTGCCGACGTGCGAAAGTACCCCCGACTACACCGTTCCCGTGCCGGGCACGGTCAAAGAAGGATGGTGGGGTAGAGTGTTTTGGGGCGATACGGACATGTACATGCATGATTTCGCCTGGGAAGACGGCTCACGGGCAGCTGATCCACCTAATACGCCTGGAGTCGATGGCTCCGGTGTGCACTTCGCCCTCGACTCCGCCATCGGAGGAGGAGGATACCACGTTCATGGCATGTGCCGCGACAACCTCGGCGGCGGAGGTTGTCCCACCGGTAGTCCGCTTGGCGAGCCCATCGCCAACGGCTGGTTTCATAACATCGACAACGGCGGTGAATGCACGGGCGATATCCACATGCGGATAACCGGCCTGCCTCCGGGCAGATATGAGCTCAAAAGCTACCACAACCACTGGGAACCCTGCAGCCAGGAAACCCGAAACTGCCTGGATTGCTACTCTAATATGCCGCCCATGACGGGAGTGTATGCCACGTCTCTTCCGGTAGCCGGGTTGCCGGGTTGCGGAGTAGCCTGGAGTGGAACCGGCACAGGTGTCACATCGCTTGTGGAAGCGTATAACATTGATGTAACGAGCGTCCTTACCGATGCGGACGTTGCAACTTCAACCATAGAGTTTGAGACGGACGGCAGCGACGTGCTGGTTGTTTACGAAGGCGGCGATAACACGTATCCCGACCCGGCCAGGCCGGAACGTGAAGGACACAAAGGAATTCTCAACGCCTTTGAAATCAGGAAAATTAACTAAGAGCCTCTAATGCTCTGTTGAGAATCTGCGATAAGTGTCATTCTGAACGGAGCAAAGCGAAGTGAAGAATCTCTTTATTGCTCAAAAACAACGAGATTCTTCGCTGCGCTCAGAATGACATCGAGACTTTTCAACAGAGCAAGCCTCTAACAAAACGAATCGTCGCAACGAAAGCGAGCGTTTTTTCGTCCGGCAATAAAGGCGAAACAGGCAGTACCACAGTATTGTCGATGCAGCCTGACGCCGTCCGGACGGAAAATAAGCCGCTTGAATGCAGAGTCATTTTGTTATAGGTTCTAAGGCGGTTATCAAACACTCCTTTGGCTGCCGCAACGATGCGATGAAGCATGCATGACAGCAGGTTGTTTTAGTGAATTAGAAGTTGGGCTAAAGTATACTATGACAATAACCGAACCCCAGCCTACGATTGATCGAAGACTCCTGATCTCGGCCGGAACCATGTTGGCCGGTATAGAAGGCAGGCAGGATTAACGCCGTTTTGAAAAAGCTCCTTGGTCCTCACAGCGTCAGCGGCTGACAAGGCATTCTCAACTGTGCTTGACCCAAACGTTTTTGCAAACTCGTAAATGTCCAAATGTTATTCCAAATTCGTTTTCAATTGGCAAGGAGGTAATTGACAATGTTTAATTGTCTAAAATCTTTATTCAAACCGCCCGAGCCGGCCGGACCACCTTAGAAAATTCGAGATTTCCGCTTTTCTGATAAGCCGATGACCCAATATAGGAGACTAAGATATGCCGATTGTGATTGTCATTCTCGCAGTGGTCATTTTGGTACCGATTCTTATTTATAACAGCCTCGTGGCAAAAAAAAATCAGGTGCTCAACGTATTTGCCACCATTGATGCCCTGCTCAAAAAAAGATACGACTTGGTCCCGAATCTCGTTTCGACCGTCAAGGGATATATGCAGCACGAAAGGGCTTTACTTACAGAAATTACGCAGATGCGGGCAGAGGCAATCTCAAATCGCATTTCTGACGACCAGAAGGTTGACCTTGATAATAAAGCAACGAAAGTGCTCGCTGGCATTATGCTTGCCGTGGAAAACTATCCCGACCTCAAAGCCAACGAGAGCTTCATGCACCTGCAGAGGACCCTGACCGAGCTTGAAGAGCAGATATCCGCCGCCAGGCGTGCTTACAACGCAGCCGTAACCGATTATAATAACGCAGTTGAAATGTTCCCTACCAGCATAGTTGCTTCTGTGATAAACTATAAACGAAGAAAGTTTTTTGAAATCAGCGAAAAAGAGCGTCAAAGTGCAGATGCCGGCAACGCCTTCAAAAGTTAACTAATCTGCAAAGGTGCTGACCACGAGCTGCACAATACCGGGACTATATGAAAACACTCGATGATTTGAGACAGTTTTACAACACTACTTTATTAGCTGACCTTAACGTCCTCGAGGACAAACGCAAAGCCATAGTCCGCAAACTCTCCTATATTGGCGCTGCCATAGCGGCCCTTGCGCTAATCACACTTTTTTTTATGCTGCAAAACCGCGTTCCGTTTTTCCCTGGTATCTTATTTCCGCTCATTGCAGGCGTAGTCCTCCTTGGGTTTATCGCCAATTTTCTCAGCAAAGGGTATGTAAGAGAATTCAAAGCCGCAATAATTCAAAAAATAGTAAAGTTTATTGACGAAAACCTAAACTATGTTGCCCGCAGATATATCCCTAAATCGACCTTTATGGCCTCTCAGATATTCAAAACAAAACCAAACCGTTACAAAGGCGATGATTATGTCTCAGGAAAAATAGGCGCAACGCAAATTGAGTTCTCCGAGCTTCACGCCGAATACGAAAGCGGCTCCGGCAAAAACAGAAGTCGCCGTACGGTTTTCAGAGGGCTCTTTTTTATCGCCGACTTTAACAAGCATTTCACCTGCCAGACAATAGTTTTGCCTGATACCGCGGAAAATCTCTTCGGCAGCTTTGGTAAAATGTTCCAATCCTGGAATCTTCTGCGGGGCCGGCTTATAAACCTCGAAGACCCTGAATTTGAAAAACTTTTTGTCGTGTACGGCGACGACCAAATACAGGCAAGGTACATCTTATCAACAAGCTTAATGGCCAGAATTGTTGATTTTAAGAAAAAAACCAACAGAAAAATATATCTGTCTTTCGTCGGCTCAAAGGTATTCGTCGCCGTATCATATACCAGAGGTCTTTTTGAGCCGAAATTATTTAAAACCATATTAGACTTTGAACTCGTGCAGGAATACTTTGAAGACCTCCAGCTTGCTATCGGCATCGTCGACGACCTCAACTTAAATACCCGCATCTGGAGTAAAAAATAATACGGACCGTCAAATGTGAAAGAATTTAGGAATTTTCCTATGGTTACTCGATGGAAGATGAACAGACTCACCATGGTAGCGGCGGCCTTAATTGTGTTAGCGCTTGTTGGCGGCTTACTGGCCCGCCAGAAGGAACTCAAAAAACAGCTCAGCATCGGCCAACGCTTTCACCACGAAACCTCATTGACCTGGCGCGGCGCCTTGGGGGACATCCTTCGCCCAAAGCCCAAAAAGCCCCCTCTCTACAAAAAATACCCCGACTCGAAGAAGATAAAATTACCCGAGCCACAATTTCGCGGAATAACCCTCGAAGAGGCTATTGAGAACCGCCGCTCCGTACGCAATTATTCCAAAAAACCAATCTCTACAGCACAGCTCTCACAGCTATTATTTGCCGCCCAGGGACTGACAGGAAAAACGTATGGTCAATCCCTCCGCTCCGCACCTTCCGCAGGTGCCTTATACCCGTTTGAAATTTACCTCGTCGCAAACAACGTCCGGAATTTACCCCGGGGCATCTACCATTACGCAGTATTGGACCATTCTCTCGAACTGGTAAAGGCCGGTGACTTCCGCAGCCGGATTACTAACGCCGGATTGGAACAGGAAATGCTCGGCGACGCCGCCGTCACCTTCGTTCTCTCTGCCGTCTTTGACCGGGTCTGTCACAAGTACGGCCAGCGCGGCTACCGCTATGCATACATAGAAGCCGGTCACATCAGTCAGAATATCTTTCTGCAGGCTGTCTCCCTGGAGCTGGGCTCCGTCTGCGTCGGCGCCTTCCTGGACGAAAAAGTCAACCAGCTCATCGGTGTTGACGGCCATAACGAAGCTGCTGTTTATCTGCATCCCGTAGGTGCCCTATGAAACGCGAGGACATTAATTACATTGTCGGTTTTCTGCTGTTACTCTCCATCAGTATTACCGGGATAACAGGCTATATCCAATCGCAATTAGATCTTCGCAGGTTCGTTCCCCACCGCTACTTTGCTTATACTACTTTGTCTCTTGCTGCCGTCCACGTATATTTGAACGCCGGCAAGCTCTGGCGCTACGTCCGTCGGAAGCTTAAAAGAAAAAAATGACGAGAAAGCAAAGTGCTTCAGGCCGGACCACTTGCCTGATTTATCTTTGACAAACTCGGCAATGTGCTTGGATTGATATCGGAGAGATTACAATGATAAAAGACTTAATAACAAAGAACAGAAGTTACCGGCGCTTTCTTCAGCAAGTCCCTGTAGAACGCCGGACACTCACAGAACTTGTTGACCTCGCCAGGCTATCTCCTTCGGGAGCCAATCTTCAGCCGCTAAAATATATCCTCTCGTGCGAGGCTCATAAGAACGCCTTGATTTTCCCGCACCTCGCCTGGGCCGGCTATCTAAAAGACTGGCCCGGACCACCCGAAGGCGAGAGACCTTCCGCCTACATAGTCATACTTACCGACATAAAGATACGCCAGTCCATCGGCTGTGACCACGGAATAGCCGCTCAAAGCATTCTCCTGGGCGCAACCGAGAAAGGCTTAGGCGGCTGCATCATCGCTTCCATTGACAGAGACCAGCTCCGCAAGGCTCTTAACATACCAGACCACTATGAAATACTCCTCGTCCTGGCCCTGGGCAAACCAAAGGAAAAAGTAGTAATCGAAACAGTTGACCAAACCGGGGACATCAAGTATTGGCGCGATGCCCAGGGCACTCACCACGTCCCAAAGCGTCCTCTGGATGATATCATCATTGACTAAAATATAATATGTGCATAGTTCATATAACACTGTCCTTGTGGCTCGCAGCTTTTGATAAGGACAGCGCGATGAAACTTGCCAAAATGTATTTACTGATGATTGGTGCAGTTATGTTAACAGGGTGTGTATCGACCCGGACAAGCTCGTACTCCGCGATATGCCCGACGGCAAATGGCCGCAGTGAAGAGGCTATATAGGGAGCCGGTGGGATAAAGACGATTCTACCAGACTGGATTCCTGCCTGCGCAGGAATGACAAACACGGGGTACGGGTTGAGCTTTTAAATGATTAAGGATTCCGCCCCGCCACACGGAAGGCGGGCTTGCAGCTTGGGCAGATCTTCGATATTGATGAATGATGAATTGGGGTTGAGATTGCCACGTCGTCCGCCAAAGCAGGACTCCTCGCAATGACCGCGTGTGGTCTTGCGTCTTCGGTCTTTAGTCTGGAGTCTGGTTTGCGAGGTAGCGGGCAGCGTTGGCGATGATTTTTAGGGGTTCGGGCTGGAGATAGACGTTGAAGTTTTCGTGGCCGGGGCGAAAGTAAAAGACCTTGCCCTTGCCCAGCCCCCAGAGGGCGCCGGCGCGAAACCACTTGCCGTCGGCCCAACGCTCCTCAAAAATTACCTCATCGGGTTTGGGGACGTGGAAAGGCTCGCCGTACATCTCCGTTTGGGGAAGCGTGAACTCTTTAGGGATGCCGGCGGCGATGGGGTGGTCAGGCAGCAGCGTCTTTACCTTGCTGGGTTTGCCGTGGGCCTTGTAGTAGGGGAAACAGCAGTTGGGCCGAGTTATGCGCACTACAATGCTTCCGTCTTCTTGTATTTTGTAGGATACCGAAGGCGTTAGCTCATCGTCAGGCTTAGGTGGCTTTCGCTCAAATTTACCGACCCATTCGACCTTTCCTAAAGTGCTGCTGGATGCGACGAGTTCGACCAGTGGGTCCTGCATAGCGCGCTCGTGCATGGCCAGTACAAACGGGGTGGACCAATGGGCCGAATGCAGCGCGATAAGGCTGAGTTTGCCGGCCTTTACGCGGTCGATTATCCGTTGGGCGGTCTCGAAGCTAATCTCGCCCTGCCGGCGGTGCCCCCACCAAATCAGAACATCACAATTATCGAGCAGCTTCTCCGACAGGCCCTGGTTGGGGTCGTCCATACCCACCGAACGGACAGTGAACCCCTTTTGCTTGCGGAGGTAGTCGGCAATGTGGTTGCCAAGGAAGTTTTCATACACTTGTTTCTGTTTGGGCTGTCGCTCGTCCCAGACGAGAACTCGTACGGACTTTTGCTGTGCCTGCTCCTTCGCAGCCGGAGAAACCATTATTAAGGCCAGTAATACTGTCGAAATCACGTTCATAATTCTGCTCCTTATTCTACATGTCACCAATTGGGCTTTACTGTCATAATCATAACCGAACCAGTGGTGTTGATGCAACCCATTGGCGCCAATTTTCTCATCTTTGCGTGCTTGACAGGGCAATAACGGCTTATTGGTAATGGTAAGCTTCGTCAATAGTCGCTTCGACTGCCTCAACAGATGCTCTCAAAGTGGGACTATGCCGATGCTGCGAAAAGCGATTCGTATGCTCTGCTTCTGCGTTTTTCACTTCATCGCCCTGCCTTTTCCATACCCTACTTCTCCGGCTCTGTACCTTCACCCTCCTTCTTCTTCGGTTTCAGCAGCCCCTTAAGCCCTTCGGCAATTCCTTCACCCAGGTCTTTTCCCTCTTTTAATATATCCACCCCCTCTTTTAATAACGCCTCCGAAAACTGCCCGAGCCTTTTTAACTCCCCTTTCAACGGCCCAATTACCTCGTCAGGAAGCAGACCAACGCCTTGTTCCGCTATCCCCCCCGCAATCGCCACTAAGATCTTGCTCGACAAAACCGCCGCATCTAATTTGTTGTCGCTGCCCAAATTCTCCATCTTAATAGGTTTGAGTTTAAGCCCAATCGTATCCGCCCTCCCCGGAATCGGCAGCAGCTTCACCTTAACCGCCACACCGGACAGCTCAAGCTCGTCTATATGAAGTTTCTTCCCCGATGGCTCAGCCTCCTGTTTGTCTTTGGAAGGAATCGACTTTATCACATCCTGCAGATTGTTGCTCGAAATCCCTCTTTGCTCCAGAACCACATTTACACCGTCCAGCTTAATCTCTCTTATCTTGACCGTGTCACTCAGAAGCGACCCTATATCAACCTTTATTTGAGCGTCTTTTAGCTCAAGCAGCCTCTCATGTTTGTATCCCGGCGGATTGTCAATCACAAGATTTTGAAACACGATTCTTCCGCCCAATATCGAAAGGTCAACATCCTCAACGCTCACCCCTACATTCAACGCCTTCGTCCCCGCCGCCTCAATCCCTATTTTCACCGCACGGTCCGCAAAAAGGTTAATCGCTGCCACCACCACAAGAACCAGAACTACCACCACCACTAAAACGATGCGCAGCACTTTAAGTGATTTCTTCATTTCACAGCCCTTTCGAACGTCTTGTTCTTACCCAAACCAAATTCAAGCCGCTCCACTTGTCGCAGACTCAGCCCGAAAGAATAGCTTGTCAGCCGGCTCCTGTTTGATATTATACCCAGCCGGAAGACCTATGGGAACTATTCTCTACATAATCGCTTGCTCATCGCTTCTGATGTCCGCCGCCGCCCATTTATACGTACGAATCCGCCTGCGCCCGAAAGATGACTCGGACCTCGACGACTATTACTACGAGTTCGAGGACCAGCACCCTGACTACGCCAAGTACACCAAATGGCTAAGAATTACGTTTATTGCTGTCGTCATCAGCGTGCTTCTGCTGTTCATAGCCATTGCAGTCTAATACTACAGCGCTGTTTAGGTTTGTTCGTTACTGCTAACTTCTTGTTGCACAGACAGTTATATTAAGTGAGGCAAATTCGAAATCCGAATATCGAAGCTCTCCGCAGGACACCTTACGGTGGAAACAAATACGAAATTCAAATTACCAAAATCTAAAACAACAACGGCAGCCAAATCAACGTTCTTGTTTTGAGAAATTGGATTTTGAACATTTGATATTGTTTCGGATTTCGGATTTCGTGCTTCGGATTTTAACAGAAAAACCAGATTTTACAGTACCAAGTGGCGCTGTAGTATTATGTCAAGTTCGAAATCCGAATCTCTAAATACGAAACAAATTCAAAATCCAGATTGCCAAAATTCAAAACAGTTTTTCAGCGACACCGAACGTTTTTGTTTTGGAAATTCGAATTTTGAACATTCGATATTGTTTCGGATTTCGGATTTCGGGCTTCGGATTTCAACACAATAAAATAGATTTTCGCTATTAAGTGACGCTGCAGTACTAAGTTCTCCTCGCCCCCTTGGCCCTTGCCGCCGATTTATTCCTTTCCCGTTGACGCCGGTTTTTTCGCTTTCCCTGCCCCCTAATCCGTCACCTCTAATTTCTCCCCAGGATTAAGCACCGCAACTTCGCATTTCGCCCTGTCGGCAAACTGCTCCGCGTCGCTCCGGCTGCCCACAATGTCACCCCAGTGGTACGGTATCGCCCGCTTAGGCCTTAGTGCCTCAACAGCCGACGCCGCCTCCTCAGCTCCCATAGTGTATGTGCCGCCCACAGGCAACAGCGCAACGTCAATATTTTCCAACGCCTTCATCTCATCCGTCAGGTCCGTATCGCCCGCGTAATAAATCCGAACTGCTCCCATCTCGACTACAAACCCCAGCCAGTTGTTGGCCTTCGGATGAAAACCCTTCTCCCGATTGTACGATGCCACAGCCCTTACGCTCACACCGCCTACCGTGATGGCTTCTCCCGCCTTAATCGCCTCACCCCTTTCTTCCTTCTCAATAACGTCACTCGGCCCGACTATTTTCGTATCCGCACCCGCAGCCTTCGCAACGTCCTCAGCTGAATAATGGTCATAATGGCTGTGGCTCACAAGAACCACCGTCGCATCACGCGCCGATTCGCCCAGCTTCCACGGGTCAATGTAAACAACCTCATCATCCCCGGTAATCTTAAAACTCGCATGTCCCAGCCATTGCACTGTAACTGCCATACCAGCCTCCTTTCTTCCCCTTCTCGCACCAACGCCCGACGAAACACCTCTTCAAAACCCGCCGGTTCTCATTCCGCACCAGGCTGCCAAAGGTACAGAAACTGTGTCCCCTCCGACGTCAGCCAGTCCGGCAGCTCCACATTTATCAACGCCCCGACGCCACCCGGGGCACCCGTTGCCGAACTGTAAATATTTGGCCTATACCCGACCGGCCGGTGATACATAACCACCCGCGCTCTCTTCACGCCTGCCAGCTCTTTTGCCCACGCTATCCCATCCGATGGATAACCCACTCGGTCTATCAGCCCTTCTTCCAGTGCCTCCTTCGCCGTAAATACCCTTCCGTCCGCCAGCTCCCGCACCTTCTCTCCCCCCAGTTCTCTGCGACCCTCCTCTACCACTTCCAGGAACTGCCCGTAGAATTGTGTAATTATCCCCTGCAGCACCTCTCGTTCTTCCTCGCTCAAATCGTGCAGAGGCGAAGCCAGGTCTTTCAGCTTACCGCTTTTTATCGCCACCGATTTGATGCCCAGTTTTTGCATCGTCCCGGCAAAGCTTATCGTCTGCACTATCGTTCCGATGCTCCCCGTTATACTGCTCGGCTGTGCCACAATCCCGTCGCACCCGCACGCTAAGTAATACGCCCCGCTCGCCGCAACGTCCAGCATACACGCAACGACAGGCTTATTGCTTTTGGCCTTAAACTCCTGCAGCTCGTGATACATCATATCGCTCGCACCGACCGTCCCGCCCGGCGAATTCACACGCAGAACCACCGCCTTTACCTTCCGGTCCTTACGGGCCTTGTCCAGCTTTTCCACGAACAGGCCCACAGGATTCTCCCCACCCCCCAGCAGCCCTCGTCTCTGCTTATTCACCATCAAACCATCCACATCTATAACGGCAATCTTATCAACGACAAACATGCCTTTGTCTCGGCCTATTTCCGTCTCTTCCAGTCCTCTTCGTCCCGACACCGGCCGTATCAGCAACGCCGAAGGTCCGCACCCTGCCGCCACAAATGCTGATAACAACACCACTACGATATACCGCATAAATCTTCCAGACATGTCTTACGCTCCCAAAGCCACATACCAAAACCGACAAGTCACACGCCAAAACTCACGAGTGACCGGCTCGAAATTCAAAACCCTCTCCACAGCTCTGCCGAAGGACCTTACTCTTCCGTCTCGCTCGTCTCGCTCTTTTTTGGCTTCGCCCTCATTACAACAATGAAATAGACTATCGCCCCTAAAAAATAAAGCCAAAGCGAAGCAACTATCGCAGCCGCCCATATCAGCCTGTCATACTCACCGTCCTTGGTTAAGGGATTCAAAAACTTCTCTGCCGGCCGTTTCAAACAGTCAATAAGCATAACCAGAGAGAAAATTATCCCCGCGATTGCCAGCAGCCCCACAGGCACCCCCCATCCGCCGATCGGCCTCATAGGCCAGCACTGAAACCCGCACGCCAATGCCATAACCATAACAGATACCTCCAAAAAAATCATAATCTCAACCCAACAATACACACAACCGCAATTCACGTCAAAATAAAAAAAAACCTCTCACCCGAATTTCCTTCTGCTGCAAACCTCAGCACGCACAAAAACAACGGGGCCTATACTGAATCCAATCAGCATAGGCCCCGAATCTAAAGCAAACTACATACTATTCACGCTGATTACGGCGCCGGCGGCCACAGCTTCTCATCGAGCCAGTTCTCCATAAGCACAGCATAGTCCCTGAAGTTAATCGCCTTCTCGCCTGCCGGCTCTTTATCAAAGAGGTTGACCATCGATGGCAGCGGGATATACCCCGAGCCCTCACTCGCAATGTACGCGACCTGGGCCTCCGTAAGTGCATAGTTGTACACCCGGACATCGTCAACAGTGCCTTCAAACGCACGGTTATTGGCATCTGAACGGTTGCCCATCGCCAGGTCATTAGTATCCTGCGAAAGGGTCTTGCCGCCGGTTACGAAGTTCGCATCGTCGCGCGAGTCAGCAACTTGTCCGTTTATGTAGCCCTTGACGGTGTTGGTGTCCCCGTCGAACGTACCGGCCAAATGAACCCATTCACCCTGCCAGATGTCCTCGTTTACAGCGAAGTTGTTGCCGTTAACATCACGTACGTAGAACCCGACTTCGTCGTCGCCACCGACCTCGATCGCGAACGTCTCCTTGTTGTCGGCGCCCTTGACAACTACTCGGTTGCTGTTGTCCTGCGTATCGGAATACTTGACCCATGCGCACGCGCTCACCTCGGTCTGCGGCCTTAGTGCCGCTGAATCAGCCACCAGAACCTTCCCGCCGTCGAACTCCAGGGCGAACGGGCCAATCTTGCCCTCAACCCAGAAAACATCACCGCTTATCGTTCCATCGTGGATACCCGAGGCGCTCGAGTCGTTGGCAGTCGTACCACTGCCCTCATCGAACTTCCACCAGCCCACAGGACCGGATGGCGGCTCCTCCGTCGGCAGACACGCGTCCGTCCGCAGCCATTCCCTCGCCATCTTCGCAACATCCTTGAAGTCCACTATACAATCGTCCGTCAAGTCTCCTTCCGGTTTCAAACGATACGGCACACACTTGGGCAGATACACCCGCACATCGTCGAAGTACACCGTACCTGAGCCACCTGGTACGCCGTCGGGATTCGGATTGCCCCGGATACCGAAGCCGATATACACCTTCTTGACAGCGCCCAGCTCCACCCCGCTGAACTCTGCCAGCGCAATATCCCACTGCTGCCACTCATCCTTCTTGATGTCGTTCATATCCTCGTCTGCGTAGTACGTGCCGTAGTCCACCTGCGCATAGCTGCCCGCACCGCTGCTGTCTTCAAGACCAACATACATCTGCTCAGTGGCATTAGCATCGTTGTTCGCGTCGCCGTAGAAGTACAGCGTCAATATCTTAACGCCGCCCTCCGTCCAGTCGCACGGGTCATCGAATTCACGTTCAACCTCAGAATAATAATCCAAATCACCCCACGGACCACCGTCGTTCTGATATACGTACACCATCGACTGCTTGCCACGGTGCACCGGCTCATACGGGTCGATCCCAAGCGCAACTTCTGCGCCGCTGTAGTTTATAGGGGGCCAGGCAAAACCGTCCAGCCACGTATCATATATCTTGTTGGTGCAGCCAAAGCCCTTGCAGTACGACTCCATATCGTCCACCACAATGAAGCTCGCCACCATAAAACGCCACACCTTGCCTTTCCAGGGACTGTCCACATTGGCATCGTTGACCTCATCGATCCGCCAATAGTAAGTGGTGCCTAATGCAAGATTGCCCGGCGGGTCATATTCGTTGGGTTTCCGGTTGTCCACGAATACGCTCGAAGACGTGTCCGCCTCGTTTACATCGTCAAAATCCGTGCCGAAGTACACATCGTGGGAAACCGCGTAATTTCCAGGCTTCCATATCAGGCTCACGGTATGCAGAACATCTGACTCGCCATCGAACGGCTTCGGACCCCAGGCGCTTACAAGGTCTCCGCCCCTGAACAACAGCTCAATCTCCGTCTTCGACAGTGCATAATCATATATCCTGAAGTCGTCCATCTTGCCTTCGAAATCGCTGTCGGAGGTACCCTCAGCCCCAATCTTGAAGACCGTATTTCGCACATACATCAAAGTATCGCTCACGCCTGTATTCGAATCTGCCAATTCCCCGTCGAAGTATATACTTATTGTATCCGCACTCTCACTCTTGCGAAATACCCAGTGGTGCCAGCCTTCGATTGTCTGCGGGTTCGCACCCCCAAGGTCCCACGTCAACCAATCGCTCTCCAGGCCTGCACGCCAGTAAACCTTTCCTTCTTCGTTCACAACCGACGCCTGCAGGTCGATATCGCTGCCGCCGCAGTCGAAGACCCAGTTGTCGTCATCCGACCTGTAAGCGTCCTTCAACCACACAGAAATGCTTATTTCGCTGAAAATGTTGCCAAGCATATCCGGCTCGACTATCACAGAAGTGTCGTTATCAAACACCCGGCAGCCACCGTCGTCATCGTATGGGTACCTGTCATTCGGATCCCAGCCGTCCTCGTCCCCATCGACATCACCGATATAGTCATGGCCCGATGAATCAAACGCCTCGTAACCTTCCGTCTCATCGAACTCATAGTACAGAATCAGGTTCGGGTCATCAATATAGCCTCTGGTTCTGAACTGCCACACGACGCCTTTCCACATACTGCCGATCTCATCAACCCGCCAGTGGTAAGTCGTCCCGTAGTCAAGAGGCCCGGGATAGTAGCTGTTCGGTTCCACGTTGTCCAAAAACTCATCGTCGGCAGTATTCGCATCCTTCACATCGTCATAAGCGGTCCCGATGTAAACATCGTGCGAATCTGCACTGATTCCAGGCACCCACTCCAGAACCACATTCGGGTCCACACGCGTCTGCCTGTGGGCCGGATTGGGGTCACGTGCCCACTCCGGGCCTGGCACCAGCAGAAAATCCTTAGGTTCCAGAGCCACAGTCTGCACCCGCAGCTCGTCAATCAGGCCGTCGAAATAGTGACCGAAATTACTGTCCGCGACGTTCATTGCCGCAAAGCCGATAGAGACCGCATTAGCGTCGTCCGGAGGGTTCTGGAAGGGAACGGCGGAGTTCGCCAGCAACCGCCCGTCCAAATAAAGCTTCTGGCTGCCCGTCTCATCACTCAGGTCAAAAACCGCCGCAATGTGATACCACTCATTCTCTTTTATTACATTCCTGCCTGTCGAGACCCGCATGCACTGCCGGTCTGTCTCATTACCGTGATGGAAAAACTCCAGCCCGCGGTCCACACGCAGCTCTATACTGTAACACGTGCTGGACTCATCTTCTTCTACCAGTTCGCCGTCATCTTCGCCCAGACCGTGCTTGCCGAATAACACCGCGCCGTTCTCGTCCCTGTCGTCGATGTCGGGAATCGTGTTCGCTTTCATCCACATCTCGATGGTATATTGATAACCATCAAGGCGCAAACTATCGTTGTCACCCGTGTCTAGCCGATACATACCTACGTTGGGGTCGAAACTGGCACTGGTCCCACTCGCCTCGTTGATAACCGGATTCGACTCGCCATACTCTAACGACCCCGTACCGAGGTGCCGCGTGAATATGACGCTGCCCGTGTCGTCCGGTAGCGTCGGCGGAATTGAAGCACCCGGCACGCCGTCGAATTTGTAGTACATCGCAACCCTGGCCTCGCCGGTCTTGAAGCTCCAGACCTCGCCTTCCCAGGTCTCGGAAGTGCCAACCTCATCGATCCGCCAATAGTAAGTCTCGTACGTATCAAGACCGCCCGGATCATAGTTGGGCTCCGACCGGTTCTCTTTGAACTCCGCCGACCATGTATTGGCATTCTCCACATCGGTATAGCTGGTTCCTAAGTACACATCGTGAGAATTCGCAAGGCATCCCGCAGACCAGCTAAGAACCAGATTCGGGTCCACACCTCGCCAGCCGTCAGCCGGAAACGGGTCAAATGCGTTTCCGTCATTGGTGGTAAATCGCCAGATCGCGCCCATCCACGTGTTGAAGCCATCGTCCTCGTCAATACGCCAATAGTACTGCGTGCCCATCTCAAGGCTGCCCGGATTCCACGTCGTGCTCCCATGGCCCGGCACCGTCGGAGATGAGCCTTCGTTCACGTCGTCGAAGTCAGTACTGAAGTAGATATCGTGACTGACCGCATCGTCTGACGCCGTCCAGCTAAGTTGTTGGCCGGAGCAAAGGTTTTCCGACTGATCGGGCGGGTCCGGGTCGTACGCCACCTGGTTCTTTGCGCCAAAATATTCCAGAATGAACCCGTTTAAATACGCCTGCCCGCTTTCGCCGCCTCCAAAGTCCGGGCCCTTGAACCTTATCACGATGTCGTCACCGCCGCTCGAGGTAAACAGCGTCTCCGCCGGAATCAACATAACATTGTGGTCCTGGATGATAATAGGCGGAACACTTATCACCGACGCCGCACCGGTTACCGTTACTTTCGGAATCGGAACCGGGGTCTCGTCCACACGGTTATGGTAGCTTATCAGCCGGTAAGCACCATCCTGCAGATTGCTTAGCGTCAGGATAAAATCATTCCATGGACTTTTGTTCTCATCATTGGCAAAGTACCAATCGCGTTCCACGTCT
>Ga0209979_1000774_pt1 | contig 39342 bp, 31 predicted proteins | sample AnhtaG_FD_183114 | JGI IMG/M metagenome (GOLD analysis project Ga0209979, IMG submission 183114) | Deep subsurface microbial communities from Anholt, Denmark to uncover new lineages of life (NeLLi) - Anholt_01485 metaG (SPAdes) (version 2) | ecosystem: Environmental > Aquatic > Marine > Oceanic...
AGCCCTTTGAATTTACTATTTTCTATTTGCGATTTACTATTGCCTTTCTCTGTGCCCTCTGTGGCTAATTTAATTTTCAATAATCAATCATACTTAACCAATAATCAATTACTTTGCCGGCCCTTAAGATCGTCAATAGAATGGATGCCGATATTCTGCATATCCCGGGCAATAGTTTTACCAACGCCGGGAATTTGTTCTAATTCTTGTAAGCTGGATGATTCCATAGAAAGGTTCCTCAGATATTATTCACCAAATACAATTCACTAATCACTCCTTCGATAAACTCAGGACAAGTATTTACCAATCACGAATTATCTGCCTTCTTAGTTGTCGGCCCCCGATGTTAGCTGGTCTGTAATTATAACCTTATGGTCAAAAAGTGCAAGATTTAATCCGCACTAATCGAAATCAGTGTACCCCATTAGAAATTCCAGAGGAGATAAAAAAATCCGGGGTGAAAAAAATATTTTCTAACGGGGCGAAAACCGCGATAAAAATACACCCTCGTCGCAAGATGATAGGGCCACTTTGCGTACATTTCAGTTGAGCAAATCAACGGATTTCTAATCCGTAGGTCGCAGGTTCGAGTCCTGCCGGGCGTGTTCGCCTCAGCTAATGGAGTTCTCCGTGCCGGAGCCCTGCCACGGAAACAATGGCCTTGAATTGTCGGGTCCGGTTCTTGAATATTCAGCCGCTCAGCCACGAACTCTCAGTAGTTTGAAAGCATCCTCGCCTCCATTGAGCAGGTGAACCAAAGGCTGCGGCCTGTCAATACCTTCAATAAACTTCGGTCGAGCTGCCCAGGGCGTAACGCTCAACACTGCCGTCAAGTCCATCCAGTGTTGCAGCCGGGCAACCGGCAGGTTCCAGGTCATGTGAAAGTGGTTGGCCGGTGGATACTGCTTATACTCGGTCATACTGGCGTACTTCGGCACGACAAACGTATGCGGCCAGGTGGGCGTAGTCAGCTCACACATCGCCCGCGCAAGCTCTTTCGGCACTTCAGTTGTACGTGCCTCATCCCAGGTCATACTGAACAAGCCGGTGGCACTGCTGTAAGCCATTCGAGCCGCGATACCTTCGATTCCGCCCGGCGTCATAAACGTAACTGAATTACCGCCGCCGGGGAAGTAGGAAACATCGGCCAGAGGCATTCCAACGCCATCCATAATCTTTCTTATGGATGCTCCGGGTTCTGCCGCCCAATCGAACGCCGCACTGCCGGAATTGTCACCATCAACCAGACCTTTCTCCCAGACTTCAGACTCCAGACTCCAGACTCCAGACTTTGAGTCTTTGGTCTTGGGTCTGTGGTCTTGGGTCTTGAGTTTGACACCGATTTTTTTGGCCAGCTCTTTGATTTCCCACGCTTCCCACACCTTTCTGAAGTCCATAAACAGAGGTGGATTTCCGCCGGAGAGGTAGGTCATAAAGAGCATTGTCAAAAGTCCCTGCACATCGGCTTCGGTCGCAAAAGGCAGCGGTGGCTTGCGGCCGTTATGGTCAAACGTGCTGTTAAATAATGATTCCATCACATCTGCCACCGGCAGCGGCAGGCCGCGATTATCGCTGCCCCATTCCAACTGGCTCATAAAGCCGCCACCTACCGCGTTTAGCTCAGCCATCAGGTCCCGAACGATTAAATACATTGCCAAACTCATATTGAATCTTTCGCTGTCGGCTTCGTTGCGCAGTTCCAGGCGATTACCGACGTATCTGTTAATCCACGCTCGCAATGCCTTGAGCTCTTTTTCGTTATACGCTTTTTTGTTCAGCATATCGGCCAGAAGCTTCATATCCAGCCGCGTGATTTCCAGGCCGAAGGTGTTCCTTGTCGGCAGTACGTGCGCTAAAGCTGTTTCCATTCCCATCGAGTCGTGCCCTAAAATCATAACTCTGCGGCCCCGTAACCCGACAGCCGTTACCGCCGCATAGCACCAGTCGATGAGGTTCTTGGCTGTCTGCTCGGTCATCTTCGGATCCGTTCCGGTATCCGGCCAGGTGCCGACATTTAAGGTAACCATTCGCCCGTATTGGCTGATAGCGCCATTGAGCGCATGGGCATAGACCACGCCGGGCTTGGGACCACTGTTGCCGCAGGTAATATTTATGGGCGTATCGGCGCCGAATTGCTGCAGCAGCGAGATAGTGGTAAGCTGTGGGAAGGCCCAGGTATCCGGCACACATACTAAAATATCCACGCCGGCTTTGCGAAACTGCTGGGCTACAATGTCAGCTTGTGCTTCGCCGTCTATCAACACAGTAGAATAAACCACCGGAACCGGTGTCTTGTCAGGCATAACCACAGAGCCGCTTATTACATCAGCCGCCATCTTCGCAATGTTTTGACAGCGGGTTCGACTGGCCTTATCAATACGAGGGTCACTGGTGGCAAAAACACCGATAACCGGGACCTTTGGTGACGCTTTTCTTATACTCGGCAAGCGAACCGCTTCAACTTTCTTTGCCATTTCAGATGCTCCTTTCTGGTAATTGGTTAAATGGTAATTGGTTAAATGGTAATCAGTCACCAATTACCAATTACTAATCACCAATATTAAACGTGGCTGTATCTTCCAGCAGTTTTCTTACGAAATCCAGGAACTGGGCGGCGTATGCTCCGTTAGTAACTTTGTGGTCAACCGAGAGGGTCATATTCATTAACTTTCGCGTCACGATATTGCCATTGTCCGGCACGCAGGTCTCGGTTATCCGACCGATGCCCAGGATACTGCACTGGCCGGGCACGACAATCGGAATGAAAGAGTCTATCCCAAAGGCGCCGAGGTTACTTACCGTGATACAGCCGCCCTCCAAATCCGTCGGAGCCAGTTTATTGCTGCGGGCCTTTTCAATCAAGGTCTTACTGTCGCGTGCAATCCGGGTGACATCCTTTTTGTTCACGTCCTTGACAATCGGTGCAACCAGGCCGCCCGGCACGGTAATCGCCAGGCCAATGCCGATTGCTTCTGCCAGCCGGATAGTGTCACCGGCCAACTGACCTGTCATAATCGGAAATTTTTCCAGCCCGATTGCGACCGCCCGCATAATAAAGTCATTGTAGGAGATTTTTACCCCGTTAGAAATTTTACCTTTTTGCGTCATATTATTCCTGACTGAATTTCTAACGGGGTGAACATCACCGGCTTTGTTCAGTTTGGTCCGCAATTCAACGATGCCGGTAACATCGGCCTTAACAGTCAAATAGAAACAGGGTATCTCGCGTTTTGACTGCAGCATTTTTTGTGCGGTTATTTTCTGGATTCTGTTGAGCGGTATGGTTTCACCGAGTTTGATTTCTGGTGCAGCTACCGCCGGCCCAGCCGGTTTTGATGCAGCGGCTTTTCTGACATCATCCTCGGTAATTCTGCCGCCGGGGCCTGTGCCGGTAACTGCCGCCAGATTTACGCCGAGCTCCTCGGCCAATTTCTTTGACCGCGGCGATGCCTTTATTTTGCCTGCCGGCTTGCTCGGCTCCGGCTTGGCCGGTTCAGCAGCAGCGCCCCCAGCCGCACTTTCAGCAGCGGCTGGCGCTTCACCAGCCGGGGCGGTAGTTGTGCTCTTCAATGAATCGATAAAACTTTGCGGTATTTCTTCGTCCTTTTCGCCGAGAACCATAAGCACATCACCGACCGGCAGCGTTTGCTCCACTTCAGCAAGGATATGCTTTACAAAGCCGTCAGCCGGCGATTCCATCTCCAGCGTTGCCTTGTCGGTCTCTATCTCGAAAATCACATCGCCTTTTTTGACCTCATCGCCAACCTTGACCATGCAGCTAATGATGGTTCCTTCTTCCATCGTCTGGCCAAGCTGCGGCAATCTTACTTCTCTCGCCATTTATAAAATCCTCATTTACTTCGTATTTTGCATATTATGTATTACGATAGACGATAGACGAGGGATGATGGACGACAGACTATCGAACATTACAAAAACTTTCGGCTTTTCGTTCCATCGTAATCAACATAGCAAACACATGTTCGTATTTCTCATCCAACCTTTCAAATACATTCCTATCTATATACCTACAAGCTAAAGCAAATTCTAACCACGTTTGTGTTTCTGCTGCTTCTTGTGCTGCATCTGATAATTTGTTAATAAATACAGCTTTATACCTACGTTTGCGCCAGCCTTCCGAAAGATTTGTACAGACTGACCTGGAAGACTTGCGCACCTGGTCGGTCAAGGAATATCTTTCTTCTTTCGGAAAACTTTTCGATACCTCAAATATTTCCATTGCAGTATCGAACGCAACTTTATAAACATCTAACTCCCTTACGCTACTTATCCTTTTCGTTTTTCGTCCCTCGTCTCTCATCCTTCGTCCCTCGTCTCTCGTTAGTTACACAATTGCCTTAACAGCTTCGACGATTCTATCTACGCTTGGTATACTTGCCGTCTCCAACGGCTCACTCATCGGCGGAGGCACATCGGCTGCCGCCAGATTTACCGGCGCCGCATCCAGATAATCGAAGCCGCGGCTGCCGTCGTCAAACTCATATTCCATAAACGCACCGGTTATCTCTCTGCCTGCGCCGCAGGTACAGAAGCCCTCGCTGACCGTAACCAGTCGCCCGGTCCTGCGAACCGATTCGGCTATTGTTTTTATATCCAGCGGCTTTAGCGTTCGCACGTCGATTACCTCGGCGTCGATACCGTATTGGGCGGCCAGCACTTTGGCCGCCTCCAGCGACCGCATCGCCATCCTGCTGTAGCTGACGATGGTCGCGTCTTTGCCGGGCCTTTTGATATCCGCCACGCCAAGCGGAATAATATAATCGCCTTCCGGCACCGCACCGAACTGGCCGTAGGTCGCCTTGTGCTCGATAAAGACCACCGGATTGTCACTGCGGATAGCGGCCTTGAGCAGCCCCTTTGCATCGTAAGGCGTCGAAGGCATTACCACATACAGACCCGGCGGATGCATAAGCCAGGCCTCGAGCGACTCTGAATGGTGAGCGGCGATACATCTGCCGACACCACCTTCCGTTCGCAGCACCATCGGCACCTTCGCCTTGCCGCCGAACATATAGCGATTATAAGCACCGACGTGAACGAGCTGGTCCATCGCTATCGTAACAAAATCGACGTACATAATCTCCGCCACCGGCCGCATCCCCCGAAGGGCCGCACCCACCGCGGCACCTGCAATGGCCGCCTCGGATATCGCCGTATCAATGACCCTGTCCGTGCCGAATTCGGCCGACAGCCCGCGGGTTGCCTGATACGCCCCGCCGTAGAGCCCGACATCTTCGCCCATTACGATAACGTTTTCATCTCTTCTTATCTCTTCGGCCTGGGCGGCCGAGACGGCCTGGCCAATCGTCATAACATCCATACCGAACTGAGACTTGATTTGTGCCCTAACTTGCTCGGCGGCCTCTTTCTTCGTTTTGCCGGTCGCGCCAGCCATAGCAGCCTCGAAAGCAGCGGTCGCTTCCATTACCTTTGCAGAGGCGGCCTTGTCAGACTCGATAAGCGAAGCCTCGTAGCTCTCCTCCACATACACATCTTTGGCTAAATCCGCAGGCTTCGGCCAGGCACTGTCCAGACCGAACTTCGTGGCTGCTTCGATTGTCGCAAAGCCCTTGTCCTTTATCTCATCCAATTGCTCCTGTGTGCAGAGCGACTCGGTGAGCAGTTTTTTGCTCAGGACGATAATGGGGTCACGTTCGTGCCAGGCCTTTTCCTCTGCCTTGGTGCGGTAGGCACGCGGGTCGCTTCGGCTGTGCCCATACCACCGGTAGGTTTTGGCCTCGATAATGGTCATCTGCGTATCTTCTCTGGCCCTTTTCACTGCCGAGCGAACCGCAAGAAAGACCGCAACAACGTCCTGGCCGTCCACAATCATAGCCGGCACATTATAAGCAGCCGCTCTTTGTGCAATGTCCTCGATATTACTTGCCCTCCTCGTGCCTTCGACCTCACTGCCGGAGAACGGCACGCTCATTCCGTAAAGATTATTTTCTATTATTGCCACTAAAGGTACCTTCAAGATTGACGCCATATTCATCGATTCGTGGAAACTGCCGCAATTGGTGGAGCCGTCCCCGAAGAATGAGAGCACGACTCTACCGCTTTTTTTGTATTTTTCAGCTAAAGCCGCACCGACTGCCGGTGCCTGATTGCCCCCGACGATACCGGTTGAGCCGAGGTTGTTTTGTTTATCGACTTCGGCAATGTGCATCGAGCCGCCTCTACCCTTGCAGTAGCCGGTCTCTTTGCCCATCAGCTCAGCCATCATCTGGTTCCAGTGATTCTGGCGGTCGTCTTCGCTGTCGGCGTACTTGTTGCCGATGGCGCCGCAGTGGCCGTGGCCTCGGTGCGTTGAGCCGATTACGTCGCCGCGTTCAATAGCGGCGATGGCCCCGACGGCGACCGCCTCCTCGCCTGCGTAAAGATGTGAGGCGCCTTTGATAATATTCTGGCCTAAAAGCTCAAAAACCTTCTCCTCGAAGAAGCGAATCTCATAAATGGTCCTCAGCCAGTCGGTTGCGTCGTCGAGACTAATAAGCCCGTCCTTTATAAGCTCTTTCAACTTCGCAGGCGCCTTCTTTCGAGTGTCATCGATACAAAAATCCATACTGCAAATCCTTTCAAAAATATCCTTTTTTTGTGGCACGGCCATCTTGGCCGTGTTTTTCACGGGCTGGAAGCCCGTGCCACTCCGCCAGCCACGAGGCAAGAATATAGCACATTTCGTCCGAAGAAAGCAACCGAAAAACATCTCGATTCTCGATTCGAGCATCCGGCATCGAGTATCGAGCATCGAGAATTTTGCTTGATGTCACGCCACTTTTCGTGGTAAAATCTGGCGGTGGACAAAGACAAATTCGAGGAGCGTGCCAGTGGCAGGTAAAAATTGGGCGTTGTCCGGTAAAAGTATGATAGTATTGTTTTTGAGCGTTTTGCTGACCGGCGGGATATGTTTTGCCGACGACTGGCCTCAATTTCGAGGTCCCAACCGCGATGGGAAATCCGCCGAGACCGGGCTTCTGAAAAAATGGCCGCAGGGCGGCCCAGAACTTTTGTGGTCCGTCGAGGGACTGGGGATTGGCTTCTCTTCGGTCGCCGTAGCCAACGGGCTTATCTACACAACAGGTATGCTCAACGGCGAGGGGTTCCTTTTTGCCTACGACCTTGCCGGCAACCTGAAATGGAAAGTATCCTACGGCCCGGAGTGGCGAAGGTCCCACAAGGGCACTCGAACCACACCAACGGTTGACCCCGTTAGAAATTCTGCAATGGGCGATATGATGCAAAAGGGGAAAATTTCTAACGGGGTTGACGACGGCAGGGTCTATGTATTCAGCGGCACCGGCATAATGTCCTGCTTCGACGCCAAAACCAGTAAAAAAATCTGGCAGGTAGATACGTTAAAAAAATTCGAGGCGAAAAACATCATTTGGGGTATGAGCGGCTCACCCCTCATCGACGGCCGGAAAATATACTGCACCCCCGGCGGTAAGAACGGTACGGTTGTCGCGCTGGACAAAATGACCGGAGAAACCATCTGGGCGACCACCGGCCTTACCGAGTCTGCCGCTTACTCTTCCCCCATTCTGTTCGAAAGAGGTGCCAATCGTCTGCTCGTTACTATGATACAAAAGTCGGTCATCTGCGTGGACGCCGATAACGGCAAACTCGTCTGGCAAGTGCCTTACAGGGCCAGCTTCGATACAGGTATTGTCACGCCGGTCTATAAAGACGGCTGTATCTTTGTTACAAGTGTCGTTGAACGTGGCATCACAACAGGCGGGCTAATGCTTCAAATCTCTGAAGATGGAACGAGGGCGGCTAAAAAATGGAACGAGCCTGTCCTAGACTGTCACCACGGCGGTGTCGTCCTGGTCGATGGCTATCTCTATGGCTCAAACTTCAACGGCATCCCCAGAGGCGACTGGGTCTGCCTCGATTGGGACACGGGAAAAGTTATTTATGAAGCTAAGTGGAACGGAAACAAGGGCTCGATTATCTACGCCGACGGTATGTTATACTGTTACGACGAAAATACCGGCGACGTGGCTCTGGTGAAGCCCTCCCCAAAGGGCTTTGAAATCGTCAGTTCTTTCCGCATTACTCTGGGCTCCGGCAAACACTGGGCCCATCCGGCCATATCCGACGGCCGGCTATACATCCGCCACGGCGACACCCTAATGGCCTATGACATAAAAAACAAGTAGCTTTCAACAGGACACAAATGACAAATCACTACCGAACTATTACCTGTCTGTAATCAGGTTTGGCCGCTTGCCACTTTTTTGCGAAATGCTTCTGCCTCCCACCGGTTAATGAAGTCCCGCTCTCTTTTATTCAAACTGCAAATCCCACCCATCCGTCTGGCATTGGTGCGAATGAAAGCCGAGTATGCAACAATGTCCCGCACGGTTTGGGCCATTTTCTTTTTACCCGCAACGAAAAGTCCGGTGTTCTTAACCAGAAACGCCACACCGTGCCTTTCTCCATTCTTGATTTGCTGAGTTAATCTCTTTGCTATGTTCGCCCGTTCAATTCTATCCACCCACATCGCCGAGCCGTTAGCATATACGAGCTCATCCGGCGTCAAAACGCCCGCCGACAGCATCTCCTCGGCATCTCTTTGAGCCAGAAACGCTGCAATCTCATCGTCGTAAAAATAGCTTATCGTCGCGTGCTCACCGGTCGCCTCAAAAAACGCCTTGCGAATGCAGCGTTTTACATCGTTGACTTTTTCCTGGCTTACGGATTTAATTTTTCCAGCCCTTGGTTGCCTTAGTTTGCTGTTGCAGCGATTTATGACCTTGCGAACAAGCCTCAAAGCAGCATCCGGGCTTCCTGCCGAAATAAAAAGCCCGTGCTTTTCGAGAAAAAGAATCTCGGGCTTCCTGCCGAATTGCTTTTGATAATGCACAACAGCCTCAGAGATTTTCTTTGCGAGCGTAAAGCCGGGGTCTGTGTACGGCACCCAGAGCGGCGGAGGGCTTTCTGTCTTAAAAAGTTTCTCAAGCTCTGCCTTTCCGTTTTTAGCATTTACGTATGCGCCCACTGCACTCGGGTGCAGATGAATCACGCACTTATCAAGAAAACTGTGCAAATGTGCTTCCACCGACGGCCGGGCCTCTCCGGTAACTTGGTCATCGCACGCAAGAAGCAGCCGGTTCACCACCTCAATTTCTCTGTTCTGCGTCTCAAGCCCTGCTATTGATTTATCTTCTATAATAGACAGGACCGAATCGAGCCGCATCCTCCGCCAGCCGGCTTTCTCACTCATATCTTTCAGAGCCGTACCGCTGGCCTTGATATACATATATTTACCATTTGCGGTCTTTACCGACGTATTACCGCCTCCGCCCTGAACAAGCGAGCTGTCATTACCGACCGCTTTCGATATTCTAATAAGTTCTGATAGGGCCTTATCCATATCTATCGTGGTGTGGCGTCGGGCAAACCACCGTCCACGGGAATTGTAGCGCCCGTGGTAGGTGTTTGACGCGTAGCAAAAAAGAGCACGGCGTTGGAAACGTGCCGTCCCGTAACCTTTGCTTTCAGTAGATTTCTGTTTCGGTAATACTCTTGCAATTCTTTTTCAGTAAGTCCGCGCGCCTTCATTCGGCTGGGACCTATTTCTTTCCATAAGCCGGATTTGTATTTGCCTTCAGAGAACACAGCATCCGGCGCCACCATATTAACACGAACCCCATATTGCGCCAGCTCTATACTTGCGATACGCCCCAGCTGATGACACGCGGCTTTGGTGGCGCTGTAAGCTCCGAAGCCTGCGCCGGGGCTGGGAACGTTCTTGCTGGATATAACAATAACGTCCCCGCCGGTTGCCTGCAGAATGAAATGACGAGCAGCTTCGGCAAGTGTCAGCAGAGCACCTTCCACATTTACTTTTTCGAGCTTGCGGAAGGCATCGAGCTCTATATCTTTCAAATATGAGACCAGCGGGATACCGGCATTAACAACTACAATATCAATTCCGCCCCAGGTTTGTATGACACTTTCAAAGCCGCGGGCTACAGCTCCTTTGTCAGTAACATCGATTGGAACACCTATCACTCGCTCACCACCTGTTTCCTTCAGGTCAGCAGCAAAATCGTCAAGTTTCTTACCCGCAAGGTCGGTAGCCGCCAGGTGGCAGCCGTTTTCCAGCAGCCCCCGGCAAACCCCGTAACCGATGGCACCCGCGGCACCGGTCACCAGCGCAACTTTATTCTTAAGAGGCAAATCAGGGCCCCCACCTTGCGGGAACAAATTATCATCCTCTCGCTCGACGTAAAGTATCCCCAGCTCACGAAGACATACGATTTCCGGCTTGCAGTTGTACTGCTGCGAATAATCTGAAATAGCGTCGCTTAATTGTTTGCGAAGAGCTTCTGCTTCGCTATCTATATCCACATCGCCTGAGAAAAGCGGTGGCCTTTTACCTTTAGTCAAAGGTGAGGGATACCGCTGGGCTTTGGCCTTTTCAGCAGAGACAGCAAAATCAACAGCTTCTTTGCTGGTTAAAGATCTTAGAATAACGGGTTCATAAGGTATGTCCTCATTGCCAGTCGAATTTGCCAGAAGCCCGCGGACAATCGGTGCTATTCGAGCTAATTGCTTCAAAGAGCGGTTTTCTAACGCGTTATTCTTCATCTTAGACCATTAAAATTTATCCTGAGCAACGCCGAAGAATCCAAAATCTCAATTAACTCCATACTCCTACTTTCGGATTATAACGTTGCGGCTCACCAGCGCCGTGTATCCGGCGTCCGAGTATAACCGCTGGTTAGATATTCGATATTGGTGGGCTACAAGCCCACCCCACAACCTCATCGTTTTGTCAAGTTGTGTGTTATCGGATATTCGCAGCCGTGCGCGACAAGGAAACCCTTGAGCAACTTTTCGGCGGCCTGCTGGCAGTGAAAGCAGACCGTGTCATAAGGCACTTTATCAGCGGCAAGATTATTGTCGGCATCTAATAGATCACTTTTTGCCTTATCGAACCATCGCTTAGCATATTCAAGCTTTTTATCCATACAGCTTTTTCCCCTCCCGTAGTACGGTGGAGATGAATGAAAGCTCGAATTCACTCTCTTTTTCAACTTCCTTGGGAGTATAAACCAGAATGTCCATCGGAAAAGGATACGGCCTGAACATAAGGTGCAGCTGGCGGCTTCTTTTGTGTCTTGGCAAATCACTCTCGGCAATCACCAAAAGGTCAACATCGCTATGCTTTCCGGGTTGTTTTCGAGCGTATGAGCCGAAAAGAATCACTGCCTTGGCATTGATTTGCATTCCAATTTTTCTGGCAACATTTTCAATTTCATTGAAACTTACCATAGCTTGATGATAATTGTCCTTATCTGTTATTGCAACAATTTTTCTGTACTGTTATGTACAATAAAAAACCCTGAAGAATAAACAAGATTCATGTTTATATTTAATCCGTGTTAATCCGTGAAATCTGTGGTTAATCTTTTTCGTTCTTGAGCGTTTCGTACAAATCAAGGGCCTCGGCGGGCTTCATATTTTCGTGAACAACCTTGTGAATTACTTGCATCATTGCTTTTGGGCAGTCACTCTGGAAGATGTTGCGTCCCATATCCACGCCTGAGGCGCCCTCGCCGATGGCCTTGTAGGCCATTGTCAGGGCATCGAGTACGGGGATTTTCTTGCCGCCCGCCATCACAATCGGAACCGGACACGAGGCTGTAACCGTTTCAAAGCCCTCCGGAACATAATATGTCTTGATAATATTGGCCCCAAGCTCGGCACACATACGACAGGCCAGGCGGAAGTATCGCGCATCCCTGACCATATCTTTGCCAACCGCCGTTACCGCCATCGTGGGAATACCATAACGCATCCCCATATCCACCAGCCGCGTCATATTATGTACCGAGCGGGTTTCGAACTCGCCGCCGATAAATACCTGCAATGTAATCGCCGCCACGTTCATCCGAATGGCGTCCTCGATATCTACCGCTAATTCTTCATTCGACAGCTCCTTGAGTATGCTCGGCCCGCCGCTGCATCGCATCACGACCGGTTTGATCAGGGTAGGCGGCACCGTTGTTCGCAGAATTCCCCGCGTCAGCATTATAGCGTCGGCGTACTGCATTAACGGTACAATCGTCAGGTCAATCCGCTCAAGCCCCGTTGTAGGGCCTTGAAAGTAGCCGTGGTCAATTGCAAACATTACCGTTCGCCCGGTCTCCGGATTAAATATTCTTGAGAGCCGATTTTTCATCCCCCAGTCAAGGGAGCCTGCTCCTTTGAGGAAGAAGCCCTCAGTTTTCATCGGAACATCTTCATAAAACTTCTTTGCTTCTTTTTCGTCTCCGATATCAGGCATAATTGTTTCCTTTCTTTCGGTTTCATTCGTAGCAAATTCCGTACTCGTATTCCTAACTAACGTCCCTTTCGCTTTTCTCTTTCAAGAAAATCCAGATTGTGCCGAAGACAAAATAAATCACGGTTATATATATAAGTGCCGTTTTGAAGAAATCAATCCGGTTGTCATAAACGTCTCCTGCCGAGACAGCTACCCGGATGGCCATACCCAGGCAAACTGCAAGTGACGCCACCGCAATAATGCCGGAAATATAATACATTCGTGACTTCTTAGAAGGTCCTGCTGTTTCTTCGCTCTCTGCCGGTGCAGTTTCAAATGCTGCAAATTCCTCTTCGGCCGGCTCGGGCAGCTTTTCGCGTGCACCGAACTTATATGATAAAACTATATAAAGGATGGCCGAGCAAACCCATACCGGAATAATCAGGAAAAACAGGTGAAGCACACCTGTCAACCAAATGATAACGGCTGCTGCCAGCGTCGCGCCCCAGGCAATCAGGGCCGGCCGATTAACCAGCTCTCCTTTCCGCGATATCCAGTATTGAGTAAGCCCAATCCGCGGGAAAATCCAGTGCTCTACAAAAACTATGGCGCCTATCGGCATAAGCAGCAGACCATAAAGGGCTACGAAATCCAGCAACTTAGTGAACACAAATGGGAAACAGGCGATGATTGTCGTGACCGCGCCGGCAAGGAGAGTTACCAGCCAGCGGGGCCAGTTCGGCGTCGTAATCTGCAGTGCCAGGCCCGCGCGGTAAATCGTAGGATTAGCCGTCGTCCACCCGGCAATTACCACTGCTATAGCACCAGCCACACCCAGAGCAGTAGTTGCCACCGAGCCGGAATCCAGTTCCGTAAGAGGAGTCTTCAAAAGGATGGCAGCGCCTGCTCCCATAATACCGGCGCAAATCCACGCCAGGTAGTGTCCTAAGTACATCCCGAAGGCCGAGTAAAATCCATAGCTGGTCCGTTTGGCATAACGCAAAAGTGCCATATCTGACAATCCCAGGTGCATAGCCAGATTACAAATCCAGGCAAAGGATGCTATATGCAGAAAACCTAAACCACCCTCCTGCCCGGGCCAGATTTTCGCGTCGGCCAATCTCCAGAAATCATGGAAGCTATGAAGCGATTTAATTTCCGGCATGTCGGCTACTATCGTAGGCAGCATCGCCAGGGCCCCCGCGATGAACATCAAAAACATCCAGGGCGAGCAAATCTCAGCAAACTGGGCCAGCTTTTTGAATCCCCAAATAGCCAGAGTCACCACCACTGCTCCGACGCCCAGTACGACAAAGACAAACCTTATGTCCGTCGGGAAGAACCCTGTCTCAGGTTTGATACCAAAGGGTATGCGCACTGCGGATGCCGAAACCGTTATCATTGCTCCCGCCAGAATGCAGTACATTACCGCATTGAGGATATTGTAGATGACCATCACGACCGGCCCGCCTATCTTCCGCAGATACCAGTAAAGGGTAAGGCGGGTCTTAATCGCAATGGGAGCACAAATCAAGGCCCAGGACAGGACCGCAAGCAGATTTCCAAATACCAGACCCACGATAACATCACAGGTATGTGCCCCCTTGCTGACAAACAAGGCCCCAATCACAAACTCCGTGGCCGCCACGTGCTCGCCCGCAAAGACCCCGGCAAAATGCCGACCGCTTTGCAATTTGTCCAAAGTTACCGGCTGCCGTTCAAATTCGTTAAGTTTGTCGAGCCGTCTGATAAGACCGGAAGATTTTGCCTCTGCCATTTGTTTATCCTTTCAGTTTTTGGGGTTATTTACCTTTGCCTCGAATTTGTCACTTTGGCTTCATAATCTCTTACTTCTTTCAGCCAATCCGGCCCCGGCGGGACATCTTGCTTTCTGCAATAGTAATCCCAGACCGCGCCGAAGGGAAGCGTTTTCAACTCTTCCAGCATAGCCAGACGCGAGGTGTAGTCGCCGTTGATTTCCATCTGGCGCAGCTTCTCCGTCGGCTCCAGCAGCGCAATTAACAGCGCCTTGAGCATACAACGTGTCCCTATCACCCAGGCCGCCACCCGGTTAATGCTGGCGTCAAAAAAGTCAAGCCCGATGTGCACCCTTTTAAGATAGTCACCCCGCACTATCTCGCAGGCCAGCGCGCGCAGCTCATCCGAGAGAATAACCACGTGGTCGCTGTCCCACCGGACGCCCCTGCTGACGTGCAGCAGTATCTCATCAAGAAAGGTCAGCACCGATGATATTTTGTCGGAGACAACCTCCGTCGGATGAAAATGTCCTGTGTCCAGGCAGAGCAAAATGTTGTTCTGAACGGCATAACCTAAGTAAAATTCATGTGAGCCGACAACATAGCTTTCCGAGCCGATGCCGAACAGTTTGCTTTCCACCGAATCTAAAAGACAATTGCGGTCTATCGATTCGGCGAATATCTCATCGAGCGATTTTCTAAGTCGCTCCCGAGGTCCCTTCCGGTCAACCGGAATGTCCTTGTACCCATCCGGAATCCACAAGTTTGTCACGCAAGGTGTCCCCAGCTCCTTTCCCATTTGCGCCCCTATCTTTCGGCACACTATCCCGTGCTCCACCCAGAACCTGCGTATTCCCTCATCCGCACTGGCTAACGTGAAGCCGCTTTCTGCCTTCGGGTGCGAAAAAAACGTCCCGTTAAAATCCATCCCCAGGCCGTTCGCCTTCGCCCAGTCAATCCACCTCGCAAAATGCTCCGCTCCCAGCTCGTTGCGTTCCACTTTCCCGCCCGTCTCCGCATACATTGCGTGCAGGTTCAGCCGGTGCTTGCCCGGTATCAAGCTCATCGCCTTTTCCAAATCCATCCGCAGCTCATCTGCCGTCCGCGCCTTGCCGGGATAGGCACCTGTGGCCATTAAGCCGCCACCACTAAGGCCTTGGCTGCCTTCGAACCCCCCTACGTCATCTCCCTGCCAGCAGTGCAGCGATATTGCTGTCTTGCCCAGCCGTTCCGTCGCCGTCTCAGTATCAACGCCCAGCTCAGCGTAACGCTGCCGCGCCGACTCGTACGCTTTTTCAATCCCTTTCGAATCACTCATCTTGTCTCAAATCCTTCCACGCAGGAAATAAAAACAAAAACTGTAATTTGGAACTTGTAATCGCTACTTGATTTTCAACGAGTTCCTGTCAGGCAGTTTCGGAAAAGCCCTATGCGGCTCGGCTTGGTACCAGAACGCAACTGAAGAAAGGTCATCCTTCAGAGGCAGATACCTCCCGCCGCTTTGCCATCCTAATGCCTGCATCGTTACTTTCAGGTCCTTTTCAAACCTGATTGGGTCCGTAATGTGCCAGCGATACAACCCAAAGCGCGGCTGCGTTTCAGATTTTATCACCTGCGGCATACCCGCATAAGGCGTGTTGAATTCCTGATACCCACCGCCCTTGGGATTATCAAATCCGTAAGAGCCGCAGAAATAGTCTTCCGTCCCCGTCCCGCAAATCGTGGGGAATTTCTTGTCGCCGTCCATAAAGAACTTGATCTCGCCTTCACCCCACCAGCCCGGGCTGTTCGAGCCCCACGTCATATACGTCCCCACGTAGTGTCCCCGGCCCTTAACACCGTCAAGTATGACGTAGTCTGTTTTGTCAGGCAGCGGATTGGTTCTGCGAAATTGGGCATGAAAGTAAGCTGCATCTTCCGGAACGGCAGTCAACGTGTAGTCGATTTGGTAATACAGCGTCATCGGCTTCTCATCGATATTGGTCATCGTAATCTTGCAGCGTTTGCGAAACGGCATCGCCCAGTAGCAGTTGAACCCGCTCTTCGGATTGACACAAACCGCTAAAGAGATGACCCGGACATACTGACCCATGCCGCACGCGAAAAAATCACCGGCGGGACATTCCACGGACGGCTCCTTTTCGCCGTCCCAGTAAATTCGCAGAATGTTGAAACGATTGTTTCCGGTCGGCGTCATCCATATATGCTGGATTGCGCCGGCCCCTTCGATGTCAGCCATTAGAAAGGTTTGGCCCGGCTTAATCCTGACCGAAGGTGAAACTTTCCAGCCCTGCCCTAATTCACGCGATGCTCTTGCTCCTGTCCCCTCCGTTGCCATCCCTCCCTTGCCCTTTTCACCGGTGAAATTCTCCGGACTAATCGAGCGCGTCCTGGCATACGACAGGCGAGGTAGATTTCCCATGCTCGTTTCCAGACCGTTGAATTTCAATCTCTGCTCGTAACACCCACTCGCCAAAAAGGCCATCAACAAAACCCCACAAATCAACCAAACGTTACGTCTTTTCGTCGCGATTGGCCTACCCAACCGCCGGACCAATTTTGTAAGTTCTTTCATTTTTTGTCCTTTCATCTGTAGGGGCAGGCCTGCGTGCCTGCCCAGGGCAACCACACAGGGTTGCCCGTACATCTTTTCCCCGTCTGTTCTATGAATTTTGATACATTTCCACCAGAGTTTTTTCTGCTGCATTGTTCCACAACCCGTTATTCAGACACTCGGCAACTTCCGGCATCTTTTTGCTCAACTCTTTCAGCGGCACCAGGCCCAGACCGCGGCAACGCGGATAAACGATAATCTTGCCTGCTATCGACCGGCTTTCAACCGCCCGAATCCCTTCGGTCGCGCCCTCAAGCCCACTGATAGCTGCGACGCTGACATTGGTATCGAGCCTGCCGGATTCCGCTTTTTCCAGCATTCCTTTCATATCATCTAAAGTTGAGCCGCTCGTACCTATGAAATATAATCGTTTCTCTATGTAAGCATCAAGGTCAATCTCCCCTGTAACCGTGGCGGCAATGCCCGCAAAGATATTTATCAGGCCCCGTTCGGCGGCGCTGCGCACCGAAGCAGCAACCAAATCGGGTACCGGCACCATCAAAACCGTGTAGTCGAAAGACTCCACAATTTCCCCCTTAGTCGGATTATAGGTCTCATACTTAACACCATTCTTCTTAGCTAAAGGTGCAGCGATTCTTGTCAGCGTGGCTAATCTGTTGTCATCCAAATCCCCTGCAAAAATACTGACACCTTCGATACCCTGGCAGATGTCCCGTACCACGTGCATCATACCCATCGGGCCGCCCGCCCCGATAATGTTAATCTTATCACCGGGCCGGATTTCGTCGGCCTCGGGAATTACTTCCATAGACTCAGCCGGGTCCCAACCCGTGGTGCCCACGTAACGAGCCCCGCCATAATGAACTCGGCCAATCATAGTAACAACGTCCCTGCCGAATTTACCGCCGCAAAGAACGATATTGAGAAGTCCTCCTGCAGCAACCTTTGCAAACAACGCTTCGACGGTATTCGCCTCGGAGCCGAAATAGATTACATCGTCATAGCCGGCATCGGCAAGCCCTGATACATTTGCGCTTCTTTTAACGGGCATATCTAATTTTACCGGCGGAGACTTTGCAACCCACATTATTTCAGCCGGCCTGCCATAGCGGTTAAACAAATTTCGAAAACCGTCTTCGCTCACCTCCGCATCCGCAACAACGAGCATCTGTCCATCTGCCCTTAAACTCGTGCGTTCCCTGGATGCATAGGCATCTTCAACGCACGCCCACGGCTCCACCAGAGCTATTGCAGAGGCCGATAGCTCTTCCGAAACCGGTATCAGCATTGACTCGCCTTCCGGAGAAGTGATGACCCTTTCATCCATCAGCACGTATTCCTGAAGGGCCCCTTCGAGGTTATACCCGAAGGCCCCGTTAGAGCTGGCAGTGTGCAGCCAACGGTAATCGGTTTGAACAAGATAACGCTCGCCTTCCTTAAAGTCCTTCACGCCGGCCCCAACCGCTTCAATTCTCACCACCGTTTCATGACCAGGCACAGTTGGCCTCTCGCCGGGGACATAGCTGGGTATCTCTTTAAGTATTTCAGAGTCAATCCCGCAAACTATTTCGCTCTTGCGAACATGGCTGGAAAATTGCTTCAGCAATTTAAGGTCGGAAAAACAAAGCCCAACTGCTTCAACCCGGCACAGAATCTGGTGCCGGCCGGGCCTGAAAACCTCTTTCGATTTATTCAAAACAAGCTTATCCGGCCCAACCAGCTGCACAGCACATTGAGTTTCCGGTATCTCGTATCTCGTATCTCGCATCACGTTTACACTAATCCGCCACAGGTATAAGCGATATCTTAACAGGCCTCATCGATTCTTTCTTCATCCAGACAATCAGGTCGGTGCTTTCAAGGGTATGCCGATGCCCGAAGCGAAAATATTTACCGCGTTTCACCTTCTTGCCGTCAATTTCCAATTTTGCATCGGCCGAACCCCAATTCTTGATAACAAAGGCAGGATTAACCACGGGGGATTCGGCACTTGCAGCGAGTTCAAATTCGAGGCTCTGGGGCAGGTGGGCGGGATTTCTTGACAGAATATACGCACGCTCGTTCCTGCTGTAGCCTTTATTGTTGAATGCCTGGCCGAAAACTTTGAGTATTGGTGGTCGCAGCCACATTCGGGCCAGCGGTGCCAGCTCCCCGACCGGCTTATCGCTTAACCCCATAATGAACCTTCCCTCCACGGCGCCGTCTTCCGGCCGGCGTCTCATCGGCGGTTCCGGTGACGTAATCGCAGAGCTGGACACACGGTCCGGTGCCAGGGCATAACGGCCGTCCGAGGGCACCTGGGAAACAGGCCAATGATTCCACGTGGGGAAACGGGAATATTCCGTACGCAATTCTCGAAGTCCTCCTCCGTATGGGATAATCCGGGTGCCGGGCTCGTAAATATAAAAGGGCTTATACTTCGACTTGAAATTCACCACGCAGATATTGGCGCCGGGCAGGGCATTGGTAAACGGAGCGGCAGTTCGGCCGTTGCTCGGCCAGGGGTCCCAGACGTGGGTACGTGTTTGACCTTTCATATTGGCCATCGTAACAGCGGCAAGCTCAACGTTATCTTCCGCTTTTTCCCCGGGCTGATTAAAGACCGTAGGTTCGGTTATACTGCATCCTCCTACACCATAAACCACAAAATGTCGCACCGCCACTCCGTCCGGGTAAATGTAGTAGTACTCATCAGCCCACGCTCCCCAGCCGGTATCTTCATCGACCCTCGCAATCTTGTATAGCACGTCACACAGGGCATAGCGCCAATGAACCACGACCCGCGCTGGGTGATTTTCAATAATCCGCACATGCGCATAACGGCACTGCTTGTCCGACATATGCTCGCAGCAGCCGATAACGTCACCACCGCCACATTCAGCGCTCTGGTCGCCGACCCATTTACCGTTTTCCGTAACCAGATTCATATTATAATTAGTGCCGCGCCAGAAGACCATTTTGTAATGTCCTTCATCGAAAGTCACCACAACATCCGGATAGTCGCCGACCCGCCACAGTGCGTCCCATTCCTCATAGAACTTCAACTTGCAATAGACCGCACCAAACCGGTTTCCTCCGGCGGCAAGCTCCGGTAGTTTGCGCCATTTAAGCGGCGGTTTCCCTTTCGGCTTGCTTTCTTTATATGCCTGCTCGATTTCATCAGCCGAAAGTGTTCGATTGTAAATCTTCAATTCATCGATAATCCCGTCAAACGAATACGATGTGGGGAAGTTGACTTTTTTCCGAACCAATGATTCACGGTTCAGCAGTGTCTTCTCATGATTTCTGCCGATTTGCAGGTCCACATCGTCGGCAAAACTCAACCTACCCTTTACCGGCAGGTAAGCCACAGCTTTTCCATCGATGTAAACTGTAATCCCCGTGTCCTTGTCGAATGTGCCGGCTATATGAGACCATTTCTCCATAAAGGGTATAGTGTCTTTAGACGTGCATTCATACCATTTGCCCTTAATGGCCAGATGCAAACCAACGTGTCCGACCTCGTCAATACCGAAAAAATAACCCGCTTTATGCTCCTCCTGCTGGTTCACTATCGCGCACCAGTTCCACGGATACGCCTGAGGAGCAACCCAGGCCTCGATACTGAATGCCTCGGCAAAGCGCGGCACCTTGCCCGCCTTGCGAACGATGTGGCCGGTAAAACCGTCGAACTTAATAGCGCTTCCGGAAACTCCCGGCAGATACCGGAAGTTGCCGGAGATTGCATCCCGTCTTAGCGTAACGCTGTCGATTGCTGACTTGCCCTCGCCCTCGTCAAACTTCCACCAGGCCACCAGACCCATTTGTGGAATTTCTAACGGGTCCAGACCGTCATCAACTGCCAGAGTTGAAAGGCAGCACAATATCAATATCACCATAAAACCGCACCCATAGGTTTTCCAAACCTGAAGATGGGTGCTCCCACGTTTAGATTTGCCACAGACAAATCTGTGGGAGCTAAAAAAGATTATTTTTGGCATTGCATAACCCAAATATTGAAATTCCTCGGTTCGCGATATCCGGCATCGACCATCGAGCCGGTAGTATCCTATCAAACTTATGTTTTGTGCACTACTTTATTTGAGTAATCCGCTTCTGTATTTCCTCGGCTGTATTCTCTTCACTTAAACCGGCAAGTTTATCTTCCTGTCCCGGCTCAAGCGAGCTCCCGAAGGCCCGGAAAAATTCATTTTTCTCCGCAGCGCTTTTGAAATTCTTCTTCGCCCACTCGCTGGTATATCCAAGCCCGCATTTTTGTTGGAGTACCGAATGGGCGTAAACGATATGCGCACCTTTCAGGAATACCGGCACTAACGGCGAAAGTTCCTCGCTATCGAAGTTGTCCACAAATTTTTGACCCGGGCTGTTCATTTCCGTCCCCATCACGACAGGCAGATACAGCTTTTCAGCTAATTCCATCACCTGGTAGAGATTATCTATTTTTTTGCCTTTAACGCCCGACGTGTAGTTGCGGTCCGGGATAACGTTGATGGCCGCTGCACCCGTGCTCATAGCTACTTCCAGAAGCTCTTCGATGGCCTTTTCACCTTCACTCGTGCCGTCCAGCCACGTTAAAGTCGGAATTGCACCCGCCGCTAAAGCGAACCGATTGGTATCAGCCATCAATGGAAACGAACCTTTATCGGGCACGACGTAGCCGACGCCGCCGCGCTTCATAGTTTTAGCTCGAATCGTATTCAGCAAATCTCTGCCTTCCGGCAGCTCCAATGATTCTGCCGCCACGCCTAACTTCTCAGACCAGAACTCAGCAAGCGAATCTGTCTCACCGAAGATTTCTCTGGCCTTGCGCGCGTATGCAAGACAAATATGACGCTCGGTCGGATTACCTGACGGCGTCAGAACGAGTACGTCCCGCTCATAATCCAATTCCGCCGGCTTCAGATGCTTATTTACCCGTTCCATCAAATCCCGGTTCCTCTGCTGGGCCATTTTGCGAAGACTAACCAAAAACTCTTCCTGTTCGCCTTCCAACCTTGCTCTCGGAAATCCCACCCCCATATGGTACGTGATACCCGGCTCACCGGGCGAAGTCATCACTCTGTCTGAAAATTCCGGCACAAATACCCGCGTCTCCAGACCGCCGCATCCCTTTAGGCCGAGCTTTCGCGCCGCCTCAAGGAATTCTTCCAGAGCGTCCAGAACGTCAAAATCCACCACACCCGCAACAGCCAGCCCACGCTTCCGCGCCAGCCACGCAAATTTGCTCGGAGAATAGCCGTACGAATTATAAGAAAAAAAGGTATGACAATGCAGGTTGACATCCGTGCCGGCTTCAGGCAGCTCGATTTCCCCCGCCTCGACCTTCTCACACAGGGCCGCTAAGGCCTTCTTTCTTTCAGCAGAATCAAAACTATCCAGCTTGCGTTCAAGCTCTTCTATCAAAGCCATTTCTTCTTTTGCTATTCTAACACGCTTGTCATTGCGAGGCCTGCATTAGCAGGCCGTGGCAATCTCTTCTCTGTGTTCTCCGCACCTAATGTTCGTTCCTGATTAAGACCTGCTGTCGCGTTTTGAATTTTGTATTTTGGTCATTCGAATTTGTTTCGGATTTCGAGATTCGAATTTCGGATTTTCATATTCAATAATCAATAGAAAATATCGAAGATCCGCCGTCCGTGTGGCGGAATCAATAATCAATTGATTTGTATTCTTCTTCCCAGAGCTGACTATCTTGCGGCTGATATTCTTTAAGCTTATATGAATTGCGGACAATTGCCCTCGCATCGCCTAACGTTTTTATCTGGCCTGTCGCCTTGGCCTGCATCAAAATATTGCCGCTCGCCGTCGCCTCAATCGGCCCGGTGATTACCGTTTTCCCCGTCGCGTTAGCCGTGAACTGACAGAGCAGTTCATTTTGTATCCCGCCGCCGACAATATGCAGTACCTCAATCGACTGTCCCGCAATATCTTCGATAGCTTCCGTCATATAGCGATACTTAAGGGCCAGGCTTTCCAATATCGCTCTTATCATTTGTCCCTTGTCGTCGATTGCCTTCTGGCCTGTATCAGTAAGATAATCATTTATTCTTGTCGGCATATCGCCCGGCGAAAGAAAGCCGCTGCAATCAGGATTGATTTGACGGGCAAACGGCTCGGCTTGTTGGGCCATCTCGGCCATCTCCGCATACGACAGCTCAACGCCCTCTCTCTGCCATTGCCTTTTGCATTCCTGAATCAGCCATAATCCCATTATGTTCTTCAAAAGCCGAATCGTATTTTCAACTCCCCCCTCGTTTGTGAACTCAAATTCAAAGCTCTTGTCATTAATAATCGCCTCAGGCACTTCAATGCCTATAAGGCTCCAGGTCCCCGATGAAATATACGCCCAGTTATTCTCCCCGGCCGGCACGGCGACAACCGCCGAGGCCGTGTCGTGCGAGCCAATCGCAATAACCGGAATAGGCCCGCACCGAAGCTCGGTTCCAATCTTCGCGCTCAACTGCCCAACAACTGTCCCCGGCTCGACGATTCTTGGCATAATCTCAATCGGCAAAGAAAGTTTATCGAAAATCTCTCTCGACCATTGGCCCGTTCTCATATCCATCAACTGTGACGTGCTTGCAAGACTGTATTCGCCGTAAATCTTACCGCACAAATGGTAGGCGAACAAATCAGCGATAAAAATCAGGGTCTTCGTCTTGGCCAGCGCAGCCGAGCTTGCCAAGCGCATCGCAAGAAGTTGATAGACCGAATTTAGCTGCATAAACTGCAGGCCCGTGTTTTCATAAATTTCGCGTTTGCCCATCAGCTCGAACGCCTTTTCCATCATCCCGTTGGTTCGGCTGTCGCGATAATGATAAGGATTTTCAACCAGTTTCCCATCGACGTCCAGCAGCCCGAAATCAACGCCCCAGCTATCGACACCGATACCCCAGACTTGAGTGCCCGCCGCTTTTACTGCTTTGCTTATGCCCGTTTTAACTTCGCAAAGCAGTTTGTCAAAATCCCAGCGCAGCGAGCCGTGCTCTTCAATTGGGCCGTTACTGAAACGATGGATTTCCTCGAGAGCAATTTTATCGTCCGAGACCGAGCCGAGCATCACTCGCCCGCTCTCGGCACCGAGGTCAACCGCAATATATTTTTTCACTTCCGCCATCGCCAGTTCCTTATTATTTGATTCGTTAATATCGAGCATCGGGTATCAAGCATCGGCTATCGAGCAAGGAAACAATTTTATAACCCAAATCCCTTGCTATTGCAAATCGAAAATAGAAGTGTGAAAGTATGCCCTTTGTTGCGGGCACAGATGTAATCAGGGTAATAGATAAAGCCGGCAAGAAGTAGTTAGGCCTATATGTGGCGTAGCATTTTTTGCCGCTACGCCCGCGGAATGGATTGGTCCGACTGAAAACGTATCTTGGCCTCGCCGATAAGATAAAAACTGCCGGTAATACAAATCAGGTCTTCTTTGCTCACAGCGCTTTTCGCAAGCCGCAGTGCTTCGCCCAAACTGCTGGCTGTCTGGCACATCTTGCCGCACATCTCCGTGTACATATCAGTCAGGTCTTCCGGGGACATCGCTTTCGCCGAGTTGCTGCGGGTAAAAACCACCTTGTCAGCACCGTATTGTAATTTATGCAGCATACCTTTAACGTCCTTGTCGTTGTTGCAGCCGAAGATTACCACCATGGAATCATAAGGAATATTTTGGCCTATCGCATGTATCAAGACCTGAATGCTTGCGGCATTGTGGGCAGCGTCTATCATAATTCGCGGGTCATCGCAAATCATCTCCATTCGGCCCGCCAATGACACCCTATGAAGTCCCTTGGTTGCTTTTTCGCTGTCTATCTTGTAGCCGCTTGCTTTGAGTTTATCCAGCATAGCCAGGGCCAGACCGCAGTTGATTGCCTGATGTTTGCCGTGAAGTGGCACTCGCAGATGTTCAAATTTACTCGTTGGTGTTGTCAGGCAGATCCTTGTATGTGGGCCGTGCTCCCGCGACGTTTCAAATCGCTGCGAAAAATCAATATCGGTGCCGGTTACACTCAGCGGCGCTTTGACAGCAGCAGCATGCAATTTTAGAACACGCATTGCCTCGTCCTCCTGTTGGACGGTAATAATCGGAACGCCCCGCTTGAAAATACCGGCCTTCTCCTTGGCAATTTTGTCGATAGTGTGCCCAAGCTGGTGCTGGTGGTCGATACTTAAACTGGTTATACCAACGACCTTGGGCTTAATAACGTTGGTGCTGTCCAGTCTGCCGCCTAAACCGGTTTCAATCACCCCAATATCAACGTTCGCATCGACAAAATGCATAAACGCCAGGGCGGTCATAATCTCAAAGAAGGTGGGAGGAGTATTATTTGATATCTTCTCAACCGGCGCGTAAATGCGGTTCAGCAGGCCAAGCATTTCTCGGTCCTTTATCATTTCGGAATTGACCGCAATCCGCTCATGCAAATGTACCACGTGCGGCGAGGTGTATAACCCGACGTCGTAATCGTTCGCCTCGAGCATCCTCGCCAGCATCGTCGCAGTCGAGCCCTTTCCTTTTGTGCCGGCTATATGAACTGTATGAATCTTCTTGTGAGGGTTGCCCAATAACGACAGCAGCTTTCTCATCCTGTTGAGGTTGAACGTCGTAACGTTATAGCCTAAATGCTCTTCCTTTTCGTAGTCAGTCCTCTCGAACAGATAGCGAATGGCCTGTTTATAGCTCGTGAAAGCTTTTTTGGTCTTGACCGTGGCAAGCTTGGAAGAGCTTTTTTTCGTTCGTTTCTTTCCGGTTGTTTTTGTTGATTTTACCATGAAAATCCCAGTCTAATAGATAAAGACGCTTGAGTCAAAGGACAGGACTCGAAAAAAACCTGAAAAACTGCTGTTATAATTGGATAGAACGACATAAGGTATTGCAAATAAAGAGCTTATAGAAAAAGCAGCTTTGCAGTATTATCTTTGTAAAAAACCGTCTTGCATCAGCACAACTAAATATATAATTAGCTCACCTTATAATACGACGCTTTTGCGGAGGCTTTTGGCTGGACGTCGGCGAGTTGGCAAAAATACGCAGTCTCTTTAATACCGAAGAGGAAAGGCACAAGGCGGCTGATGAGTATTTCTCGGAAGTCTTTGGTGATAAGCTGGCCGCAATGAGGGCTGAAGATGAAGTTAAGCTTAACAAAGCCCGCAAGATTGCAAATATGTTTCGCTTTATTTGCCCGACCTATTACATTCCCGGAAAACAGGATTGGGGCGCCTTTTAGTTCTTCAAGGTAACGTTCGCACAACAAGCCGCTCGCTGCGCCTGACCGGCATCTCGCTGCGCTTTGCAGTTAACGTGTAGAGTTTAACTCTACCACGTGCAGTTTCTGCTCTCCAATGGCCGAAACCGGGCGTTCCCGTCGCGTCCAAATCCCGCCGGGTATGACCGCAGAACAAAAAAGCAAGCTCTGGCGAAAACGATTTTCTACTATTTGCTGCTTTCCGGCTTGGCTTTCATCACAACAAAGAAATACACTATCGCGCCTATGCAATAGAACCAGAGCGATAACACAATCGCACCGGCCCATATCAGTTTGTCGTATTCGCCATTTTTTGTAAGTGGATTCGAAAACTTCGACGCAGGCCGTTTCAGACAGTCGATGAGCATAACAAGCGAGAGAACAACCCCGGCAATAAATAACAGTCCCGGCAATACTCCTGTTCTAAAAACCGGCACCACAGGCCACCACGGAAACTTGCACACTACCGCCATAACAAATACCTCCCAAAAAAACTCATAATCTCACACTTTTGCGAACCAGCTCCACAACCTGCCCGGCAAAACGCAGACCAGGCGATATGTTAAGCACACTTTTATCAAACTTCCTGTATCTTCAGCCATTTTTGCCCTTCTCTTTAATAAATTTCCCTCACCTGACTGCAATTAGACTGCCCACAGAACCGCCAAACACGCAGATTTTCGGACCAAACAATAACCAGAATCCTCTTTCCCGTCAACCCAGAACTTTCCTGAGCCATGTCCCGAGCAGGGCCGAGGGAGTAGCCGAAAGTTCTAAGAATCCCCGGAATCCGCGCCCAATTTTTCTTTGTGCCTTCGTGCCCTTCGTGGTTAAATACAAATCTGTGGCTTTATAATTTTTTCCCGACGGCTAAATAATGGCAGAATCACTGCAGAATTCCGTTGATATCGAAAAATGGCTCAAATTAATCAGGGCCGACAGTGTCGGCCCAACTACTTTTGCAAAGCTTATAAAGCATTTCGGCTCAGCGGAGAGGGCCTTAGGTGCTTCGGCCGGTGAGCTGGCCGGAATAGTGGGAGTAGGTCTCAAGACTGCTGAACAAATTGTCCGAACGCGTAACGAATTTGACACAACCGCTGAGCTGGAACTGGCCGAGAAGCTCGGCGTGCATATAATCCACCTTGCCGATAAGCGTTATCCCCCTGTATTGAAAAGGATTTACGACCCTCCGCCGGTTCTTTACATTAAAGGCAGTTTGACCCGGCAGGACAATTTGGCTATTTCGATAGTTGGTTCCCGGCGGTGCAGTTTGTACGGCCAGGAGCAAGCTTCTCGATTTGCTCATTTTTTAAGTTCAGCCGGCTTCACTATTTGTTCCGGAATGGCCCGCGGCATAGATTCCGCCGCACATCAAGGCGCCCTATCAGCCGGCGGACGCACGATTGCGGTACAGGGCTGCGGCCTGGCAAATATCTTTCCGCCGGAGAACAAGAAGCTCTTTGAGCTTATAGCCGAGTCCGGCGCCTGCATTAGCGAATTGCCGCTGCGGTATGAGCCGCTGGCGGAGAACTTCCCGCCCCGCAACAGAATAATAGCGGGACTGTCGCTGGGGACGATTATTGTCGAGGCCGGCCCACGTTCAGGAGCGTTAATCACGGCCAGAGCAGCACTTGAGAACAATCGGGAGGTGATGGCGGTGCCGGGGAAGATTGATTCGCCGTTGAGTAAAGGCAGCCATCGGTTGATAAAACAGGGGGCAAAGCTGATAGAATCCGTTGAAGATGTGATGGAAGCGCTCGGCTATATCGGCGAACAGTTGCAAAGCCATGTAAGCGCGGCAGCGGAAAAGGCGGCTGAAAGCATAGAGACGCCTTTGTTTGATGTGAGCCGGTTGAAGCTAAGTGACGATGAAAGAAGGATTTATGATTGTCTTAGCAAAGAGCCGGTGCATATAGAGCAGATAATCGCGGATACGAATTTAATGCCGGGCAGTGTAAATGCCGGCTTGGTATCACTTCGACTTAAGGGGTTGATAAAACACCTGCCGGGCAGTTTATTCCTGCGAAATTAGCCACAGATTTGACTGATTGCGCAGAAAAATATAGCCACGAATTACACGAATTTGCTCTGCTTTTTGCTTGATTTTCAGCAGCAACAGACATACAATTATAGAATCTTTGGTTTGTTTGCCAAACGCAGGAAGGTGACTAAAAATGACATTCTATAACACCCATTCCAGTGGGTTTTGCCAAGAGAATATCGGTGTGCACAAAAAATGCTAAATTATTAACAATTCTCGAAAGGGTTGAACATGGCACGCAAAACTATTAACAAGGAGCTTAGACGCGCTATTTCTAACTCTCGCAGGTTGATTGAAAAGCTGATGAAGGCCGATGGGAATGAGGCCGAGACGAGACGAAGGGTCGAGCGGATATTTGAAAAGGTAATGGGCTATGATGTTTTCAAGCATCTAAGCCGCGAAAGAGCGGTCAGGGGGGCCGGAGAGACAGAGCATGTGGATTTCGCCGTACAACTTGAACCCGGGCCTGACGCTGAGCCTGCTATTATGGTCGAGTTGAAACGTGTTGGAGTTGACCTTGCATTAAAGCATCTCAAACAAGTGACATCTTACGCTATTGATTCAGGTTGCGAGTGGGTTTTGCTAACGAACGCTCGAGACTGGCGCTTGTACCACGTCGAATTCGGACAACCTCCTAAAACACAAATGATTGAACATTGGAATTTGTTAACGGACGACATAACACAATTGTCGGTGAAATTTGAGGCGATAAGCTACAAGAAGGTGAAGAGAGGCAGCCTCAAAGGGCTGTGGGAAAAGGCAACCGTTCTTTCGCCGGATAGCCTCTTAGGCGCATTAGTTGGTCCAGACTCTAGGAGAATACTTCGCCGTGTTCTTAGAAAGAACACGGGCGTAATGGTTGCGCCTAAAGATTTGGTAAGCGGAATCCAAAAGCTTCTTAATGAAAATGCAGCTATTGAGTTATCCAAGATAAAAATAGATTTTTCAGAGAAAAAACGAAGAACTCGAAAGGTGGCAAAGGGCAAGCAAGCACCAACAAAGCAAGAGAAGCTTGCAATCAGTGAGCCGCCTTCAGATACAGGGACTACGCAAACATAATCAACATAAATGAGTCCTTCCCCGAACCCTCTACGCTCTTACTGCTCTGCTTGGGTGCGGTAATGTTAAGAATAAAAGACTAAACAGCCTTTTGGGAAAAGAGAAAAATGAAGAAACAAAATCTTATCTGGATAATACCGATTTTGGGATTAGCCATTTTGATTTATGCCTCGATAGAAGTTGCAACAGACAATCGGGAAATAAGTAACCTAAACGATAAGCAAGTTATTGAAAATCAGATATCTACAGAACAACCTCAAATACCTCAGAAAAATCTTCTGCCCAGACAATATAAACCCGCACCAATCCGAAAGCAGCGTACCCCGCCAGTACAAACTCAACCCGTGCAAAAACCTCCATCTAAAAAGCAAATACCTGTATATCAAATAGGTGATATAATCAAAGTGGGGTATATGATATATCAAGTCGAAGGTGCAGGATGGACGGACAAGCTCGCAGATGGTTTTGGAGGCTATGATTATCCAGATGCAGCGTTTTTGCTTGTACGGCTTCTTGCCCGAAATGAAGATAAAAAAGCCAGAATGATTCCACCCTTTCATCTTATAGACGAGACCGGTGCAGAATATAACACATCATCAAAAGGCCCCGTAGACACACTTGATTTTTTAGTTAGCTTAAATCCAGGTGTATCCAAAACAGGTCTGATTATTTTCGATGCCCCCAAAGAACATAATTACCTACTAAAAATATCTGGCGGCTACTGGTCCTTAGAAGATGCATTTGTAAAAATACCCCGAAATTAGGTTGTGGTTTGAACTATGACCAATTTTGAACTTAAAATCTGCTTCCTTACAAGCTCGTTAAGAAACCATGAGAAGCCTCTAACTCTCACTGCTCGGCTTTTGTGCGGTGATGTTGAGAAGAAAATTAAAAGTGTAAAGCATAAAGCCATAGCGTAAAATTCAAAGGTGGGTCCCCGCCCTCGCGGGGATGCGGGGCGGGTCAAAAAAGCACTTTTTCATTGACTTTTGCTCGAAATTTGGTATAATACAAACTGCCATAGAGATGGCAGGCATTTAGCGGAGAACCGCACGTCTTGGTATCAGCAGATACACGCACATAAACCTTTATTTGGCAATCAAGGCAAACTTTTGGATTTAGGTCATTTATATTTTGATATTGTTTTGGATTTAGAGCTTAGAATTTCGGATTTTGCCAGTCTTGGCATCTTTACACTTGTAAAGAGTCCTCTACAAATCGACCCTTTTATGCAAAACAAACCCAATTTGCCGGATGCCCAAATGAGCGTAAATTCAATATTAACAAAGGATTATGAAAGAAATGACATTTTCGCAGTCCCGGAAAACAAAGCCAATTCAAACCCAATCAAAGCCAATACAAAGCCAATCAAAGCCAAAACAAAGCCAAAACGAACCCAATCAAACCCAATTTCCGAAAAGCACAGATTTTGTAAAGTGCTTTTAGGTATTGTAATTAATGGGTATAATGAGTTGGAAAAGAAGGACAGAAATGGAAAGTAAGGTTTCAATAGGGATAGCGGGGTGGTCGTATCCGGACTGGAAGGGGATTGTGTATGCCGGGCGGAAAGTTGACCAGCTTGAATATGTGAGCAGATTCGTTGATTGCGTTGAAATTAATAATACCTTTTATCGGCCACCATCTGAGAAAACAGCAAAATCGTGGCTGCAAAGCGCTTCGAAAAAGACAGATTTTTTCTTTACGGCAAAGCTGCATCGGGACTTTACACACGAAGGCAAAATCGATGCTGAAATGGTAAAGCAGTTCCATAGGGGTTTTGAGCCATTCCTCGAAGCAGATAAGCTAAAGCATCTGCTGGTTCAGTTCAGATATGACTTTGCTGATTGTCAGATGAGCCGACAGCACCTGGCGGAGATAGTAAAAAACTTTTCCGATGCCTTCGGTCTGGCGGTAGAGGTCAGGCATAAATCGTGGCAGGAAAAAAGTGCATTGAGATTCCTGCAGGAGCTTGGCGTAACGGTGGCCAACCTCGATTATCCAACCACTTATGACTCGTTCAATATGCAGCACTGCACCGTAGGCAGCAACGGCTATTTCAGAATGCACGGCAGAAACGAAGAAAAGTGGTTCAGTAAAGCCGGCAGAGACGAAATTTATAACTACTATTACGGCAGTGACGAACTTGCTCAAATAAAGAAAAGAATCGATAGATTAGCTGAGGCGTTTGAGACGCTTACGGTCATCGCTAACAACCATTATCGCGGCGCTGAGCTTGCCAATGCCATTGAGCTAAAGGCATTACTTAGCGGTGAAAAGCAGCCCGTTCCTGAAGGTTTATTAAAAGCGTATCCGAATCTGGCAGGGATTGCATTAAAATCAGATAAGCCGCCGAATGAAATTGGGGAGTATTTGCCATTTGCGATTTAGTCCGTCAGCGCCGGATCTTCGACATTGACGATTTACTCCGTCAAACAGACGCCGGATCTTCGATATTGGGAATAGAGGTTCCTCGGCTGTGCTCGCAATGACGGGAAGTAATATTGAATACTGAGCAAGGAATTTCGAATGTCGAAATAGGTATTTTGGTGTTCGAGAATGGATAGGGCAGGAGGGAAGCGTTGGATTGCTCGCTATTTGTCACGCAGTTTGATTTAAGCTGAGGAAAGTTGGATTATGAAGAAAATACTTGCAGTCGTGGGAAGTCCGCGCAGGAACGGGAATACAGATATACTGGTTTCGAGAATAGCAGAAGGAGCAAGGGCAAATGGAGCTACGGTGGATGAGCTGTATTTGGGCGATTTCACTATCAAGGAGTGCGACGGATGTCATAAGTGCTGGGAGGGAAAAGGATGCAGTAAGAACGATGAGATGTGTAATATTTATCCAAAGATTATTCAAAGCGATGTAATTATCTTTGGCACACCAGTGTACTGGTATGGTCCGACGGGCTTGATGAAGGTCTTTATGGACCGTTTTGTGTACTTTAACTCGCCGGAGAATAGAGAAAAGATAAAAGGCAAGTCGGCGGTGATAGCGGTTCCTTTTGAGGAAGAAAATCCTGAAACGGCCAGGCCCGTGGTGGAATTTTTTGAAAAGAGCCTTGCGTATTTAGAAGTGAAGCTGGTCGGCAAGATTATTGTTCCCGGAGTCAGTGGGAAAGGAGAGATTCTGCAAAAAGCAGAGCGTTTAAAAGAGGCGTATGAACTTGGACGAAGTTTGGCCTGAGCCGGAAGAGAATCCTAAATTTTTCTTTTGAGAATCCTTCAACTGTGCTCGGGACAAATTTTGGTTTCCGGGGCGGCGACGGCTAAATAAACGCCCGGCTAAACATAAGCTATTTAATCTGTTGCGTCCACCTTTCGCCGGCCCTCTCGAACTCAACTTTGTCTCTGTGTATTTTAATGACTTTGGCGCCGTTTATGGTGTCTCCTTCGTGTACTATTTTGCCGTCAACAACAGCCGATTGGTTGCCCTCGGCGTAGAGTATGCCGGTCAGGGCCACATCCTTGTTCAAGGGCCCAGCTTTTGTTGTCGCCGGTCGAAGATAGTAAACGGTACCGGCCACAATCACAACGGCAAGGGCCAATAGAACGACCAGCAAGAAGGAGTTGCTTTTTTTCTTTACTGAGATGGGCCGGACACGAGGGACAGGCTGGATACCGGAGCCAGGCTGGTTGCCAAGGACATGCTCGATACCAGGGGCAGTCTGGACATGAGGGACATGCTGGTTACCGGAGCCAGACTGGATACCAGCGTCAGGCTGGTTACGAGGGACAGGCTGGATAGCAGGGACAGGTTGGACGGCAGGGTCAGGCCGGAGCCGGATACTGAGGCCAGACTGGACAGCAAGGCCGGGCCGGATAACAGGGCTACTAATACCAAAGTTGTCCAGTCCGGGGGTTTGTGCCGACAACTGCCGATACACAAGGGCCATTGCAATCATTATAGTTGGAAACGTTGCGAATGTACCGATGCCAAAGCAGAGTACGCCCAGAAGATTTATCAGGCTGAATAAAATACCGAAAACGAATAACGACCATTTGGCGCCCATTGTTGTTCTGCTGCTTGCCCTGAGGGCATTGATAGGGCCAAGGCCCTTATCGACGACGAAGTAAAAACACAAGCTGAACTTAATTACCAAAGTCACCGCCAGGATAAAGCCCATAATAAAGAAAAGCGGCATAAAATACGGAATACTTATTGCGGCAGATGGGAAGATGAGCAGCAAGATACACGCCGCAGGAGCGGCCATTATAATCAGGTAGTAAAGAAGTCCTGCGCCTAAGCATCTCCAGAAGCAACCCCACCCATCAAACAACATACTAATCTTTGGCTTTCGCTCGTCGCAAAAGCTGAGAGTTATCTTGATAAGGCCTATTGCCAATATGATTTGGATTATCAATCCTACAGGAAACAATAAAAGAGCCAGAAAAGGCAAGATGTTTTCAGGGGACTGTTGGACTATATAGCCGAGAATCTGGCCCAGCAAAGATATCAGGAATAAAATAATTCCCACGCCGACGAAGAAGCCAAGATTGTCCTTCATCGTGCGCCAGCCAAAACCCAACACCTCACCAAAGCTAAAGGATTTGCCGCGCATAAATTTACCTTTCGATTCGTGATTTAGCTAATTGCAAAATTTCGCGACACACTCAATAAGTAATCGGTTATTTTTGGAGGGTCTTTCAGAATATTTTTCCGCTTTTTGGAAGTTCAGAGCCCTTTGGTCGGCAATATGGGTTGTAGTGCCCTGTAACAACCATCAATTGAGCTGCGTCAGAGCAGTAGTAAGTTGTTATTGCGAAGACGGGTGAGCGTTGTATAATTTGCGAAGGGAGCTGTTTGTTCTAAAAATGATGGCATGAGGTAGCTCCCCTGTTGGCTGGCCAAAGGAGTAGGTCCCCTGTAGCTTGGTCAGGGGGCAGTTTCTCGGGGATAAACCTCTCGGGGACAGGTTATGGACATCTATAATCTTGTTAGTTTTGCAGGGATATTTGTTTTAATCGGCTTTGCGTGGGTTTTGTCAGCCGACAAAAAGAATATGAACTGGCGGGTTATCGGCTGGGGGATTGGGCTGCAGATAATAATCGGTTTTTTTATTTTCGTTGTTCCCGTAGGCTCAGATTTATTTTCACTTGTGAATGACATCGTCGTAAAAGTTCTGGATTCTGCCTCGGCCGGTGCGAAGTTTGTGTTCGGGCCGCTGGCTGAAACAGGAGATGAGTCACCGGGATTTATTCTGGCTTTTCAGGCGTTTCCTACGATAATTTTCTTCTCGGCTTTGATTGCGATTTTGTACTATTTCAAGATAATGCCTTTGATTATCAGGGGGTTTGCTTATGTGTTTACGAAGCTGATGAGGATATCCGGTGCGGAATCCCTGGTTGCCGCCGGCAATATTTTTGTAGGGATTGAGTCCACTCTTACTGTTAAGCCGTATCTTAGCCGAATGACCCGCTCTGAACTTTGTACCATCTTAACTGCCGGGATGGCTACGGTTGCTTCCAATGTTTTGGCGCTTTATGTGTTTAGTTTAAAAGCTGTATTTCCTGAGATTGCCGGGCATTTGGTTTCGGCGTCTTTGCTGTCAGCTCCGGCGGCACTTGTTATGTCGAAAATAATTTTGCCTGAAAAGGAGACTCCGGAAACGTTAGGCGTGCACGTTCGCCCCTTTTATGAAAAGGAGAACAATCTTTTTGAAGCGATTATTAACGGCGCGAATGCCGGGGTCAAGATGATTGTTGGGATTGTTGCGCTGCTTATAGCGGTATTAGGCCTTGTTGCATTAGTGGATTTGTTGTTATCTACTATGGGTACGTATGTTTTTGGGCTTGAAACTGAGTGGTCTTTGAAGGCGATTTTTGGTTACATCTTTTACCCGTTTACGATAATTCTGGGCGTTCCGCCATCCGATGCGGGGGTAATTTCCAGGATTATCGGTGAGCGCGTGATTGTAACTGAAGTCGTGGCTTATAAGGATTTGGCGATTGCTTTAGAGGACAATTTATTGCAGCATCCGCGACGTTCGGCAGTGATTGCCACCTACGCGTTATGTGGATTTGCTCATCTTGCCTCAATGGCCATCTTTGTTGGTGGAGTTTCTGCGCTGGCTCCTGATAGAACGCGTAATATAAGCCGGGTTGCGTTTCGCGCACTATTGGCAGCAACGTTGGCGTGTCTTGTGACCGCCTGCGTTGCCGGGACATTCTATACGGAAGCAAGAGCATCGATTCTATTCGGAGAGTGATTATGTTCTTAAAACATTTGAAGGATTGCGAGGAATTCGCAGCTGGTGATGGTTCGCTTCTGCGTGAGCTTCTGCACCCTGAAAAAGCAGGTTTGCAAATTCATTACAGCTTAGCTTATGCGAAGGTTATGGCCGGTCGAATGACTAAACCACATAAGCTCAAATCTTCCGAGGTCTACTATATAACGGAGGGACAAGGTTTGGTGCATATAGATGAAGAATCTTTCGAAGTTAATCCTGAGTGTGCTGTTTACATTCCGCCGCACTCGACACAATATATTGAAAATACAGGGAATTCTGATTTGGAATTTTTGTGCATAGTAGAGCCGGCGTGGCGAGAAGAGGACGAGGAGGTATTCGATAGCTAAAGGTTTTGAGTTTAGCAGAAGCGAGAGAGTATTGTATAATCCGTGAAAGGATATATTCGTTCTAAGGATGGGATTTTTATGGTAGGGATTGTCAGCAAGCCGGGGATTCGAGAGAAATTGGAGATACTCAGCGCTGATGCGCAGTATGACCTGGCGTGTGCGTGCGGCAGCACTAAAGACGAACATCGCAGGCGAAGCGGCGACGGGAAATGGATATATCCGATTACACTTCCAAACGGGGGTAAAAGTACGCTATTCAAGACGCTGATTTCAAATGTGTGCACGAATGACTGCAAATACTGTCCGCTGAGAGAGCAGATGGACGTTCGCAGGTGCAGCTTGAGGCCAGAGGGATTAGTGAGTGTATTTCTGGATTATTATAATCGGCGGAAAGTTTTTGGGCTGTTTTTGAGTTCGGGCGTCTCAGGGTCGGCTGATGCGACAATGGACAGACTCAATCAAGTGGCAAGATTGCTGCGGAAAAAGCATAACTATCGCGGGTACATTCATCTGAAGATTATTCCCGGGGCGAGCGATGCGGCGATAGAAGAGGCGGTTTCGCTGGCCAGTGCGGTGTCACTGAATATTGAGACGCCGGGGGAGAAGAACCTGGCGAAACTGTCGAAGAAGAAAAGGTATATTCAAGATATCATTGAGCCAATGAAGCTGATAAGCAGATTGGTCGGGCGGGGGTCGAAATATGCCGGGACAAAACAGACAACGCAGTTTATCGTGGGGGCGGCAGGGGAACCGGATGCGGAAATCGTGAAGTATATGTGTGGGCTGTATGACAGGTTGAAGATGAACAGGGTGTATTTCAGCGCATATCAAAAGGGCCTGGGCGATGAGTCCGTAGCCGGTGAAGGCGTGGAGCTGGAAAGGCCGACGGATATTTTTGTGCGGGAGCATCGGCTGTACCAGGTGGATTTTCTGCTTCGCAAATACGGGTTTGCGGAATCGGATATTGTTTTCGACGAGAAAGGTGACCTTTCTTTAACTACCGACCCCAAGGAGGTGTGGGCGCTGAGGCATCCTGAACGGTTCCCTGTGAATGTGAATTGGGCATCGAGATTTTCGCTTTTGAGAGTGCCGGGGCTTGGGCCGGTTACGGTTGAGCGGATTTTGAAGCGGCGAAAAGCCGGAAGAATAAGGCATATCGAAGACATCGGCAAGGTAGGGGTCAGATTGGAAAAAGCGAGAAAATACCTGGCTTTTTGATCGTGGAGTGTGACAAAGAGAGGATTTTCTATTTTCAATTCCAGTCCTCAATAATTTTTAATTTCCAATTCCTGATTACGGTATAATAAGGGCGGCAGCGGAATTACAGCCGGTGAGCACAAAGAAAGGAGGTGTTCTGTTATGTGGTTTAAAACTGAAGAAACTCTCACGGATGAGCAAGTTCAATCGGGTCTGAGTTATGTTATCAAGGATGGAATCGCATCGCAGTCGATGGGGATATTGACCGGTGGAGCATTTTTAGTCGCTTTTGCCGTCAAGCTTGGTGCATCTAATCTTGTTATTGGCTTATTGGCTGCCATAGGTCCATTAGCTCAATTACTTCAATTGCCTTCGATATTTCTTGTTGAGAAAATACGTAACAGACGTGCAATTGTTGTTGTGACGGCAGGACTAAGCAGGTTGTGCTGGCTGTTTATTGCTTTGAGTCCCTTCTTATTCGGGGCCAAAATCGGCCTTGCAATTTTGCTGGTATCAATGATAGCAGCTTCAGCACTTGGGGCCGTTTCTGGCTGCAGTTGGAATTCGTGGATGCGGGATCTGATACCACAAAACATTTTGGGAGCATTCTTCTCGAAAAGGATGAGAATCGCCACAGGTGTGGGAATTGCACTTAGCGTATGCGCAGCGGTCTATTTAGACCTTTGGAAAAAGCTGTTTGCCGAATATGAGGTGTATGGCTATTCAACTCTGTTTTTGGCCGGCTTTGCGGCCGGCGCTCTCGGGCTTTATTTCTTAGCGAGAACCCCTGAGAAACGTATGCCAAAACTCGAGGAGAAAGCTAAGATTTTGCGGCTTCTTACTCAGCCATTTAAGGATGAGAATTTTCGTAAGCTCATTGCATTTATGTGCTCCTGGAATTTTGCGGTAAATCTGGCTGCACCTTTCTTTATGGTTTATATGCTCAAAAGATTAGGATTGAGTATGTCATTTATCATCGGGCTTTCCATTCTCAGCCAGGTGCTGAACTTCACTTTCCTTAGAATCTGGGGAAAATTTACAGACAGTTTCAGTAACAAATCGGTACTTGCCATCTGTGGGCCCTTATTTATACTTTCGATTCTCGCCTGGACATTCACTACAATGCCCGATACATACTTCCTGACTATTCCATTGCTGATAATTATACATATTGTAATGGGCCTTTCCTCAGCGGGCGTATCTCTGGCCTCGGGCAATATCAGCATGAAACTGGCGCCGGAGGGGCAGGCAACGTCCTATCTTGCAGCCAATACCATTGTTAACTCTATTGCAGCCGGAATTGCCCCGATTTTAGGTGGTAAGTTCGCGGACTTCTTTGCAAACCGGGAATTAGACTGGGTACTTAATTATAAAGGCCCCGCGGGAGAATTCAGCCTGCCGACTCTGAATCTGCAGCAGTGGGACTTTTTCTTTGCTATCGCGTTTATAATTGGATTATATTCAATTCATCGTTTATCTATGATAAAAGAAGTTGGAGAAGTCGAAGGAAAAGTTGTCTTTGGAGAGCTTCTTACAGAGGTTAGAAGCCAGGTACGAACACTTTCTTCTGTCGAGGGCCTGCGGCAAATGGTTAGTTTTCCTTTTACGATACTAAGGACTTTTGGAGTAAAGCAAAATGGCAGTGAAAAAAAGAACAACCAAAAAACGCTCGAGTAAGGCCGGTTTGCCCCCGGGAACACTGGTTCATGTCGGCGAAAAGAAAGTTGAGTCTGTGAGAATTACCTTCATCGACTATGATGAGCAGAGCTTTCAGGAGAAACAGGTTCCGAACATCGAAGAATGTCTAAAACTCAAGGACACCCCTACTGTTACCTGGATAAACATCGATGGCCTCCATGATATTGAATTACTCGAAAAGCTCGGCAAAGGCTTTGAAATACATCCGCTCATTCTTGAAGATATTCTCAGCACGGGTCAGCGGCCGAAGTTCGAGGATTATGAAAAATACATTTTTATCGTGCTCAAGATGCTCAGCTTTAGCGAGGAGAACCAGTCGGTCGAAGTCGAGCAGGTTAGCCTTATATTGGGACCGAATTATGTCATTTCCTTTCAGGAACGTATCGGAGATGTCTTCGAGAATATAAGAGATAGAATCAGAAACGCAAAAGGACGTGTCCGGAAAATGGGACCTGACTACCTGGCCTATTCTTTGATAGACGCAGTAGTCGATACCTACTTTGTCATCCTCGAAAGATTCGGTGAGAAGATTGAGTCCATGGAAGAAGAGGTTGTTGGCGACCCGACAGAAAAGACAGTCCAGCAAATTCACTCACTTAAAAGGGAAATGATATCGCTGCGAAAATCGATCTGGCCCCTTAGAGAGCTAATTGGAGGATTACAAAAGAGTGAATCTTCACTTATCAAGGAAACCACAGACATATATCTACGGGACGTCTATGACCATACTATACAGATTATAGATACGATAGAGAGTTTCCGTGATATGGTTTCGGGAATGCTTGATATATATCTATCCAGTCTCAGCAATAAAATGAATGCCGTTATGAAGGTGCTGACGATTATTGCCACCTTATTTATTCCGCTTACATTCGTGGCGGGGATTTACG
>Ga0209979_1000775_pt1 | contig 39287 bp, 50 predicted proteins | sample AnhtaG_FD_183114 | JGI IMG/M metagenome (GOLD analysis project Ga0209979, IMG submission 183114) | Deep subsurface microbial communities from Anholt, Denmark to uncover new lineages of life (NeLLi) - Anholt_01485 metaG (SPAdes) (version 2) | ecosystem: Environmental > Aquatic > Marine > Oceanic...
CCGAGTTCGCCACGTTCGTCAAGACCACGATGGCCCCCGGCGGCGAGGCCGCCGGCAGCCAGGACGGCGAGGAAGGACTGGCCGGCCTGACGATGGAAATAGAACGCAATCTCGCCATGTTTCTGCCCGAGGGTTGGGAACCCGCCCAGATCAAGGCCGAGCAGCCCGCCACGACGTACCCCGAGTTCAAGGGCGAGATCGTCTCCGAGATCGCCCGCTGCCTCGGCATTCCGCGAAACATCGCGGCCTTGGATTCATCGAAGTACAACTATGCGTCGGGGAGACTCGATCACCAGCTCTATCTCCGCGGCATCCGCGTCGACCAGGCGGATCTCGAGGCCGTCGCCCTCGATCCGATCCTGGCGGCCTGGCTCGCCGAGGCGAAGCGTGTGCCCGGCCTGCTGCGCCAGGGCGCGTGGCTCGACGAGGACGACCCCCACGGATGGTTCTGGTGTGGGATCGAGGAGGTCGACCCGCGATGGGCCAAGGCCGATATCGCGCGCGTCAAGGCCGGCCTCTTGAGCGAGGCCGAGTACCACGCCGGACGGGGCCGCGACTGGGAGGATGAGCAGGATCAGCGCGAGCGCGAGGCCAGGGGCCGGCACAAGCGCGGCCTGCCCGACCCTGCCACCATCAAGGCCGCCGGCGAACTCGTCGAGGCCTTTGTCCGTCATGCGACGGACCTGGCCGACGAGGATGAGGAGACCGCCGATGCCGCGCACTAAGCGAAAGCGCACGCCGGCCCGGGCGCCCGCCCGGATCGAGGCATCGCTCGAGGCGGTTCCGGACGAACTCGCCCTGCCCGGCGAGGTGACCGTCCTGGAGGCCGCCGCCGGCGACGGCGGCGAGAAGCCCCCGCGCCTGAAGATCGTGGCCTATACAGGCGGCGTTCTCGAAATGGATGAATGGCCCGCGCCGGTGGTCGCGCACCTGGACGGCCTCCGCCTCCCCAAAAGCCTCCCCGTTCTGGCGGACCACGACCGGACACGGCCCCTGGGGCACGGATCGCCTGCCATCATCGAGGGACGCCTCCAGGTCGACGGTCTGGTTTCGATGCCGCAGACCAACCCGGTCGTGCGCGACTTTGTCGCGTCGGCCAAGATCGGCTTTCCGTGGCAGGCCTCAATCGGCGCCAGACCGACGAAGATCGCCTATCACGACGAGGGCTCGGAATTCGAGGCCAACGGCCAGAATTTCAAGGCTGGCAACCGGGGCCTGTACGAAGTGCAGGAAGCCGCTCTGAGGGAAGTAAGTATCTGTACCCTCGGCGCGGATCAGAAGACCAAGGTCGCGGTGGCCGCAAGGGCCGCCGCCAACAAACCGGAGGACGAGAACATGAATTTCGACCAGTGGCTTAAGGCCCGGGGCAAGGACCCGGCCAAACTCTCCGACGTCGAGCGCACCGATCTCCAGGCCCAGTTCGACGCGGAGCAGTCCGCGCCGCCCCCGGCGCCGACGCCGACACCGCCGGCCGCCAAGCCCGCCAAGCCCGCCGATTCCGCCGACCCCGACGCGATGCCCGACGCCATCCGCGCCCGGGCCGTCGAGGATGAGCGCAAGCGTGTGGTCGACATCGAGGCCGCATGCAAGGGGCTGGAACCCGAAACGGTCGGCGACCTCAAGGCGAAGGCGATGGCCGGCGATCTGACGCCGGACGGTCTGAGGCATGCGCTCCTGGACCGCCTGCGCGAATCGCGGCCCGCCGCGCCGACCGTTCTCAGCGCCCACGTACCGGCCGATCTGCGGACCCTCGAGGCCGCCCTGTGCCTCGGGTACGGCGTGGCGCCCGAGAAGGACCTCCTGGTCTCCTACGGCGAAGAGACCCTGAACACCGCCGACCGGTACCGGACGGTCGGTTTCCGGCGCACCCTCGAGATGGCCGCCGCGATGGGGGGCGTCGAACTGCCGATCTCGGTCGACGCCCAGTGGATCCGGGCCGCTTTCTCCACCAGCGGCCTCTCGGGCATCGTCGGCAACGTGGCCAACAAGGCCCTGGCCGCCGCCTTCAGCGCCACGCGCCAGATCGCCCCGCGCATCGCGCGCGCGGCGAGCCACGTCAACTTCCACACCCACACCGTCTACAGCCTCGCCCTGTCGGGCGACCTCGAGGAGGTCGGGCCGACGGGCGAACTGAAGCACCTCGAGCTGTCCGAAGAGTCGTGGACGCGGCAGGTGAAGACTCGCGGCGCGGTCCTTTCGATCTCGCGGACCGACGTGGTCAATGACGAACTCGGGGCGTTCGTCGACAACGCCCGGCGCCTGGGCCGGAAGGCCGCCGTGGCCCGCGAGCGGGCGACGGCGCTTCTGCTGAACGCCACCGGCGCGGGGACCAGTTTCTTCACCACCGCGCACAAGAACTACCAGGCGGGTGCGGATACGGCCCTGGCCATCGCGGCGCTGACGGCCGCCGTGCAGCTCTTCCGCGACCAGACCGGTCCGTCGAAAGATCCGGTTTCAATCGAGCCCCGGATCCTTCTCGTGCCGACGGCGCTCGAAGAGCCGGCCAAGGCCCTCATGGACCGGGCCGCCCAGATGATCGCCGTCGCCCTCGGCTCGACGACCGCCAAGGAGAAAGCACCGAACGTCAACGTCTGGGCCGGCCAGTTCGAGCCCCTGGCGTGGGAGTGGCTCTCCAAGACGATCGGCAAGACCGCCGGCTCCAGCACGGGCTGGTACCTGCTGGCCGACCCGAACGACGTCCCGGCCGTCGAACTGGCGTACCTCAACGGCCGGCAGGAACCGGTCGTGGAGTACTTCGGCCTCAGTCAGGAGGTCTCCACCCTCGGCGTCTCATGGCGCGTGTACTACGACTTCGGCGCCGCCCTGGCCGAGTACCGGGCCGGCGTGAAGTCGAAGGGCGCATAAACCGAAACGAGCCGCGAGCGCGAGCGAGCGGACCAACAACCAGCCGCCGGCGCGAGCGAGCGGCCGGGCACCCCGCCACGGCGGGTAAAAAGGAGATTCAGAGATGACGCAAGCACGGTTCGTGCAGGAAGGCCTCTCCATCGACCACACGCCCGCCCTCGACGTGCTGGGCGGCGACGTGGTCATCATCGGCTCGCTCGTCGGCATCGCCAAGCGCGGGATCGCCGCCGACGTCCTCGGTGCCATCGCCCTGACCGGCGTCTTCGACGTCGTCCAGGCGGCCGTCGTCTTCACGGCCGGCGATGCGGTCTACTGGGACGCCGATGGCAGCCCGGTGGGCGGCGAGGCGGAATCCGGCGCCGCGACCTCCACGGCGACCGACAACACCTTCATGGGCTTCGCCCTGGTCACCACGGAGGCTACGGATGCGACGGTCCGGCTCGTGCTGCGGAGCGTCGAGGCGAGCGCGGCCGAGAGCCTCTCACTTGGCCAGCTCGGCGACGTGGGCGCCGTCGTGTACACGGCCGGCCACATCATCGTGGCCGACGGCGACTCCTACGAGGACGTGCCGGTCTCCGGCGATGCGACGCTCGCCGGCAACGGCGCGTTGACACTGGCCGATGTCCTGACGGCGGCGATTGCCGACCCCGGCGACGCCGAGGCGATCCCCGTCACCAAGAGCGGCACGTGCCCGCTCGTCACGGCCGCCGCCGAGACGCGGACGCTGGCCATCCCCGATCACGCCGGCCAACTGCTGAACCTGGGGTTCAAGACCGACGTCGGCGACTGTGTCGTCACGGTCGCCAGCGCCGTCAATCAGACGGGCAACAACACGCTGACCTTCGCCAACGAGGGCGAGCAGATCCTGCTCGTGGCCATCGAGAACGGCGCGGCCCTGGCGTGGCGCGTGGTCTGCAGCGACGGCGTGACGCTGAGCACTGAGGGGTAAGACCGCCTAGGCCACGCGTGGAGCGAGGTGATGGCCGACATGCTCGGAGAGGCCAGCGCGTGGATTGAGACCATGCGGGTGGCCCACATCTCCCGCGCGGTCACGTACCAGCGGGGCGGCGACCTCATCGAGGTCCGGGCGACGATCGGCCGCAAGGCCTACGAGGTGGCCGACGAGTACGGCGCCGTGATCCAGGTCGATGCGACCGACTTCATCGTCGCGGCGGTCGACCTCGTGCTCGGCGGCGAAGTGATCGAGCCGCAGCCGGGCGATCGCGTGCGGATGATGACCGCGACCGGCGTGGAGGTTTACGAGGTCCTGGCGCCCGGCCCCGGAATGCCGCACTACGAACCGGCCGACCCGTACCGGGGGGTCTGGCGGATCCATACGAAACACGTGGCGAGCGAAGAGGCCTGAACGTGACCAAACACCAGGTCAAGATCGACGGCGAGGCGAGCGATCACGACCTCCTCATCCGCATCGACGAGCGGCTTCGGAAGGTCGACGCGTGTCTCTCGAATCACCTGCACCGTCACTGGCGCGTGACAGTCATCGCGCTGACGGTCGCGGCGGGCGCCATCGCGGCGGCCATCATGCACAGTCTCACGTAGAGGAGACTCTATCGGTGTCCACCATCATCAAGATCGCCGACGGCGTCCGCGGCGAACTGAACCGCGGGTCCTGGCGCGAGGAGTTCGTGGCCGAGCGGCGCTATCGGCCCCTGTACGACCTCAAAGACATGAAGGACGTCCACGTGTCGGTCGTCCCCAGGGCGGTCACCGAGACAATCCAGAACCGCGGCCGGACGCAGGGCGACTACACGGTGGACGTGGCGGTGCAGAAGAAGGTCGCCGGCGACGAGCAGACCGACGGCCTGATGAAGCTCGTGGAGGAGATCGCCCGCCACTTCCGGTTCCGCCGCCTCAAATTGCTCGGCGGCGAGGAGGCTGTCTGGATCGGGACGATCAACATGCCGATCTACGCCCCCGATCACCTGGCCGAACTCGGCCAGTTCACCAGCGTTTTGAGCCTGACGTTCCGGGCCCTCTCGACTTAGTCGGCCCGGACGAGCCCGCCACAGGCGGGCGAGCCGCGAGCGCGAGCGAGCGGACACAAAAGGAGATGTGACAATGGGCCAGAAATTCGGGTATGAGGCCAAACTCTACCGCAACACGGGGACCTATGCGTCGCCGGTTTGGAATGAGGTCCCGAACGTCAAGGACCTGTCGGTGGACATCGGCGCCGATGAGGCCGACGTCAGCACACGCAAGAACGCGGGGTTCAAGGCCACCGCCCAGGGCCTGAAGGACGCGCCGGTCGAGTTCGGCATGGTCTGGGACACCGAGGACCTCGACTTTTCGGCGTTTCAGGACGCGTTCTTCGACGGGACGCCCATCGAGGTTGCGGTCATGGACGGCGACATCGCGGTCGCGGGCTCCGAAGGCCTGCGGGCGACGATGGCCGTGATGGGCTTCAGCCGGAACGAACCGCTCGGCGAAGCCCTCAGCGTGGCCGTCAGCCTCAAGCCGACCTACGCCGACAACCCGCCGGAATGGCACGTCGTGCCGGCGTAAAGAGAGCCCCAAGCACTAGCGCGGGGATCCGTCCAACCGGCGGCGCGGCCGTTCGGTCCGACGGAAAGGAGAACGAAACATGGCCACCCATCTTACGAACCTTTCGGCGCGGCTGACCGTCGCGCTGTCGGCGGCGGCCCAGAAGGCCATCGACCTCGCGACGCCCGAGGCGAAGCTCAGCATGAAGCGCGTCATCGACCTCGCGTTCGGGGCGGGCGCGGGCAAGGCCGACCTGATCTGGTGGGACCGGCGCCTGGTTGTGAAGGACTCGGCCGACGACCTCGATCTGGCCGCCGTCCTGGTCGACGCCTTCAATCAGGTGCTGACCTTTGCAAACGTCAAGGTCATCCTCGTGATCAACCGATCGGATGAAGCGATGGTCGGGGAGGGTGTCGGCGGCGGGGATCACCCGGCGACCGACGCCGCACTGAAGGTCGGCGGTGCGGCCTCGGCGGAGTTCCAGGGTCCGTTCACGGCCACCGGCGACGCCATCACCGTGCCCGCCGGCGGCGCTTTCGCAATCATAAGGGCCGACGCCGACGGTTGGGTCGTGACGCCGACAAGCGCCGACATACTCGGCATCACCAATCTCGACGCCGATGACGAGGCCCTGTACGACATCGTGATCGTGGGCGAGTCGGCCTGACCAAGCCGCGAGAGCGGAAGGAGATCTCAGGCGTGGCCTCATTCGACGACAGCGACGGGCGGTCCTGGACGCTGCGGATCGACGTGAACACCATCCGCCGCGTCCGCGACGCCCTGGACGTGGACCTGCCGGACCTGGCAGGCGGCCCGCTGCTGGACCGCGTGGCCGGCGACCCGGTGCTCCTCGTGGACATCCTGTACGTCCTCTGCCGCGGCCAAGCCGAGGAGCGCTCCGTGGAGGCCGAGGCCTTCGGCGCGGCGATGGTCGGCGACGCCATCGATCGGGCGACCAGCGCCCTGCTGGAGGCCCTCGCGGATTTTTGCCCGAGCCGCGAGGCGGCGCTCATTCGGCAGATCCTGGAAGGGGGCCAGGCTCTCAGGGAACGGCTGCTGGCGCGGGCCGAGAAAAAGCTCGCGAAGGTGAACCTCGACAAGATGGCCGACAAGCTGGTCGCCGAATCTGGCGCCTCTGCCTCGAGTACGCCGCCATCGCAGGAATAGAGCCCGGCCCGTACAGTTTGCGGGAACTGGGGTGGATGGCCAGGGGCTGGTCCCGGGACGCCTGGGACCGCACGAGTTGGGTCCTGGCGCAGCAGGCGAACATCCACCGCGACCCGAAGAAACACAGGGTCTTCCGGCCCTCGGACTTCAATCCGTATGAGACGAAACCGCAAAGGGGCATGCCGATCAACGCCCGCAACATCCACGTGTTGAAAAAGGTCTTTGTCGGAGCCGCGAGCACGAGCCAGCGGACAGGAGAATCGCCATGAAACGAGCACTGTCGGTGATGGTTGTTTTGGCCCTGTCGATCCTCCCCGGATGCGGGGGCGTCCTGCCCGGTTTCCGCATCGCCCCGGCGGAGGAGCAAAAACAGACGGCCCAGGTCGGCGCGGACCTGGCGGGCGTGGCCGCGACGTCGGGTCTGCCCCCGCGATCGGCCGCCGCCGCACAGATGGCCCAGGCCGCCCGCGCGGGTTCGGCTTACGCCGGGCCGCCGTCGGAGCCGGTGGACGTCTCCGACCTCGTGCCACCGGCCGTAACACGGGCCTGGGATCTCATGGAGCGTCGGGCCGAAGCCTTCGGAATCCGCGCCGACGTGCTCGATCGGACCGCAGAGATGACGGCCGAGGGCCTGGCGGACTTGGCCGCCGACATCGAGGGCCAGGCCAAGGTGAACGCCGACCGCGTCGTCTTTCGCGCGGCCGCCATCGTCCAGGGTCAGAAAATCGGGGCCGAACTTGCCGATGCGATCCCCCTGCCTGACCCGCTGGACATGACGCCCGAAGAGGCGGCGCGACTGAAGCGGCTCGACGCCGCGCTCAACAAAATTCAGGCGACGGCCGCCGCCCAAGCCGCTCGGCGGCCGACGACCGGGGAGGTGGTCGAGGCCGCCGAGGGCCAGGCACTCGATACGCTGGACCGCGTGGGCCAGGCCCTCGAGGACTACGGTCTCTTGGCTCTGATCCCCGGCGCCGGCGGCGTCCTCTACGCCGTCCGCAAGCGCAAGGCGGCCCGCGAGGCCCAGGGACGCGAGGCCGAGGCGCAGCGCGCGGCCACCGAGGCCGCGCGGGCGGAGCGCGAGGCCCGCGAACAGGCCCTCGCCGCCCACAACGAGGTCGCCACGGTCGCGCAGGCCGCGATGGAGAAGGTCGCCCAGACCGCGATAGCCAACGGACATACGGCGCCGCCGGAGGGTTGAGGCGTGCTCTGTGCGAGATGCCGCCGAAAGGCGGCGGCGTTTCTGGACGAACGCATCCGCCTCCTCGAGGCGGCCGTCGCCGACCACGCCGGGATCCCGGCGGCCGACGCCGCCCGCGAGACCGCCGAGACGTACCTCGACGCCTACCAGGAGGTCCGCCACCGCCTGGTGGGCCATCGCCTGACCCGGGACCCAAGCGGATGAACCGACCCTTTGCCATCTATCCGGATTCGTTCGACGGCGACACGCTGGGTTACTGGCGGTTCGGCGAGACTGGCGGCCGGCTGGCTGACGTTGTCAATGGATTGGACCTTACCAACGTCGGGTGTGTTGCAGGACAGGACGGTTACCGTTTGGTCCGTGCGGACAGCGATAAACTCCATCGAACTTATGCAGGAGCGGCTTCTCTTACTAAGTTCACGATGGAATGCTGGATGCGGGACCTCAAGGGCTACGACGGTATCTGGAACTATTGGTGTTATCTCGCTTGGAGTCGAGTACCGGCGACGGACATCCTTTGGGCCTTCGCCGCTATTCGGACTGACAACCCCGCTCTCACACACTTCCGTGTGTACTACGAAGTCGGCAACATCATCATCTCCGACTTCACCTGGGCCGGGTTGGCTGTGGATGCTCTGTTGAGGTCTTCAGACCCGATTCATGCCGCTGTCGTTTTGGATTCAACCGCTCCGAGGTTGAGCCTCTACGTCAACGGGATCAAGCGAGCGGAGGACACAGTCAATCCTGTTGCGACTACTGCGGGTGATACCACTCTTCTCATCGGCACCGTTAATCTGGCCTGGCCAGGATACGACCTCGGGGGTGTCCTCGATGAGGTACGGGTGTCTGAGACAGACCGATACGACGCGAACTTCCCCATCACCCGCTTCGGCGAAGGTCGGCGGGCACTGGCGCGCGGGCCGGGGCTTGAGGGCATCCAGGCGGGGATCGCGGCATGAGCCTGATCAAACAAACCACCTCGTCGCCGATCGACATCACGAGCGAGTACCACGCGATCCTGGAGAGGACGCTGCCGGACGTCGGCCGGGCGCCGCTTCGTGGCGACGTGAAGGTCTCGGGCCTGACGGCCTCCGAGTCGCGCGCGCTGACCCTGAGGTTCTACGCCGGCTACGACGCGGGGAACGATCGGGGCGAACTGGTTTTCGAGTCGTCGGTCGTTTTCGCGGCCGGAGCGGCCGCCGAGCAGCGCACCCGGCACCTCTCGTTTGCCGTGCCCGACTTGGCCGGCAACCAGGCCGTGGCGCTGACGCTCGAGTCCGACAACGCAAACGACACCACCGTGACGGTGGTCGCCGCGCTCGCGCTGAACGTCACAGACCGCGTCCACGAGTGGTTCGTTGACGCCGGCATCGGCGACGACACGAACAACGACGGCCGCCACGAACTGACGCCGTTCGCGACGATCGGCGCGGCCGTGACTGCATCCGCGGATGGTGATACGATCTTCATTGGCCCAGGGACCTATGATGAGGCGGTGGACCTTGATACGGCGAACAAAGGTTTGACGCTTCGAGGAGCCGGCATTGGCAAGACGGTCCTCAGCCAAAACGATGTCGCACGCACGATCCAACTTGAGGACAACAGCAGTGTCTTTGATCTGTCCGCCATTTCAACAAAGGCCGGGGACGGGCAGGGTCTCTACGCGGGATTCAAAGATAATCTTCGAGTCGAGAGAGTCTACGCCGAGGGACCATACGACGGGGCGCTCTTCGGCTCCATCGGCCACATAACGATTCGCGACTTGCGTGCTGAGAGTCCTTTCGATGCTCTTGTGGTGAGTGGTGATAGTTGTATCATCGAGGATACTGTCGCTCTCAGTACGGCGGTAGGCGTTAGTGGCCACGGGATGCGAATAGGCGTAACCGGCGGTGTTCTGATCAACAGCCAGGCCATAACTGTCCGATCTGGTGCTGCGGGCGGCGATCTGTGCGGGATCACGATAACGGGAAGTCTTGTCATGCGCGGTTGTCGCTTTTACGCGGAACTCGAAGATAATTTTCAGGGTCTGAATAATGCTGTCGCGGTAGAGGTCAATTCGTCGGGCGTGGTCCTGCTTGACGGCTGCACGCTTGGGACCGCCAACGTCGAAGAGGGTGCCGAGTATGACATCAAACGGTCAGCGGGCGTGGCCGCGGTATCCAACACTCTATATGATACGGCCAAGACCACGGGTACGATCATCCAGGTTCCGCCGGGCGCCGAGATCCTGGCCGACAGCGATGCCCTCGAGCAACGACTGACCGCCGCCCGTGCCGCGAAACTCGACAACCTCGACGCCCCCGTCTCGAGCCGGTCCAGTCACGATGATCCGGATCCGAACGGACACATCGATGCGGCCACCTCCACCCGCGCCACGCCGGCCGACGTCCACGTGACGGTGACGCCCGCCTACGGGCGCCAATCGTCCAGGCGCGTCGGCGGCATCATCCATCTGCCCGAAGACTCAAACGAGACGCTGGCCTGGCACCTCGCCGACTCGGACGGGGTAGACGTCGATCTGACGGGATACACGGGCCTGGACCTGGAGGTCTACGCGGCCGCCGGCGAGCTTCTGTTCGAGCGGACTCTCGCGAACGGCGGCCTGGTGATCGACAATCTCGAGCACGGCCGCGTGACGATCACGTTCACCCCCGACAATCTCGCCACGGCCGGGACCTGCAAGTACGAGTTCTGGGGCATTCAAGAGGGCGGCCTTCCGACCTGTTTGGCGCGAGGGTCGCTGATCATCGAACCGACGTTCGGACCGACGCCCTGAAATGGAGCCGACACGATGGCGGGCGGATTCGTGAACATCAAGTTCTCGATGTTCTTCGACAAGGGCCCCGTTCTGCGGGCGGTGGACCGGGCCGAGAGGCGGGTCCTCCCGAAGGCCGGGGCGTTCGTCCGCCGGCGGGCCAAGAGTTCCATCCGCAAACGCAAACGGGTTTCCGAGCCGGGCCGGCCGCCCTCGAGCCATGCGGGACGCCTGCGGCGGCTCATACTGTTCGGCTACGACCGCGCGGCCTCCTCGGTCGTGATCGGGCCGATGCTTTTCCGTTCGCGCTCCACCCCGACCGTCCCGGAACTCCTTGAGTTCGGCGGTGTGGTGACGCGCGAGCGGGGCGGTCGGCGGCGGCGAGTCCCCGGCGCGCGGCGCACGATGCGATACCGTCCGAGGCCGTTCATGGGACCGGCCCTCGAGGCCGAGGCGCCGAACTTCCCCTCCCTTTTCAAGGATTCCGTAAGGGCGACCTGATGGCGGGAGCGCAAGACATCCGGGCGGGCCGCGCCTACGTCGAGTTCGCGACGAAGGACAAGATGGCGGCCGGCTTCGCCAAGGCCCAGGCCCGGCTGCGGAACTTCGGCCAATCGTGCCAGCAGCTGGGCACGACGATGCTCGGCCTGGCCGCCGCCATCGCCGGCCCGGTCGCCGCGAGCCTCAAGATGTTTTCGAGCCTCGGGGACGCGGCCGCCAAGATGGCCCGGCGGACGGGTCTCTCGGTTCGGGCCGTCCAGGAACTCGGTTTCGCCGCCCGGCTCTCGGGGACCGACGTCGGCAGCCTCGAGAAGGGCATCAAGCGGATGCAGCGGACCATCTACGACGCCGATCGTGGTCTCTCCGAGTCGGTCGAGGCACTCGCCGACGTGGGCCTTGCGGTCAAAGATCTCCAGGGCCTCGCGCCCGAGGACCAGTTCACGCTGATGGCCGAACAGATGTCGAAGGTCGAGGACGCCTCGCGCCGCGCGGCCCTGGCCCAGGTCCTCTTCGGCCGGGCCGGGACGATGCTCCTGCCGATGTTCGAGCAGGGCGCCGCCGGCGTCGCCGTCCTTCGCAAACGGTTCCGGGAACTCGGCGTCGGCCTGACCGATGAAGAGGCCCGGGCCGCCGAGGTCTTCACCGACGCGATGACCGATGTGTGGACCTCGCTCAAGCACGGCGTCGCCATCGTCGGCTCGGCGCTGGCCCCCTCCCTCAAGGACCTTACGGCCACCGTCATCCAGGCCGTCCGCGAGTGGGCGGTCTGGATCCGCCAGAACCGCCAGCTCCTGGCCGAGTACGCGAAACTGGCCCTCAAGATCGCGGGGTGGACGGCCGGCCTGGGCGTGGCCCTCATCGTCGTCGGCAAACTCGCCTTGGGCGTCAAGGGACTGATCGGCGTCCTGACGATCCTGGCAGTGCACCCGGTCTTTGCAGTGATTGCAGCCATCGGCGTCACCGTTGCCGCCGTGGTCCTTATCTATCGCGATCTGACAAAGGCGCAGATCGACTTGACCAACGCGGCATCCCGCTATCGAAAAGAGCAGGACAAGATTCGGGCAGGCGAGCAGCGGTACGCCGCTCGCCTCGAGGAACTCGCGCGGAAGCAGTCCCTGTCGAATGACGAAATGGACGACGCCGAGCACATCATCCGAACGCTGAAGGGCCGGCACGATTCGCTCGCCCTTTCGGTGGATCGGACCACGGGGGCCATCGTGGGCCTGACCGGCGCGCTGGAGCAGCTCAATGCCGAGCAGACGAAGACCCGCAAGATACAGATCCTGGAGGAGATGAGGCGGATCACCAAGATCATGCAGCAGTTGGCCGAGGAGACTACAAGCTTCGCGCTCGGTGGCTTGAGAATCGGCGGCGGGGAAATCAACGTGTGGGCGGCCAAGCTCCGTGCCTTGAGAGATGAGCTGCACAGGATGGCCAAAACAGGGGTGGCCATGCCCGGCGTGGAAGTCGCGCCCGGCGCCGCACCCGCGCCCGGCGCCGCAGCGTTTGAGCACCTGAAGAAACTCGAGGAGGAAGAACAGGCCCGGCGCGTGAAGGGCATCCAGCAATGGAAAAAGGACGAGGCCGAAAAGGCGGCCGAGGCCAAACGCCGCATCAACGAGGAGTCCCGTCTGCGTTGGGCCTCCGTCGACGAGGAGGCCCGGCTGAGAGATGAGATCGCCCGGGCCGAGATCGAGGCCACCAAGGAGGGCGTCGAGAAGCGGCTCGCCCTTCTGAGGCTCGAATACAGGCAGCGCCTCGAGCAGGCGGCGTTGGCGGGGGCCGACCTCGAGCTCGTCAAGCGCCTCTACGAGGCCCAGAGACGACTGATTCTCCAGGGCGCCGAAACCGAGAAGATCGCCCGCCGCTTCGAAATCCGCGGCCAGTTCGGGGGCCTCGCGGCCGAGCGGCTCGGTGGCGGGAACACGGCCGAGCGCATGGCCGCCGGGATCGACGAGATCGCGAAGAACACGAAGCCCCTGCGCCATGCGGGAACCCTGGCGTTCACCTAGTGGTGAAATCATGCCGATAACCGTAGACGAAAAACCCGACAGCCGCGAATCGTCCGAGGACAACGCGACGCTTATCTACCTCGTTCGCGGCACGGCCGATGACGCGGCGGCCCGCGCGGCCCTCGAGGCCGAGGCGCCGCCCATGCACGACGGCCTGGTGCGTCAGACCGCCGGCGTCGATCCGATGCGCATCGACAGCGCCAACCCCGCGACGTGCCTCTGGACAGGGACCGTCGAGTACGGGCCGACGAGTACCAAGCTCCCGGAGACCGGCGACGCGGTCTTCTCCTTCGACACCGGCGGCGCAAGGCAGCACATCGTCACAGCGGCCCCGGGCGCATCGATATCCGGCTACGGGCCCGAGGAGGAAACGCCTCCACCCGCCCACGGCATCGGCGACAACGGCGAGCGATGCGAGGGTGTGAACATCGTGTTCCCCGCTTACCACTTCGCCGAGACGCACTACCTGGCCGATTCGGTCGTGACGCCGGACTACAAGCGGATCCTCTTTCTGTGCACCGGCAAGACCAACCTGGACAGCTTCCGTGGCTTTGAGCCCGGCGAGGTCCTTTTCTTGGGAGCGTCCGGTTCAAAGCGCGGCGAGGAGGATTGGGAGATCCCCTACCGCTTCGCCGCGCGCCCGAACCGCGAAGGCTTCCTGGTTGCCAACGAGACGATCCTCGTCCCGTCGTGCAAGGGCTGGGAGTACCTCTGGCTGCGCTTCGAGACGAAGGAGGATGACGGTTCCAAACGGATGTACCGGCGTGCCATCGGCGCCTACGTCGCGCCGGTCTATGAGGGGTTCCTATTCTCAAGTCTCGGAATTTGACCCGCCAGCGCGGGCTGAGCCCAGGGAGATGAGCCATGTCGTTTCGGATAGAAGAAGAGGGAGTGTTCCGGGGAATCGTTAAGTTCCTCAACATCATTCTGAACGCCGGGTGCGTCGCCGATGTTCACGTGGCGGTAGACGCCGCGATTGCGGCGTCGAAACTCCAGCACCAGCACCGCGAGACTTGCGCCCAGGAGAGCGGGGCGACCGCCGCCGCCGAGACGCGGGTCGTCCACGTCGTCAAAGGGACGGCGGGCCAGGTCCGGACTTTTCAAGCCGGCTGCGTGACGCCGTGCCTCGGCGATGCGACCATCACGATGGACCTGCTGAAGAACGGGGCGAGCATCCTGACGGCGGCGATCAGCCTGACGAGCGCCCAGGCCGCCTACGACCTGGTGGCCGGGACCATCGACACCGACACCCTCGAGGCCGGCGATGTCCTGGAGGTGGCCGTGACCGTCAACGCCGGCACGGGCACGCTCGGGGTGGGCGTGTTCTGCTACGTCGATCTGTGGGAAGACGAATCCTGATGGCAGGTGACGCCTTCAAAAAAAGGACCGCCGGCGAGCCGCTCGAGATCCCGGCCGAGGCCTACAACGCCTTCATCGACGCCGCCCGGGCCGACCGGGCCCGCCGGGGCGACCAGGGCGCTCCGGAGCAGACCGTCCCGCGCGAGAGCGGCATCGTCCTCGTCAAGAACACAACCGAAGCCGACCTTGACCGCCTCGCCGTTCTCGGCATCGACGCGCCCATCTTCACGCCCGAGGACAATGAGCAGGAGTTCAAGAACCGCGTGGCCCTGAAGGGCGTCACGCCGATCCTCGAGGACCATCAGGAGCGGTTCGCCATTCTCCTCGAGCCGCTGGCCGCCGGGCGCATAGGCCTCGGCATGGTGCAGGGCGTGACGCCAGTCCGCCTCTACGTCACAAACGAGGGACACCGCGGGGCAGGGGTGGTGGAGGGCAAGACGGGATATCTATGCAGCCAGACGACGGCGCCCGTCACGGTCCTGTGGAAGGAGGCCGGCAAGAGCGAGAACGAAGAGGATTTGAAGTGGGCTATTGTCGCGATTCGCGGCGGTGGAGGCATCGCTGCATCCTTCGTCTGGCGCGCCCAGGTCGTCGGCATCTACGCGGCGGGCGGCGGGGCATGGGTCGACTTCGCCACGAGCGGGTGGCAGGCCTACGTGACGGCCAACCCCCTCTTCGGGGATGGGACGCCCGACGAGGACACGACCCTTTTCCTGAAACTCACGGCCCAGTGCGCCGAGGCCAAAGCCGGTTTCAGGCATGTCGTGGTCGGCAATAAGATCGGCTACGTCACCGCCAGCGACACCGCCGACGTGCCGGGCCAGCCGGCCGACACGAAGTACAACGGATGGGTCCTGCTGCACGGCGGGGACCAGGGCGCGACGCTCGCCGCCCTTATCGGCATCAAGGGCGGGCCGGGCATCGTGGTCGACGACGTGACGGATCCGGACAAGCCGAAGGTCAGCGTTGACCTGGCCAACGTGACGCCGCCCGGCCTCCAGTTCGTGGACGGGGCGGGCGACGCCGGCAAACTGGCCGTCAAGCCCGACACGACCAAGGGCGTCGACGTCGGCGCCGATGCCGGTGTCCGCGTGGACCTCGCCGCCGTCGACCCCGGTCTGCAGTTCCCGGGCGGCGACCTGGCCGTCCTGCCCAACGCCGACAAGGCCATCATCGTGGAGGCCGCCGGCGTCGGCGTCGTGGCCAACGCCGACAAGGCCATCATCGTCGAGGTCGCCGGCGTCGGCGTCGTGGCCAACGCCGACAAGGCCATCATCGTCGAGGTCGCCGGCGTCGGCGTCGTGGCCAACACCGAGAAGGCCATCGTCGTTGACGGCGACGGCGTCGGCGTCATAGCGAACAACGACTATGGGATCGAGGTGAGTGGCGATGGCGTAGCTGCCCGCCTGAAGTCCAACGGTGGGATCGTTTTTGATGCGGGGGAAATCGCGGCATCGACGAACGTGGACTGCGGGACGTGGGTGGATCCCGTAGGCGGCCACATCGCCGTTCACGCTGATGGCGCCCACGGTATCCAGGTCAGCGGGCCGATGGGCGGCGTCGGCGTAATGGCGGGCGACGGTCTGACGTTCGGGACTGGCGGCGATGTGGAAGTGGACTACGATTTGGACCTCACCATCGACGGCACCGGCAAAGTCATCCACAACGCCCCGCATTCAAAGACCGGAAACGAGCAACACTTCGAGGCGCCCGACGGGTTCACGCATATTTGGACTGACTGCTATGGCCACACCTATTGTGCCTACTGACAGCGAGAAGCCAGCGCCGGCCCAGACCCCCCCGACGATCCACGTCGCGGGCCGCTACCACGTCGCCATCTTGGCCTATGGCGGGTTTCTTGCCGACGATTTAGCGGCCTGGCTCTTGACCGAATCTGGACGCGGCGCAATCGGCAGCGTTCACTTCGTGAACCGGCTGGACGTCGTGTGCGCCCGAAACGCCGCTTGCATGCACTTTCTCCGGCGCACGCATCAGGAGATCCTGCTCCAGGTCAACCGCGACCTCTTGCCCAGGCTGTCCGGATTCGAGCTCGATCTGCACGGCGACCTGGGCGGGTGCGACGTCGTCACCGCGCGCTACGCCGGCCCCGAGGGTGAATATCACAAGGACGGACACGCGAGCGGGTTCATGGCCATCCGCCGCCCCGTCCTCGAGGCCTTCGGCCCCCCGTGGTTTGGCGTCACCTACGACGCGGCCGGGACCGAGCAGACGATATGCGAGTGCGAGACGTTCATTCGCCGCATCCGCCAGGCGGGCTTCAAGGCGGGACGCTGGACGACGCCCATCGTACACCGACACATGCACGAGTACCGGCTTGTGCCGCCGATCGCCGCCGGCCCTGCGGCTGTGCCCGCCGCCAGGGACGACTGACTGAGATGGACCGGTCTTACCCCGTCGGCCGGCCCAGTAGACATGGCCGTATCGATCACACCAGATATCGGTGATTCCGTCGGCGGCGTTGTAGTGCGCCTCCTCTCCGGTCTTTGAATGCGGGGCGTTGTGGATGAGTTTGCCGGTGCCGTCGATGGTGAGGTCGCAATCGTAGTCCACTTCCACGCTGCCTATATTGCCGATCGTCAGACCATCGCCCGTCATCACGCCGACGCCGCCCATCGGCCCGCTGACCTGGATGCCGTGGGCGCCATCAGCGTGAACGGCGATCTCGCCGCTTACAGGGTCCACCCATGTCCCATGCTCCACGCTCGTCGACGCCGCGATGCCCCCCAAATCAAGCACGATCCCGCCGAGGGCCTTCAGGCGGGCCTCAGGCTGCCCCCTGCGTCCCTCTCGTTCCTCCCCCCAGGCCGCCAGGGCGAAGCCTCCCGCCACGATCACGGCCGCAAAGCTGATCAGTAGAATCCTTCTCATTTCGGTCTCCTTTCGTCCACCGTTCCAGGGATCGAATTGTCCGATTCGCCAGACTGCTCGTCAGACTAAACGCGGAGAGGATCGACTTTGTCGGCGGGCCGGGATTGCGCCGCCCGATCCATCTTGCCCTCAAAAACAGTATACCCCACGTTTGGCCCTTGTGCAAATGGTTCTCTCCCTTCGTTGCAGAGAACCGGGGCCTGTAAGGATGTTGCGGGCGCGCCCCGCAGGAATGGTCTTGCCCCGGCCGGGACGGACGTATAAACTCGTTTCGGGCGAGACGAAGGAGGTCAGGATGTCCTCGCGCAAAGCCGTGTCTGCCGGCAGGCCTGCCCGCCGTGGCCGGCAAGCCACGCCCCGCAAAAAGCCCGCCGCGGCGGGCAAGGTTCGCGTACCAACCATCACGTCATGGCCGGCCGTCGACCGTTTCTTGGGCCACATGGCCCGGATCGACGCCCAAGCCGACGCCCTTTGCGCCGACGTGAATCGGCGTGTCCAGGCGGTGAAGGACAAGGCGACAGCCCGCCACATTCGCCTGGCCGCGGAGAGGGCCGCCCTGGAGGCCGAGATCGAGGTCTTCGCCAAGAGCCACAAGACCGACTTCGGCAAGGACCGCAGCATCCGTCTCGCCCACGGCCGCGTGGGCTGGCGGGCCGCCGAGCAGATCCGGTTTACGGCGAAGGTCGAAGAGATCGTTGCGGCCCTGGAAGCGCGGGGCCTCGACTTGGCCGTCATGGTCACCAAGCGGGCCTCCAAAGACGTCCTGGCGACCTTCGACGACGCACTGCTGGCCGATCTCGGCGTCAAACGGCGGCGGGTTGACAAGTTCTACATCGACCTTGACGAGGCCCAGCTGGCCCGTCCGTGACCCGCCCTCTGGCACAACCTGTCTCGATAAGTCGTGGCACCTATTTGGCACCCAACCCACGGACAGAGCCGTACATCCACGGACACAAAGGACGCCTGGGGACACCAAAACACGCGAACCGACAGGTCTCAACGGGATTCAAAATCCCGTGGCCCTTGCGGGCCGTGTGGGTTCAACTCCCACCTTCGGCACCCGATAAGTGATGCTCTTATAATGGGTTATCGCGGTCGTCGATCTCGCCGGGGAACTCAGTGTCCTCACTGTCCGGTGGTTGTGGCACCTGTTTGGCACCTTGCGCGCCGCGGGAGAAGGCCTCAAAGGCGGCGGCGGCGCCGTCGGCCTGGCCCTCGCCGATGTACCCTTCGGTCGTCCGGAAGTCGGCGTGGCCCAGGAGATCGCGGATGTCCAGGGGCGCCGCGCCCGCCTCCTTCGCCAGCCGGCCGATGGTCCGCCTCAGGCCGTGACACGTCACGACCGGTACGCTGGCCGCCACACAGGCCCGGCCAAGGCCGGCCGTAAAGTCCCTCTCCCACGGATCGTGCAACGGGCTTGCACCCCGGCCAAAGACGCGGCCCGCGAGAACCACCTGGCGGACCTCCTCGGACGATGCGCCGTCGGTCGAGGCAATGACCTTGGCGATCCGGGCCGGACGCCAATCGGTCAACAGGCCCGCCGCCGCCTCGCCGAAGCGCAGCACGCGCGCGCGGCCACTCTTCGGCTGCCAACCGCAAGGCTCGCGGGTCACGAGCCACGTCCGGGCCGAAAGATCCAGGTGCGGCCATGTAACGTGGGCGAGTTCCTGAATTCTCGGTCCACAATCGGCGGCCAGGGCGACGGCCGCGTGGAGATCGAGCGGCAGGGCGGCAGCCGCCGCCAGCAACCGCCGACGCTGGGCAAAGGTGAGACGGACCCGGCCGGCCCGAAATACCTTCAGGCGCGAGGCCCCCGCCCAGGGGTTCTCGGCCGCAAGCCCCAGACGCACCAGGTGCCCCCAAAACGCCGCCAGGTGCGCAAGGTCGCGGTTGATGGTCACGGCCTCGACCTTTTGGCCGCGGCGCGGGTGGGCCTGGCGCCATGCGGCGTATCCTTCCGCCAGAGGGCCGGTCACATCGTCGGTAAACCGGAGCCCCCCCCAAAGTTTCGTCGCGACGTAGGCCTGGGCCAGGTCCAGGATCCGGCGGTACGTGCCGATCGACTCGGGCCGAAGACGGGTCCCGAGATACTCGAAGACCCGGCCCTTGGCCTCGGGCCAGGGAGAAGGGGCTGGCAAAATCTCCTGGGCCAAGCCGTTCAATTGCCGTTCGCGCTCGGCGGCGCGCTCGTAAGCGCGGCGCTTCTGGCGGAGGGTCGCGCCGCGGACGACCTCGCGAATCACGCGGCGGGTCAGCCGATCGGTGATCTTGAGCTGGTAGGGCCATCTGCGGCCATCGCGGCGGGTGATGACCGTCACGCGCCACCGCATACCGGGAAGGATGAGTTGTCTTGCGCTCATGGTCCGCATCGCCCTCGTCTCGACATCCTCCAGTCTGCCGGCGATCGGCCCCGGTGTCAAGCGTCCTCGCCAAAGAGCGTTGGCTCGCCTCTCGCAGCCTTCGTGGCCACTCTCCCTTCTCCAAAGCGCACGGACACAACAAGCATGGGAAGCGGACAAAGGTAGAGTGTTCTGGACTGTTGACTCCAATAGGCGCCCACCCACAGATCGTACCAAGCGAAGAAAACCCTGATTCGCATCAGTCGTCCTCCTTACAGATCGCCTCAAGAATGGCCCGGCCGAGATCGATCTGGATGGCCTGGCCGATCATCTTCCAGACGTCGCCGGGAGTGCCGACAAAGAGATAGTCCGAGGAAAAACCCTGCAGCGCCGCGGCCTCCTGCCACTCCAGCTGACGTTTGCCGTAGCGCAGTTCCGGGGCCACCACGGCGGCGTCGGCATCCCGCCGGCTGGAGAAGGTACACACGGTGGGGGCCTTGTTTGCCGGGACGTAGGCCATGAAGGACTTGCCGTCGTAAACAAAGGACGTCCGGGGCCTGCGATCCCGCGTGCGCATCCCGACCCGGTAGGGCCCGGGCCGGAGACAATCGCGAAGCACCCGCCGGTCCGGGGTCTGCGATCTCACGGCCGGAAAGTCCCCGACGAAAACACGTCTTCGGCGCTGCGGCCCAAAGCCGATCGCGTCCAGGACCCGAAACGGTGTGAGCGGCGGCAGCTCCCGTACCAGACCGAGAACGTCCTCCAGACACCACCAGCGCGGAGCCAGGCCCTTGACAACCCCCAGGATCGCATCGAGCAGCGCCCGACCTTCCGCCAACTCGGCCGGCTTCGGCTTGGTGCGCGGCTGCCAGCCGTTTCGGAGGATCGAGAGCCATTCGCACGGAATGCCGCCGAGGACGATGTCCACGTCGCCGGCCAAGCGGCAGGTCATCTGGCGCGTTGCATGTGACGTCAGATCGGCACACAGGACGGCAGTGTTCGGATGGTTCGCCCGGTAGGTGAGGCAAGCGCGGTCCCACTTGTCGACGGCGGCGATGATCTCGATCGGCAAGCCCTTGGCCGCGCAGGCCCAGCCCCCCGCCCCGCCGCACAGATCGATGGCACGAAGGCAACCATTCTCATCCATGATCCGGTTTCTCCGTCAGGCAGAGAGATGCCGCCGGGTGCAACCGCTTCCAGTGAATGCCCCAGCACTCACGCTGCCCGCTTTGCACAGGAATCGGATTCAGTTTGCCGGCCGCCAGGATGAGGGTGCGGTCGGCCCACCCGAGAAAGTGATAGAATCCCCTCCGGCCAGACATCAGGACGTACAGACAATCGTCGATATATTCGGTCCGCATCGGCCCCGGCGTCTTGCGTGGAGGCCGGATGAGCAAATACCCGCGGCGGTCGTCACAGTAGCGGGTCTGTTTGACCTCGATCCCCTTGGGCAAAACGGTCCATTCGGCCGGCAGATCATTGCCTCGATCCGCCGCGTCCCTGGCAAGATAGGCTTTGCGGAAGCCGGGACACAGCAGGAGGCAGGCGGCCAGTTCCGCCTCCCGCCCATCGCGGTCGATGCCGGCATCGGAGCGGCCCAGGGCCTGCTTGCGGCTGCCGATTCTGCCGGCCCGCAGCCGGTTCGTCATTCGGGAGACGCGCGCTTCGATTTCGGGCTGCCAGGGCCCCACATCGATCACCGTCGGCAACGCGCCGCAGGTCGGACACGCGAGCGGGCCAACTGCTCCCAGCCGGGGCAGCACGACTTCGCCCTCGGATTCGCATGCATCGCAGGCGATAAAGGTCGGCCTCTCCATCATGAGATTCCTTCAAGGCGCAGGCTCGCCAGCTTCGCAAACCGGCGAGACCGCTCGATGCCGATGAACCGGCGGCCCTGTTTCAGGGCGGCCTCTCCGGTCGTTCCGGATCCGGCGAACGGGTCAACGACCAGGTCGCCGGGGTCGGAAGCGCAGCAGACGATCGGCTGGAGCAGGGCAAGCGGAAGCTGGGTCGGGGCGTCGGGCAGGCGTTCGCGGCTCGTCCCCTGCAATCGCGGGATGGGTGGGTTCACGCCCCAGACGTCATCCCAGACTTTGCCGCCGGCGGCGGCACGCTTGTCGGCGTATTTCGCCTGGCGGTCGCTCGGCCGGCTCACCGCCTCGGCGTCGAAGATGAACTTCCGCCGATCGCGAACGCTGTAGAAGAGGTGCCGCGAGGTCCGATTGAAGTTCTGCGAGCAGTTGACGCCGAAGGTCTCGTACCATTTGATCCAGGAGCGGATGGTGAGGCCCAGCCGTTTCAGGGCGACGGCGTATTCGCCGGCGTACTCGTCACCGATCAGGACCCACAGGCTGCCGTCGGCCGAGAGGGCATCGCGGCAGGCCTCCAGCCACTGCTCGACCCAAGTCAGATATGCAGCATCGTCGAGTCGATCGGCCGCCTTGCCTTGGCCGTAATCGACCCCGATGTTGTAAGGCGGGTCGGCGAAAATGAGCCGGGCCGGCTCGGGCAGGGCGGGCAGGATCTCGAGGCAGTCCCCACAGCGGACCTCCCAGACTCTCGCTCGTTTCTTGCCGGCCTTGGCGGCTCGCTTCTTGAGGTCGGTCCGCTTCCGGCCACGGCGAACCTCCACCATGGCCTGGGCGATGGTTTTGGAGTCACAGCGGACGGCGTCCTGGAGCTTGGCCGGCAGGGCGTCGAAGGCGTCGGCCTGGGCAAGACGGCGGCGGGCGGTCCTCTCCGGGACACCGAGTTGTTCAGCGGTTCGGCGGACCGTCTCACCAACGGCCACTGTGGCCGTTGGTCTTCGGTTGCCACCCCTGCCTCGCCTGACACCCTTCTGCCGGAGCAGCTCGCGGAACGCCTGGCCCCATTGCCAGGGGGCCAGGTGGCGGCGGGCCAGGTTGAGCATGATGATGTGTTGACGCTTGGCCCGTTCGTTAGCGAACGGCCGGACAACGGTCTCATACGGCAGCCCGAGCCGCTTGGCGATCTCAACCCGGTGGTGCCCGTCCAGGATGTTGCCCTCCTGGTCCTTTTCCACCGGCACGAGGACGCCGCGGGCCTTGATGTCGGCCTCCAGGGCGGCGTACTCGTCGCCCCGCAGGGGCCCCAGCAGTTGGTAGTTTGTCTTCATGGTCGACTCCGTCGTGCATCGATCGGATTTCCTCTATCCGGGATGTGCGATCGGTAGCGGCCGCGGCTGGTGCGGTGCTGATAGAACCACTGCATGATGGCTTTGCGGTCGACGTCGGTCCATCCAAGGACACGCTGCTCGCGCGTGACGGCGTTGTGCTCGAGCGCATCGAGCCGGTGGAACCACATCGGCAGGGCCTTAATGCCGCGGGCCTCGATGGCACAGCAGCGGGCCCAGGCCTCCGTCGGCCCCGCGCCGTAGCCGATGAGGCAGTACGAGCGGATCCGGCTGCGGGGGACGCCGGCCGCGAGCAGGTGCTCGAGGGCCTCCAACCAGACGTCAGTCGGCTGGCCGATGGGTGCGTCGGCGGCCAAGCGGACCATGACGCGGGGAATCCGGGCGATCCAGTCCGCGTGCTCCGGCTCCAGGTACGCCGCGTCGAGGCCCTGATTGAAGTCGGCCTCGCCCAACAGACAGAGCCGCTCCATCACGCGCTGCACGTGCCCGGGGCTGGCCGCGAGGAGGTTATTGTCGCAGACGACGGGTAAGTCCGGCCAATCGGGCAGTTCCCGGAGCCCCCCTGGTTCGATCAGGCCGCGGCCGACGCCACAGAAGGGGCAGATGCAGGGACAGCCGGTCGTGGTGCGCGTGGCGCGGGGGTTGACGCGCTGAAGGACGCCCTCGATCTGCCCGCCGACATCGACGTGGGGCAGATCGCGGAGGTGGTCGGGCATGAGGTCGATGGCCGGGCCGCCCACGCGGGCCCAGTCCCAGCGAAACTCCCTCTGGCAGAGCCGCGTCCGCACCGCCGGCAGGTTCCAGGTGAAGGGAACCGAGATGTAGAGCGTCCGGCCCTCGATCCACTCGGTGGGTCCCTTGGGCCACTGTGCGGGTTGCATGGTCCGTTCGCCCTTCATATCGCCACCAGGTTTCCGCGCGGGACGACGAGGCGAGGTCCGAGGGCGAGCAGGACCTCGACGTTTCTCGGGCCGGGGCCGCGCCCCGCGCGCAGGACGACGCCCGTGCGTCCGTGATGCGGCATCGACAGCGCGACCCGGGCGCGGTAATGCAGGCGGACGGGTTGGCCGGGGCGGGGCGAGAAGATCATGGGTCGGTCCTTTCGGGCAGGAGCCTGGGCATCGCGTTCGCCAAATCCACCGCACTCTGGTCCGAGAGGTCGGCCACCGTCCGGCCCGGGCCGATCAGCCGGTGCTCGACGAAGGCCCTCGCCGGGCCGAACACCTTGGCGGTCATCGCCTTGGCCTTGACGTCGTGGTAGATGAACGTCGCGGCCTGGATCCGGGCGGCCGGATGGTTCGGGTCTCCGTCCCGGGTTGTCAGTACCGGCCACGCCAGCCGGTACGGTTCGCCCTCGATCTCGAAGGCGATCTGGATGGCGCCCCGCCCGTTCAGGTACCCGATCACGCGGCCGTGGACGATGCCCCCCACCTCGTCGATGAGGCGGCAGGCCTTGTCGAGCCAGGCATCGGGGCTGCTGCGCCCGGTCCGCCAGTAGTTGACGTCCTCGGCACAGGGCAAAGTCACGCTCACTCTCCCTCCTCCCCGCTTGCCGGTTTGATTTGTGCCCAGGGGTCAGACATCGCCAGTCTCCAGCGTCATCGTCTCGCCGCAGCATTCCGGCCACCCCTCGCGGAAGCAGTGGGCACAGTCAACGCGGTCTTGGCGGCCACACTTCAAGCAGCGCACCCGACCGGCCCTCAGCGCAGGGTGGCAGTCGGCGAGAATTTCCGACAGGCTTGCCGCCTTTCTTGTAATGGCAGCGAGTACGTCTCGTCCGGTTCCGCTCATCGGCTCGTTTCCTTCCCCCGCAATTCCACCTTGTTCAACTCCATTTCGGCCCGTTCGCGGCACAGGGCAAAGTCATCGGACGGGCTCCCTGGACACATCGCGTTTCGCCACAGTGACGCCCGGCAACCGGGCAATCGCCTGGATGCACAGGTCCGATTCGTCACTCGCGCCATCGAAACACCAAGCGTGGTCTTCGGGGCTCCAGTACCAACCCCAAGATGTTATCCTCTCTCGATGCTGGTACGTGTTCCCGCGCGCGTAAAAGCGCCACACCGGCCCGCTCATGCTCCGGCCGTCCTTTCCGGAAACTCCTGCCAGATCCGGCCATCGAGGAGGCGGCCGGCCTTCTTGCGGCCAACGCGGCCCAGGCCCACGATGGTCTCCCCTTCGATCTCAACCATTTCGGTCGTGACCCCAAGCGGCCGGTGCGCCGGCTCGACGGGGCCCCACTCGCCCCAGGCCTTGAAGAAGAACGGGACGCCGACCGCTTGGCACTGATCGCGAAGGGAGCGAAACCAGTCGGGGTGGGTCGGCCTGGCCCTGGGCCCCGACTCGCCGCCGGCGATCACCCAGTCCAGGCCCCTCTGCGGTCGATAACCATCCGGCGCCGGCGCCTCCGCACACTGCTCGCAGCGACCACCGGGGGCGGGCCGATATCCGCAGTCGCCGCAGCTTAGGCCCAGCCAAGGTTGCAGGTCCAGCGGGCCAACAAGGGGCTCGCACGAGACGAACCGAACGGCGGCCGGTGTGTCCAGCAGCGCCGGGATCCGCTCGTCGGCGCACCGCTGGTTCTCGGCCGTCACGCCGAGCCAGACGTTCGGCAGCGGCCAGCCAGGCCACGCCCACACAGCGCGCCCGGGCGCCACTTCCTTGAGGAACTTCGCGGCACGGGGCCCGCTGTGGATATACGCATACATTCGCCCCGGGCGTTTCGTAAGCACGAGAAACGCGTGCTGAGGACAAAGGGCCATGACGGCGAAGGCGCGGTCGAGGAACTCCGGCGAGGCGGCATCGTGAAAGAGGTCGTTCCAGACGGCCCAGATCCGCGGCTTGCGCGCCCGCAGAGGCCGATCGAGTTGGGCCCACGGTGTGCGGACGACGCCATTGAAACATGGGCCGTCCGGGCCGACCATCGTCAGCCCCTGGTTCCGCCGGTGGATGTCGGGATGTGGATTCTGGGCCCGCATGTGGGCAGCCTGGGCCGACCAACAGTGGAGGCAGCCCTCGCTGACGGGCGTACAGCCGGCCACGAGGGACCAGGCCTCGTCCCACCACAGGCCCTTGGCGAGACGGGCGTCACGGGGCCGGGTCGGCGGCGCCGGGGACGTCGTTTGGGTTCGGGACATCGCGATCTCCTTTCGGGAGCCGGCACAAGGCCTCGCCGGCGAGGCGGACGAGGCCGGCGTCGGACTTCAGGACACGGACGAGGCCCTGGGCCCCGCCGGCGAGGGCCCGGATCTGGGCCAGGCGATCGGCGCTGGCACCATGAAAGAACTTATCCACGAGGATCGGACCGATCGTCTCGGCCCCATCGATGGCCGCTATGAATTCCTCGAACGGGAGGCTCGCCAAACCGAGGGCCGCCATGAGGAGCCGGTCCTGGGTGTCCTGGTATTCATCGGCATGCATCGTCAGTTCTCCTAACGTATCCGGAACCACACGTGGATGCCGGAAGCCATCGCCGCAACCAGTACGACAAAGATGGCGCCGCCAGCGGCCCAGGGCTGGACGGGCTCCGGCAGGTAGGAAAATCCGACGCCAATCCCGCCGATCGCTGCAATCAGAACGCACGTGAGCACTACGGCCAGGGCCACGACTTTCAGCCAATATCGCATGTCAGGTCTCCTTCTTGTCCTGGGCATGTATGAACGCCTCCAGGTCCCGCCTGAGGATTCTCAGGCGCCGCCCGATCACGAGGACCTTCAGGCCCGCCGGCTCGAGGATCTCCCGGACGACCCGATCGGGGCGCCCGCGAAACCCGAGGTACTCCGCCACCTGGCGTGGGACGAGGACGTCGGGCAGGTCGGCGAGTTGTCGCTGGTCGACGCTCATGGACCCGCTCCCTGCCGATCGTGGCTCGGCGCCGGCTCGCCGGCCCCGTGCCCCGCCCCCGGTTCCCTGCGCATCGCCGCAAACAGCGGCATCGTCTCCGGCTCGAAGGTCCAGGCGACCAGGTCGTCGGGGCCCGAGAGGGTGCATTCCTCGACGCGGTCCTCGCCGCGGGCCCTCTCGGCCCAGATGGGAGCGAAGGCTCCGCTCACGGGGGTGTACAGTTCTTTCATGGACGTCCGCTTCCGGAGAGCGACGCGCCCGGCGTCGGCGTCTACCTCCATCACCGTCCAGGGGGGCGCCTGGGCCTCCTCGGTCAGCCATGCCGTATCACCGGGGGAGACGTTCCGCAGACGACGACGCAAGGCGATCCATGCCGTCTGGCGACGGGCCTCGGCCCGACCGAGGTTGAGGTGTTCGAGGTACGTCGAGACGGTCCGCCCAAGTTCTCGGGGATAGGCATCCGTGTGGGGCGTGGCGTCCAGGTACCGGGCGACGTCGCGGGCGGCATAGACCTGGCTTCGCAGGTCCTCGAGGATGCGGGCATGGGTCTCGGCCGTCGTGACGCTTCGCCGGGTGGTCCGGGCCATGTAGGCGACCGCCAGGATGACCGACGCGTCGTGGTCCGTTTCGTCCTGGACCTGGGCAAGCAGGGGGGCGGGGGCGCCGTTCTCTCTCTCCCCCTTCTTATACTCTGAATCTATAGAGGAGAGGGCGCGGGTACCTGCGCGGGTACCCGCGCGGGTACCGGCGCCGGTACCTGCGCCGGTACCCGCGCCGGTACCTGCGCCGGTACCTGCGCGGGTACCGGCGCCGATAGCGGCGGTTTGATCGCCGGCGGTCCCATCCGCATGTTTGTCGTCGATCTCCTGAAGCCACCCGATCCAGGCCCGGGCCGTCGATTCGGGGATTCCGAGCACAGCGGCAATTTCCACAACAGAAGCGTCGGGCTGCCACTCGCGATAGGCGGCGAGGGTGGCGGCGACCTTGCGCTTGGCCGGCAGCCGCCGGAAGAGGTCCGGGTCCACTTTGTAGAACTTGGGTACAGCGATCATTCGTCAGCCCTTTTTCTCGGCCTTGCGGCGTTACCTTTTCGGGGCGACCGACGTATCGGCGCCGGTCATGTCGAGTTCGGCGAGCCAGCCCGCCCATCGGCGGGCAGTGGACGTGGGAATCCCCAGGGCGACGGCAGCCTCCCGGAGCGAGGCCTCGGGCCGGTAGGCCCGGCACGCCGCCAGGACCGCCGCGGCCTTACGTCTCGGCGGCAGCCGGCGGAAGAGGCCCAAGTCGAGTTTCCAGAATGGCGGTATAGCAATCATTCGTTACCCCTTTTGCTTGGCCTTGCGGCGGTTTCTGCTGTCAGGTCCGCGCTCCGGGCGCGGTGTCGAACAATCGGCCCTGGGCCGGCCGGGCGACCGACAGGGGGATAGCCGCGCGCCCGGCCACTGTCCCAGGGCTCTGCGCGGGACCGCCCCGCGCCTCGTTTGTGGTCGGTCCGCCGCCCTCACTTGCCGGCGGACCGGGTGATTCGTCCCCAAGTCTCCCCGATCGTCCCCGATCGTCTCTATCCGTACCCTCATCGAGAAGGGTCCCCTGCCGAAGCGCCGGCGGTGCGGCGGGGACGGCTTGCGTGCGGCGGGATCGCCAGAGACGTTCGATCCGGTCAAAGGCCCGGGCCACGTGGCCCATCTCACGGAACCGGCTCGTGTAGTTGGCCTTGCCGCGGACGAACTCGTCGAAGGTCCGGGCCCAGAACATGCCGCCAGAAGAACCCATTACCGGGTAGCCGGCCAGGCGGAGATCACGGACGAGGTAGAAAATGGCCCGGGCGTCGAGGGGTACGGCGACGGTTTCGGCGTCGTCGACGCGGCGGCGGACGAAAGCGCGGCCGTGGCCCTGGGCGCGGAGGTCCCGGATCAGGTCCGTCTGTTTGCGGGCCCGGCGCTCGCCCTGGCAGTGGTTCTTGAGGAGCCCCCGCAGGGCCAGGTGGACGTCGGTCAGTTGTCCGTTGTCACTTGTCATGGGCCTGTCCCGGCGCAGCCCTTGGGCGAAGCCGGGTCATGGGTCATTGTGCACGACGGCGCGCGCCCCGATCAGCGACGGCGAGGCGAAGGGCGACGGCCAGGGCATCGCTGAACCTATAGAGCGTCCCGCTTGCCGGATGACCAACGGGGAAGCCGACGGCCAAGCCGAGGGCCCTTTCGCCGAGGCGGCGGGCTTGGGCCTCGGCGATGAGGCTCGCTTCGCGGTTGAGTTGGTGGCTGCTCACGGGCATGGCTCCTTTGGGTGATCGGCGGTGGGCGGGTCGGCCAACGGCCCCGCCGGGGACGGGTGGTCCTCGTCGAAGAACTCGGATCCACATTGTGGACATTCGTGCTGGGCGATGCCGCGCAGGCTCTCGATCTGGTGACCGCACTCAGGACAGTTGAGGTTGCGGAGACCAGCGCTCGCCCGGATGGCGGCCGTCATCAGCCGGTGCGGCGGGCCGGCCACGAGGACCAGGAGGCGCCAGGCGCGGCCAAGAGCGTCGGCTGTGGCCGCCAGATCGCACTCGGCGGCTTCTTGGGTCAAGTCGGCCATCTCCAGGGTGGCCCGATCGAGGCGACGGCGAAGGCGCGCGATCCGTTCCCGTTCGAGGACGTTGATTTCGCCGTCGGGTAATTGGCCGAGGGCTGACATGCGATCCTCCTTTGGGGCGGGGCCGCGTTCGGGCGGCCCCGCCCGCGCCTGATCCATCACCAAGCACCGGACCATCCGGCGCCCGGCCACTTCTTGGGCTGAGGTCTGCCCGCCGATCGGCCAGGGCCAACTCGGCCGATCGGCAAGCGGTGTTCATATCATTCTCCGTGCGGCGACCAGCGAACGCTTCGGCTTCATGGCCGGGCGATAGTCACGATCCACGCCGGGCCGGTCGCCCCACTGTCGGGCCGTCAACCTGATCCAGGCGGGCCGGTCCTTTACGGGCCTTCCGATTTTGGCCACGTAGACGCGCATCGCCCGCATCTCGATGGACGCGACGAAGACGTCCACGAAGCCGTCCACAAGGTTGCTGGAAATTCGCATGACCGTTCACTCTCCCGGGGCGTTTTTTGCTCCCCGCATCGCACGCATATCATTGGCTCGATGTCCTACAGTTAACGGCCGAAATCGTCAAATGCGACCTCCGGGACCACCCCGGTTTTTGACCCCCGTTTCTGGCTCAAAACAGGCGATTTTGACCCCCCTTTTCGGAGTTAACTGTAGGACAGCCTCCGCGCGTTCGGGCCTTCTGCTGGCGATCGGATTGCCGACGCCGTTTGGCGCGGCACACGAGGCAGACGCGCTGCCGCTTGACCAGCGGCTCACCGCAGTCCGGGCAGGTCCGGCCGGAGGCATCTTCGTCGGCCGACTGTCTCCCGCGCAGTTCCGGATGCTCACGTATGTAGGCATCGACGACGGCGGAATCGTCTTTCTTGGGCTTCCGCAGCATCCGTAACTTGCGAACCGCAATCGGAAGCACGCACGCCTCGAAGTACGAGCAGCGCTCGCCCTGGCCGAGGCGGCATGGCTTGCGGTCGCGCGGCTCGCACACGCCGGAATGGACGTGGTTCGCGCACTCCTGGCGGGCGAACTCAAGAAGCACCGAGCGTCGCTGGGCCTCATTCACGGCCGCCCTCCCCGGTTGAGGTCTCGCGGACGAACATCCGCAAGGGCGTAGGTCGCGCTGCCTTGCCTGCTGGCCGGCAGGCCCTGGCCGGCGCGGATCTTGCGTCGATCACGTCAGCGAGGGGCGGCGGACGGACGGCGGCGGGAGACGGGTCGGACATGGACGTTCCCTCCCGAACGAGAGAAATCTTTGCATTGTGGCCAAATATGGGGTATAGTCTGGCTTGACGGCGACACGGACCGGGCGGCGCAATCCCGGTCTGCGAACAAAGGCGGGGATGCTGTGCGCGAAAAAAACGGCCCCCGGCGACCGGCATCCGGTAAGAATCGGGCGACACGAACCGGAGGACGCGGTGTGCGCCGGGGGCTTTTCTGGGCGTCGTGGTGCCGCGGGCAAGGCCCCGCGGCACCCGGTGCTTTTTGTGGAGGTCATCGTGCCGCCCTCCAACCGGTGTTTCGTGAGAGTATCGCCGCGTTGGTGAGAAGGCTCAAGAGAAAAACGGGTCTTGGGTGAGATTTTTTTCAAGGAGTGAGACGATGGCTAAGTGTCCACTGGGCCAACGCTTAGAATCGCTGATCACCGGGACGAAGGGAGCCTTTGCAAAAAGAATCGGGATTTCCCACACACAACTGTCCAACACGCTCAGCGGGCGGACACCACCGAGCCGGCTCCTGCTCAAACGGTTGGCGGCGGTGTTGCTCGTGCGCGAAGAATGGTTGGAGAACGGGGAGCTACCGATGCGCGGGACGCCGACCACATCGACCGACGAGGCGATGGCGAGAGCATTGGTCGGCCTACGAATCGCGGACGGCACCCGCAGGGCCGTGCAGGGGGCGCTGGAGCAATTCGATGGATGGGAAGAGGTCCACCGCGTCCGCCTCCGCGATCTGGAGGTGATCATCCGGCAAAGACGGGACAGTAAATCGGAAGGGCAGACCGCGGAGACCGTCGAGGCAAGCAAGGAAGACGAAGGCGCGTACACCCCATCATGATCGTTGGCTCGAAGAAAGGCGAAAGGACACTTCGGACTTGATAGAGGGCGAACTTCTGCAATAATGGTGGTGAGGCGGCAGGAGCCGCCACCACGTGCGCCGCGGTGTGAAGGCCGTTCGGGGCCGGACCCCGAATGGCCTTTCTCTTGGGGCGCTGATGACGAGCCAAGCGGCAACCCGCAGGCAGGGGGGTCTCGCCGAGGCGGAGGTTGAAGAGCGGCTGGCCGCCTTTCTCGATTCGACGGGCCTCTTCCGTGTGTTCCGGCAGATGATGGGGCGGGCGCTTTGGAGGCCCTGCCCGGCGGCGGGGCGGGTCCGCGCGGACGTGCTCGTGCTGGCGTCGCGTGGCGGCCTGCAGGCCGGTTGGCGGGCGGGGCCGATCCTGTTTGAGGTCAAGCGGCCCGGGCGCCCCATCGGCCCGGGCCTCTGCCAGTTGATGGACTACCTCGCGTGCGCGTGGCGGCTACCGAACGGCATCGAGATCCTGCCGGCGTTCGGCTTCCTCTTCCCGGCCGACAAACAGCACGGAGCGCTTGCGAGCGTGATGGCGCAGAACCGCGTCGGCACGTGCCGCCTGCGCGGAGACGAGTTGACCCTCTGGTGTGGCGAGCAGCGCATCGTGACGGTTGGCACCCCTGGCCCGGGGCACGGCGACGGAACGCTGCGTGTCGGCCAGGTCTGCGTGGGCGCAAAGTTCGGCGCGCGTTAGGTACTACCAGCTAAGCCAGACGGTCGATGGCAAGCGGAACAGTCGCGAAAAACGGTAGTGTTTATTTGGACCGCGCAGAGGCTCGCGCGGGAGACGGAACGGACGCCGAGCGCGGCCGGCGGCGATCACGCTGACCGGCAACGCCGTGGTGTGACAGCACCGACGGTATTTTGCACGCCCGACGCCCAATCGGTATCCATATATCGGCAGGCGATCACAGAAACGGCCAGCCAAAGTGGCGAAGGAGAAGATCGTCCCTAACCTCAGGAAACACGCCGTCCCCATGAAGTCGATCGCGCCGGACCCGGCCAACGCGCGCCGGCATTCGGATGCGAACCTCGACGCCATCCGCGGGAGCCTCCTCGCGTTCGGCCAGCAGAAGCCGATCGTCGTGGACGCCCGCGGCGTCGTCGTCGCCGGCAACGGCCTCTACCTGGCGGCGCGGCAGTTGGGGTGGCGTAACATCGCCGCTATCCGCACGACGCTCCGCGGCGTGGACCGGATGGCCTACGCCCTGGCCGACAACCGGACGGCCGAACTCGCCGAGTGGGATGACGAGGCGCTGCTGCGGCAACTTGAGGAGTTGCGCGACCAGGTCGACCTGCCCGCCCTGGGCTTTGACGAGGAGGAGCTCGCCCGACTGCTCAACCCCGACCTCCAGGAGGGTCTGACGGACCCGGACGATGTGCCCGAGCCGCCGGACGAGGCGACCACGCAGCCGGGCGACCTGTGGCTCCTGGGCAATCACCGTCTCCTGTGCGGCGACGCCGGCAGCACGGGGGACGTGGACCGGTTGCTGGACGGCGCCGGCATCCACCTCATCAACACCGACCCGCCTTACAACGTCCGCGTCGAGCCGAGGTCAAGTACCGCCATCGCCGCCGGCCAGAGTTCCTACCCGGACCTCTCGCGCAAGATGCACCACCAGGCGTTCGACGTGGCCCGCGGCGTCACCGACCCGAAGAAGGCCCGCAAGAAGATGCGGCCGAAGGACCGGCCGCTGCAGAACGATTTCCTCTCCGCTGAGGACTTCGAGAAGTTGCTCCTGGCGTGGTTCGGCCAGATGGCCCGCGTGTTGAAACCGGGCCGCGCCTTCTACATCTGGGGCGGCTACGCGAACCTCGGCAACTACCCGCCGGCGCTGAAGGCCTGCGGCCTCTACTTCTCGCAGGCAATCGTGTGGGACAAGCAGCATCCGGTTCTGACGCGGAAGGACTTCATGGGCGCGTTCGAGCTGGCGTTCTACGGCTGGCGAGAGGGCGCCGGCCACCACTTCCTCGGCCCGAACAACGCCACCGACCTCTGGCACGTGAAGAAGGTGAACCCGGCCGCGATGGTGCACCTTACCGAGAAACCGGTGGAGCTGGCCGTCCGGGCCATTCAGTACTCCTCGAAGCGCGGCGAGAAGGTCCTGGACCTCTTCGGTGGCTCCGGCTCGACGCTCATCGCGTGTGAGCAGACCGGCCGGCGGGCCTACCTGATGGAACTGGACGCTCTCTATTGCGACGTCGTCGTCCAGCGCTATGAGCAGTTCACGGGGAAGAAGGCGAAGCGGGTCAAGGGCCCGAAGGGCAAGACCGCCGCGGCGGGCGTGCCCAAAGGCAAGCCCGCCGCGACGGGGACGTGATGGCGGGACGGTTACTCCAGCGGCTCTACCTCGAAGTCCCACGCCCACACGGTACCGTCATCGTGCTGGGCGTCCTGGGGTGTCTCGCCGGCGGTCACCTCGATGCGGTACAGCCACCACCCGCGCTGCTCGCCCTCGTGCGTCCAGCCGTAGTCGGACTTGGCCTTGCGGATGATGGCGTCGCACTCCTCGACGAAGTGGTGGCTACGGACGTGGACGCGGGTGCCGTTGGGCAGCCGCGTCGGTCGGGTGCACTTGGATGCGGTCATCGCGATTACTCCTTATCCGTGCCGCGCGAGGACGGCCGCGAATGTGCCACGCTCGACCTTGCGGAACCGGGCCTTCTTGCCCTTCTTCTGAATCTCCCGCAGAATGGCCGAGTAGAGTGTCGCGGCCGGCGTCTTGCCCTTGGTCTGCCAGCGCCCGCTCGCCAGGACCTTCTCGACGATGGCCTTGCAGCCCATCGGCTTCTTGGCCTTGGCGAGGACCTCGGCCGCCAGGTCGAGGAGGCTCGGCTTCTTCTCGCGCGGGGCCTTGGCCTTCGTCGCGGCCTTGGCGGCCTTCTGGGACGCCCCCTGGCGGCCCACGGTGGCCCGTGTCGCGTCCGGGGCGCCTTGGGCGGCCTTGGCATCGCCCTGGCCAGCCTGCGACGGGATGGCCAGGGCCATCGGCTTCGACTTGTGGACCGCGGCCCGCAGGCGTTGGGCGCTCTTGATGCGGACCTTCTTGCCCGTGGCGGTGTTCGTTGCGTCCCACCCGCCGCGCGGGTTCTCCGCGTCGATGCGGACGGGCACGACCTTCCCGCTTACCTTGGCGGCGTAGGTGCCGCCTACCTTGACCTGTGCCTTCTTCATGGCTCATCTCCTGTCGGCAGAATTGCCGGGCTGGGGGCCCCGCGTGGGGCCCGTCGCCGGGCACCTCTACCGGGAAGGCGAGTACGTCTTGCTGCAGGTCTGGCACTGGACCCAAACGCCATCATCATCCCAGACCAGGTAATCGGTGCGGTCCTCGCCGCACGCCGGGCACGCGACTTCCGGGGCGACGTGCGCTTCGCCCTCCTCCTCGGCGAGGATGGCCTCGGCGTCGTGCTCGAGGTCGGCCATCACCTTCGACAGCGGCACGGCGCAGGCTCGGGCGAGGCGGCGGGCCCGACGGTGCCACCAGGTCGCTTTGCCCGAGGCCACCCACCCGGCCGTCTTCCAGGCGGCCAGAGCGTGGGCCAGTTTCTGGCGTTCCTCGCAGGCGTCGAAGTTGTCCGGGATCGTGACCCGGACCTTGCGGCCCTCGAACTCGGCCTCGTAGGTCTTGGGCTTCTGCCTTCTCATCGTGATCTCCTTTCGCGTTCGCACGTTACATACACATTAAGGCATGAGAAGTGGCCCCAGGCAAGGCGAGGGGCCGGAATTCTGCAGTTTATCTTTCGCCCTAAGCAGCGCCCCGGGCGCGACTTACGCCCGGTGTGGCAGCTTGGGCCCCGGAATGTTCCGGCCAGGTGTCAACCATGACCAAGGAACGACGCCCCAAATCGGCCGTCTCGGCCGACCTCAAGAAGACCCTGGCCGACTTGGTGTCGGCGGCGGGGGCGAGGCGGGCCGATCTCGCGTGGCTCCATCGGGCGATCCGCAAGGCTGGATACGTCCCGGCCACCGACGTCCTGACGCCGGGCGACGTCGAGGTCGCGACGGCCCGGATGGTGCGGATCATGGAGAGGGTCGCGACACCGGCCGAAGCGATCACCGGAAAGGAGTGGCGCGAACGTGTCCGGAAAGCGATTGCCGAGGTGGACGCCGGGCAGTAAGCGGTTCGTCCGCCACGTGGCCGAGGCCCTGGATGCGGCCGCCGAACGGGCCGCCCACGCGGGCGAGGCCTACCGCGCCCATCGTGCTCGCACGGGCGATGCCCAGGCCGCACAGACCCGCGCCGGCCAGGAGATCGGCCCCCTGCCGCCGCGCGACGACCCGGCGCGGTGGGAGGCCTGCCGGTACGACCTGAGGCGGTTCCTCGAAACCTATTTCCCCAAGACCTTCTACCTCGCATGGAGCAAGGATCACCTGAAAGTGATCGCGCGTCTCCAGCGCGCCATCCTCTCCGGCGGTCTGTTCGCCTTCGCCATGCCGCGCAAGGGCGGCAAGACCAGCCTGGCGTGGGCCGCCGCCCTCTGGGCCGTTCTCTACGGCCATCGATGCTACGTCGTCATCCTGGCGGTCTCGGCCGAACGCGGCACGGAACTGATGGAGACGGTCAAGACGGCCTTGACCGCGAACGAGGATCTCCTGGCGGACTTCGCCCCCGAGGTCCAGCCGTTCGTGGCCCTCGAGAACGAACCCCGCCGCTGCCTCGGCCAACGGTGCGGCGGCCGGCCGACGCATATCCGCTGGCAGCAGCGGCGGATCATCTTCGGTTCCGTGCCGGAGAGCCTGGCGGGCGGGACGGTCATCGCGACCACGGGCCTGACGGGCGGGGGCGTCAGAGGCCAGCAGTACCTCGAACCGGACGGACAGCGCGTCATCCGGCCCGACCTGGTCCTGGTGGACGATCCGCAGAACGACGAAGTCGCCCGCAGCCCGACCCAGGTCCGCAAGCGCCTCCGGCTCCTGAACGGCGCCGTCCTCGGGATGGCCGGTCACGGCAAACGGATCGCGGCCGTCGCCACGGTCACCGTCATCTGCCCCGACGACGTGGCCTCGGGCCTCCTGGATCGCGAGGCCTCGCCCGATTGGCAGGGCAAGCGGATCCCGATGCTCTATGCGCTTCCGAAGGACAAGAAACGGTGGGAAGAGTACCGGCGGCTTCGCCTCGCGGACCTGGCGGCCGACACCGACGAGGCCGGGGCCTTCTACCAGAAGCACCGGACCAAGATGGACGAGGGCGCCCGCCCCTCCTGGCCGGCCCTGATGGATGACGGCGAACGCTCGGCCGTCCAGCACGCCATGAATTTAATGTATCGCGATGAAGCCACCTTCTTCGCGGAGTACCAGAACGATCCGCGGCCCGAGGACGACGCGCCCGAGGGAGCCATCCGCCCCGCCGACGTCGTGGAGCGCACCAGCGGTCGCCCCCGAGGCCAGGTCCCCCTGGCGGCAACACAGGTCACGGCGTTCATCGACATACACGACCGCGTGCTCTTCTGGTGCGCCTGTGCATGGGAGGAGGCCTTCACGGGCCACGTTATCGACTACGGCACGTGGCCCGAGCAGACGCGCAGGGACTTCACGCTCCGCGACGCCCCACGCACCCTCGGCCGGGCCTACCCCGGCCGGGGCGCCGACGGGGCGATCCTGGCGGGGCTCGAGGACCTGGTGGCGCGTCTGCTTTCGCGCGAGTGGCCGAAGGCGGGGGCGGCCGGCGTCGTCCGCCTCGACCGCCTGCTCGTGGACGCCGGGTACAAACCCGACCTCGTCGCCGCCGTCAAACACAAGCAGGGCGGCTCGGTGATGGTTCTGTCCAAAGGCGTCGGCATCACGGCCGCCCGCCGTCCGATCTCGGCCTACCGGCGAAAGCCGGGCGAACGATATGGCCACGAGTGGTATATCCCGACCGTCAGAGGCACCCGCGAGTTCCCGCATCTGCTGTTCGACGCGAATTGGTGGAAGACATTTGTGACGCGCGCACTGGCGATCCCGCCGGGCGACCCGGGTGCCCTGAGGCTCTTCGGCCGCTCGAAGACCGCCCACCGTCTCTTCGCCGGCCACATCGCCGGCAGCGAGACGTTCGCCGTCACCCAGGGCCAGGGCCGGACGCTCAGGGAGTGGAAAGTGCGGCCATCGAGGCCGGACAACCACTGGTTCGATGGCCTGGTCGGCTGCGCCGTCGCGGCCAGTTTGGCCGGCGTCCAGATCCCCGGCGCCTCGGCCCCACGTGGCGGGGCCGGCCAACGTCGCCGCTATTCGCGGGCCGACCTCGCACGAAGGAAGGTGCCATGACAGACAACGACGGAAGAGAGGAGGACCGGGGCATTGAGTGTCCCGCGTGCGGCTGCCGGCACTTCCACGTCCTCTACACCCGACCGCTACCTGGTGGCCGCATCCAGCGGCGACGCGAGTGCCGCAACTGCGGCCGACGTCTGACGACCGTCGAGCACATCGTCGGTCCCGGAACGAGGAGCGCATGAAGTCCAGCGCCCGGAAACTTGCCCGCGGTGGCGGGCGCGAGGCGACGCCGGGCTGGTGCCCCGGGTGCGGCGCACGGTTGCCCCGCCGGCAGGTCGGCCGGAGCGCGGGACGCACCGTCGCTTACTGCACCGTCTGCGAGACGTACTGGATCATCTGCGCTTCCGGCGCGCGGCCCGCCTCGGTTGTCGAACGGCGCCTGGCGCGCCGCGACCTCTTCGAGCGCCGAGGCCTCGCCGAACCGGTCGCGGGCGCCTGACGAGTCAAGCAAAAACCCTCCTGCTCCGATCGCTATATGCATAGCGCGGCGCTATACCGGTAGACATCATTTGCCTTTTTCCCCTTCTGGCCCCCGTGGAAACGCCGCGAGCCGCCGTATAATGCGGGTGAGATGAGCGCCGGCGTCCACGGCGCAGTCGCCGGCGCGGCGCCCCGGCCCCATGCGGGCCGCTCAGAGGGCACCAGGCCGTTCGGGGCCGAACCCCCGAACGGCCGTTTTTTCGGAGAGTCACGGCGTGACCGACGAACTCGACCAGACGATCCGCGAGAACGCCCAGGGGCCCGCCGAGGCCCGGGGCGACGCCGTCTCGATGCGCCAGCACAGCCTCCCGGACCAGATCGCCGCCGACAAGCATCTGGCGTCCAAGACCGCCCGCGCCATCCACCCCGGCAAGACGTTTAGCCGCGTCCGTCTCATCCCTCCCGGAGCCGTCTGATGCCCTGGCCCTTCAGAAAACGCAAACCCGCCCGGCCGGCCACCACACGCATGGAGGATGCCCGGCTGGCTCGGGCCATCCGCGCGCGTTTCGATGCCGCACAGACGACGCCGGAGAACCGCCGGCACTGGCGGTGGGCCGATGCCCTGAGCGCCGACGCCGCCGCCAGCCCCGCGGTCCGCGCCATGCTGCGGAACCGCGCACGGTACGAGGTGGCCAACAACTGCTACGCCAAGGGCATCGTCCTCACGCTCGCCGAAGACCTGATCGGGACAGGCCCCAGGCTTCAGATGCTGCTCGCCGACCCCGAGGCCAACCGCCGCATCGAGCGCGAGTTCGCCGCCTGGTCCCGGGCCGTCGGGCTGCCCCAAAAACTCCGCACGATGCGGATGGCCCGGGCCGCCGACGGCGAGACGTTCGCGCTGCTCGCGACGAACCCGAGCCACAATCATCCCGTCCGCCTCGACGTCAGGCTCGTCGAGGCCGAGCAGGTCGCGACGCCCAACTGGACGCCGACCCAGAAGCAACCCGTGGACGGCGTCGTCTTCGACCGGTTCGGCAACCCCGCCGAGTATCACTTCCTCGTGGACCATCCCGGCGGGACCATCCCGCGCTGGAGCCAAACCTACCGGCCCGTCCCGGCAAGCGGCGTTCTGCACTGGTTCCGCAGCGATCGGCCGGGCCAGTCGCGGGGGATCCCCGAACTGGCGCCGGCGCTGCCGCTGTTTGCGCTTCTCCGCCGCTATACGCTGGCGGTGGTCAGCGCAGCCGAAACGGCCGCCGAGTTCGCCACGTTCGTCAAGACCACGATGGCCCCCGGCGGCGAGGCCGCCGGCAGCCAGGACGGCGAGGAAGGACTGGCCGGCCTGACGATGGAAATAGAACGCAATCTCGCCATGTTTCTGCC
>Ga0209979_1000776_pt1 | contig 39278 bp, 38 predicted proteins | sample AnhtaG_FD_183114 | JGI IMG/M metagenome (GOLD analysis project Ga0209979, IMG submission 183114) | Deep subsurface microbial communities from Anholt, Denmark to uncover new lineages of life (NeLLi) - Anholt_01485 metaG (SPAdes) (version 2) | ecosystem: Environmental > Aquatic > Marine > Oceanic...
AAAATAAAAAAAATAGATCTATTTTTAATTAATTTTTGTTCCACAGAACGCGCAAAATTTCAATCCTTCTCTCTCGCCGATTTTCACGCCACAATTAGAGCAGAATTTCGACTCAACAGCAACTTGAGCAATATTTTCTACGTAATTTTCTGCTTCTTGGTATTTATTAATCTGCGATGGTTTTGAATTAAGAACACTATCATTTTGTATATTAGAGATAGGTTGGCAAATCGATTTACAGTGAACACAACGATTTGGTTCTTTTTCGTAGTAAATTGCGAGATAAATAAGTACACCAATGCCTGCAGTAAAAATACATAATATGATTATTAAACACATATCTATATCCTCTCTTACTGTGAGAACATTCATTTTACAATTCGGACAATAGTTAGATACCATATACTTTACCTTTTTCATTATGTTTTAATTATAACATAAATTTGATAAATAATAAAAAATCTGGAGTCCAGTTTTTAGATGCCTATTTTGGGGCCAAAAATATTATGAAAATAAAATTCGTTGAGTTAAAATTAACTAAGTCGAAAAATAAATAAATGAATCTTGTATTGAGGGTTCAACAACGGAAAATATAACATCCTTTCAAGTTTATAGCACAGGAAATTTTGGTGTACTTAATATCTTGGTTGATAAGATATGGGTAAACAACAACAGAATTTATTTTAGGGTAAGAGAAATAATAGCAAGTAAACAAAATTACCTAAAAAAGGAAAAGTATCCCAATATTTATTCTATTCATCAAGAGGATGTATTTAGCATAAGATGCCGGTTATACTTTTAAAAATCTATTAACTAAACTCTTGTTCCGCAATGAGGACAAAACTTTGCCAGCTCATTTAGCTGTGGCTCTCCACAATATGAACAATACTTATGCTTTGAAGTTTCTTCAGCTTTAACCTTAATATCACTGTTACTATCGCTAAGATGTGTTTTTTGATGTTCAGTTTGAACATGAGTTGACGATTGAACACTAAATTCTGATTTCATCGATATTTGGGAGTGACAATGAACACAACGACTCTCAGGTTTATTATAATATATTATTAAATATATTATTAAACCAATTCCACCGGTAAAAATCAATAAAATTATCATAAGTGGCCAATTTAAAGCTTCCCTTACTAACAATACATTTTGTTTGCAAATAGGGCAATATCCTACACGATTTCTTGTTGACATAATTTATCTTAAATAGTTCTTAGGCTTCAAATTTTTAAAGATCTATTAAGATAATGTAAAAAATAACCACTTTAAAATTTTTACCGCTGATATTAAAATAATTTGATTAAACTTCTTAATAACCTAAAACTTAGAATTGTTACTCTTCATATTATATGATGTAAAATTGAGCTTTAATTACAATTAATTTTTATAGGTTCAAATAATAGAAATACATGATAAAAACTATGAACCAATCACTATTTTTTGCAATAGAAGGAATTGACGGCGCAGGAACTACGACACATAGCAAGTTATTAGCAGGATTTTTATCCGCAAAAGGGTTAAAAACGTATTTAACTCAAGAACCCTCAAGTAGCGAAATTGGGAAGTTGTTAAGAAAATATTTAAAAGACAAAAGAATTCCTGCTTCTACTGATGCTCTACTATTTGCTGCTGATAGAGTTCTTCATTATAAAGAAGAAATTAAAAAAAAATGCGAAGAAGGATATATTGTAATATCGGATAGGTATGTAGAATCCTCGATTGCTTATCAATCAAGTCAATCCGACGATATTACTATCGAATGGGTAGAACATTTAAACGTATTTGCTGGTAAACCAGATCTTACAATTATATTGGATATTGACCCTAAAATTTCATTATCAAGAAAAAATCAAGAATTTTTAGAGAAATTCGAAGACACTGCATTACTAGATAAAGTAAGACAAGTATACCTCACTCGTGCTGAAAAATTAGGATATCCCATAATAAATACCCACAATATTATCGAGTTAGTCCAAACTGAGATTCAAAAAATCGTTCTGAATAAATTAAAAGAAAAGGGATTTTTTATTAAAAAATCAAGAAATTGAGTGTGAAATGAAATAGGCTATACAATCGCAGAAAGGGTTTTAAAAGAGCATTCAAACCTTAAAGAAATTTCTCCTGGACAATATGTAGATTGTGATATTGATTTGATAATGGTACACGAACAATTGGGTGGAAGAATTCATTTAGAATATAATAAACTTGGAATAGACCATATTTGGGATCCGGACAAGGTTTTTTTTATATTAGATCATTGGGTACCTCCTCCAACGATCTCTTCGGCTCAAATGCACCAAGACGCAAGAAAATTTGCTGAGAAATATAAAATCGCTCATAATTATGGATATCAGCTAGATAAAGGAATATGTCATCAAGTATTGCCAGAATTAGGCTTTGCAAGGCCGGGGATGTTAATTGTTGGTTCTGACAGTCATACGACGACCTATGGGGCCTTTAATTGCCTTTCGACAGGGATAGGGGCTACCGATGTTTCTGTGGTTTTTGCTACTGGTAAATTGTGGTTCAAGGTTCCTGAATCAATCAAGATTAATTTACATGGACACTTTGAAAAAGGAATAATGGCTAAGGATTTTATATTGTCGCTGATCGGAGATATTTCCACTAAAGGAGCACTTTATAAATCTCTGGAATTTCATGGAGATGGCGCTAAAAATCTAACAATAGATTCCAGAATGACAATCACTAATATGGTTGTAGAGGCTGGAGCTAAATTCGGGATTTTTCTCCCCGACGATAAATTAAAAGAATGGCTAGCAAAGCGAACAAACAAACAATATAAAAATGTTGTTCCAGACGAAACAGCAGAATACCAACGAGAATTAAGTTATAATTTATCTGAAATAACTCCAACAGTTGCAAAACCCTCAAACCCCGGGAATATAGCTAAAATTGAAGAAGTAGAGGGAATTGAAATAGACCAAGCTTTCTTAGGAAGTTGTACTAATGGTAGAATGGAAGATTTAAGAATAGCAGCCAAAATTTTAGATGGTAACAAAATTCACCCTAAGGTTCGAATGATAATAACTCCTGCCTCAAAAGAAATTTACTTACAAGCTTTAAAAGAGGGATTATTAGAAATCTTTTTACGCGCTGATGCTATAGTTACTAATTCGACTTGTGGTGCGTGTATTGGGGGGCACTTAGGGGTTTTAGGACCTAATGAAGTATGCATTAGTAGCACAAATCGTAATTTTAAAGGTAGAATGGGGGATCCAACTTCCGAAGTTTATTTGGCATCACCAGCTACAGTTGCCGCGTCAGCAATAAATGGAAGTATAAAAGATCCACGGGGGTTGATCTAATTATAGATCTAATAAAAGGGTATGCCTACATTCTGGGTGATGACATTAGCACTGATAATATTGTTCCAAGTCATACTCTAACGATGAGAGATCCTAAAGATATGGTTAAACACACATTAGAATTCATAGACCCGTATTTTACCAAAAATGTTGACAAAGGAAATGTTATTATCGCTGGAGAAAACTTTGGAATGGGTAGTTCTCGTGAAGAAGCTGTTCATGTCTTTAAGCTTTTAGGTATTAAGGCTGTTGTTGCTAGATCTTTTGCTAGAATATATTTCAGAAATCTTATGAATAACGGTATACCGGCTATTAATCTGAAATGGGACTTAAACCAGTTTGCTAAAGAAGATGCGATAGAAATTTCATTACTAAAAGGGATTATTATTAACAAATCAAAAAAAATTACACTTAATTTTGAAAAGATTCCAGAATTTTTAATGGATATATTGGAGAACGATGGTGTAATTAACCAACTAAAAAAAACATTTTAATATCCGCTATTTTGTTAAATTTTCTATTTCTTTTTTAATAGTATCAATTCTTTCTTTAGCTTTAATAAGTATTTGAGTCTTTCCATACTTGGAAAACCACTTTTCAAACCTCTGTTCTATCGAAACATCTCTTGTGCCTGCTATATGTTTATCAGCAAGACAGATGATCTTTTCTTCAAGAGTTAATGGCAAATAATCTCTTTCTGGTAGCCCTACTTGTTTGGCATCCTCTTTATCTAATCCTCCTAACATGTGAGTTTCGCAAATTCTCGAGAGACGCGTTGAAAAACCTCTTTCTTTTAGAATTTTGGCTCCAATTATACCGTGTTTGAAATCATGAGTTTTAGATCTACCAATATCGTGTAAAATACCTCCAATTTCAATTAAATCTTTATCAATGTCTTTATCATCTATTTTTTCTGCTATTTCTAATGCTTTTTCCGCTACCTTTAAGGAATGACGTCTTACATGATAGGAAACTTTTAATATTTTTAGTAAATCAAAAGCAAAATCGCTATTAGGTAGAGTTTCTTCACTTGTCATTAATCTTTAAGAATTAATTATTTACTTTAAGGTTTAGTTATTCAACTGAGCGTTATAAACAATTCAAGCAATAAAAAATAGTATGGATGATTTCTAGAAAAATGATATTTTTTAATAAACTTCTTCATATGGTCCGCTGATAAAACCACCAATTAAACCTCCAATAACAGCTCCTAAAATAGCGCTTAGAATTCCGCCAACTGTAACTGAAAGCTGAGGTCCTTGAAATAGAGCCATTAAATCTTCTCCAGAGATAACGCTTAATAACATCCAAATTAAAAATCCAATTATAATTACTAAACTGCTTGCGATAACCCCTCTTTTTAAGCCTTTAGAAATAGTACCACTTACATAACCAATAAAAATACAAGCTAAAACCTGTGGGGCAAAAAATTCAGTAATAGATGGTGTTCCCGTAAAAAAAGCAATTAAATCAAATTTAAAGTTCGCTCCTATTTGTAAAATGATTACTTTTAATATTTCAGTTTGTAAATAAATCTGTATTTGAAGAATAGTGGCTTCCATATTAAAAAAGAAAACTGTGAAAAAGCTAAACACTATACCAACAATAATACCTAGCACTAACCGATAGGAAACCATTTTCAATCACTCCTGTTAGAATTATTAAAGGTTAATAATTAATAAAATAATTGTGATGTATTAAATCTTTAGTTCTAAGAGAATTAAAGTGTGCTTTTAATAAAATATTAAAATTATGAAGTTTTATTTTATTTATCAAGATTATATTTAATATACCACATCGCTTACTTTAGGGTAATTAATTTGGCTAAAAGAAAGAAAAAAACTGATTCCAACGAGGATTCTGAAATAGAAAAAGAGGACAGTATCAACGAAGATTTAGAGAAAGAATTCGAAATCGAATTTGAAGAAGATTTTGAAGATGAGCTGGATTTAGAAAAGGAACTCAATTTACTCGATACAGACGATATGGACGCTGATGTTGGAGAAATCGAAAAAATTATAGATAAGGATGAAGAAAAGAAACAATTATACCTAAGTTCCGGTATCCACATTGGAACTAAGTTATTAACTGGTGATGCTAGGCGATTCATTTATAGACAAACTAATTACGGGTTGTACGTAATAGATTTAACTCAAACCGACGAACGCCTTCTCACAGCGGCTAAATTTCTTAGTAAATACGTGGAGGAGGGTAGCGATAAAGTAATTGTCTCATCAGTTAGAAGGTACGGAAAAGAACCCGTGAAACAATTTTGTAAAGTGCTTGGGTGTCGAGCAATCACCAAACGGTTTATTCCTGGATCTTTAACAAATCCTATGATAGACGATTACATTAAAGATGCATCGCTTGTAGTCATCGTCGATCCTCACGCTGATAAAGTCATCTTAAGGGAAGCTAAATTGGCTCGAATTCCTGTAGTTTCATTGTTTGATACTGACGATATCCTTGATGGCATCGATCTCGCAATTCCCGCAAATAACCGAGGGAAAAAAGCGTTAGGACTCGCTTTTTGGTTTATCGCGAGACAGATTTTATTGGAATTGGGTAAAATTTCAAGTGAGGACGATTTTCCTTACACCTTGGAAGAATTCACATCAAAAATCGTACCCGTTTATCGTCAAGAGAACGCACCACCATCCCGACAGTCATCCTCACGACAGTCATCCTCACGACAGTCATCCTCACGACCGTCAGCCTCACGACAGTCAAGATAGCATAGCGCAGTTACATTATCTATAAATTATTTTGTGATTTTTCCTCTATTTTTTATTTGATTCCTTTCTTTTATTTTTATTCTATGCATATCACATTTTTAATCAATCTTTTATTTTCATTAATTAGAGAAGTTTTATATCAAATGTGAAACGATTATGAAAAAAATTATAGCTTTTGCCGGAAAAGGTGGTGTTGGTAAAACCACGAGCCTGGTTCTTCTTTTAAAATATATCCTCGAAAAAAAAAGAGAACAAGATATTCTTGTTATTGACTCAGATCCGGATGCGAATGTTGCTGATGTAATAGGTGAAGAAGTAAAATTTTGCGACACTATTGGTGGAAAAATGAAAGTTTTAAAAGATAAAATACAAAGTCTGAAATTATCTCCAAACACACCCAAAAATCAGCTGATAGAGTCGGATGTATATAATTGCTTAATAGAAATGGATGATTTTGATCTTTTAGAAATGGGTCGACAAGAGGGTGAGGGTTGCTACTGTTTTATCAATGATGTTCTCAAAAGGGTAATTGACACGCTCTCTAAAAACTACGACATAACCCTGCTAGACTCACCAGCGGGATTGGAACATTTTGCTCGTAAAACCGGTCGTGATGTCACCGACCTTGTAATCGTGTCGGATGCGTCAAAAATGGGGATTCATACCATGAAACGAATTTTAGAGATAATAGCCGAGTTAACGCTAAAATTTGAGCGTATATGGATATTAGGAAATCGCTTCCCAGAGAATTTAAAGAATATTTTAGTAGAAGAAGTTAAAAATCTAAATAATGATCGAGTTAAATTACTTGGATTCATATCCAATAACGAGGAGATTAGTAAGATCAACATAATTGGGGGTAACTTAATCGACTTAGCTAAGGACAACGAGTCCTATCAAGAAGCAAAAGAGCTTTTTGCGAAGATAATATAAAATCAATTAATCTTCTTCAAATTCCATGTTATAAAAAGTCATTAAGCTTCTTATTTCTGAAATGTTTTTCTACTCCATTTTTCATTCCAGGTAATTGAAAGCACTGATCCGGGATCATTTTCTTGAAATATTGTTTATTCTCTCTTTCAGTTATGAATTGAGATTTGTATAGTGTTTCGAATATCTCTTCTCCAGAAAATTGGATATCATCGAAGTAAGGTATTATTTGGCGATTCTCACTAACTTTTTCTACTACTTTTTTTAGGGGTTGATGAAACTCGCGAATTCTTCCTTTCTCGTCTATTATCCATGTTTTATGAGTTTGTTCGTTATACAAACAAATGACGCATTGCGGCCACCTTTCATGAAAATAGATCAAAACGAGATCTATAACATTGTGCTTGAGCGATACTACACCGAATAACACTCCGCGATTGTTAATTTCCGTTCGCGTAAATTGTTTTGCCCGGTAAGCCTCAGTGAAGACCTCTCGCATCATTTTATTAATTTTTTTTGCCATTTGAGTGCCAGAATTACGCAATACCGCTTCTGGAATCGTAATAATTTGTCGCTCTATCACTGGAGAATATAAAGAATGACGGTGGAGATTCGTTATCAACTCTTCATGTGAATATCCTTTAGCACATCCAATAACTTCCAAAGGATCCTTTTTTTTTTCCATTTTCCTCATGAAATTTCTCTTATTTGTATTTCCTTATAATCTTCGCTAGAAAAATTATGAAGAGTAGTTTGAGTATGACCATCTATTAAGATGTAAGGATCTGCTCTCTTTAACACCACTCCCACAGCTCTCAAATCTTGCCTACGTTTAAAAACGAACTTTTGAGCACGCAAGTTAATTATTCTTTTAGCTGAAATTGGCCCTATTCCTGGAACTCGGAGCAATTCTTGGTAGGAGGCTTCGTTTGGGTTCACACGTCTATGTTGCTTAAAATATTCCCTCGCCAAATGAACTTTTGGATCTCCCTTAGGTAAATTCCCTTCTTCTGTGACTACTCCTTCTAAATCTTTTAGTTTAAAGTGGTAGATTCGCATTAACCAATCGCTCTGGTATAATCTATGTTCTCTTTCTAAAGGCGCAGCCTGTTTACTTTCTAATGGGGTACCTGCGATTGGAATAAACGAGGAAAAATACGCTCTCCTTAAATCAATTTTTTTATATCCCCAATCAATTCGTTTAAGTAACTCCAAATCTGTTTCGTGTTCTGCCGCTCCGACTACAAACTGTGTAGTTTGCCCACAATTGAGTATTGGAGCTCCATCCCATCGGAATTTTTTATACCCGTCGCTGCGTCGCTCCTTAATCATCTTTTCTTGGTCTCTCAATTGGTTGTCTTCTTTTAAATCTTTCATAGTTTTTAGGGTTTCGTCGTTATGTCTAATACGAATCTGTTTTAACCAGCGTTGGCGAGTTATTATATCGTTGTAAAAATCTTTTTGTTCTGCGATTTCAGAAAGATGATCTTTTGTGGAAGCTTCTGTATTAATTGAAATGCGATCAGAAAGAGATACTGCTTCTCTAATCAGAGATTGGCTCACACCTGGTAGAGCTTTAAAGTGTATATATCCACCGAAGTTATATTTAAATCGAAGAAGTCTTATCGTCTCTAGCATTTCTTCTGTAGTTTGGTCAGCACTTCCACAAACTGCAGAAGATATGAACACACCTTCTACTACATTCATTGAATATAGTTTCATGAACGTACGGGCATATTCCTCGGGAGTGAAACTCATTTTATGCTTGCAATTATGTGAAAAACAGTACTTACAATTATATATGCATTTATTAGTATAGAGCGTTTTAAATAAACTCATACATCGACCATCAGGGGTATAACTATGGCAAATTCCCGCGCTTATCGTGTTTCCGATCGATTTTTTAGGGTCTCCGAAAAGGTTTGGATATTTTTCAGTACGACTAGAGGCAGTACTAGCACATATATCGTATTTAGAATTTTCTCCTAAAACTCTAATCTTTTCTAAAGTAGATGGCATTATATCAATCCATTAGGAAAAGTAAATTATCTTTAAATTGTATCTATGTTTAAATCTTGAGATTTTCCTTATAAAAAGAGGGGGATGTAGAATTTTCAATAAAGTTTTCTTTATTTTATATTCTATTCGTAAACAAAGTAAAATCTATTTTTAGTTTATCAAATTATATTTACTAAAAATCAATGGATTAAACAGAATTTAAAATGTCCAAGTATACTGGTGGAGAGATAATCTCCAAATATTTGATAAAGGAGGGAGTTAGATATGTTATCGGAATCCCTGGACATGGGAACCTGCCCTTAGTCGATGCATTCTTTAAAGACCAGGATAAACTTATCTTAATTCAACCAAAACAGGAAATGAGTGCTGTACACATGGCAGTTGGTTATTATAGAATTACAAATCAACCGCTTTGTGTTTTTACTTCAATAGGGCCAGGTGGTATTAATACGGCAATCGGACTTGCTGATGCATTCGTCGATAGCATGCCTGTTTTAGTCATAACAGGTGATACTCATGTTCATATGAGAGGTAAAGGCGTTTTACAAGAAATTGAACGAAAGAGAGATTCAGATATGCCAAGAATTTTAGAACCTATTGTAAAACGTAGCTTTCAAGTAGATACAGTAGGTCAGATACCCTCGATAATGCAAAGAGCATTTAATCAAATGTTAACAGGAAGAAGAGGACCTGTTGCTATAGATTTACCTATAGACGCTCAAGCTGCTGCTATAGAGACCGTAATACCGAACCCTTTAGAAAGACGAGTAATGGGTAGGGTTTGGGGCGATCCAACAATAATAAAAAAAGCGTCCTCTTTATTAAAAAAAGCAAAAAGACCTGTTTTTTTGTTAGGAGGAGGTGTTGTAACTTCTGAAGCCTTTGAAGAGATCAAGGATCTAGCTGAAAAAGTTGGTGCTGGGGTTGTATCTACTATGATGGGTAAAGATGCATTCCCAAATGATCACCCTCTTTTTTGTTGGGCTACTGGTAGTAAGGGAACTACAGTTGGTTTAAAGATGACTTCTACTTCTGATGTTCTGCTTGCTGTGGGTTGCAGATTTGCCGATGAAACAGCAAGTTCATATAAGGATGGTATAAGTTTTTCGATTCCTCCAACAAAATTAATTCAAATAGATGTTGATCCTCATGAGATTGGAAAAAATTATCCTCTTTCAGTTGGAATAGTAGGAGATGCGAAAGCTTGTTTGCAACAGATCTTAGAAGATCTCATTGATTATTCAATTGACTACAAGGAAACTGATTACTTTAAGGAAATGCAGGAAGAAAAAAAGAGATGGTTTGATTCTCTTGATGACTTTCGAGACGATTCCAAAGTACCAGTAATGATCTCCACTGTATTAAGAGAAATTCGCAAATTTTTTAACCGCGATGCCGTAATCGTAACAAGTTCTGGAAATGTTCAAGCTCAAATGATTCAAGAGTTAGAATTTTACGAACCTAAAACATGTATTACTGCTGGTGGATTCTCTACGATGGGATATAGCGTTCCTGCCGCAATTGGTGCTAAGATGGGATCCATAGATATAGGAAAACCTAATCGTCAAGTCGTAGCACTCTTAGGAGACGGTGATTTTATGATGACGATTTCGGAGCTATCTGTAGCAGTTCAATTAGGGTTATCTAACCTCTTCTTTATAGTTTTAAATAATCATGGTTGGATTGCTATAAAAGACTTACAACAAGCTGCTTTTGGGGAGGATCGTGGCTACGGAACAGCTTTTGAAGATAAAGATGGGAACTCTTACTCTCCAGATTTTGCTAAAATAGCTGAAGGTTTTGGATGCTATTCTGAGAAGATTTCTAAAAAAGAAGAAATAATTCCCGCATTGGAGCGAGCAACCAAATCAAATAAACCTGTGGTTATAGAGATTCTTGTAAATCGGAATTTCCCTTTTACTGGCTCTCCGGCTGAAGGATTTTGGGATGTACCGCCACCCGCTTATTTAAAAGAGCGGAGAAAACAATATGAAGAAGAAATAAAAGAAGAAAAACTGTAGAAGTAATATCTTATGCCAGCTATTGAAATTAAGTATGAGGATATATTTTTTGATCCTAAAGTTCAAACTATGTGTGTTTCACCCAGTTTTACTTGTCCACATTACAACCATTCTCATAGTTGTCCGCCATCTGTCCCTTATTTAGAACAAGAAATTTCTAACTATAACAAGTTTTACTTGGTTTATTCGAGATTCAATTTAGCAGAATATATTAAAGAAAAAAAAGTAAAATACCCAAAACGTAGCGAGCAGAGAATAAAATATTTTTTTTACATGAATAATCTCTATAAGGAAGATTTGAAAAAAGAAGTCGAGAATTTTGTAAATGATCTTGTCGACGAACCCAAAGAAATGCTGTTATTATTCGATGGAACGTGTAGAATTTGTTTAAACGACCAAGATAAAGGCTGTACGTTTGATAGTGGAAAACCATGTAGGTATCCTGACAAAAAAATGATCTCAATGGAAGCTATAGGGATTGAAGTAATCCGAACTGTTGCTAAGTTACAAAAAAGAGATTTTGAGTATCCTTCCAAAACGTTTTCATATCGATTTGGGCTCATTTGTCTTAAATAAAATACTTAATCCTAAGTATTTAGGAAAGAACCCTTCTAGGATAAATAGAATATTTGTTGTCAATTTTTTGTTTCAAGCTATGTGGTAAGCCAAATTCTTGAGCATAGAAATTAAATATTAACGTGTCAATTCTCCTTTGTTCTTCAACATAATCATAATGATAATCTTTATTTTTCTTTTCCATTATAATAGTAACTTGTTCTTCAACACCGTTTTTAATTCGATTATTAGGCAGAATAAAGGGTAATGAATGTATACCGCTAATTTGTATGCTATTAGTGTTATTAATTATTCCTTTGGCAAGATAATTATAGAAAGAACTGTTTAACAAGCCTAACATGTAAGGAATCGTAAGTGATTTATCTTTAAGGATAAAACCGATCGCTTTATTTGAATCCCAATAACACCCCTTTGGCATATACCTTGCAGCTAAACGCGAACTAACCCCACTTATAACTATACCTTCTTTTTCAAATGGCACATTCTTGGGGATATCATAAATTTTAATCGCTTTTGCGCTCCAATCGAGAGCTTCCGAAATTGGCCTAAAATACTGTTCTGATCCCCCTCTTTTTAAGTACGGTTTCCATGCATTTGATTTCAAACTGTTTTCGCTAACGATTCTATATTTTTGATTCGGTTCATTTATATCCCTATTTTTTTTTTCAAAATTCTGAGCTAAATCAGTACTTTGAACAGCTGCAATGTATTTTCTATTGTCATGTGTATGCATTCCAATATATCCCTTTAGAAAATCTTCCAATTTTGGAGCTGTTTCGAAAATGTTGACGATTTCTTCTTCAACATCCACAAAGAATATTCTAAAGGGTAGCGTATAATATTTTTCTTGATTAATCTTTAAGTGTCTTTTAGGTACGAGATACTCATTCTCACTCTTAACTCTCGGAACAATTCTCATGACATTTTGGTTTCTTCTAACTTGGTTGTGTTTACCAGAGCACTTTTCTAGAATTATAATTGCAGGGTTAGTACTAACTTTCTGATCAGAAAAAAGATGCTTCGGAGCTAATAAAATTTCGATTATTAAGCAATTTTCCAGAATAAACTCTCTCAATCTTGTATGAGTGCTTAACGAGAGAAAAGAATCGCTAGTTATGAAGCCTAATTTCCCACCTTCTTTTAAACGCCATATACCATTTACAATAAACATTGAATATGTTTCATGAGCATTAATTTTACCATAAATTTGTTTTAACCTTTTTTTATTGTTTTTTACGTAACTACTTGCCTTATTGAGGTAGGGAGGATTTCCAACTATAAAATCAAATTCTTCATAACATTCTGGGTTAATCGATAATAAGTTATCTAAATTTTTAAAACGCACTCCCAAATTTTCAATTATCGTCTCATAAGTGGGGTCTATATCGTAGGCATGAATTTGATTTCGATTTACACCTGCTTTTATTAAAGTTTCAACAAAAACTCCCGGACCTACGCACGGATCTAATATTTTTTGACCTTTTTTAATCGTACTTAATTTAGACACTATATATTCCGCTGTTTTAGAAGGAGTTAACACGACCCCCAATTCTTTTCCTATCAAATCCTTTTTCATACGATAATCTTATATTAAATATCTAGATTAAGTTTGGTTGTCAAAAGCTATTAAGTTATCGATGATCATTTCGCATAAATTCTTTAAAAGAGGTACGTCTACCTTATCTACTGTGTCGTGTATCGAATGTATGTGTTCGTACGATTCCAAATCGCCTATCCCAATACCGTTAAAATGTTTCTTTTTTAAATAGTATCCATCAGAATAAGAACCAAAATATATTTTCTTTGGATTTCTTTTAATTTCTAATCCTTTAGTATTCTTTAAAAACATATTAAAAATCGTGTAGATTTGATCCGACATCTTTTTACCAGGAAAGAAGTAGGTATTTTTAGCAATCGCATCAAAATTCAATACTATAGATTTATCTTTATTAACACGAGTTAATTTATAATAAAAATTCCTAATTCCCATAGTTCCACATTCTTCTGTTCCTGTAAATACAAACCATAAATTATAATGTTTTAATCTAAATTTTGGATTTGAAAAATAGGTGAGTAATTCAAGTACACACGCGATACCAGAAGCATTATCAATTGCTCCATTAGATTCGTTATTTGTCGTATTTAAGAGGAATAATATAGTAGAAATGAAGTTGACGGTTGTAGGGAAGATTCCTATAATGAAAAACAATAATGAAAATGGAGTAAAAATATAATTCTTAAAGATAACAAGAGTTATTACTATTAATCCTGAAAATACCCATGTTCTTATAATTCTTATACGACCAAGAATCGAAAATTTTTGTCCTTTTGAGTCTAAATGGCACATAAAAATGACGTTTCTTTCTTTATGTTCTTCTTCTAAGTTGTCTTTCTCATCGTATTTAGTTCTAATTTTAACATAAAGATTACTAGAGTTTAATTTCTTAGGCAACCTTATGGATTCCGGTTTCCTCGTAAGAATGAATAAAAATCCCAAAATTACAAAAATTATCATAAAAAGAATAGATATAATGAATGAGGCAATATTTAGATAGAATAAAAAGAGAACCGTGAATCCTAATGAAAACGCCATTTTTGGATAGGTTCTCCCAAAAAATGTGCTAAATACGAAATCTTGTGTTAACGGTTTAAGATTCAAATCTTCTACTTTAGAGCGAGCTAAGTTCAGTGCTTTTTTTTCACCATCTGTGCCTGATAATCTAGGAAATGAAAATGTTGTTAAGTTCTCTTTTAAACGTTTTTCATCGATCATATATTTACCCTACTATATTTTATTCTAAGTAAGCTCCGTACTTCGCTGAACTTACGAGTTTTCTATAAAGTCTTAAATATCCTTTCTTAACAATCGATTCCGATCTTTTCCAACTATTTAATCTATCTTCTATTTCGTCTTTCGATATTAATAAGGTTAGCCGTCGATTAACTATATCAATTTCGATTTCGTCTCCATCACGAACTATTGAAATTGGGCCTCCATCATACGCTTCTGGGCACACATGTCCGATACACGGTCCTCTTGTAGCACCTGAATACCTTCCATCGGTGATCATGGCGACCGATTCACCTAATCCCATACCGATAAGAATTGCAGCTGGTATTGATAATTCTCTCATCCCGGGTCCACCCTTAGGCCCCTCGTTTCTAATAACTAACACGTCTCCTTCTTTGATTTTATCTTCTATTAGCGCATTTGTTATTTCCTCTTCTGATTCAAATACTTTTGCAAAACCTTTGTGATATTTCATTTTATCGCTGACTGCGCTTTGTTTTATTATCGCTCCTTCTGGTGCTAAATTCCCTTTTAGAACCGCAATTCCTCCCTCAGTTGAAATTGGATCGTCTATAGATCGTATAATATGGTATTCGTCGATTATGAATTTTTCGAGATACTCTTTTAGAGGCTCTCCTAATACAGTTACAGTTGACAAGTCTAGTATTTTCGCTAATTTCTTCATTAAAACCTTAACTCCTCCTGCTTCGTGAAACTCTGTGATCGTGTATTCAGACGAAGGTTTGAATTTCGCCAAAAGAGGGACAGATTTACTTAGCTCATCGAAATCAAAGTGGTTTAAAGAGCCACCTAGTTCGTGTGATAACGCACACATGTGAAGTATCATATTTGTTGAGCCCCCAAAAGAGAGGGCGACTTTACAGGCATTTATAATAGACTGATTAGTAATTAAATCTAAAGCAGTTATTTTTTTTTCTACAAGACTTATTATTGTTTTCCCTGTTTCTCTACTCAAATCTTGTCGCATAGTCCCAATAGCACTTAGAGTAGCACAATCCGGTAAAGAAAGCCCTAACGCTTCAACAATACACGCCATTGTGTTTGCGGTCCCCATCATATTACATGCTCCCACAGAACAACAAGTTTCCGATTCTATAAGGCGTAATTCTTCTGAAGTTATTTTCTTTGATTTGTATTGACCAATTGCCTCTTTTATATCGGATGTGACATAGGTCTTCCCTTTTAATGAACCAGTTGTAAAAATTTTAGGTTCCATTATACCACCCGTCAGAAAAATAGTTGGAATATCGCACCTAACAGCTGCTAAAAGCATGCCTGGGATAATTTTATCACAAGAACAGATCATAACCATCCCATCAAACTCATAGGCTTTAATTGTGCTTTCAACTGATGAAGCAATGATTTCTCGCGTAGGTAAAACAAAATTAGAATTTTTGCCTGAATTAGCAATTCCATCGCATAAAGCTATCGTATTGAACTCCATAGGCGTTCCTCCAGCTTCTCTAACGCCATCTTTTACAAATGAGCTTAATTTTTGTAAATGAATGTGACCTGGGTTAATTTCATTCCACGAGTTTACTATTGCTATTAAAGGTTTTTCCAAATCCTGATAAGAATATCCACATCCATGAAATAATGCTCTTTTATAAGCTAAAAGAGGATCTAATTCTTTTTTTTCTAACACCGTATATTATCAAATCCGCTCAAGATTTAATTATATTTAATGTAAAATTACATCTAAATATTATTTTAAGGCATAATTCTTTTATCTAAAACTTAAAAAAGTTAATATTTCTAAAATCTAAGAGAGAGACAAGAAAGACCTCCATCCATCTTTTCAAATTCAGACATTTCAAGTTCTATTACTCTAAAACTAAAGTTTAGGAGTTGTTTCTTTAAGTTTACATATCCCTTTGGTATAAGCACATATTTATTTATCCTAAGGCTATTTGTTGCGTAAACATCACTTTCTTGAACTTCAATGAGATTATACTTTCTAAAATCGGGATGGGTTTTAAATTCCCCAGATACAAGTAAAATTGCATCCCCTAAATAAGAAATTCCCGTTTTTAAGTGGAGAACTTTTTTAAGAGGAACTGTGGTTGAAGAATATCCATATCTTTTTAAAATCCGTTTTAACTGATTGGCTCCTTCATTATTTGTTCTATTCGAAAGTCCTATGTAATAATGTTCTTCAACCTTCATTACATCTCCTCCTTCTAACGTGCCAGGTTTTCTTATTAATTCAATTTTGTTGTAAAATTTCTTTAATTTATCTCTGATTTCAACTTGTTCACCCTGTCTACTTTTTGCTCCAAGATTAGTAATTACAGCGAAATCTTTATCTACTATTGCAGTATCTTCAACAAAAGTAGAATCTGGAAAGCGAACATCTTCATTTAATTCAAGCACAGAGAGATTACATTTTATTAGTGCTTCTACGTATTTTGAATGCTGCAATAAAGCCCTTTGATGATCAGGTTTTCCTAAATTGGATGTAGATATCCCAAATTGAAAATTTTTGCTTGGTTTCCTGACTATTGCATGTTTAAACATAATTCTAACAATTTATTTGTAAAATTTATTTGAATTTAATTTGTTTAGATTTAACTACAGATAATTCTTATTAAGTTTAATTTTCTTGTGTAGAGAAACAGAGTCATATAAATTTCATAAATAATTTTATTAAATGATATGCTGAAGGTTGGAATTATTGGAACGGGGGTCATTTTCGATTTAAATGTTCTTGGATACTTGAATAATGAAGATGTTGAAATTACAAGCTTATGCAATAGAACTTTAGATAAAGCTAAAGCTAAAATTAAAAAATTCCAACTACATAAGGATACCCGAATATATTCTAACTACAAAGAAATGATCGATAACGAACAATTAGATTTAATAGAGATTTTACTTCCCCATCATCTCCACGCAGATGCTACTATTTATGCTGCTAAAAAAGGAACTAAAGCAATATCGGTCCAAAAACCTATGGCTTTAAGTCTTGAACAGGCAGACGAAATGATTGAAGAATGCAAAAAATATCACTCAATATTATCAATTTATGAAAATTTCATGTTTGCTCCACATATTTTAAAAGCTAAAGAGCTACTAGATGCAGATTATATTGGTGATCCATCCTCAATTCGAATTAAAACTGCTATGGGTGCTACAGGAGGGTGGAAGGTTCCAGAAAGTGCTAATAAATGGAGAAAGGATCCAAATATGGTTGGAGGTGCCGAAAATGGTTCGCCTGTTTTATTAGATAACGGTTGGCACGCCTTTGTTTTGGCATCCTGGTTTTTTGGAGAAGAAATCGAAAAAGTATTTGCCTGGACAGGTAATTATAAAGGTTTAGATGCACCCGCTTATGTGATGTTCAAATACAAGCAAAGTAGAGAGCATGTAATTCCTCAATATGGGCATATGGAATTTTCTCTGATGCCAGAAATGCAAATTCCTTCTAAATATTACCCTACGGACGAATTTATTGAAATCATCGCAAGTAGAGGAGTAATGAAAATTAACCAAGGGACATCTATAGGAAATTTGATGTCAGAATCGAAGATTTTTGCTCCTATCGTCATAATTCGAGACGGAAAAGTAGAAACTTACGAAAATTTTGACAAAGACTGGAAAATTAGTTTTATAGAAGCCACAAAACACCTTATAGATGTTGCTAAAGGCAAGAGAGAACCAATAATCTCTGGGGAAAATGCGAGAAAGATTTTAAAATTCAATTTAGCAGCAATAAAATCCGCTCAAATAAGTAAAGAAGTTGTACTTGACAATTTTATTTAACAAAATTATTAGAATAAAGACTATCGTTCGTATTGATAAGTAAATTCTTTATTCTTTAATCCCTTCCTTATGCCTTCTTTCAAATCCTTACGAGATCTTTTATAGTACTTGAACAATCCTGTCCCGTCTAAATCATTTGGTTTTTCTACGACGCAGGATCCTTCTTTCTCGCCTCCTGAGGTAACCTCGTTCCAATTAACATCATCCTTTCTCTGTTGAGAGATATAAGGCATTTTAGCAAAAACGCATAAATTTCTCCCTTGTTCCCCAGTATATATAGGATCAGTTCCTTTTTTAATCGCATTAATAAAATGTTCAGTTGAATTTATGAACGAATAGCTCCAGTCGCGAGGTAAACCTTCGCCGTAAACTTTAACTTCTCCGTCTCTGTAAACTACAATGGGAGGATATTGTGGAGTTTTAGATATAAAATTTCCCCCCGAAGTACATTGGTTAATCCACATCATCCCTTTCGTTCCAGAAATTTCGATGTATTCGTCGCAATCGTAGTAATTACTTGGATAATAAAGATTAGGAGCAAGGGTAAACTGCATCGAACCAAATTTTGGAGGATCGTTGTCGTTTTTGTTAGGATATGTCCAGAAAATTATACTTGGCATATCATACATAGTCGTAAAATAATCTATCCAACTATATACTTTTTCAACTCTTTCTTGTCCCATTAACCACAAGGCCATAGAAAATTTGTGAATTCCATCGTCGTATATCCCAAGACCTCCACCACACATATCTACCTTTAAACGCCAATCAAATGATGTAAGATCAATACGCATACTAGGGCCTCCCGTTTTAACGGTGTTTATTCTGAAATTTAAAAGCTCTCCAATTACGCCATTATCTAATAACTCTTTTGCTTTCAAATAAACGGGATAAAATCTAAAATTCTCATAGAGTTTAAGTGTAACTCCTTCGTCTTTGCATACTCGAATCATTGATTCGCAGGCTGTAATAGTATGTGCCATCGGTTTTTGCACGGAAATTCCAGAAACTCCTGCTTTTGCACAATATTCAGTCATGGGCGCGTGAAGGTGGTGAGGAGTGAGAATTTCTACAATGTCTAAATCCTCGCGATTTACCATTTCTTTGTAATCAAGATAGATTTTCGTTGTGCGTAATCCCCATCTTTCCAATTTTTGGCCAGCCGTTTTCATATTAGTATCGCTTACTGCTACAAGTTCAGCGTCTTGCGAATGAAGGTATCCTAACACATTTAAATTTGCAATATCGCCCGTTCCTATAATTCCAACTTTTAGCATTTTCTAAAAATAAAGTTAAATTAAGTGTTATTTGTTTTAATTTGCTCAAAATTAAAAAGTTTTAGATGAAAGTCAACACGCTCTCAATCTCTCATATAGTATCTAAATATTTTTCGTGCATGAAATGAACCGACAAAAAATAAAACTTTAAATAAATTAACATAGTAAATTAAACTATAATAAACTATAATATCATTATTGTACTAATATAAGGTTGAAAAAAATGGTTGACGAAACTTTAATAAAAGAGTTAAAAGAAATGAGAGAAAAGGGTCCTAGTAAACCCTCAGATGCTCTCAAAATGTACGAGTTTGTTAAACAGATGATTGATGAAAGCGAGGATTTAAAAGAAGAATTAGAAGACATAGATGCTATGGTGGTTCAACTCGTAGTTACAGACGCTGATTTTAAATATTGGGTAAAATTGGGGGACGGTACTGTAGGTTATGGTGAAGGTGCCGGTGATGATCCAAGTGTTACCATGTCTGCAACAGGTGCAACTTGGGCAGGGCTGTCTTCTGGTGAGATGGACTCTACTAGTGCGTATATGTCAGGTGATTTAGTGATAGACGGAAATCTTCAAGATGCAATTGCATATGGAGAAATTTTAGCTATCGCTATGGAAGAAGGCGCACAATATTTTGAATAGTAAATTTTCAACTATTGTTTAATTACTATTTATTTTTTTTTTTTTCTATTTTTAAAACAAGTATTTTCAAGTAAGAGGTTTTATTAGAATTATGAACTCACAATCACTCAAGGATACTACTCAAAATTGGAGAAATGACCCTAATAGAGCTGTGTGTGTAATTGGTTTCGGATCGAGTAATACAGAACAACACTGGCATTCATTGGGTCATTTCAACTGGTTGTCATGGCTTGGATGTTCTCTTAGAGAATGGGTAGGAAGACATGTTACTATGATTAATCAAGGGATAAATGGAGAAACAGCTGAAGACCTTCTTAAAAGAATAGATAGAGATGTAATCTCATTTAAGCCTAATCTCGTCATCATAACGATTGGTGGAAATGACACATGGAAAGGAATTACAATCGAAGAATATAAAAAGACTTTAGCTCAAGTAGTTAAGATAATTAAGGAAAATAACGCAATCCCCGTCCTACAAACATATTATTGTCTTTTATACAATAAAATGGCAGAAATATTTAAGAAATTTCCACAATTTGTTGACGTGAACAGGCAGTTGTCTCAAGAATTTAATATTCCTATCATTGACCAATATAAATATTTTTTTCCATTCTACGAAAACGATCCTGAAAATTATTCAAAAATAATGTTAGATGGATTACACGTAAATCAAATTGGTAACGCAATTATGGGTATAATTGCGTGTCGCAGTTTCTCATTACCAGATCCGATATTTCTCAAAGATAGAAAAGTCATAAAGACGTATTTAGCGATGATGGAAAAATGCTGTGATTTACCTAAGCGAGTAAGCAAAAAAAGTATAAGTTTGAGTAAAAAATAATTTAGCGTCATTCTCCCGAATACATCTCACATCTTTTTTCCAATTAAAATATGGAATAAAAAATAACTTTATCTGAATAAAAAAATTTATGATTCTATTGAATATAACTCTTAATAGTATAAAGAGTGGGATTTTGTTTTTAATAAATAAAAATCTTAATCGGTTATAATATCAAAAAAAAAAACGGAACTGAATTCTATGAGTGTTCTATTAGATTTATTGATTCTATTATTAACATTTATCTATGTATTTGCTACTATTCTAATACCCGTCCAATTGAAAAAAAGAGACAAAATTACTAAATTCCAAGCTCGTAAAGCAGTACATCTATTAGCTGGGTTAGCAGTTTTTTCAGCACCTTATTATTCCTGGTCATGGTGGGCTGTAATATTAGCTGGTTCAATGACATTTTTAACTTTTCTTAGCTCAAAAAAAAGCAGTGTAAAACAATTAAAAGATTTGTATGATTCAATTGGAGAAGAAGCAGAAGAAAAAGTAGGATATCTACAGGGACCATTTCATTACTGCCTTTCAATTACTATATTAATTACTATTTTCGTTATTTTTGCACCAGATCAAATGTATTTCCCTATTGCGGGAATCCTGTTGATGATTATTTCAGATACGCTCGCATCGATCATTGGTAAAAAATATGGAAAAAGAAAAATAAAACTTCCGTGGGTAAATACTATTAGGACTTTAGAAGGCTCTCTAACTTTTTTTATTAGTGGGTTTTTACTTTGCTTCTTTGCGTTCACCTTTTTAGGAGTTGCAAATCCAATAACGCAAGTACACCTCTCGTATGAAGTTGCTCTTATATATTCGTTAATTACTAGTGCTTTGGCGACCATAATTGAATTAGTATCTCCATCGACATGGGACGATTTAACAATCCCAATTGCTACTGTGGTATGCGTATTCTTATTAACTCTAATTTAATCAATATTCTTATTTTTACATTGATTCCTATGGAAAATTTAAATAAAATTTTTGATGTCATTGTCGTTGGTGCGGGAACTGGAGGAAGTATCGCCGCTCGATTTGCAGCCAAAAAAGGTTTAAAAGTTTGTCTTATCGATAGAAAAGATAAGAAAGACATTGGGAATAAAATATGTGGAGATGCTGTTGGAACAGAGATATTTGATTTCCTGAAAATAAATCATCCTAAAGATGACGAGTTTTCCTGCCGAATCAAGGGTGCCAAATTATACTCGCCAGATCAAAAGAAATGCATTGATTTAACTGATCCTAAACAGGCGGGTTACATCATAAATAGATTAGAATTTGGACAACGATTGCTTAACGAAGCTATTAATTCAGGAGTAGATCAATTCCTAGATAAAACACTAGTTTTAGATTTGTTATATGACAATAACTCAGTGAATGGAATAAAGGTAAAACTCAACAATGGTGACAAGGTTGACTTACATTCAAAAATTTTGATAGATGCATCTGGATTCTACTCCCCACTAAGAAAAAGAACACGGGGTATCTTGGTTGAGAAAGAAATATCGAAAGAAGATAGTATCTTATGCTATAGAGAAATTGTTAAATTTTCCCCTCGTGATCTAGAAATTAAAAATCCCGATTATATTACAATAATATTAAATCAAGATAAAGCCCCAGGCGGTTATATATGGTACTTTCCTAAAAACGAATCATCTGTCAATATTGGTTTAGGAACATATATGGACTTAAAAGGTAAAGTAAAATCACTTTACCGACAAAATGTTTTTAATGAGTTTATAAAAACATCTACATATGAAATTGTATCCTCTGGTGGTGGTGTAGTGCCTGTACGAAGACCTTTATGGTCTTGTGCAGACGATGGAATTATGTTTATTGGGGATGCAGCTTGCCAGGTTAATCCCCTCCACGGTGGTGGCATCGACCCTTCCATGAGAGGTGGTTTTTTTGCTGCTAAAACTGCTGTAGCCGCTATTGAAAAAGAAGATTTCTCCGTAAAAGCATTATGGAATTACAATTACAGTGTTATGACTAGTTTTGGAGCCGAATTCGCTTCCTTAGATTTGTTACGAATGACGCTACAGGTCCTATCTAACGAAGAATTAAATTTTGCGTTAAAACAAGACTTATTTAGCGGTAAAGAAATTCTCGAAATCTCTTCAACTGGAGAATTTGAACTCCCTCTACTCAGTATGGTAAGTAAGGCGTTTAAAGGGATTACTAGGCCAAATTTATTACTAGATTTGAATTATTTAAGAATACGAATGAATGAGATTTCTAAATTATACAAAAACTTTCCCTTGAATGTCGCTCAATTCGACGAATGGAAAAATCGTGCCATTCAGATATATGATAAAATTAAGAAAATGTTAATAAATACAAAAAAAGGTAAATAATTATAACAAGTGAATTTTATGACTGATGCATTGAAAATAAATTCTCTGAAGATAAGCACCTACGAATATCTAATAAATAAAATAAATCGAGATGGCACGCTCCACTTTTCCTTAATAGATCCTGATCCCACTAAACAAAACCCTTCTAAAGCGGGAAAGATGGCACTTTTCGCTGAACAAGCTGGAACCGATGCCATTTTAATTGGTGGAAGCACGGTATTTGACCAAAAATTCGTCGAAGCAACAATATTGGCTATAAGGGAAAATGTATCAATACCTATTATAATTTTTCCTGGAGGTGTTGCCAATCTATCAAAAGAGGCGGACGCAATCTTATTTATGTCTATACTAAATTCGGAGGACCCTTATTTTATAGTAGGACAACAAGCGATTGCCTCCTATACAGTTAAAATGTCAAATCTCGAAATATTATCCACTGGGTACTTAATCATAGAACCTGGTGGCACTGCTGGTTGGATAAGTAGAGCTAAACTACTTCCAAGAAAAAAACCTAAGTTAACGGCAGCGTATTCATTAGCTGCAGAATATTTTGGATTCAAGTTTATATATTTAGAAGCTGGTTCCGGTAGCGAAAGAATACCATCAGATATTATTAAACTATGTTCAAGTATTTTAAGTATTCCGATAATTGTGGGAGGAGGTGTAAGTTCTAAAGAAGATGCAAGAAGTTTTGTTGAAGCAGGAGCTGATATCATTGTTATGGGAACATTTTTAGAAAATCACATTTTAAAGGACAATGGGAATACTTTAAAAGTAATTATCGACGAAATTAAGGAATCCGGTAAAAATCGTAAAAAGAATTATAATCTAAAATAAAAAATTTCGTTCTACTCTATGAAGTTTAAAGACGCTATTGAGATAACTCGACCTATTAATTGTTTAATGGGAGCTTTGACAGTAGTTATCGGACTATTAAATACACGATTCAATGTACCTTTAGACAAATTAATGGTAAATATCATTATGGGCGTTGTTACATATATTTTCCTCGCAGCTTCAGGTAATATTATCAACGATATATACGATATCGAAATTGACAAGATAAACAGACCAGAACGTCCTATTCCAAGAGGTTCAATAAGTTTGAAACAAGCTAAAAAACTCTATTTTCTTTTTCTTAGCATCGGAGTAATACTAAGTTATCTAAATACTCTCATTTTTAGTTTAACTTGGATAATTTTAGTATTGGTACCTTTTTTTGGGTTTATTGGCTGGTTCTATGCAGCGTACGGTAAAAAAAGCGGTTTTCCTGGAAATATTATGGTTGGTGTTTCTTTCTCGATTGGATTAGTGTATGGTGCGTATTTAAATAGCTCAGTTATCCCTCCATATATACTCTATTTTTTTATTACTGCATTCTCTCTATTAGTGGCTCGAGAGATCATAAAAGGTTGTGAAGACATCGAAGGAGATAAGAATCAAGGCGTAAAAACATTAGCTATTAAAATTGGAATTAAAGCTTCTAGAAATATTTCGGTGATATTCGCCCTATTAGCGGTGGCGTTTTTTATTTTACCGATATTTACAAACATACTCAATATTAACCTTTTCATTATTTTTATGGTTATTGGTTTAATCGAAGTAGGGTACACTATTGTTCTAATGTTTACTTCAGATTTAGGAAAAGAAGATTTTAAAAAAATCAGCTTACTACTAAAAATTGGAATGCTTTTAGGATTAATTGCTTTCTTCTTTGCGAGTTTATAGCCTCAGAATTAGAGAATGTGCGGTTTTAAAGTCGTTAAAAATGATTTGAGCAAATTTAAACCTTTTGTTCTGCTTTATAATCTCTAATTAATTTAATGATACCTAGGAAATTTTCTTCTTTAATCAAAACTATCAAATGCTTCTTTTTCTCTACTTCAAGTTCATATGGAAATGTCTCAAGTATTCTCCTAACTTGAGTTAGACCTAGATATTTTCTTGTATAATTTGCGTTAGAGTATTTATATGTTGTTAGAAATTCGCTATCTAACTTCTCTCTAAAATGTTCCAATACCATATTAAAGTAATTTCGTAATAGAAGCTGATCGTTAAAGGATAACTCAGGATTAAGAAATATCTGTATGGGATGGGTGCGATAAGTATTACCAGACACAAAAATCCCATTAACTCCATAATGTTCCTTAATAATTCCTAAGCCTGCTCTTCCATCAACTGAACCTGTATCTACAGTTCGAGTGTAAAGAATATTTCTATACAACTTCTCTTGTAAATTTTTGTTCACTTTGAGAATCATCTTTCTATAATGATTATTTTCATATTTATTAGCATCGATGACAGAAATCTCAAATGGGCCTGAATTTTTTAAAACTTCATCGTTTTGTAAATAATAACTAATTTTCAACGGATTATTCGCAACATACTCTTCTAAAAATTCATCAAATTCAGAACCCGCTCGATATTTATATTTTGGGTCTAAATGATATTCTCTGCTCAAAAATGTGTTCTTATTTTTAAATTTAATAGCTTGGAAAGACTGAATTTCATCCTTTTGTTGCGTTTTTCTATTAAAGAAACTAATACAAATGTTTGTTCCCGTAAATTCAAACATACTGGTTTCAAATATAATCATTTTTGCTATTCTATAATATTTTAAAAAATCCTGTCGAACTTTATTAGAAACAGATGCACCAAATAGGAAATTAGAGGGAATAATATAGATCAGATTACCTACTTTGTTGCGTAAATCATTAATCATAGCAATTTGATATAAATCTTGATACCCTGCGTTCTCGTTTTTAAAATAGTCCAAATAATTTTCGGTTTCTTTGTGCTTCTTTATGTATCCTAAATATAAGTATGGTGGATTTGTAATGTGAAATATAGGGAATTCTTTATTTTTTAATATATTAGGAAAGTTTTCAAGATTATCGCGTAATTTAATGTTTTTAAGTGCAATCTCGCCTGAAATTCCAAATGACTCTGCATTAGATACACATTTTTTAACCATTTCCTCTTGTACATCAGCTAAAAAAATATGGTCCTTGAAAAAAGTTTCTCGCTCATCGGGCGGAATTTCTTTCAGTATTGGCAAAATAAGGTTACCCTCTCCGGAGTATAGATCTGTCCAAAGATAATCCCAAAGATTCGTTTTTATTTCGGGAAGAATATATTTATAAAAAATATCTAAGGATGTCAAGTGTTGGCCATACTTGCGTCTTTTCGCTTTCTTCTCGATATCTTGTGTTTTATTCCCCATTTTTTTTAAGTATAATATTATGTTTTTAGCTAAGAGGTTTTAGAAAAAAATACGTTTAAGCTTGAAAATTGGTCTCCATTTTTTTTAATAATCTAAGAGTTTTTTTTTTAATAGAATATTAACATTAGTTGATTATTGAATTAATGTCAATTAAAAATGATTAAATAATAAAGTGAAATAATATGAGTGAAACCGAGAACAAAGTTGTAAAGAATTATATCGCTCGAGTTAAACAAAAACTTCCTGAATGGTTAAAATGGAAGGAAGATGAATTAAAAAACGTACTTGGGGATTTAGAAGCTCAGTTATACGGTGAAGCACGCTCTATTTCTCAAGGAGAAGAATTAACTGACGCAGATTTACAAGAAGCAATTCGTAGAATGGGTTCACCTGAAAGCATAGCTAAGTTGTATAAACAGCGGGGTACCCCAAAATTCTATATGAGTCAAGAACTTTTTGATTTCTTCTTAAGAACTTTATTCTTCTTTTTTGGAATAATCATCTTCATCAATATTATAGTCGCAGCTTTTCAGTTCTTTTTTAGAGTCTGGTGGGAAGTATTAGGATCGATGTTTTCTGGAATTTGGATTGGGTGTTTAGTAGCTGCTATCGTAATAACTATCGTATTTGTTTACTTTTCGATGGAAGGGTTCTTACCAGAAGATTTTGGAATCATCCCTAAACGCTTAGCTGTTATTTTTCCATTCACATTTTCTAAAGAATATATGGCAGACACAAGAGCATACACGAAACAACACATAGAAGAAGCTAGAATGCTTGGGAAAGAAAAACTAGCGGCAGCTAAAGCTCGAGTAGAAGATAGGTTAGCTGAAAGCAAAGTTTTAAGGGAAGAAAGGCGAGCAGAGGCTAAATTACTTCGAAAACAAAAATTAGAAGAAGCAAAAGCATTAAGAAAGCAAAAATCAGAAGACGCAAAGCAAAAAAGGTTATTCAAAAAATCTCAACCAGTTAATATCGCAGAATTGATCTTTGGAACCTCTGCAGGTATAATTTTTGGGCTACTTTTGATTTTGCAGCCTTTTTCAGTCACGGGATTAATGCTACCAGCTTTCCTTGATTGGCTTAAGTTGTTAGGATTTTTAATTTTTGTCAGTGGCTTGTTTGAGTTAATCCGACTCGTAGTTGGAGTAAGTAATTATACGGGACAACAAGCCTTTTTAATAATAGGAGCCATTTACAATATTTCTTATATTCCTGTGTTGTTGTTGCTTCTTAACCAACCAGAAATATTCCCGATTTTGTTGTTTTCTGGAGGTAACATTCCAATTATACCCTTAGATCCATCAAACATCATATATATTATTTATTTCTGGGTTATAATTGCCAGTATTATCGGAATTTTTGGTGGAATGATAGGGAATTTTGTGAAAGTTGGTAAATATTCCAAATTAAAAAAGGCGTATTAAAGCCTTACTTTTTTTTATTTTTGTTATCAGAATAAGAATTACATGACTGATAAGCTAAACGTTACTTTTAAAATTAGAAAATATAGTTAAATTTATTGAACCAAAAAAAAAGAAAAAAAAATTATTATTTATATTTCTGTATCTTAACGATGTTATAGACATTTTCTATTGTTGTCAGGCATGTAATCGCAATAATTGCGCTAAAAATTCCTCTATACAAGCCATAAGCTTCTACAGGAATCCCAACATGTATCCACGGCTCTGAAAAGAATGGGAAAATTTCAGGACGATCCATTAATATCCCTAAAAGTGGGATTACTGAAAGTTTAAGGGGGATTAAAATTACATGCAACGCTTGATGAGTACTAGGTCTTCGATTACCAAGTATCCCTCGAGAGATGTCTAAAGAACCTTCAATCATTGTTAATAGTCCGAAAATTCTTACAATCATCAAGAAATCCGGGAAAAACATGTATGTAGGAAACGGTAGGGATAAAAAGATAATTCCAAATACCAAACCAATCCCTCCACCGACAATAGTTCCTCCTGGCTTAATGAAAGGCTTTGAGGGTATTCCTAGTGGTTGAGTAAGTACTCCCTGCTCAATTTCTTTATCCCGTAACTCTTTCATTAATTCTTGGTCTTTTTTAGACTTAAAATCTTCGGGGAAATACCCTTCCATGGACAAAGCGACGAAAACAATAGTAACAATTGTAAAGGCAAGTAGAAAACCTGTTTGAATTCCAGTAGTAAGTCCTCCAATTAAAGATACAAATGAACCGTTACCCGTGAAAAAACTCACTATCAATCCAATTATTACCAATATTAGGATAACCGCGAAAACTGCTGAAAGTGCTTTCACGTAATAAGGCCATAATTCTTTAGTTATATAGTATTTAGGCTCTCCACGTCGTTTATATTCCTTTGCGATATTTTTAGGGGTACCCATGTGATCAATTGCTAAATTTACCGATGTTTCATTAGGTTGCCCAGTTTCTGACAATTCTCCAGCTTTACTCCAAATGTGTTCTTCCAAATCAGCTAAAATCTCTTTATGTTCTTTCTTATCTTTGAGCCACTCAGGAAGATTCTTCTTAATTTCTTTTAAATATTCACTAACGGAATATTTCATGCTATTTTCATTCATTTTTTAAACCTCTTTCATCTAATTCGTTTTCAATATAATGTCCACATACATCGCAATATTTTGCTGCTACATTTTGTAGATCAATTTTATTAGCACATGCGGGACAGAAAAAATATTTGTGTTGTTTTAATTGAACACTTACATCGAATAGTGGTGCGATTGCTTCAGTGAGTTTCGAATAAAACCCTGATAAATAATTGTATATTTTCTTTCCATATTCTGTCAGAGAGTAATATTTCCTCCTTCTTCCTTCATTCTCTCTTTCAGATTTTATTATCCTATCCTCTTCGAGCTTTCTTAAGATCGGATAGAGAGTCCCTTCTTCTATTATTAGCATTTCCTGTGTTTGTTCTAGAAGATTTTTCGATATTTGATATCCATGTACACCGGCTTTACCAGATTGATTGATTATGGATAATATACTAAGTGTTGAAGTTCCTCGATTTATCTCGGATTCAAACTTAGAAGCGTACTCTTGGAATTCAGTGTTCATTCCTTTGACTTTTTTAATCAATTTTTAATGCACCTTTTTCAAAATAGTATTTTTTTTATAGTATCCTATCAATACTATATTACATATAGTATTTAAATCTTAGCATTGTTTATATTTTCTAAAATAAAAACTTATTACTCATCGTATTTTTTAAGGAATTAGAATAGCGATGGATTTATCTAAGAATCTGACAGTTAAGCTTGAGAAAATAGCATCATTTCTTAAGAATAAAAAAACTATAGTTGCATTTTCTGGAGGGGTTGATAGTAGTTTATTAGCATTTCTTTCAAACAAATACGCTGAAAAGGCATTACTTGTAACGGAAAAATCAATCCTTTATCCTGAAGATGAAATTCGATTAACTAGTGAATTTGCAGCAAAACATGGTATAACACATTTAATTATTGAGCGTAATCCTTTAAAAGATGAAAATTTTTGCGCTAATCCTGAAAATCGGTGTTACATCTGTAAAACAGGTTTATACGAAGATATCATCAAGATTAAAAAAGAAAGGAATTTTGATTTGATATTAGATGGATCAAATCTAGACGATTTATCAGATTTTAGACCCGGAATGCAAGCTTTAAAAGAATTAAACATCTCTACTCCTTATATAGATTTCAAGATAAACAAACAAGAGATAAGAGAGATTTGCAAATTCTTTAACTTAGAAGTTCAGTCGAAGCCTTCAATGGCGTGTTTTTCGTCGCGTATACCCTACAATCAAGATATAAACGAGGAAAAATTAGATATGATAAGGGAGGCTGAAAATTTCTTGAAAAGTACATATAACTTAAATCAATTACGAGTTAGACTGCACGAAGGAAAACTAGCGCGAATTGAGTTAATGCCCGAAGACATTATGAAGGTAATGACTAGTGAAAATATTGGTAAAATTAAAACCAAATTCAAACAATTAGGCATTTGTTATGTAACGATTGATTTAGAAGGATTTAGGTCAGGCTCGTTGAATGAAGTTCTAGAATTGAATGAAGATTAATTTTTAATGTAATCAATAATTCTTTGTCTCTTTTTCAAAGCTTCTGTAGCTGCTATTTCAATTTTCCTTTCCATTTCTAGCTTCAATTCAGGAGTTTCGTCCTCTATTTCTTGCTTAATTTTAGTGTAGGCGGACTCTCGAAATTGAGGAAGAATAGATTTCTTCGCTTCTCCCTCGTAAATCATATTTACTTGATTAGAATTGTCTACGTAACCTATTTCAGCACATTTAATATTTTTTGCAGCTAGATCGCTAATAATTTGTTCTGCTATACTTTCTGAGCAATAAATTAGAAGAGCATCTAGAGATACTCCTAAATAATCAACTCCCACTTTTTCTAATAATTCTAACACTACGGGATTAACGAGCTCTCGTACTCGCTGTTCATAGATTGTGACTCCTGATTTCGCTTCGTAGTTTATTTCGTATAAATCTCCTCTAAGACCCCCGTTTGTAACATCACACATCGCCCGAATTTCATCTAGATATTCTTTGTTTAACAAGACATTGCATGCCTCTAAGAACTTAATATTCATCGTTTGGTTTACAACATCGTGATTTCCTGAATATATAGCAGTTGTAGTTATAGTTCCACCCCCAGAACCCTCAGTCATTAAAATTTTATCTCCAACCTGAATGTTGCGTCTCGCTAATAATTTGTTTCGAGCAACACCGACCGCACTAATTCCGCCTACCAATCTATTTCCAATAACCATATCACCACCTATCCTTAAAGTTGAACCTGCAGTTATTGGTACGCCCGATATCTCGGCAACTGCAGAAACTCCTGCCATAAAATCAAATAATTTACCTACATCTGCATCATCGGCTAAATGGATATCAATCATAATGGAAATTGGTTCTGCACCTTTTACGTACAAATCTCGTAAGCACGCTCGAGTAACATGAAATCCACAAACAAAAGGAAAATCGCTGAGTCGGCTATGGATTCCCTCCATTTTTGAGACAATTAATATATCATCCGTTCCTTTTAAAAAATGTTCGTCAGACAATTTGACTGCCCCAGCATCATCTAAAGAAGTTGGTGATAAAAATGGTTGTTTTTTAGTTTCTGATAAATTTGCTATTAATTTGTGAACAAAAAAATCCCCTACACCTCGACATCCTACTCCCTGTTTCCCCACAGTCACGTTTGCCTTATTAATTCTTAATAAGTCTTTAATAAACGGTTCTGAGACATTACTTATGTCGCTTCTCTTACATTCTGTTAAAATTGCATTAGCAAATGTATATGCCAGTTCTTTATCAATATCCTTAAAATCCATGTATTCTTGGACTAATCTTTCAAGAATTTCTTCGTCAGTTTTATTTTTTCTTAACAATCTTCTTGTCAAACCTTCTAAATCACTCAAGAATAAAACCTCTAATAATAATATCGATCACTATTAATTTATATTAAATAAGGAGATTATAAAATTTCTTGTTCAATGAAATCTTTTTTTTTTCAAAAAAGTAGTCTTTTTAACATTGTTAACATCTAAAATTATATTTCGAATTCAATTGATTTTAATTTAGCAATTATATCATATTTAAATTATTTTAAAAATTCTTATCCATAGTTCCAAATTTTTTTATTATCTTGACGCAAAATGGTAAAATGTAGAATTACAACGCCATGTAGAATCCACCTCTCTCTAATCGACGAAAACGGGTATCTTGGTCGGGTGGATGGTGGAATCGGTTTTATGTTAGACAGACCTAATGTAGTATTCGAAGCTTCTAATCATGCGGAGGAGTTTAAAATTGAGGCTAATAAATACTATCGCGAATCGATTGAAGTAATTAACGAGCAAGCTTCAAAGATTTTTAAAGCATATAACATTAGTAATAAGAATTTCCACTTTAATTTAAAGAGATACTTCCCAAGCCATGTGGGATTAGGATCAAAAACTCAGCTTTCATTAGCCATTGCAGTAGCGATAACGAAATTAAAAGATATTGGTAATGTTTCTATAGAAGAACTGACAAAACTTGTAAATAGAGGAGGAACTTCAGGAATTGGTTGGCGAGGATTTGAAAAAGGTGGCTTTATTGTTGATGCTGGCCATGAATTTGGAAAGGGAAAAGAAAAAGAAACTTTTCTCCCTTCTTCAGCTTCGAAATCCGCTAATCCCGCACTTACAATTTTACGACACCAAATTCCTGAGCACTGGAGATTTGTATTAGTAATCCCAAATGTAAAGAAAGGAGCCTATGGGGATGAAGAAGTTAGCATTTTTCAAAGGCATACTCCTATCCCAAGAGAGGAAGTGAATGAAGTATCACATCAAATTTTGATGAAATTAGTTCCAGGGATTATTCGAAAAGATCTAGTATGCTTTGGTGAAGGACTAAAAAGAATACAGAATATCGGATTTAAAAAAGTTGAAATTTCTCTCCAACATGAAATCGTTAAAGACATACTGGCATTATTCGAAGATTTTGGAGTCAAAGCTTATGGAATGTCTTCCTTTGGGCCTAGCGTCGTAGGAATTGTAGAATCTGACAACGAAGCAAATAAGCTTTTAAAAGCAGCTCAGTTACATGTAAATGGTGTGGGTGGACACATTTATTTATGCAAACCTAATAATCACGGAGCAAAAATAGAAATTATAGATGAGGACTAATGTCAAATCACAAAGAAAACGCATTTTTTCCTTCTGATTTAAGCGATAGAGAAAGAGCAAGTTTTGAAATAGGTATAAAATTAGGAGCTCTTTACCATATTCTATGTGGGATGCCAGTTTCTACAAATTCTGACGTTATTGATTCTATTGAAAGGGGCATTGAAGCGTCCATCTCGTGTCAACCTTACATTAAATCTGTTAAACTCAATATTAATCGCGAACAAATAAAGGGAGATAAATCTTCCGAGTTTGAATATGATGAAATTACAGGGAAGCACATCGAAGCTAAAGTTGTTTTGGAGTTCAAATCTGTAGAAATCATAGCAAAAATTGAATGGATTGAAGAACTCAAATACCCTTTAATGTATATTGAGAAAATATCAAACAAAGATTAAAGCCTTAAACTACTAACATAGTCCTTGACATATTCAATTGCTTTCAAAGCGCTTAGATTTTTTCCAAATCTTAGCACTTCATTGAAATTTTCTTCAATTTTATGTTTAAGCTTATTAAATACTGTTTTATCTTTTTTTTCTTTGGCTGTATACAATTTTGTGGCTAAAATAATAGTTTCCAAAGCTAAATTTTCCGCTCTATTATATAATTTAAAAGATTCTTTAAATTTCTTGTAAAAAATTACAGATAAGCTTACATCAACTACCTCCATTTGTCCTAAATTATCTGTCTTTACGGTTTGATTTTTATTTGTTGCTATGCATGATATAATAGCCCACGCTTGATTTAGATATGGCAAATGAATATAATTATCCTTTATGATTCCTTTAAAAATTACTTTATGTTCGTTCTTCACATCAAATGGATATAAATCGTAATATTGTTCCGTTAATGTCTCGGTACTACTAGAAATATAATTACCTTTTAAAGATGCTATTGCATAAAGAAAGACGTCATCGACAAAATTTAATGTAATTAATTTCGTGCTATCGAGATTTTTATATGTAGTAGTATTTGGAAAAGGCCAAATTTTAATTGTATTATTTTCAAACAATCTTATACCCATAGCGGCAGTGTTTGAAAACAATTTATTATTCTTTATAGAATAGGTAGTAGCTAAAACTTCATATAAATAATTTAATTTCAAACCTAATGATGTAAGGTCTACTTGAAAATTGGATGACATTATAAGTAAGAATATATCCAAACTCTTTAATATTTTATAAAAATTTAATCATATTTATACCTCGAACAAGAAGCATTAAAAATTAATAAAAATAAAAAGAATTGTTGAACTTTAATTATAAGCAAAACAACTAGAGCTTGATATTCATTGAACAAGGTATTAGGAATCGACCCTGGCTCTTTAACTTGGGATTTTTTCGCTTTAAAAGGTAAGCAAGTTATCTTAGATATTTCAATTCCTACAAAAGAAGTGATAGAGGAACCTTCTAAGGCGATTACGATCATAAAATCAATAAAAAATCTTGATTTAATCGTCGCACCAAGTGGTTTTGGATTACCACTAAAATATGTTAAGGATATTACCGAAAAAGACATTTTTTTAACACTTTTAAAATTTGATAAGAAGGAGAGGGAACAATTAGTTGGATTAGGGGAAGTTCTTCGCTTGATAAAAGCAGAAAACCTTCCTGGAATCATTGTTCCGGGAGTCAAACATCTACCTACAATCCCTCGATATCGTAAAATTAATAAAATCGATATGGGAACGGCAGATAAACTTTGCACTGTTGTTACTGGAATTAGAGATCAGATAGACCGTTTAAAAATACAACCTACAAAAACTAATTTCATAATGGTTGAACTTGGATTTGGTTTCACAGCAGTTTTAGCGATAGAAAACGGGCAAGTGATAGATGGGATTGGAGGTTCCAACATTATGGGGTTTAGAGCTTGTGGAAGTCTTGATGGAGAATTAGCTTATTTAATTAAAAATATTAAGAAAAAAGTAATATACGGAGGAGGATTGTCCTCAATATCAGGGCATAGCGATTTAACCTTAAACCAATTTACGAGCTTAGTTAAAAATGATAATCAAACAAAGCTGGCTTTTGACGCTTACATTTCGGATTTAACTAAAGCAATCTTTGCTATATCCTCCTCTTTTTCTAATAAGGATCTAATAACTGAGATTTTGTTAGCTGGAAGAGGCGCAGAGAATAATATTATTAAAGACGAAATTATTAACAGTCTAAAAGGTTACCTAACCGTTAAATTGATGCGAAACTACGGCAGCATTTCAAAACGCGCAGCTCAAGGAGCCGCATTTATTGCTAATGGTCTCCTTGGAGGCGAATTTAACCCTATCATAAAAAACCTGAAAATAAAAGAAGCTAAGGGGTCAGTTTTAGACGATATTTATATTCCTTTTGATAAAAACAAATTAATGAGTGATTTAAATTAAAAACATTTTAATTATTACTGGTCAAAGTAGTTATTCAATTATTGAAGAAGTTATTTCTCCTATTAAAGATCACAAGATCAAAGTTTATAAAGCTCCAGTAACAATTTCTGCCTTTATTTCAGAAACTATAGTTAAGGATATAATTAAAAAAATAACTATTCAAGAGTATGATTTAATTTTACTCCCTGGATTTATACAGTGGGATACTAAAAAATTAGAGGAATTAAATTCAATCGCAATAAGAAAAGGTCCAGAGTTTGCTTCAGACATCCCTATGGTTTTAAAACATATAAATACTCTAAAACTCTCTACTTCTACTCCCGCAAATAAAATATTGGAACTATCATGTGAACAAGAATTCGAAGAAATTCTAAAAGAGCAATTAGATATCGCCAGAGGCAATATAGATTCCAACACATTCTTTTTAAATGAAAACACCTCAAATCTAATGATCGGACCAAATCTTCCGCCTCCGATTATTGCTGAAATAGTAAATTGTCCAGAAAAGAATGATCAAGCAATACTTAAAAAAGTAAAACATTACATAGAGTCTGGTGCTGACGTTATTGATATTGGATGCGTAATAAATAAAAAATATCCTGAAAGGATAAAGGAAATAATTAATCTTATCCGTAATAATTTTGATGTCTTGATCAGCATTGATACAATGGATAAAAGTGAAATCCTGGCCGCTGTTGATGAAGGCATTGACTTGATCCTAAGTTTAGATCTTGGTAATTATAAGGATTTTTTAAATCTCCCTCGAGATATTTCCATTGTGATATTACCTACAAACATTAAAGCAGCTTATTTTCCTAAAGAACCAGAAGTAAGAGTTAAAAATTTGTTTAAATTAACGCAAGAATTGAGACAGGAAGGATTTAAAAAATTAATTGCCGATCCACTATTAGAGACACCCATCGTTCCAGGGATTTGCAATTCTTTGGAAGCATATTTCTTGTATAAAAAGCAAGCGTTAAAAGAAGAATACAAAAATCTGGAAATACCTCTCTTCTTTGGGGTATCTAACGTAGTTGAACTTATGGATATAGATTCAGTGGGAGTAAATGGGTTGTTAGCAAGCATCGCAATTGAGTTAGATATGGGGATATTATTTACAGTTGAACACAGCCCTAAATTAATGGGTGGAGTAAGAGAACTAAAAGAGAGTGTAAAACTTAATTATGCTTCTAAATATAAAAAGACGCCTCCGATAAATCAAGGAATTAGCGTATTTAAAGCTAAAGGTAAGACGAGTCAAATCTTTCCAGAAATTGATACCTCGAACGCAATAACTATCAAGGAATCTATTTTTGATTATGTATCAGATAAAAATGGATACTTTAAGTTTTATGTAAATTATTATTCAAAAGAAATTTATGTATTATTTTTTTCTCATGATAATAATCTTCTCAAAACTTTAATAGGAAATAACGCTGAAACACTTAGTAAAAAAGTTCTTGAATTAGAATTAACAAATAACTTAACTCATATTAATTATATCGGAAGAGAATTAGCAAAAGCAGAATTTTGTCTCTTTTTAGGAAAACCATATATCCAAGATGAATTATAAAAAAAATAATGTAACATCAGGCGACACATTTTTTTCAAGTCCATATCAGGTGAACATTTTTCTAATTTTAAAAAATAGTAAAAAACGTTAAGATTTAGTCGTTTAAGAAGACTTTTATCAATTAACGCAAATTAAACAATAAATTATATTTTATAAAATAAGACTTAATCTGTAATACTGTCAGTTATAAAGTAATAAAATAAAATAAATTGAATTGGAATAAAGATGAAAAGAAATATAAATTTTGTTGGAAGAAAGATAAGAAAGTTAAATCTTAAAAGTAAACCTACTCGAAAATTATATAGAAAATTTGATCAATCAATCTCTCCAGCGGGGGCATCTAAATACGATGAACTTGTGAAATCGGTAAAAGAAAATCCTAATTTAAACGCTAAGAATTTCCATCAAACTCTTGACAAAGAAACAAAGAAGATCTTTCCTCGTTTAACAGTAGAGGAATTTGATGTTGCAAAATTTGTTGCATTACAAAAGTTATTAGACAAATGGGAAGAGGAGCTACAAGATGTTGGCGATGATGCTCAATTGGGAAATATTGATATGCAAAATATGTTAGAAAAACAACAACAAACAATTCAAACGCTTTCCAATGTTTCTAAAATGCTTCATGACACAAGCATGGCAATAATACGCAAGATCGGATAATAGTTTTTATACAAGACGATTAGTAATAAACGAAAAAAAAGAGAGATTATAATATTTAAATAATCTCAAAACACGTTTTTAAATCCATACCGGGTACTAATAATGGAGTTAGTTTTGCTCCAGTTTTTGCTAAATTAGCCATATGGGTTTTCATTGCTTCCCCACTTTCATATTTTTCGTAGAATAAAATTTTGTGTTTGTTATCCTTGCCTTTAACTGTGTGAGGGATATATTCTAAAGTTCCCGGTTCAGACTCTTTTACTTGTAAAGCCATTTCTTTTAAAATTTCTTTTGCTTCTTCCATTTTTCCTTCTTTGACTTCAACTATCGCTATGATCGTTACCATTTTTTTTTAACCTTCATATTCAATTTTAATAAAATAATTGTTCTACCTACTTAAATTATAAGCATTTAAGAGATATTCTTTGTTTTACGTTTAATTTTATTCAAAAATGTCAAACAGCACTCCTATTTTTCAAGTAAAAATAAGAGTAGAAATTCATTACATAGAAGTCAAAACACTTTTAAAGTGTAAAATCCATATAAGTTAATGTATCGTTAAAAATTATCGTTATAAAAGGAAAAAATCATGATTCCAAAAATAATGAAGGACTATCTTAACGAACACCTTCCAGAAGCCACGCTTCGAACTAGAACTAAAAAAGACAATGGAAAATGTTACTTGGAATTTACCAATGTTGACGAACACCTCTTATCACGATTAGGAATTGTAAGCGATAAACTAGGTCCTCAGCTAGTTGCTTGCATCTGGGATGAAAATTCAGAAGTAGAAGTAGGAGGATTTTTAGTTGTTGACAATCTCTCTATGGGAAGACCTTCTATGGGCGGAATTAGAATGCTTCCAAATATAACTCCTGCAGACATCCATAACCTTGCTCGTGGCATGACCCTCAAAAATGCTGCCGCTAACTTACCATATGGGGGTGGAAAATCAGGAATAGTAGCTAGTAGTAATCTTTCATCGGAAATGCACGATGAAATTATAAGTGGCTTCGCTCGATTAATAAAAAGATATAAAGATATCTATGTCCCTGGTCCAGATGTTGGTACTAAAGATGCTGACATGAAATTAATTGCTATTGAGAATGGATTAGATAGCGCCGTATCTAAACCTGCTGATATGGGAGGTAATCGAATTGATGAATTAGGTGCTGCTGCAGGTGGAGTTGTGATTGCGTTACAAACTTTATTAAAAATTCTTCCCAGAATGAGAGTTTTACCACAATTTGCAAATCTAGAAATACCCGAAAATGAAAAACTTACTGTTCTTATTCAGGGATTTGGAGCTGTTGGAGCACACGCTTCACGAATACTATGTGAACGAATTCCAGATGCTAAAGTAACTGGTATAAGCGATGTAGAAGGTTATCTGTACAACAACCAAGGACTTCCGGTTAAAGATCTTTT